>DGYFR06201__coassemble_1029_pt1 | contig 16819 bp, 15 predicted proteins | sample DGYFR06201__metabat2_high_PE_040 | metagenome-assembled genome bin DGYFR06201 | reverse complement strand
GTATGGCAGGCAGCGCAGGTCAAGTTGGCTGCTCAAGCCAAACGGTATGAACACGTCAACAAAGGGAAAAACGAATGCACGCACCTGTTGTCCGGCATCGTAAAATGTCCCATATGCGGTGTTGGAATGTACGGTAATAAGTGCGTGAAGCGGAAAGCAGACGGCAGCAAATACAAGGATTTCTACTACTATGGCTGCAAACATCGCTCTATGACCCGTGGACATAAATGCGATTACAAGAAGCAAATTCGGAAAGAGCTGCTGGACGATGCTGTGGCGGAGGTAATCTGTAAGCTGGTCAGCAATCCCAAATTTGCGGCGATGATGCAGGAAAAGATCAACATGAAAGTCGATACCACGGCGATTGAGCAGGAAATCAGCAACTATGAAAAACAGCTTCGTCAGGCTTATTCCACCAAATCCAAGCTAATTGAAGAAATCGACTCTCTTGACCCAGACGACCGGCATTACAGCAGGCGGAAATCAGACCTTGATGATCGGCTCTATGGGATGTATGATAAGATTGAAGAATTGGAATCCCTGCTGATTGCAGCCAGAGCCAAGAAACAGGCTATTGAGGCAGAAAAGCTGACCGGCGATAATATCTACAAGGTTCTAATCTACTTCGATCAACTCTATGGAAAGATGAACGACAGAGAGAAAAGGCAGCTAATTGAGGAACTGATCTCTGAAATTCAGATTTACCCGGAGCGTCAGCCCAATGGTCAGTGGCTGAAATCCATTAAGTTTCGGCTGCCTATCATCGAGGAAGATATGAATATCAGTTTGGACAACGAACAGCAAGTTGAAAGCGTCGCCCTGCTCACACGGCAGGTGCGGTAATCAACTAAACAACAAAGGGACATCGCATCTGCGATGTCCCTTTGCCATGTCTGTGCGTTTTTATAGCAGCGCCAGAATGTTTGCCTTAGGCATGGCGCCGACCGCCTTGTTTGCGATCTGGCCGTTCTTCATCACGACCAGCGTCGGGATGCTCATCACGCCGAACTGCTGCGCCAGCTCGCCCTGCTCGTCGACATTGATCTTGCCGACCTTGATGTCTGCGCGCTCTTCCGCGATCTCGTCCACGATCGGAGAGACCATGCGGCACGGGCCGCACCAGCTCGCCCAGAAGTCGAGCAGAACCGGCTTGTCCGACTGCATGACCTCGCTCTGGAAGTTGTCCTTGGTGATCGTTAATACTGCCATGATAATCCTCTCCTTTTGGATTTAGTCTTTCACAAGTTCATAATAGAATGCGTATTGCTGCATCACGCCCGCAAAGCCCTTGTACCGCCTGAGCGGGAAGCCCTTCGGATAGTGCGCGTCCAGCATCTGGCGGATATGGGTGTCGATCGGGAAAGCGTCGATGTGATGCAGGGCAAACAGGCAGATGCACTCCGCGACCTTGACGCCCACGCCGGTCAGCCGCATCAGCTCGGCCTTGGCGTGCGCATAGTCCATGCGGCGCACCGCGTCCAGATCGACCTCGCCCGAGGCGACCTGCCGCGCGGCCGCAAGGATGTACTTCGCGCGGTAGCCCAGCCGGATGGACGCCAGCTCGTCCGCCGTGCAGGCGGCGAGCCGCTCGGCAGACGGGAAAGCATTGTATACCTGTTTACTCTTATTATAGCATGTTTCGCCAAAAAGAAAACATAAATTTTCGACGCACTTCGTGATGCGGGCGATGTTGTTCTGCTGTGAGATGATGAAGCAGACAATGGTCTCCCAAAGCTCCTGCTGCAGGATGCGCAGCCCGCCGCCCGCCGCGACCGCGCTTTGCAGGTACTTGTCCCGTTTGGCGACCGCGCTTTTGTAGCGGCCATAGTCCGCGTCCAGATCGAAATACAGCCGCCAGACGGCCTCGAATTCCTCCTCCGGGCAGTCGAAACGCACGGTTTGCTCCTGCTGGCTGACCTCGAGATACCGGCCGCCCGCGACGAGTGCGTAGTGCCGCTCCCCGAGCGGGCGGAAGCGGAAGCACTGGCCAGAGCGCGCGATCTGGTCGAGGTCAAAATCCGGGATGGTGCGCTCGGTCATTGGCTCATGGCCTCGTGCTCGCGGACGAGTTCGTCATACAGCTGGTGGAAGATCCAGCCCAGGTTGGTCTCGGTCACAACCGCCTTATACGGCACAGAGACGCCGCTTTTCTTCATCTCGCGCAGCAGGATCTCCAGCCGCTTGTCGGTGAAGCCGTCCAGCACGAGCATCGGCTCGCTGAGCGCGGGGGCCTCCGGGTTTTCGCGAGCGTCAAAGCCCTTGCGGCTGAGCAGATAACCGATGGTCTGCCCGACAGCGTCCGGCGCGACGTTTTTGATGCGCGCGCCCATGCGCACCAGGATGGATTTCAGCAGGGCGGTTTGCTCCCCGCCCTTGGGGTCAAAATATAATACGGTTTCACGGGATACCGGCATAATGGATCCCCTCCTCTGTTATGTTTGTAGTATAGCACATGGTTTTGTGCGCCACCGTGATTATATCACAGAACAGCGGATTTTAACAGCCGGGCGTCCCTTGACAAAACATACTGTGTCAGTATAATATATGTTAGCATAAACTAACTGATTGAAACAAAGGAGAGTATTCCAATGACATATTCTTTATTCGCCCCTGCGCGGGGGAGGAAGCGGGGTGATCCGCTGTGACACAGGCGCTGATCTGGGCGGCGGCAGGCACCGGCTTTACCTTTTTGATGACATCGCTCGGCGCAGCGATGGTGTTTTTCCTGCGCCGCCGGTCGGGCGAGGCCATGCAGCGGATTTTCCTCGGCTTTGCGGCCGGGGTGATGATTGCGGCATCCGTGTGGAGCCTGCTCATCCCAGCCATTGAGGAGGCGGAGGCCGCGGGCGGCATCGGCTGGGTCCCAGCGGCAGGCGGCTTTGTGCTCGGCATCCTGCTCATGCTCGCGCTGGACGGTCTGCTGCCCCATCTGCACCGCGGCGCGGCGCAGGCGGAGGGGCTGCCGTCTACGTTCCGGCGCTCGACGCTGCTGGTGCTCGCGGTCACGCTGCACAATATCCCGGAGGGCATGGCGGTCGGCCTGACCTTTGCGCGTGCGGCCCAGCACAGCGGCGACGCCGGACTGATCGCCGCGGCGGGTGCGCTGGCGCTCGGTATCGGCATCCAGAACTTCCCCGAGGGCGCGGCAGTCGCGCTCCCGCTGCGTCAGGAAGGGCTGTCGCGCGGGCGGGCGTTCGCCTATGGGGCGCTGTCCGGCGTTGTGGAACCGATATTCGGCGTGCTGGTCGTGCTCGCGGCGGCGCAGCTGACGCCGTTCATGCCGTGGCTGCTCAGCGCGGCGGCAGGGGCGATGCTGTACGTCGTAGTTGAGGAGCTGATCCCGGAAGCCCATCTCGGCGAGCACTCGCATCCGGGTACGCTCGGCGTGATGGCGGGATTCCTTGTGATGATGGTGCTGGATGTAGCACTCGGATAACAGAAAAGGCATGGATCGTTCCGTGCCTTTTGTGCTGGTTCAGAAATCGTGCCGGAAGCCGCCGCTACCCAGCTGCTCAAACGTCGAAATCACCGCCTCGATCTGCCGGAAGCACTCCGGGTCGGAAAGGGTCTCGTCACGGATGATGTTCCGGATGCGGCACAGTGCGCGGTAGCAGATGGAGTCCATCAGCTCTTTCAGGTCAACGCCCGCAAGCGTGGGGAATTCAACGCGGATATCCTGTTTAGAAAGCGCCTCGCGGAAAATCTCGAGGTATAGGTCATTTGTGGACATGCTGGATCCTCCATATGATATAAAGCAAATAGTTATATGTATATAACAATAATAGCATGTCAATATTCCATAATCAATATAAAGTTATGTATATGGGGTATTGATATGAAACGAAGCACGCCGCAGGATCGGAATATTGGCGTTAAAATCCGGGAATATCGCAGGGCACGCGGCTGGACGCAGACAGATCTTGCTGCGCAGATGCAGCTGCATAACTGTGATCTGTCCCGCGAAATGATTGCGCGGATCGAAAGCGGCTACCGTGCGGTATCGGTTTACGAGATTGACAAGTTCGTCGAGGTGTTCGGCGTCACCTATGATGCGTTGTTTGCCAAGTAGCGGAGGCGGAGAGGATGAAACGGGCTACCCCACAAAGCCGCCATATTGGGCAGAAAATAGCGGAGTACTGCGTTGCCCGCGGCTGGTCGCAATCCGATTTGGCAGCACAGATGCAGCTGCACGGCTGCGATCTGACGACGGATATGATCGGTAAAATCGAGATCGGCTACCGTGCGGTATCGGTCTACGAGATCGACAAGTTTGTCGAGGTGCTCGGCGTTACCTACGACGCGCTGTTTGCCAAATAGCAGGCAATCAAAAAGGGTGTGCTGAGAGCACACCCTTTTGCATTTATTGTTTCCGCACGAATTTGACCGCGCTCATTGCGGCCTGCGCGCCGTCCGATACGGCCTTTGCGACCTGCAGCAGCCCGCCGGTGCAGTCGCCCGCAGCGAACAGCCCGGGGACAGCGGTCGCCATGTCGCCGTCGATTTTGATCTTGTTCCCATCGAGCTGCGCACCCAGCTTGCGCGCAAAATCGCTGCTGCCTGCCGTGCCGTAAGCGATGAATACGCCGTCCACGGCAAGCGGGTCGCCCTCGGAGAACGCAATGCGCGCGACCTTGTCCGCGCCCTCGACCGCAGTGACCGGCCGGGTGTCGACCGCGAGGCCGTCCGGCAGGGCGGCGGGCGGCTCGCTGCCGTTTGTCAGCAGCGTAACCGAACCCGCGACGGGGAGCAGGGTCCGCGCCTCCTCGAGCGCGTATTCGCCCTGCCCGAGCACGGCGACTGCCTTGCCGCGGTAGAAAAATGCGTCGCATACTGCGCAGTAGCTCACGCCGCGGCCCTCGAATTCCGCAATGCCTGCGATGGGCGGCACGGCGCGCGGCGCGCCGGTGGCGAGGATGGCGGCGTCCCCGGTGTATCGGCTGTCCGTGGTCTTGACGGCAAAGCCGCGCTCGGCGTACTCAAAGCCGATGACCTCGGTCTGTACCAGCTTGGCGCCCAGACGCTCTGCCTGCGCGCGGCCGCGCGCGAGCAGCTCCGCGCCCGAGAGCGCTTCCGGGAAGCCGAAGTAGTTTTCGATTTTATCGGTTTTGCCGAGCGCGCCGCCGTCCTTGTATAAAACCGTGACGTCGAGGCCCGCGCGTGCGGCATAGATAGCGGCGGAAAGGCCGGCAGGGCCGCCGCCGATGATCAGGATAGATGGCATAGAAATTCCTTTCGTTTTCGGTTATTTCGCGGTTTCGCGGTCGAACCACGCCTGATACGCGGTTTGCAGTTTGTCCAGCAGCGCGGTATCCCTGCCGCCGACCGGCTTGCCGTCCACATGGCTGACGCCGATGCAGTGCGAACCGGTGGACAGGATCATGATCTCGTCCGCGTCCAGCAGCTCGTCCACCGTGAAGGGCGCGATGCGCGTGGGCACGCCGAGCTGCTCGCATACGGTGAGGAAGTGCTTGCGGGTGATGCTGGGCAGGATCAGATTGTCCGCCGGGGGCGTGCAGAATGCGCCGTCTTTCAGGATCGCAAGGCTGGAGTGTGCGCCCTCAGTCACGCGGTCGCCGCGGTGGAACACGACCTCGTCGCAGCCCGCCTCGGTCGCCTGCTGCATGGCCATGCAGTTGGGGATGAGGTTGAGGGTTTTGATGTTGCAGTGCAGGAAGCGCGTGTCATCCAGCGTGATGAGGCGGTAGGGGTGGTCCTGCCGGTCCAGCCCACAGGGCTCGGCAAACGCCATCAGGGTGGATTTTGCATCCTTGGGGAAGGCGTGCATACGGTGCGCCGCCGCGCGGGTGGACTGCCAGTAGAGCATGTGCGGCGCGTCCGAGTCCAGGCGCGCGACCAGGTCATACAGCACTGCCGCAAGCGCCTCCCGCTCCATCGGCGGGGCGATGCGCAGCAGCGCAAGGCTGCTGTAAAAGCGGTCGAGGTGGTCGTCCAGCGCGAAAATCTTTTTGTTGCGCACCATCGCGGCGTCGTACACGCCGTCGCCAAAGTACAGGCCGCGGTCGGTGATCGGGGCTTTGACCTCGTCAATGGGACCGATCTGCCTGTTATAATAAGCGATATCTTGCATGAATATACTCCTTTCGTAAATACCGGGGGATAACCGTGCGGCAGCTCAGGCGAGGCCGAACAGTGCCGGTGCAACGCCTGAAATCGCACTGGAAATCAGCACGCCGGCTACAAGGATCGCGGCGGCGATGAACATCGCGCCGATCAGGGTCTGATAGTCTTTCATAGGATGATACTCCTTCGAACATAGTATAGATTCAGTATAACGGCTTTGGGCGGGCTTTGCAAGAGCGGAGAAATATGATAGAATAGACAAAACAGGAGAGTGATTTTTGATGAAAACGCTGCTGCACATCTGCTGCGCGCCGTGCTCGATCACCTGCATTGACACGCTGCGGCAGGAGGGCATCGAGCCGGTGGGGTTCTGGTACAATCCGAACATCCATCCATTTACCGAATATAAGATGCGCAAAAACACGCTGGTCGAGTACGCGAAGAGCATCGACCTCAAGCTCGAGATCGAGAATGAATACGGCCTGCGCCGGTTTATCGAGGGCGTGTATCCGAACTTTGACAACCGCTGTGGGTTCTGCTACACCCTGCGCTTTGAGGAGACCGCGCGCTACGCCGCGGAACATGGGTACGACCAGTTTACCTCCACGCTGTTTGTCAGCCCGTATCAGAACCATGCGCTCATGCGCGAAGTGGCCGAGCGGGCGGCGGAGAAGTACGGCGTGCAGTACCTGCACCGCGATTTTTCGCCCCGCTTCCGCGAGGGGCAGGACAAGGCGCGTGAGCTGGGGCTGTATATGCAGAAATACTGCGGCTGTATCTTCTCCGAGGAGGATCGGTACAGGAAAAAGCCGAAAAAGAAAAAGCCTGCGGAGGGCGCTTTACAAAACGCGGGGGAAATGGTATAATACTTTCTGTACCCGCGCCCGTAGCTCAGCTGGATAGAGCGTTGGACTCCGACTCCAAAGGCCGTGCGTTCGAATCGCATCGGGCGTACCAGTTTAAGCCGTTATTCCGAAAGGAATAGCGGCTTTTTTGTAACTATTTCAGGCGATAAAAGCAGAAAAGAAAATTTGGCGTCCGCCGTGGCGTCCATTCGGACGCCCAAAACAATAGGGAAGACGAAAAGATATCTCAGTATATAAAACCAGCCAGAAGTTGCTGTGCAACTGTAGCAATGGGCACTTGGTATTGTTGTTCCTGAGCAGTATCGTCAAATGGTCATAGCTCCTGATGGAGGTGTCCTGTGCCTTCGCTGCACCGAAATGATAACCCTATCTCCCACACTGCCGTTTGTCAACAGCTTTTCGATTAACAAAAGTATTCTCACACATTGCTGCATTATTTTTTTTTGTGGTAAACTGTTCCCAACGAATCATCTGCTCGCAAATGCAAAGAGGTGGAAAGGAGGCACTGCTGTTATGACGGAACAAGGATATAGTCAGATATCATTTCAGCTCCTGTCACAGCAGGTTATGCCGTTTTCCTACTGTCCAGGGATGGCGATTATCTTTTCGCTGCATGGGGCCAATACGGTCCTGCTGTCCGGAAAAAATTACACACTGCGCCCCGGCGGTTTTATTGTTGTCAATCCTGCGGAGCTTTATCATATCGACTGCATGCACAACGCAGGAGCGGTCGTCATGCGCATCTCCCCGGAATTCCTCCGTCTGTGCGATTGGGACATGGGCAAGCGGGTAGCCTGCTATGCAGTGGATGCAACAGCCAATCCGACATTCGACCGGATCCGTACACTGTATGCGCAGATGTTCCAGACTGCCTTTCAGCAGCAGGACGGAGGCAGGTTGCAGCTTGCCGGCCTGGGGATTTCACTGCTTACCCTGCTGCGTGAGCGCTTTCTGGTGGACAGTACCTCGGATGAGACGCTGTCCTCGGAAAATATTGCGCGGCTGGGGCGGATTTTGGAGCGGATCCATCAAAACTGGAGTGAAAATATATCGATCGCGCAGCTTGCAGGGGAGGAATACCTTTCGGCAAGCTATCTATCCCACTTTTTCTCACGGCATCTGCATATGACGTTTACGGAATATGTGGTTTCTGTCCGTCTGGAGCATGCGGTGCAGGATCTGGCCGATCCCACGCTGTCGGTTGCGGCGATCGCTTATCAAAACGGCTTCAAAAGCGCCAATTCCTTTATTGCTTACTTCCGGAAAGCCTTCGGCCAAACACCGGGACAATACCGGAAATCACTGCAGCAGCATAGAAGTGAGCAAGGCGACTTAGCCGCACAGGAGGATCAGGCGCTCTGGATGCAGCAGTTGCTGCAGTATGCCGATCGGAGCGGGCAGGAGCAGGTACAGCCGGAGAAAAAGCCTGCCCGTATCCAACGCATCACTGCGGATACTGCGCGCACAGGGCACAAGCTGGCGCGCAACTGGCGTACGCTGCTCAATATCGGTTACGCGCACGATGGGCTGATCGGTGAGGTGCAGCGGCAGATCCTGCGGGCACAGGAGGAGATCGGGTTTCAGTATCTCCGTTTCCACGGCATATTTGACGACGATATGCATATTTATCGCGAGCAGACCGACGGGACACCGCAGTTCAACTTCTACAATGTGGATTTGCTGTTTGATTTTATCCTGTCGGCCGGGCTGACACCGTTTGTGGAACTGGGCTATATGCCGCGTGCGCTGGCAAAAACACAGGAATATACGGTGGACCGTGTGACCTGTAAAAGCATGTACCGCCATGCCGACCAGTGGAGTGCACTGCTGCAGGCCTTCCTGTCGCATATTGTCGAGCGCTATGGGCTGCAGATGGTACGGGAATGGAAATTCTCTTCTATTGCGCTTAATTATGCGTATCTTTCCTATTATCCGAACTTTTCCGTGGAAGAATACTACGAGTGGTACCGCGTCACCTACAGTACCCTGAAGGAGTTTGACGGGAAGCTGCAGTTCGGCGGGCCGGGTGGCTTCGCCAGCCTGCTGGATGAAAAGCAGGCGATCAACGGCTTCCTTGCATTTGCTGTCGAAGCCGGATACCCGCCTGACTTTTTTACGATCCAGTGCTATCCGCACCAGTGCATCACGGAGGACGATGTGTTCAGCGTGATGAACGCTTCGCAGCAGTCTATTCCGTCTGTGCTCAGCGGGGATGTGGATTTTACCCGGCATACGATGGAGCGGTGCAGGGAACTGTTGTGCCGGTATGGGCTCGGGGATCGGGAAATCTATGTAGAGGAATGGAATTCTACTCTTTGGCAGCGCGACCTGTCCGGGGACAGCTGCTATAAGGCGGCCTGGCTGATAAAAAATATCTGTGAGAATTTTGATACAGCGCAGGCGCTTGGCTACTGGCTTTTGACTGACTATATCGAAGAGCATGCGGATATCCATGCGGTGTTCCACGGGGGATACGGCCTGTTTACCTACAACGGTATTCCAAAAGCGGGATATCAGGCGCTGCGTTTGCTCAGCCGGATGGGGAACGAGCGGGTGGATTCAGGAGATGGGTGGTTTCTATCCAGAAGCGAATCCGGTTTCCAACTGATGCTCTATCACTATTGCCATTATGATAATCTGTACCGCTACCGCTATCGCCGTCTGACCGATCCACGTGACGCCTACCGTGTTTTTGTGGACGATGGGGCACTGCACTTCTGGGTCGAGCTCAAAAATCTGCCGCGCGGTGCTTACCGCATGGAGCGCTATACGATCACTCGCAGTTCAGGCTCTGCATTTGACTGCTGGGTAGACTCTGGCGCGCCGAGCCATCCCAATGCAGCGGAAATGCGGTATATCACGGAAACCGCGCAGCCCGCCTACCAGACCAATGAGGTGATTACCGGGGACACGTTGACCGTGGAGTGCATACTGCAGCCGCATGAAGTGCAGTTGATCATATTGAAAGAAAAGGACCGTTTCTTTTGAAACGGTCTTTTTATATGTATTTTCTGCCTTATGTATATTGAATTTCTGCTCAAGGATTTCGTTTTTGGTCAATGACTTTCCTAAAACAAAGCAGAGATTGGCTGCTATATCTATTTTCTTAGGTATAAATATAATTGAGGTTATGGTATTGTAATACTATCATCTCAGCTGTACGAAAACGGAAAATGAGGGTGGATATGACAGAACGGACGGCTGCAGCAACAGGCTCGAATGTCACGACCCGTGTGGCAGAGAAAATTGCATATGGGATGGGCGATGTGGCCTGCAATGTGGTCTTTGCCCTGACCTCGGGCCTCGTCGTTTATTTTTACACCAATGTGATGCAGATCCCCGCCAGTCTGGTGGGCGGTATACTGCTGGTATCCCGCATCCTGGACGGTATTTCTGATGTGGCGATCGGGGTCGTAATGGATCGGGTCAATTCCCGCCTGGGCAAAGGGCGCGCATGGGTGCTTTGGATGGCGGTGCCGTATGCCGTGACGGCGGTAGCGCTGTTCTGTGTGCCGGCAAATGCTATACTGCCGATACAGGGACTTTATATTTTTATCACCTACAATCTGTGTACAACAGTAGTTTATACGGCGCTTAACCTGCCTTATGCAGCAATGGCGCCGCTGCTTACTTCCAACAGACGGGATTTGGCGGTCATCAATATCTGCCGCATGGCGCTGTCACCGATCGGCAGCATGGCGGTATCCGCTGCAACACTGCCGCTGATCCGCTACATGGGCGGCGACCAGGCGGCTTGGATAAAAGTGACGGCAATTTATGCGGTAATCTCGCTGGCTTTGTTGCTCTGGTGTTTTTTCGGTACGAAAGAGCGCGTCTCGACCGCAGCCGCCCGCAAGGCGGAAAAGCTGCCGCTGCGCATACGCTTTAGCGCGATTGCGCATAACCGCTATTTTTATATCCTTCTGCTGGCCTCGTGCTTCCTTTCCTTGTATCAGACGATTTCAGGAACGTGCGGGACCTATTACGCGCAATATGTGCTTGGAAACAGTGAATGGTACGGAGCGTTGCAGATCGCAGAGAATTTGCCGCAGATCGTCACCATCCTGATACTGCCTGTGCTTCTGCGCTTCGGCAAACGGAATCTGGTGCTGGCTGGGGCGTTGCTGGCGATCGCGGCCAATCTGATGCTGGCAGTGATGCCGGACAGCAGTACAATGGCATTGGCACCCTGCGTGCTGCGGGGCGTTGGGAAGGCGCCGCTTTTCGGTTTTATATTTACAATGACAGCGGATGTCGTGAATTACGGTCACTGGAAAACCGGCATCCGGGTAGAATCCATGATCTTTTCCTCCAAAACCGCGGGTCAGAAATTCGGTGGCGGTGTTGCAGGCTGGCTGGTTGGCTGCCTGATGGATGCCTCCGGGTTTACCGGCCTTGCGAAGGAGATACCCTCAGCGGTGGAAATGGTCAAGGGCTTATATATTTACGGGAATATCCTTGCTGGGCTGCGATTGCAGTCCTGATGTGGCTGTACCGGCTGGATCGGGAATATGACGGCATCATGGAGGAACTGAAGCGCCGCGGCCAGCTGGCAGAGACGGACTAATCCGCCGTGGGCGGAAACCTGATTCGTTGAAAACGGTTCCGGATAGACGGGACTGTTTACAAGAAAAGAGAAAAAGGAGGCTTTTTCCATGAAGAGAAACATAATACGCCGCGTTGGCGCGCTCCTGCTTGCAGGCGCGATGATGACGGTGAGTGCATCAGCGGCAGCGCAACCAAAACCGTTTGATGCAGAACATCCCTATGCAGCACCGGTGACCGGCATGTTCCATGAACAAGCTGTAGATGGTGGCGTTTACAGCGTTTATCTGCCGGAGTCGCTCGATCAGTGCGTGGATGGGATTTTGATTGCCGTACCGGATGGAACGACAGCAGAGGCATTCACCCAGTCCAGCCTGGGTGAAGAATGGCTGCGTGTCAGTGAAGCGCATGGTGTGGCATTGGCATTTGCAGAGCCTGCATCCGGTGGAGAATGGAACCTTGACGGTTCCGGTGGCCGTGATGAGGCAGCTTATCTGAAAGCGGTTTCGGATAATTTCCACAACAAGAGCGAAAATCTGGACGCAGCGTTTGACCTGAACGAGCGGGCATTCTATGTGGTCGGCTATGAAGAAGGTGGCGTAGCTGCACAGGAATTCGTGATGGCGTGGCCGGCACTGATCTGCGGCGCAGTCTCTGTTGACGGTTACGCAGTACCGGATGAGATGATGGATGAAATCGGAGATGCTCTGAGCTATCCGTTTGTACAGGCCGGCAGTATGGAGGGCCAGCAGGAGAATCAGTTACCTAACAACGAGATTCCCGTGCCGGTCTGGCTGATCGCTTCTGACGACGCGGCGCAGAATAATGAGAATGTCGCATCGTATTGGATCGCGGCGAATAATGCGCAGGATGCCGCGAGCAATACATATGCTTCTGGGGTATATGAAAACGGCCCGGCACGCGTATGGCTGACGGATTCTGAGGATGCGGCGGAAGTAACGCCGGAAATTATGTACACGGAATTTCTGTCCGGGGTACAGCGTTTTGTCGGCGATCCCGGTGGGCGGCTGGCTTTCACGGTTTCACATGAAAACAATGGGGAAACCGGTTTCTTCTATTCCGAGGAGAAAGTGAACGGCGTAATCCGCCGTTGGTATACCTATGTGCCGTCCAGCTATACGGGCGAGGAAGATGTGCCGCTGGTTCTGGCGATCCACGGCTATTCGAGCAGCATTGACGCATTCACTGGGGATTCCCGCTGGCAGGATGTTGCGGAGGAGCACGGATTCATCGTTGTATTCCCGCAGGCTTATATGAGCCGCCCGGTGATGGGCAATATCAATGCTCCGGTTTGGAATACCTATTCCTTTGCACTGGGTGAGGATGCTGTAGATGATGTCGTGTTTCTGGAACAGCTGATTGCACTGACAGAAGAGCGATACAGCATTGACAGTGAGCGGATTTATGCAACCGGTCATTCCAATGGCTCTACCATGACGTGGGCACTTGGGCTGGATGCGACCGAATTGTTCGCGGCAATTGCACCGGTAGGACACAACTCCGGCGCGCGGCGCGGCAGCGCAACCCGGGATGAGGCACTTGCACCGACCGAGCATCTGAGCGCTTCGACACCGGAAAACGATCCCGAACTGCTGCTCCCGGTATGGTCATTCAAGGGCGAGTACGATGTGGACGGCGGCCCTGAACTGACGGCGGGCAGCACGAATCTGGAAGCGATGCAGGTCTGGACGGCGCGCAACGGTGTATCTTCTGCACCTTCCGCGACAAGCACGGACAGCACTGGCCGCTATCAGACTTCGGCCTATACAGCGGCGGACAGCAATGTGCCGCTGGTTCAGTATACGGTTGTTGAAAACTCGCCGCATGCCTACCTGCCTGAAGAGGCGGAAATGATTTGGGAGGAATTTTTCTCCAAGTATTCGCGTGCGGCAGACGGCAGCCTGTATTATGAAGGGCAGCTGGTAGAAAAGTCCGAGCAGACGCAATTTACCGATCTGGACGGCCACTGGGCACAGACGCGGCGGCAGAAAATGCAGTCGCACAGGGCTGGCTGAACGGTACGTCCGCAACCACCTTTGAGCCGGATACCGCCGCGACCCGCGGTATGGTCGTCACAGTGCTGGGGCGCATGGCAGGCGCTGCAGGTGATGCGTCGGCAGCTGCACAGTTTATCGACGTTGCGCCGGATATGTACTATGCACCCTACATCGGCTGGGCGTTGCAGGAGGGGATCGTATCAGGCACTTCCTCCACTACTTTTGAACCGGAACTAGACATCACACGCGAGGAGTTTGCGGTCATGGTGGCGAACTATGCCCAATATGCCGACCTGGCGCTGGCCGAAACCCCGACATCGCTTGACCGTTTTTCTGACGCTGGCAGTATCTCTTCCTGGGCGCAGGAGGGCATGCAGTACTGCGTCGATACCGGCCTGCTCTCCGGGCATGATGACGGCAGCCTTGCGCCGCAGGGTGATCTGACCCGTGCAGAACTGGCAACCATCTTGAACCGAATTACCGCAGCATAACAGAAAACCAGAACGAAAAAGGAGAGTGTTGAGGATGAAAAGCAGCAGACGCATGCTCAGTGCGTTCCTGGCATCAGCAGTCCTGCTGGGTACATTCCCGGCTGCATATGCGGTGGAGCAGGATGCCTATCAGGACATCCAGGGCCATTGGGCGCAGGATGTGATCAACGAATGGAGCGATAAGCAGATCATCAACGGCTACAACGGCTATTTCGAGCCGGATGCGTCGATGACGCGTGCGGATGTGGCGGTCGTGATTGACCGCATCATGGATTATCAGGACGAGGCGGAAAATACCTTTTCCGATCTGGGTAATGCGTATTATACAGATGCCCTGCTGCGCGTGGCCGCTCAGGGCGTGATGCAGGGGGACGACGGACAGATTCGTCCGCTGGACCCAATCACACGTGAGGAGATTGTTTGCGTATTGCAGCGCGCCTTTGATATCGATGTTGCAGAGGAGCAGCCCGGTTTTGCTGACAACAATGCGATCTCAAGCTGGGCGCAGGCGAGCGTTGCAGCATTTGAGGAAAATGGGTTTGTTTCCGGAAAGCCCGGCAACCTTTTCGACCCGCAGGCAGAGGTCACGCGTGCGGAAGTGGTACAGATGCTGGACAACCTTGCAGCTTCCGCGCTGACCGATCTGCGCGTAACAGTTGCTGATGAAGAAACTGATCAGATGGTGCATGTGCGGCAGCCGTTGCTGCTCAGCGGGTGTGATCTGGATGCTGAAGTTCCGGTCGGGACAGCATCGGTAGACATCTATCCGACAGCGGAACAAGGCGCATCGATCACGGTGGATGGTGAAGCTCTCCAGAACGGAAAGGCGACCGTGCAGTTGGACAACGGTTTCAAATTAGTCGAGATCAGCGTGTCCAATGGAGCAGGGACACAGAGTTATGAGCTGGTAGTGCGGATCGGGATCGACCCCCAAAATCCGTACCAGACGCTTTATGCCGGCGAGCATGAGCAGACCGTGACGCTGGACAACGGAGAAGTGCGCAGCTTTACTGCATATGTACCGGAAGGCGCACGGGAGTCCAATGCGGGCGTATTTGTGCTTCCCGACCAGAGCGGGGCAGCTTCGACCTTTGAGGAATGGAAACAGCTGGCCGACCAGACAGACACCCAGGCGATCGACGATGACTGGACCAAACAGCAGGAGAAATTCATTGTGATTTGCCTGGATGGGCTGACTTATGGTACATCAGCGGAGGCGCGCGCAGCGGATATCGACTATGTCAACAAGGTATATACTGCGGCGTGCGGCAGAGGGATGTACTGCATCCATGAAGCAAAGAACTATATGGTCGGCTACGGTATGGGCGGCACAATTGCGCAGATGGCGGCGATGGATCAGACTGCCGTATGGGCTGGGCTGGTCACAGTCGGTGCGGGTGAGATCGACGACAGCTGGCTTGCTGAACACAATACTGAAATGGCGGTCAGCCTGAACGGTTATACAGATGAGGACAGTTCCATTCCGAAGAATACTATCCCGCTGCCGGTTTGGATCATTAACGACGGTACGGGAACCGATCCGGATACCCTGTCTTACTGGATGGCAGCCAACCATATTGAAGAAAACGACGCGGCATCTGATAGCGGTATTACCAAATATGTTCGCTCGGTTGGCTGGACGGCAGACGAGCAGATGTATGGAGAAAATCGTGATACGGAAGCCTATCGCATCTGGGTCAGCAATGGGACACAGACCGCATCTGAGATCTGGAATGACTTTTTGTTTGATGTGCGCCGCTGGATGGCCGACCCGGGTGGTGACCTGCGCATGACTGAGGATCCGATTGCGGATCTTGGCATGGAACGCCGGTATGAAGAAGTGGGCGGCTGGATGCGCGAATGGTACACCTATGTGCCGGACAGCGTAAACGCCTCGACGCAGGATGTCCCGGTTGTATTTGCCCTGCATGGCTATTCTCTTAATGGTGGTGTTTATGCCGGGCAGACTGACTGGCATGAGGTCGCGGATGAGGAAGGATTCATTGTAATTTATCCATCGGCAATTTACGACAATATCAAGTGGAATGGTAATGCGCCTTTACCGGCATGGAATATTCGTTGCGATGAAACACTGCCGGATGATGTGGCATTCATTCAGTTCCTGCTGGAGGATGTTGATGCATCCTATGACATTGATCTGGGACGGGTCTATGTGACTGGACACTCTTGGGGTTCACAGATGTCTCATGTGATGGCGCTGAGCAATCCGGAGATGTTCGCAGCAGCTGCGCCGCTTTCCGGCTTTATCTTCAGGACCGAGGTCTATGACAGCCTTGACAGTGCTGCGATGGAGCGTGCCGGCGGCATCCCGGTATATATGTCTGCTGGAACAGAGGGCAGCACAGAGGCTTCCATCTGCCCGGTTCCGCCAACGCGGGATAACTGGACCGGTCAGTCGATCGAACAATGGTTTGCGATCAATGGCTGTGATGGCAGCATCGACTGGGCGGATGTCAGTGCAGTCTGGACAGACAGCCCGGCATATGAGCAGGAAGGTCGTTGGTACACCCTGACCTATGAGAAAGACGGCGTACCAATGCTGTGCGCGGAGATTGTGGATTACATGCCGCATGCGACAATGCCGGAGCATTCCGAACGCGTATGGGACAACTGGTTCTCGCATTATTCGAGAGATGATGCCGGAAAGCTGATTTACAGCGAATAAGCGTGTGACTGTATCCTAAATAAAATAAGGTGATATGAAAAGCCTCTGTCCAGAGTGAACTGCCCCAGATTGTGCGGACAGTACAAAAGGACTCTAGGTAGAAAATATTGAATTTTAGTAGGAGAGGCGTCG
>DGYFR06201__coassemble_972_pt1 | contig 17989 bp, 22 predicted proteins | sample DGYFR06201__metabat2_high_PE_040 | metagenome-assembled genome bin DGYFR06201 | reverse complement strand
GCGGTTTGTATAAAAACCGAGATACATGCTCCCGGTTTTTATGGAAATTGTGTCATACCACAATTTCCTATTTCATGCGCGCACGGCGCGATGGACTTTTCTCGACAAGCGAAAAAAACGGCGGCCGCGCCGCCGTTTTTCCCCATATGCAGTTATGCCAGGAACTCCGCCAGCGTGTCGATCACGAGCTGGTGGTCATCCATGTGGTCGGGCATGCCCGAAACGCAGATCGAGCCGATCACGCCCGTGCCGCGCACGCGGATCGGGAATCCGCCGCCGCCCGCGGCATAATCGTTCGCCGGCAGCTTGCGGCTCTCCATGCTCTCGCCGTTTGCCTCGAGCCACGCGAGGAAGTGCAGCGAGGACATCTCCATCAGCTCGACCGAGCGGCGCTTGCGCTGGAGCCACAGCTCGCTGTCCGGCAGGGCGCCGTCCGGGAAGTAACGGAACACCACAAGGCCGTTGACCGTGATCTCGATCGCCACCGGGATGGGCTGCTTTTTCGCATTCTCGTGCAGCTTGAGGCCGAACGCCAGCGCATCCGCGCGCGAAAAATGATCGAACTGGAACTTGTCCTCCTGCTCCTCACACAGGGCGAGTAAGGTTTTGTTCTCCTGCATTGTTATTCCCCTGCCTTTCGTAGGTTCTACCGCCATTATAATCCATTTGCTCCCCATTTGACAAGGAGGTTTTCCCTATGCCAATCGCCAATGACAGCTCGGCTGTGCTGCGCGTAGTCGTCACGACCGCGCTGGGCGCGCTCCCGCTCGAGGACGCCTCGGTCAAGGTCTCCACTGCGGCAGATGAGTCCGGCGAACGCACGCTGCTGTACTCGGTGCGCACCGGACCGGGCGGCATGACGCCCGCCATGACCCTGCCCACCCCGCCGCTCTCCAATTCTCTTTCCCCGGACAGCGGCCCGCCGTACGCGGTCTACACGGTCGAGGTCTCGCGCGAGGGCTACACCCCGCTCACCGCGCTGCATGTGACCATGTTTTCCGGCATCCCGGCGGTGCTGCCGGTGGCCATGACCCCGCTGGAGGAAAACCAGCCCTCCGCCCAGACCGACCTGACCGCCACCGGCGACCCGCAGGCGCTGCACCATCCCCTGACCGGAGAGGAGTGAGACCATGCCCGCATCCCCTGTCACCATCCCGGAGACCATCACCGTGCACCTCGGCCCGCCCTCCTCGAGCGCGCAGAACATCACTGTCCCCTTTGCCGACTACATCAAAAACGTGGCCTCGTCCGAAATCTACCCCACCTGGCCCGAGGAGGCCATCCGCGCCAACATCTACGCGCAGATCTCCTATGTGCTCAACCGTGTGTTCACCGAATGGTACCGCGCGCAGGGCTATGACTTCGATATCACCAATTCCACCCGCTACGACCAGTCCTTTGTGCCCGGCCGCGACATTTTCGAGAACATCTCGAGCATTGTCGACGATATGTTCAACGACTATCTGACCCGCGGAGAGGCCATCGAGCCGCTGTTTGCACAGTACTGCGACGGCACGACCACCACCTGCCCCGGCGGGCTGAGTCAGTGGGGCACGGTATCGCTCGCCGAACAGGGCATGAGCGCGGAGGAGATCGTGCGCTACTATTACGGCGACGACATCAACTTCGTGCGCAACGCCCCCATCGCGCCCAACCTCGGCGGCTCATGGCCGGGCGTGACCTTCCGGCTGGGCGATGTATCCGAGGAGGTGCGCATCATCCAGAACCGCCTCAACCGCATCTCGACCAACTATCCCAACATCCCCAAGATCTACCCGGCAGACGGCATCTTTGACGCGGACACCGAGCGCGCGGTGCGCGCCTTCCAGCAGCAGTTCAACCTGACCGCGGACGGCATTGTCGGCCGCGCGACCTGGTACCGCATCGCGTTCATCTACAACAACGTCAAGCGCCTGAGCGAGCTGGACAGCGAGGGCCTGACGCTTGACGAGGTCTCCCGCCAGTTCCCCGAGGAGCTGCGCGAGGGCTCGACCGGTCCGGGCGTGCAGCTGCTCCAGTACTTCCTTGCGATTGTGGGCGAATACTATGACCAGCTCCCCCGCTGGCAGCCTGCGCAGATCGACGGCGTGTTCGGTCCGCAGACGCGCGAGGCGGTCTCCGCCTACCAGCGCATGATGGGCCTGCCCGAGACCGGCGTGGTCAACCGCGCAACGTGGAACGCGCTGGTCTCGACCTATCAGTCCGTGCTTGCGGCGCGGCCCTCGCAGGAATGGCTGGACGAGGCCGTCGGCTTCCCGGATATCTTTCTGGTTGACGGCATGCGCGGCGAAGCCGTGCGCGAGGCGCAGGAGCTGATCAACATCATCGCGCGCGGCTACCCGCAGGTACCCACGGTCGCGGTGGACGGCATTTTCGGCTCCGCCACACGCGACGCGGTCTCCGCCATTCAGGCCCTGCTCGGCCTGCCTGCAACCGGCGCGATCGGCCCGCTGACCTGGGAAGGCATGGCGCAGCTCGCGCGCGATGTGCTCGCAGCCTCGCAGACCGGTGAGGGGCAGTATCCCGGCTACGCGGTCGGAGAGGAGGAGAGCGCATAATGTATACCGATGAGCAGCGCCGCAGCCATATTTTTGACTTACAGACCTTTCTGCGGCGCATCCAGCGCGATCAGGGCTATGCCCGCCCGATCGCGGCGGACGGCATTTTCGGCCCGGAGACCGCCGCGGCGGTGCGCGATTTCCAGCGGCAGAACGGCCTGCCGGTCACCGGCACGGCGGACTATGACACCTGGACGGCCGTTTTCCGCGCTTACCGCGCGCTGACTGCCGGCGATGTGCTGCCCGGCGGCGTGCTGTTCTTTCCCGCGGGGGCGGACGCGACGCTGTCCGCCGGGGACAGGGGCGCGTCGGTCTTTGTCCTGCAGCTCCTGCTGGGCGCGGCGCTGCCGCACTTTGCAAATGCCGTCCCCGTGCCGCTGACCGGCGAATACGACGCGGACACCACCGCGGGCGTGCGCCGCGCGCAGGGCATTTTCCTGCTGCCGCAGACCGGCGTGACCGACCGCGCGACATGGGAGGCGCTCGCACTGTTCCACAACAGCTTTTTCGGCCGCACCCCGCTCGGCTGGCTGACCGATGCGCCGTGATGCGCCGGACGGACGCAAACAAAAAGGACGATCCTGTCGGATCGTCCTTTTGCGTTATGCGTTATGTTTTATTCCGCGGCAGCGGCATCCGCCGGCTGCTCGGCCGCGCTGTCCCCGCCGGTCTCGCTCTGTGCGGCGGCTTCCTCCTGCACCTGCTGGAGCGCCTGCTCGGTGGCCTGCGACTCAGCGATCGCGTCCTTCACTTCTGCCGGCAGGTAGTCGGTCACGTTCTCATAGGTGATCTGGTCGAACACATCGGTGGTCTGCACGTCCGCCTCTTCCATCCACTGCGCCAGCAGATTGTCCATCGTCGCGCCCATCGCCTGCGTCAGCTCTTCGCGGTAGGAATCGAGCTGGGCCGCATAGTCCAGCGGGAGGCGCTTGATGATATGGTAGCCTGCGGTGGTCTCGACCAGACCGGAGACCTCGTCCTCGCCCAGCGCCTTGGCCGCCTCATAGAACGGCTCGAGCATCTGGCCTTCGGTGAATACATAGCCGTTCGGATAGCTCGCAAGGCCCGGGTCCTCGCTGACCTCGTTCATCACGTCCTCAAAGTTCTCGCCCGCGTTCAGGCGGTCGAGCACCTCCTGCGCCAGCGCCCTGGCCTCGTCCGCGGTGCGGGTCTCGCCGGTCTCGGGATCGGTCAGGGAGATCAGGATATGTTCCGCTGCGATCGCGTCCGGATAGGTCTGCTCGAACTGCGCGATCAGCTCCTCGTCCGTCGGCTTGTTCACGCCGTTGTCGCCGTAGTAATAGTCATTCAGCGCCTGATAGCATGCGCTGCTGTAAGACATATTGGAGTACAGGTCCGGCGTAAAGCCCATCGTGCCAAGCATGTAGTTATAGGTCTCCTCGCCGCCGACCTGAGCCATCGTGGACTGCAGCTGCTGCTCGAGTGCCTTCTGCTGGGCATAGCTCAGGCTCAGGCCCGCTTCATTGAAGTGCTGCATGACCACGCGGGTGGAGACCACCTGATTCTGCGCAGAGGACTGCACCATCTCCGCCATTGCGGGCGCAAGCTCCTCGTTGCTCCAGACGTCGGTCAGGCCGAAGCTCGCGTACATGGAGTTATAGTACTCCATATAGTTGTACATCATGCCCGCGTATTCATCCGCGCGGATCTCCTCGCCGTTAACGGTCATAACGACCGGCGCATCGCTCTGGATATTCTTGTAGTGGATGGTCGTACTGCTGACGCCCCACACGGTAGCGCCCATAGTAACCGCCACCATCACGACCAGCGCGGCTGCGCGCTGCACTAATTTGCTCATGATACGATTCTCCTTGTAATCAAACTCAAACAGACTTTAATCAGTATAGCACTTTTTATCAGGCGATACAAGGAAAATCACAAAATCGTCACAATCAGGTGCGGCTACCAATCCTTGACCCACTCGCCGTCCGGACCGACGGCCTGAAATAAACCGAGACGCTGCTGGAGCGTGTTATCCGTCCAGCCCGAGGTCAGCTCCGCCGGTGTCTGGTAAGGCAGGCTGAACGGCTGCAGTCGGTGCCGGTAGGTGATCGACGTGTTGCCGTTCAAGCGCCCCCAATAGCCCAGATCGTGCAGCTGAAGGATATACAGCACGTAGCCGCGCTGATTCTGCGCGCCGAATGGATAGCTGACCGTGCCGGTGATGCGCGGATAGCTCTGTATGCCGGAGAACCAGTCGGTCGTCGTCACCACGCCGTTATTCAGGCGCGGGATGGGCGCAGTATATGCCTGTCCGTTCTTTTCATAAAGCAGCGCGCCGCCGATCTGCCCGGTCAGGTACTCGTAGGTATCCTGCCAGCCCAGCATGACCGCATCGCCCCAGTAGGCGCCGCCTTGCTGCCAGTCAAAATAGTTGAGCACCGCCATGCGGCTGTCCGGCAATTCAATATAGATGATGTAGGAGCAAAGCCGGTTCGCATCTGCATCCGCTTTTTGTGTTTCCGTGGTAGTGCTGGAATAAAACGACATCATTTCCTGCTGCACATCCACGCGAAGCGCTCCCTCGAGCGCACGGACGTGTTCGTCCGACAGGTCGGCCAGCACGTTTTCCGGCAGGCCGAGCGCCGCCAGCGCCTGCCGCGTTTCACCCTCGCCCTGCGCGGGCACAGGCTGCGCGTCCAGCCGCGGGTGGTTCACCACCGTGCTTGTCAGCAGCACGAGCGCAAAGCACCCGAGGAGATACCCCCACTTCATCACGCCGCTGCTCACGCGCACGGGCGCATTCACAAAGCAGTATCCCGCGCCGCCCAGCGAGCCGCCCACGCGCACGAGCGAGCGGATGATCAGCACGAACGCGATGAGCATCGGTATGGCCGCAAGCCAGCTCTGCGCGAGCGGCGAGAACGCCAGCACGGCGATCAGCACCTGCCAGATCACCGCCGCGCGCAGCGGGTCGCCCTGCGGCTCGACCTCAGCGCGGCGGCACACGTCCTGCAGCCCCGCGCGCAGCAGGAGCAGCCGGGCGATCTGCACCGCCATGCCCGCCAGCCCGAGCGTATAGGCCGTCATGCCCTCCAGCCGCCACGGGGAGGCGGACAGCATCAGCCACACGGCGTGCCACACCAGCTCCACGAGCGACAGCCCCCACGCGATCCGGAACGCCGGTCCGCTGCGCCGCAGCGTGCGGAAGCCCAGATATTGCAGCGCGGCGCCCAGCGTGGGCAGCAGGTATTGCAGATACAGGAAGTTGAGCGTGATGCCGGTCAGCGCCATGCCCGCCGCGATGCGGCCGATCGGCTCGCGCCACGGGTTGACCTCCTCGACCACGCCCTCGCCGGGCACAATTTCGCCCAGCCCCTGCTCGATCATCTCATCCAAACGATCCTGTTCGGGTCCGGTCATCATGCGTCACCTCCCATCGCCTTTTGCAGGCGGCGGCGCAGACGGTACAGCCGTCCCTCGACCGCCCGCTCGCTCAGCCCCATCTCGGCCGCGATCTGCGCGGTGGACTGTAAATAGTAGTATTTCCGGTAAAACAGCAGCTGCTCCACAGAGCCCAGCGTATCGAGCGCCTGCCGCAGCTGCCGGGTGCGTTCGCGGCGCAGCACCTCGTCCTCGGGCGAGGGGGAGGCGCCCTCGTTTTCCTCCCAGTTTTGCTCCGGCGCACGGCTCCTGCGCCGCCGGTCGACCGCCGCATTGCGCGCGACCGCGGTCAGCCACGCGGCAAGGCTGCCGCGCGTGCGGTCGAACGAGGAAAATTTCTCCCACACGCGCAGGTATATATCGCTGATGCACTCTTCCGCGTCCTGCGCATCCGGCAGGATGCCGCGCACGATGTAGCGCACCATGTTGCCGTACTGCTTTTGCAGCAGGGTGATGCCCTCCTGATCCCCCGCGGAAAGCAGCTCGAGTATCCTGTCGTCCATGCCGCCGCCCCCTTTCTCTATCTGTCTTTACCCTATATTACGGCAAATCCGCGTGCATCCCACGGGTTTGTTACCATATTGTAAACTTTCCCCTGCTGCGCTTCCCATTGCGTTTCTACCGGTGTATCATAAACTCAGAAAGGATGGAGATAACTATGCGCAATCGCGAACTGGGCGTACTGATCATCGGGCTCCTGTGCATCGCCCTCCCGGCTGTCACCGAATGGCTGCTGCCGCTGCACGGGCTGGAGCCCGACCTCGGCACCTCGTCGATGTACACCGAACAGGAGCGCATGGACGCGGCAAAGGCCGTCGCGCGCTACTGCGACGACGAGCTGCTGCGGCTGACCTATCTGGGCGACGGGCAGGCGGCACGGGAAACCTCACGGGCCAACGATTTCGGCTATGAAGAGTCCATTGCGTTCCGCGGCGATTTCCACACGGGCTGGCACGCGGAGGGCAACTCCCTGCCCTACACCACCTATACGGACTGCACCTGGCGCCTCGGCCGCGTGGACGGCGGCGGCTGGCGCGTGTTTAACCACGGCTGGGGCTGAGCCCCCGGATATGAAAAACGGCACAGCGGTTTGCTGTGCCGTTTTCTGTTGTCCGGTATTACTCCATCAGGCCGACGCAGTCGTAATACGGCTTTTCGGCGATCTTCTGCTTGTTCTCCTTGAACAACGTATGCCCCAGCGTGACCACCAGATAGTCCGCCTTCTGCAGGATCTCATCAAAGGAGACGTTCGGGATGCCCTGCACCTCGCTGTCCTTTGCAAACGGCTCGCAGGCGATGACGCTGACGCCCTTGTCCTGCAGGATGTGACAGAGCTCGATCGAGGGGGACTCGCGCAGGTCGTCCACATCCGGCTTGTAGGACAGGCCGAGCACGCCGACCGTATCGGTCACCTTGGCGAGCGAGGATACGACCTTGTCCGCCACAAAGCGCGGCTTGTTCTCGTTGCGCTCGCGCGCGGCGAGGATGACCTTGGCCTCAGCCGGGAACTGCTCATAGATGAACCACGGGTCGACCGCGATGCAGTGGCCGCCCACGCCTACGCCCGGGGTCAGGATGTTGACGCGCGGGTGGCAGTTGGCGAGCTTGATCAGCTCGAACACGTCGATGCCCATCTTGTCGCAGATGACCGACAGCTCGTTTGCATACGCGATGTTGACGTCGCGGAAGGTGTTCTCGGTCAGCTTGCACATCTCGGCGGTCAGGTCGTCGGTCTTGTGCACCACGCCCTTCTCGAGCACCTTTTCATAGATCGAAGCCGCCATTTCAGCCGCCTCGGGCGTGCGCGCGCCGACGATGCGGTCATTGTTCTTGAGCTCATACATCATGTTGCCCGGGATGACGCGCTCCGGGCAGTGCGCGACGTGGATCTTGTCCATATCGATGCCGGACTCCTCGGAGAGCACGCGCGCGAGCATCTCGGTGGTGTGCGGCGGCACGGTGGACTCCAAAATGACCAGATTGGGCGCTTCGAGCACCTTGCCCGCCATGCGGCCCGCGGACTCGACATACTTGAGATCCGCCTTGTGGCTGCCGGTCTCGTCCTGATAGAACGGGGTCGGCACCGCAATATAGAACACGTCCGACTTGCCCAGCTCGGTGGAAAAATGCAGGTGGCCGTGCGCGACCGCCTTTTCAAACGCCTCCTGCAGGCCCGGCTCTACGATATGGATGTGGCCGCCCTGCAGCGTTTCAATGGTTTTCTGGTTCACGTCGAAGCCGCAGACCTCAAAGCCGGCCTCCGCGAGGGTGATCGCGGTCGGCAGGCCGATGTAGCCCAGCCCCATGACAGTAATTTTCATAATTTTCGTACCTCGTTCAGTAAAATCTTCTTACATTATACCACTTTTTTCGCGGAATTCAACGTAGTGTTTGAATTTCTGATGAAATGCCGCTATAATGGATAGTGTTCTGATTTCATACCCAAACGATAGGATGTATGTTCCATGATTTTCAAGGGCCTGCTCGACGACGCGCGCTCGATCCGCGACCGCGATCCCGCTGCGCGCACCACGCTCGAGGTCTTTCTTCTGTATCAGGGCTTCCATGCGCTTATCCTGCACCGGCAGGCGCACTGGCTCTACAAGCACCATCGGTTTTTCCTCGCGCGCTGGCTGTCCCAGTTTGCGCGCCACCTGACCGGCATCGAGATCCACCCGGGCGCGACCATCGGCCGCCGCCTGTTCATCGACCACGGCATGGGCATCGTGATTGGCGAGACCGCCGAGATCGGCGACGACTGCACGATCTACCACGGCGTGACCCTCGGCGGCACGGGCCACGACACCGGCAAGCGCCACCCGACCATCGGCAACAACGTGCTGATTTCGACCGGCGCCAAGGTGCTCGGCCCGTTCAAGGTGGGCGACAACAGCCGCATCGGCGCGAACGCGGTCGTTTTGCAGGAGGTGCCGCCGGACTCGACCGTGGTCGGCATCAAGGCGCGCGTGGTCAAGATCAACGGCCAGCGTGTCTCTTCCCCGTCCTACGACCTCGACCAGATCCATCTGCCCGATCCGCTCGCACAGGAGCTGTGCCGGCTGGAGCACCGCGTCTACGCCAACGAGCAGAAGCTCCGGCGCGAGGAGCAGCGCGACCGCGAGGCGGACGAATAAAGACAGCAAAAAGCAGAAAGCCCGAGGGCTTTCTGCTTTTTCTGCTTTATGCGCCGGGATACTCCACCCGCAGGTCATACTGCATATCACCATATTGGATCGTGTAATACGCTGTCTCCGCTGCCTCACCCCGCCGCTTGAGCGGCAGCCGGAGTCCACCATCTGCCAGATCGGTCATTTCACATTCCTCCTTCAGGATTTCCAGTTGCCCCTGTCCGATTTGCAAATAATATTCCTCCCGCGCCTGCGCCTCTTCCCGATATTCCTCCGGAATATAGAGGAACAGGCTGTCCTCTGCTGTCTCGAGCGTCACCACCGTCAGCATCTCCCGGTCGATCCCCTCGCCCAATGCGCGGGCTGTGGTATCCACCGTTTCGCCCGTGCTCTCCAGATAGATCAGCGGCGGCTCGGGCGGCTGTTTGGGTTCTTCTGCCGCAGGCCAGAAGTGATATGCAAAAAGACATACCACGACAATGGCGGCAATCCCGATGGCGGCTTTCCAAACCTGCTTTCGCATATCGCATTCCTCCTTTTTCTCAGTATACCAACAGATCCGGTTCCTGTCCATCGTTGAGCAGCAAAAGCAGAAAGCCAAACGGCTTTCTGCTTTTTTATTACATCTCTTTATCGAATTTCACCCGGAAGTAAATCGCGTACCCGTGCACGAACAGGTATCCGATCACCATCGGGATAATGACCGTCCATGAAGCGCCCATCACGGCGAACGACACCATCAGCGCGCCGAACACATAGGTCATCATATCATACCCCTTGGCTTTCGCCATGTTGCCGATCATTACGTTGCGCTCGTCCGTCTGGTCGATCTCCATGCGGCGCGCGGTTTCCGGGTCGGATTCGGCTGCTTTCTTCGCCAGCAGCTCACCCAGCCCGTGCCCGAAAATGCCGCACCCGAACCCGACCAGCAGGAACGGCAGCGCCCGCAGGATGCCCTGCGGATCGGGCACGGTTCTGATCAGGTAGATGCCTGCGGCGATCAGCGCAAATCCCAGCACGCTCAGCCAAATATTTTTTGCCCGTTTCATTGATTCTCCTCCTCATAGATGAAAATATCCTCGATCTGCATCCCGAAATACCGCGCGATCTTGAACGCCAGCAGGATGGACGGGTTGTACCGCCCGTTTTCCAGCGAGCCGATCGTCTGCCGCGACACGCCCAGCGTATCCGCCAGCTCCTCCTGCCGGATGCCGCGCGCCCGGCGCAATTCCTCCAGCCGGTTCTTCAAGCGTCCGCCTCCTCCCAGATGTAAAGTTTACTTTCCATATCTTGAGTATAGCACGCCTTCCGAAAATGTCAAGTAAACTTTCCATCTTTCGCAATAAAAAAAGAACGTCCTCCCGGACGTTCTTTTTTTGCCTCAAAACCCCTGCACGATCACACCGAACAGCTCGTTGATGCGGTCGTACCGCTGCTTCAGGTACAGCCAGCCAAACAGCGCCTCAATCGCGGTCGCCTGCGAGTATTCCGCGACCGAAGCGGACTTGGGCACGCTTTTGGGCTTGGCGTTGCGGCCGTGGCGGTACACGTCCTGCTCCTCCTCGGTCAGCAGGGGCAGGATGCGCTGCACGGCTTCCGCCTGCGCGGAGGCGCGCACGAGCGCAATCGTGTGGCTGTGCAGGTTTTTCGCGGTCTGGGTGCCGCCGCACGCGAGGTGCGAGCGCACCAGCACCTCATAAACCGCATCGCCCACATGGGCGAGCGCGAGGCTCGACATGCGGGCGATGGCAGCGTCATCCAGCTTGGGATGCAGATAGTCCATTACTTGTCCTCAGCAGCAGGAGCAGCCGCGGCTTCCGCCTTTGCAGCCTCAGCCTTTGCCTTGGCAGCGGCAGCCTGCTTTGCCTGCATCTCCTTGAACTTGGCCTTTTCCTCTTCGGTCGGGACCGGCTCAATGCAGCCCTTCGGGCAGGCCTTGGCGCACATCTTGCAGTTCTTGCACTTGTCGTAGTCGATCTTGGCAACGCCGTCGACCACGTGGATCGCGTCGAACTTACAGGTCTTTTCGCACATCTTGCAGCCGATGCAGCCGTTGGAGCAGACCTTCATAACCTCCGGGCCCTTGTCCTTGTTGACGCAGTTGACGTGCACCTTCTTGGACTCCGGAACCAGGTTGATCAGCTTCTTCGGGCAGGCTGCGACGCACTTGCCGCAGGCCACGCACTTGTCGGTATCGACCTTGGCAACGCCGTCCACAATGTGGATCGCGTCAAATGCACACGCCTTAACACAGGAGCCGAGGCCCATGCAGCCGTAGGCGCAGGCCTTCGGGCCGCCTGCAACGCGCATCGCTGCGGTGCAGTCCTGCAGGCCCTCATACTTGGTCTTGTCAATGGCATTGCAGCCGCCGTTGCAGTAAACGTGCGCAACCTTGCGCTCGCCCGCTTCGACCGCAACGCCCATGACCGCGGCGATCTTTTCCGCCGCAGCAGCGCCGCCGACCGGGCAGCCGTTGACCGGCGCGGTGCCCTCTACGATCGCGGCAGCCAGGCCGTCGCAGCCCGGGTAGCCGCAGCCGCCGCAGTTTGCACCCGGCAGGCACTCACGAACCAGCGGTACGCGCTCATCCACCTCGACCGCGAACACCTTGGCCGCGATGCCCAGCAGGATCGCGAACACGATGCCCATGATGAACAGGACGGCAACCGCCGCAATGATATTCTGAATATCCATTTCTTATCTTTCCCCCTTGCTTACCAGATCGACAGGCCGGAGAAGCCCATGAAGGACATCGCGAGCAGCGCCGCGGAAACCAGCGCGATCGGGAAACCTTCAAAGCACTTGGGGCACTTCGAGGTTGCATCCAGACGCTCACGGATCGAGGAGAACAGGACGATCGCCAGCGTGTAGCCCAAGCCGGAGCCGACACCGTAAACCATCGAGCCGATGAACGAATAGCTATTGTCGATGTTCGAGATAGCCGCGCCGAGCACCGCGCAGTTGGTGGTGATCAGGGGCAGGAAGATACCGAGCGCGGAATACAGCGCGGGCATCGACTTTTTCATGAACATCTCGACGAACTGCACGAGCGTTGCAATAACCAGGATGAACGCGATGGTCTGCATGTACTGCAGATTCAGCGGCTCGAGGATGAAGTACTGCACCGCCCAGGTAACCGCGCTGGACAGGGCCATAACGAATACAACCGCCATGCCCATGCCGATTGCGGTATCGGTCTTTTTGGAAACGCCGAAGAACGAGCAGCAGCCCAGGAACTGGACAAGAATGTAGTTGTTGACCAGAATGGACGCTACGGCGAGCGACAGGATCTCGGTCAGGCTCATTGCATCAGGAAATACGAAAGGCATTTACTTGTCCTCCTTTCCGGCCATGATCTTCTGGATCGCGGCAAAGATGAAACCCAGCATCAGGAAGCCGCCTGCCGGCAGGATCATCATAACCATCGGATTTGCGTTGAAGAACGGGATCGCGAAGCCTTCCGCCGGGATCACGCCCGCGAGGAACGGCAGCAGGGTGGACAGGCCGGACAAAACCGTGCCTGCGCCCAGCAGCTCGCGGAAGAAGCCCATCAGAACCAGCGCGAAGGTGAAGCCCAGACCCATGCAGACGCCGTCGAGCGCAGAGGGCAGGACCGCATTCTTGGACGCATACGCCTCGGCACGGCCGAGGATGATGCAGTTAACAACGATCAGCGGCAGGAACAGGCCGAGCGACGCCGCCAGCGACGGCACGAATGCCTGCAGCGCGAGGTCGATCGTGGTAACGAATGCCGCGATGATCGTGATAAATGCCGCGATACGCACCTTGTCCGGGATAAACCGGCGCAGTGCGGAAATAACTACGTTGGAGCAGATCAGAACGACCGTTGCCGCCACGCCCATGCCGATGGCATTGGACAGCGAGGTCGAGGTCGCCAGCGTCGGGCAGAGGCCGATGGTCTGCATGAAGATCGGGTTGTCGAGGATGACGCCCGCTTTCAGTTGATCTTTGAATTTCATTTGGCTCTTCCTCCTTTAACCCAGACTTGCGACGCAGTTCGCCGCAGTATTGACGCCCAGCGTTACCGCGCGGGACGTGATGGTCGAACCGGTGATGGCTTCGATCGTGCCGCCGTCCTTGGAGACTGCGAGGCTGCCGTCTGCCGGCTGGCCCACAAACTGGGTGATCCAGTTCGGGTCGGTCTGGGACTTGGCGCCGAGGCCCGGGGTCTCGCCGTGCTCGGTGACCTGCGCGCCCGCGACCGTGCCATCGGTGTTGATGCCGACGATCATGGTCAGCTCGCCGCCGAAGCCCTTGGGCTTGACCTCTACGCAGTAGCCGATGGTCTCGCCGCCGGCCTGCGCCTCATATACGCCGGAGATCACCGGCTGGTTCTTGTCTTCCGGCGCGGTCCACTCCTCGCCGACTTCGACCGCTTCGAAGCTCTCAGCATCCTGCATGATGACCGCCATCGCTTCGTTGCGGGTGTTTTCATTGTTCTGCGCGATCTTATCCGCGGTTACGGCGTTGATAAAGCCCAGAAGCAGGGCGCACACAAAGGTGATCAGGCCCAGTACGACGACAAGCTGTACGATGCCGCCTTCTTTTTTGCTGCTATCCATAACTTACTGTGCCTCCTTCTTCTTATCCAGCGCATAACCGAACTTGCGCGGATGGGTCGCCTTGTCGATCGCCCAAACCAGCGTGTTCATGATCAGGATGGAATAGGATACGCCCTCCGGCAGGCCGCCGAAGTAGCGGATGAATACGGTCAGCAGGCCGCAGCCCACGCCGAAGATGATCTGGCCCTTGGGGGTGACCGGGCTGGTGACGTAGTCGGTCGCCATGAAGATCGCGCCGAGCATCAGGCCGCCGGAGAGCACCTGGGACAGCATCCACTGCACGCGGGATACGTCGCCCATCGGGAACAGGAAGGTGATGACCGCAACGGTCAGGATGTACGCCGCGGGGATATTGATGGTGATGACCTTGCGCCACAGCAGGTATAGGCCGCCGATGATCAGGGCGATCGCGGAGGTCTCGCCGATGACGCCGCCGGTCTGGCCGAGGAACATGTCGATCAACTGGGTGCCCTCGGGCAGCACGCCGTTCTTCATCGAGGCCAGCGGGGTCGCGGTGGAGATCGCGTCGGTGACGGTAACCGTGCCGAAGAGCGGCAGGCTGGCGTGCGGCTGGGTCCAGGTGGTCATCATGCCGGCCCAGGAAGCCATCATGAACGCACGCGCGCCGAGCGCCGGGTTCATAAAGTTCTTGCCGAGGCCGCCGAACAGCATCTTGACGATGATGATGGCAAACAGCGCGCCGAACACGACCATCCACCAGGAAGCCGCAACCGGTACGTTGAACGCGATCAGCATGCCCGTGACAAAGCAGGACAGGTCGCCGATGGTGTTCGGGTGCTTTACAATTTTGTTATAGATGGTTTCGAACACAGCGCACGCAACCATAGAGATCACGGTAAGTACGAGCGCGCGCGGGCCGAAGGTGTATACCGCAACGCAGAGCGCGGGAAGCAGTGCGATCAGCACATCCAGCATCAGGCTGCGGGTATCGTCATCCGCCTTGATATGGGGTGAGGAGGTGACGACGACTTTACTCAGATCATACATTTTCGTTTCCCCTCCTTACTTTTTCTCATCCGCCGCGGCCTTTTCCGCCTCAGCCTTCGCCTTCTCGGCGTCCGCCTTGGCCTTATCCGCCGCGCGCTTGGCCTGGATCTTGCCCTTGGTCAGGCGGAACTGCGCGACCAGCGGGATGCGGGCCGGGCAGACATAGGCGCACGAGCCGCACTCGATGCAGTCCATCATGCCGCACTCGACCGAGTTATCCAGATCGTCCTGCTTGCCGTACACGTTCATGTACATCGGCAGCAGGTGCATCGGGCACGCCGCGATGCACTTGCCGCAGCGGATGCACTGCGGGTCGGCAACGCGCTTATCCTCCTCGCCGCAGAAGGCAAGGAACGCATTGGTGCCCTTGAGGACGGGAACGTCGAGCGAGAACTGCGCCACGCCCATCATCGGGCCGCCGGCGAGCAGCTTGTTCGGCGCTTCCTTGAAGCCGCCGCATGCGTCGATCAGCTTTTCGATCGGCGTGCCGATGCGCGCTTCCAGGTTCTTCGGCTCTGCGACCGCGGAGCCGGATACCGTAACGATACGGCGGATGACCGGCATGCCGGTCGTAAAGCGGCGGTAGACCGCGCCCGCGGTGTCCACGTTGAACACAGCGCAGCCCGCGTCCGCCGGCAGCTTGCCCGAGGGGACCTCGCGGCCGGTGCAGGCGTTAATGAGCTGCTTCTCCGCGCCCTGCGGGTACTTGCACTTGAGGGGATACAGCTTGAGGCGCGGATCGTCCGCTATCAGCTTTTCAATGCCCGGGAATGCGTCCGACTTGTTTTCCTCGACCGCGATGATCGCGTTCTGCACACCCATGATATCGGCCAGCATTTTCAGGCCGCCGATGACCTCTTCCGGACGCTCGAGCAGCAGACGGTGGTCGGAAGTGATAAACGGCTCACACTCCGCCGCGTTGATGATGACCGTGTCACACTTGCCGATGCCCGACTGGATCTTGACGTGGGTCGGGAAGGTCGCGCCGCCGTGGCCGACGATACCGGCCGAGCGGATGCACTCGATGCGCTCCTCGTTCGACATGGAAGCGAAGTCGTACGGGTGCACGGACTCGTGCGGGCGGTCCTCGCCGTCGTTTGTGATCACAATGGACAGGACCTTGCTGCCGTTCTGGTGCAGGCGCGGCTCGATCGCCTTTACCTTACCGGAAACGGTTGCGTGGACAGGAGCGCTGACAAAGCCGCCGGCTTCCGCGATGGGCTGTCCCAGGTCCACGGTATCACCGACCGAAACGATCGGCTTTGCCGGGGCGCCGATGTGCATGGAAACCGGCAGGATGACCTCGTCGGGCAGTGCCAGCTTCTCGATCGGCTTGGTGTTTGTCGCGGCCTTGTAACCCGGATCTGCATGGGTACCGGGGTGAATGCCGCCACGGAACGAATACACCATGTTTTTCACCTCTCTGTTTTTTTGCGCAAGAAGAGCCTGCATCCGGCGGGACGCGGCTCCTTCTTCCTGATGAAATCGGCAGGCCGTGCTTGCGCACAGCCGTACAACATAGATTATACTGTTTTTTGCACCAAATTAGCAAGCCCAAAACACAAAAAATTTGACCAAAAATGAAAAAAACTTTGTCCAGCATGATAATTTACTGGTTACTTTATATACTTAGTTTGTAAACAAAGCATGTCTTTGGCGGTTTTGCAATTTCATGGGATGCCGCCGGACGCAGAAAAACCGATACCAAAAGCCGCTCTTTTCCGGCGTTCGGTATCGGTTTCCAGGTATCGTGTCAGGGCTGCGCCTGCTCGTTTTCGCAGTATTTTTCGGTATAGGCGGTCGCGGCCGGGTCGCCGCGCGGCGCCCTGCCCTGCTCCCAGGGCGGAAGGGGCGCGACCGCGGCGGAGTCGATGTGCGCCGCGTCGTCATACTGCGGGAACGCCTTGGGCTCCCGCTCGCGCTTTTCGTTTTTACCCATGCGCCTGCCCTCCTTACACTGCCACACGTCTGGACAGGAACTGCGCCGCGGTCTGGCACAGCTTGACCGTGACCTCGGCGGCTGCGGCGTTCTCGTCCTCGCTGACAAAGGCCACGCAGCCGCTCACGTCCCCGTCCGTGATGATCGGCACCGCGGCGACCACGAAATACAGATCGCCCGCGGAGACCGGGATCTCCTGCCCCTCCCCGATGCCGCGCTCATAGGTGACGCGCTGCTCCATGATCTGCTCGAGCTCAGCGGAGATGTTCTTCTCCAAAATATCCTTTTTCGCGCCGCCCGCGGCCGCGATCACCGCATCGCGGTCGCAGATCGCGCAGCTCATGCCCGCTGTGCGGGCGAGCGCCTCGGCAAGCTCCGCTGCGAGCGCGCCCATCTCCCCCATCGGGGAATACTTTTTGAAAATCACCTCGCCGTCACGGTCGGTGAAAATTTCCAGCGGGTCGCCCTCGCGGATGCGCAGGGTGCGGCGGATCTCTTTCGGAATGACGACGCGGCCCAGATCGTCAATGCGGCGTACAATGCCGGTTGCCTTCATTTACGCGTTCCCTCCCATACGGAATTTCTGGTTGTACAGGTAGTATGACTTTGTCCGCGCAAAATATGTGGCGCGCACCTTGGCAAATTTTGACGCGATCCCGCGCGTTTGCGCCAAATTCTGCAAAAAAACAGGCCCGGGACGCTGTCCCAGGCCCGCTTTCTCTGCACGTTTCCGACGCAGCCCGTCCGTTTACCGGGCAGTCACACGCGCGCCGGTGATGATCGCGCGCGGCGCGCCGGTGAGCGGCATACCGGTATACGGTGTGTTGATTGCTTTGGATTTATACGTTTTGTATATCATCTCGCTGTCCCAGTCGAGCAGTACGAGCCGGGCGAAATGGCCCGCCGCGACCGCGCGGCCGGTCAGGCCGTATACCTCGGCCGGCGCCTTGCTCATCTTCTCGATCAGCTGCATGGGCGTCAGCCTTCCAGTTTTGACCAAATAGGTGTTGCACACGGAAAACGCGGTCTCCAGCCCGGTGATGCCGCTCGGCGCCTTGGCGAATTCGCGCGCCTTTTCCTCCGCGGTATGCGGCGCGTGGTCGGTCGCGATCATGTCGATCGTGCCGTCCGCGAGCGCGTCGATCAGCGCCTGCCGGTCGGCCTTCTTGCGGAGCGGCGGGTTCATGCGCGCATAGGTGCCGTGCGCGGGGACGTCGTCCTCGGTCAGCGAAAGATGGTGCGGTGTGACCTCGGCATAAATCTTCGCGCCGAGCGCCTTGCCCGCGCGGATGAGCGCCGCAGACTGCGCCGAACTGACATGCTGGAACAGCACGCGCGCGCCCGTGTCCAGCGCCAGCGCGATATCGC
>DGYFR06201__coassemble_959_pt1 | contig 18128 bp, 15 predicted proteins | sample DGYFR06201__metabat2_high_PE_040 | metagenome-assembled genome bin DGYFR06201 | reverse complement strand
GAGAGCGGCGGCAGCGCCAGCCACACCGGCAGCGCATACGCGAGCAGCACGAGCGTCGCCGCGTTTTTCAGCCACCGCGCGGGCAAAAACCGCCGCGCGAGCGGCGCGAGCGCGTAAACCGCCAGCGTCAGCACCGCGCCCGTCGCGGACAGGATGCACAGCGTGCGGAGCACCTCGTTTTGCATAAAAATCCCCCCAATCGCGCGTTATTTCAGCCCGAATTTCTCGCGGATCGCCTCGATATCGTCCGCGGTGACCTCGTCGCACGCGACGAGCGCCGCGAGCAGGTCGCTTGCGCGGCCGTCGAACAGCTTGCCGAGGAACGAGCGGGTCTCGCGCTTTTTGTAATCGTCCTCCGCGATCAGCGGGCGGTAATAGTACGCCTTGCCGCGCTTTTCGTGGCCGATGGCCTGCTTTTCCGCCATGCGGCCGAGCAGGGTGGACACGGTCGAGAACGACCAGCCGGTTTCCGGCTCGAGCCGCTTGGCGATCTCGGCGGACGGCAGAGGCTCGCCCGCGCGCCAGAGCAGCTTCATCACGGTCAGCTCCGCGTCGGACAGGGTGTTCTTGCCGGACATGGAATCCCTCCTTGCATATTCAACTACACGTGTGGTTTGATTAAATACTACAACTGTAGCTGAAAGATGTCAAGCGTGATTTTGACAATTTACGGGGTATCTTTCTGTACAGCTTGACATATATAGAATGTCGATATATAATAATTATATCGAACACCGATATAAGGAGGGAAGGACAATGGCAATCGACAAGAGCCTGCTCGCGGGGAGCACGGGGCTGCTTATCCTGCGCCTGCTCGAGGAGGACGATCTGTACGGCTACCAGATGATCGAGCGCCTGCGCGAGCGGTCGGACGACACGTTTTCGCTCAAGGCGGGCACGCTGTACCCGCTGCTGCACACGCTGGAGAATCAGGGGCTGGTGCAGTCCTACGAGCGGACGGTGGACGGCGCGCGCGTGCGCAAGTATTACCACCTGACCGACGAGGGGCGCACCCGCCTTGCGGAAAAGACCGAGGAATGGAGGGAGTTTTCCGGCGCGGTCGAGCGCGTGCTGAGAGGGGGAGAGAACCATGCCTTTGCCTGAACATGTGCGGGGGTATCTGATCCGTCTGCTCGAGCGCGACGCGGCCGAGCGGGCGCAGACCACGGCCGAGTTGGACGCGCTGGCCCAAGCCGCGGAGGTACATCAGGCGCGGCCGCTGCCGGATGTGCTGCGCGGCTGGCTGAACAACGCGACCGGGCAGATGCGCTGGAAGCGGGCGCGTCCGGTCGCGGCAAAGGAGCTGGCTGACCACCTGAGCGACCAGCATGAGGCCTTTTTGGACGAGGGCATGGACGAGGACGCCGCCGCGGAGGCGACCGCCCGCGAGATGGGCGACGCGGTCGAAACCGGCACGCTGCTCGACCGCGCGTGGCGGCCCCGGCCGGACTGGGTCATGCTGGGCATTGTCCTGCTGGTTGCGGCGGTGGGACTGATGGTGCAGTATGTGCTGCGTCCGCACAACGATCTGGAATGGTATATGCTGCTGGGCCATTATGTGGCGGGAACAATCTGCCTGTTTTTTGGCTATTTTCTGGACTACACCATCTTCGGACGGCATTGCAAGCTGCTGTTCACGCTGTGGTGCGTGGTTGGCCTGCTGATGCTGTTCGGGCCGCTCCAGCGGATTCAAAGCGGTGCGAATATCTCTCTGCGGCGGTGGGTGTGGTTTTTCCCGGTGCTGTTTGCGGGCGTGTTATACAGCCAGCGCGGCAAGGGGACGGCGGGTATCCGCAACTGCCTGCTGTATATGCTCGGTATGTGGTTTTTCACGATGTTCGCGCCATCCACGGCCGCGCTTTGCGTGCTGACCGTGGTGTGCTGCGGGATGCTGTTTGCGGCGGTGTGGCGCGGCACGTTCGGCAAAAGGACAGGAGGCAGGCTTGTACTGTCGCTGCTGCCGATGCTGATGATTGCGGCGTATGCTGCCTGTATGCTCTGCTTCTCTGACTTGGCGCGCGAGCAGATGGCATTGTTTTTTAACCCGCTGCTGGACCCGAACGGGAAAGGCTTCACCGGTTCGGTGATGCGGTTTATTATGTTTGGTTCGGTCACAGACTTGGGGGACTGGGATGTGGTCGTGTCGCCAGTGACCGACTTCTGCATGAATGGATTGGGCGGTACGGCCGACTATATCCTTGCTTCTGCAAAATATTCCTGGGGCTGGACGGGATTTCTCATCCTGCTGGGGCTGGAAGTGCTGTTCCTCGTCTGGGGCTTTCGCCTTGCGCGGCGGCAGACCGGCCTGCTCGCGCGCAGCGTGTGCATGGGCGTGATGCTGACCTTTGCCCTGCAGACCGCGATGTATGTGCTGCAAAACTTCGGCTTTATGCTGCTTTCGGCGTATGGCCTGCCGCTGCTATCCTACGGTGCCAACTACCTGCTCCAGACCATGTTCCTGCTCGGCGTGCTGTTGTCCGCGCAGCGCACCGGACAGCTGGAAAGCGGGCTGGCGCCCGCGCCGGCGCTGGAGAGGAAAAGAGAGCCGTCCTGAACCGGAGATAAGGACGGAAAAGCAGGCGATGGAGGTGGGGAAATGAAGTTACCGGAACATCTGCAGCAATGGCTGGATAACGCGACCGGACAGATGCGCTGGAAGCGGGCCCGCCCGGTGGCGGCAAAAGAGCTGGCCGACCATTTGAGCGACCAGTATGAGGCCTTTCTGGACGAGGGCATGGATGAGGATGCGGCGGCGGAAGCGACCGCCCGCGAGATGGGCGACGCGGTCGAAACCGGCACGCTGCTCGACCGCGCGTGGCGGCCCCGGCCGGACTGGGTCATGCTGGGGATCGTACTCGCGGTCGCGGCGGTGGGGCTGGGGCTGCAATACATATGGAATCCCGGGCTGGGGGCAGCCGCACTGCTGGGACGCTATGCGGCCGGGGCGGTCTGCCTGCTGGCGGCCTATTTTATCGATTATACGGTTCTGGCCAAGCGGCTCTGGCTCCTGCTGGCGGCATGGGTCGCGGCGGTCCTCTTGACAGACCGGCTGGAAATCATACAGCCTGACGTCTTGATCTGGCTGTTCCCGCTGCTGCTTACAGGGCTGGTCTGCCGCATGGGCGCCAAGGGCACCGAGGGCCTTGCGAACTGCCTGATGGCAGTGGTGGGGTTTGGGCTGCTGCTGTGGGTCATGCATTACATCATGCTCAGCGATATCATGCTGGCGCTTTGCAGCGCGGTCCTGCTGGTGGCGGTCTGCCACAAGGCATTCGGCCGGGTGCGGGTGCGCAACCTGTGCCTTGCGCTGCTTCCCGTCGCATTCGCGCTGGTGCGGCATTTGCAGAGAATGTTCTTTGCACGCTCGCTCGGCGTATCCAAAGAGCAGAACGCCAGCCTGATGACGCAGCTGGTCCGTCACATGCTGTTTGGCATGGAACCCTATTACCATGACGGTGCGTTCGCCACGCCGACGGAAACGTTTTGGGAATGGGCGGATACGCAGGAGTACCTGCTGACAATCATCCGGCTGGAGTGGGGCTGGCTGGCGATGATACTGGTGCTGGTGCCGCTGGTCATTCTGCTGGGGCGCGGGTTGATGCTGGCCGGGCGGCAGGGCGGCCGGCTGGCGTGGCTGACATGCCATACAGTCGTGCTGACACTGGGCGTGCAGGCGGTATGGTACCTGCTCGTCAATCTGGGCATTTCGGATTCAGGGGGGACTTACGGCCTGCCGCTCATCGCGGCAGACGGCTTATATCTCTGCCAGACCATGTTCCTGCTCGGCATCCTGCTGTCCGCGCAGCGGTCGGGGCAGCTGGAAAGCGGCCCTGCGCCGATCGGAAAATAACCGGCCAAAGACAGGCAAAAAACAGAAGAATGTGCTATACTGAGGGCAGTCCGAAAGGACTGCCCTTTTGCTCTGCAAAAAAAATTTTCCTCCCGGTGTCAGGAGACGCGCCGCCCATTCGTATTGTAGGTGAAGCGACGTTGCTGACACAGCCGACCGGCTGTTTCCAAAGGAGTTGATAAACCCATGAAACAATTCGACAAAGCGGAGGCCGAGCGGCTGGTTTACACCTATTCCGACCTGATCCTGCGGCTTTCCTACACCTATCTCAAATCCACCCATGACGCGGAGGACATCTGCCAGACCGTGTTCTTAAAGCTCCTGACGAGCGGGCAGACCTTTGACAGTCCGGCGCATGAAAAAGCGTGGATCATCCGGACGACCGCGAACGCCTGCAAGGACGCGCTGCGCAGCACCTTCCGGCGGCGTACGGTGGCGCTCGAGGCCGCGGCTGCGACCGCCGCGCCCGAGGCGCCGGACAGCGCAGTGCTCGAGGCGGTGATGGAACTGCCGGAGAACTACCGCGAAGCGGTCTACCTGCATTATTTTGAAGGCTACTCCGTCCGCGAGATCGCCGGCCTGCTGGGCCGGAGCGAAGCGGCGGTTACCGCGCACCTGAGCCGGGGACGGCACAAGCTGCGCACCACACTGGGAGGCGAATATTATGAACAGAGCGTATAATGATAACAAAGAGTATACCGAGGCGATGGCCGGCCTGAAATTCTCGGATGAGGCCAAGGCGCGCATGGTGCAGAACCTGCTGGACGCGCAGGAACAGGCGGCGGACAACGTCGTGCCCATGCCGCGGGCGCGTAAGCGCCGCCTGCCGCGCATCGCGGCGGTGGGCGTGGCGGCCGCAGTGGTGCTGACGGTCGGCGCGAGCGCGACCGGCGTATTCCGGAGCGCGGGCGAAGCGTTCCAGGGTATGTTCGGCCCGACGGCCGACACCGAGATCATCGACAAGATCGGCCGCCCGGTCGGCGCGAGCGACACGGATAATGGCGTCACCGTCACGGCGGACGCGATTATCGGCGACAAGTACCATTACGCGGTCACCTATTCGATCGCAAAGGTCGACGGCACGGCCTTTGATATCGACTTGACCAATACTGTGGGCGACGGCGTGCTCCCGCTGACCTTTGGCGAAGAGGACACCTCGCTGTCCGGCTACTACGGCGGCACGCACGGCGGTTCGTACTTCTATGACGCCGACCCGGCGGACAATGCGATCCAGTATGTTGAGACCCGCGAGGTCAGCGACGGCGAGGTGCGCGGCCATACCGTGCGCGCGAAGTTCACAGACCTTTGCGTATTTGACGAGGAGATGAACCGCGTCGTGATCGCCGAGGGCAGCTGGTCGTTCAAGTTCAATCTGGATTTCGAGGACACCTCGGTCAGCCTGCCCGCGGGCCAGACCTTTGACCTGAACGGCATGACCGCCACGATCGACGAGATCAGCCTGTCCCCGCTGGCGCTGCGCGTGGATTACACGGTGGACAGCGAAGTGCAGTGGGACGAGAATGCGCAGTCCGGCAAACAGAGCGAGCACGACAGCGAGCAGATGCACAAGTATTTCGACAGCGTGCAGATCCTGGTCAACAAGGCGGACGGCACGAGCATCGATATGTCCTATGCGGGCGGCAGCATCTCGCCGGAGGACGGCAAAACCGTCTGCCAGAAGGGCGATATCTTCAGCGAGATCGTCGCGCTCGAGGGCGTCGAGAGCGTCACCGTGCAGGGCGTCGAGATTCCGGTACAGCAGTAAATATATCCCCAAAAAGAAATTCCCCAACCGGGGAATTTCTTTTTGCGATAACGTACACTGTGTCCGGAAACAGTAAAAACCGACCGGATTCGATTTACAAATCATGCCGCCGGTGCTAAAATATAGGTGGAGATTGAACGGAAGGTCGATTTTTCGGAGGGATGAAACATGGATATGCTCAAGGATTATCCGCTGCTCCGCACGGACAGCTACGCCAAGATCTTTCTGTACAACACACATGAAACTGTCGCCTGCGTCCCGCGTCATATCATCCGTATGCGCGACAAGGTAAAGCCGGACAAACTGCAGCAGGCGGTCGAGCAGGCGCTGCTCCGCTTCCCGCATATGATGCTCGGCGTGGAGGCGACGGACACCGCTTTCCGCTACCGCCCGAACGTGCTGCCGCCGGTCGTTTTGCCGTTTGACGGGGTGGAAAAGCGCTATACCATCGGCTCGAAGGACACCAACGGGTATATGTTCCTTGTGGGCTATGACGACAGGACCATCACGATGGAGTACCAGCACTCGATCTCGGACGGGCGCGGGTTTGAGGAGTTCATCCGCTGCGTTCTGTTCCAGTACCTGACCCTGTGCGGCTACCCGGTCGAGAACGACGGCTCGGTGCGCGGCATGGATACGCGCTGGTCGCCGGACGAGAGCGCGGACGGCTATGAACAGCTCGCGGACCAGGAGTTTTCGCCGGACGGCATCTGGCGCAAGCCGGAAGCGTCCCATGCGTGGGACCTGACCGACAAGGGCGACGGCCCGGAGATCGTCACCGAGGTCACCTTCCCGTTTGCGCAGCTGCATGACTACGGCAAGTCGATCGGCGTCAGCCCGCTGTCCATCGTTGCGCCGCTGCTCATGCGCGCGTTTGACAAAAAGTTCGGCGAGCCGGATAAGCCGGTCATCTCGCAGATCCCGGTCGACCTGCGGCCGCTGCTGCCCACGCCGACCACGCGGTATTTCATCTGCTTCATCGACCTGCCCTATCTGCCCGAATACCGCGACCTGCCGCTCGAGGAGGTGTTCCGCAAGACCAAGGCATTTTTAAACAGCCAGATGGCGCGCGAGCAGCTGCTCTACCGCGCCAAGGCGGCCGCCGACCGGTGCAGCGAGCTGCACGAGGCGGATATGCCGCTCGCGGACAAGATGGCGGCAGGGCAGAAGCTCTGCAAGGATTTCGTGCTCGAGGACAGCTTTTTGATCACCAACGTCGGCCGGTTCAAGATGCCGCCGAGCTGCATGCCCTATGTGCTGGACTACGGCGCGGTGCTGCCGTGCGCGATCCAGCCGTTTGCGATGCTGGTGTCCTCGTTCGGGGACAAGATGAAGCTGTCGGTCGCGCAGCGCGATCACGATATGGAAGTGGTCGAAACGCTCTGCGCCGGGCTGCACGAGATCGGCGTGGAGACCGAGACCATGAGCTATCCCTTCCGCGTGACCCAGTACAACGGCCTCGAATGTGGGCAGCTGTAAAGCATTTGGCTGCTTCTAAAAATACATAAAAAGAGCGTGCTGCAGAATGAAAATTCCGCAGCACGCTCTTTTTGTTTTGTCAGGAGATCGTCAGGTCGATGCGGTCGCCCGCTGCGCCGCAGAACACGATCGCGCCGCCGCCCGGCAGGGTGACCTGCGTGTCGCCCGTGGCCGCGCTCTGATTGACCGTCTGGCCCGCGGCGTTGAACACCACAAAGCCCGCGCCCTCGGGCAGCTGGGCGGTCATGGTTTTGCCGTCCAGTACTTCCGGCAGGTTGTACCAGCGGTTGTAGCCGGTGGGCTGGATGGTCAGGTGCGAGCGCGCGCCGGTGTAGATATCCGGCACCGCGGAGGCGTCCATATACAGGCCGTCGGTATAGTGCACATACTCCACGCCGTCGATGGTCTCGAACACGAACGGGGAGGTGTCGCGGCCGCCCATCATCGGGATCTGGATGGCGACGTCCGCGCGGCTGTCGCTGGTCAGCGGGTTGGAGAGCAGGTAGCCGTCCACCGTGCCGATGCCCAGCATGGGCATGCCGGACATATACAGCTGCGAGCTGGCCTTGTCGGTCACGGAGACATAGGCCTTGCCTTCGCGCGCAGCCCAGGCGGCCTGCATCTCGTCCGTGACCTCGTTTTCCGGCAGCTTTTCCAGATAGTAGGTCTCGGAGACAACGTCGCACAGGCCGTCGATCGCGGAATAGCCGCGATAGGTCAGGTAGGTGCGGCCGTTCTGCTCGGCAAAGCGCAGCTCGAGCGCGCCGGTCTCGTGCTTGAACAGGCCGTCGCCGCAGTAAATATAGGTCTGCGCCTGGGTGGGCGCATAGGCATTGGTCAGCGTGAGCGTGCCCGCGTCGTCCATCGTCAGGCGCATGAGCGAGGTCGAGTCGCCGTACAGCCCCTCATACTGCTTCATGTCCGCATCGAGCGCGGTCTGCTCTGCGGGGGTGAAGCTGTCCAGCGCGCTCAGCCGCTCGGTGATGACGCCCTTTTGCTCAAGCTGGTCGAGCAGCAGGCTGGTCGCGAGCATCTGGCAATAGGCGCTCGAGCCGCCCGAGGACGAGACCGCAGCGCTCAGCCCGTATTCGGGCAGGATGATGAGCGAATTGTGCATCAGCAGGGTGTCGCCGCCCTTGGTGACCGCCTGGATGCCGTACAGGTTAAACGGGTAGAGGTCGACGCTGTCCCAGCCGAGGCCGTAGCCGACCACGTTGTTTTCCACGTCCAGCCACTGGCCGTCCTCGTACTCCTTGTGGAAGGTCGCTTCGCGCGCGGCATCCGTCAGGATATCCGCCTCGCCGGTGAAGATCTGCGCAAAGCGGCACAGGTCCTCGGCGGTCGCGTACACGCCGCCCGTGCCGATGATGTTGACCGCGTCGGTCGGCGTCTCCTGCTCGGGGGCGGAGGGGTTATAGGTGCGCACGATGGAGGAACGGTCAAAGTCGTCCTGCATGGTCTTGGTGTGCGCCATGCCGAGCGGGCTGGTGATCTCCTGATGGATGAAGTCGGTGAACGACATGCCGCTGACGCGCTCGATCACGATCTCTGCGAGCGTGAAGCCGTCGTTGCAGTATACCGAGAACGCGCCCGGGTCGGCCTTGAGCGTCTGCGTGGCGAGGTCGTCGAGCAGGGTGTCGTGCGCCTGCGTATCCGCGTCGTCAAACAGGAAGCCGTTGCCGTAGGTGCTGCCCATCAGGCCGGAGGAGTGGTTGAGCAGCATGCGCACGGTGATATCTTTGTACCGCTCGTCCGCCATCGTAAACTCCGGGATGTAGTCGGTGACCGGGCGGTCCAGATCGACCTTGCCCTGATCGACCAGCCGCATCATGGCGGCGGTGGTGAACATCTTGCTGGTCGAGCCGATGCCGAACAGGTTTTCCGTGGTCAGCAGGCGGTTTTCCTGCTTGCTGTATACGCCGCCGACGCCGCTTTCCACGATCTCGCCGCTGTCCATCATCGCGTACTGGATGCTGGTGATGCCGGCGCCCGCATCGAGCAGCAGCTGCACGCGCTCGTCCACCGTAAGTGCGGTCTGGGTCTCAGGCTTTGCGCTGCGCGCGAGCGGGTCGGAACTGTGGCTGTCCGGCGCAGGGCTGACAGGGGACAGCGCCGCAGGCACGAGCGGCTCGGGCGGCAGCGCGGCGGCGAATGCGGCGCCCGGCAGGACGAGCGCCGCCGCAAGCGCACTGGCGAGCAGGCGGGACAGGGGTTTGTTCATAGGGATGCTCCTTCCTTTGATCGCGGGATAATATTTAGAAGATGATCTAAATATAATATGGATCACGCATCCTGTCAAGAGGCATTGTGCATACTTCCCGCAGGATCACACACCCTATTATGGTCTAATTTGGGCCATATGTCAATGGCCCAAATCGAACCATTGTATGATGGGGGACGAGGTGAGGCACATGCTGTGTCAACGGATGCGCGATCTGCGCGAGGATCAGGAGAAAACGCAGGCGGAGATCGCGGAGCTGCTCCGCATCCCGCGCAAGACCTACTGCAATTATGAAAACGGGCGGAACAACGTGCCCAACGAGGTATTGTGCGCGCTGGCGGATTATTACCATACCTCGACCGACTATCTGCTCGGCCGGACGGACAACCCCGCCCCGCCGCCCGGATAAAGAATTAGCAAAGGCTAACTAAAATCCTTTCCTTTTTTTCGAAAAAGTGGTATACTATTAAAAAACAATCTGAACGAGGCGAAAACAATGACGAAAATTGATATTATCTCGGGCTTCCTCGGCGCGGGCAAGACCACGCTGATCAAGCGCCTGCTGGCGGATGCGCTGAAAGGCGAAAAGGTCGTGCTGATCGAGAACGAGTTCGGCGAGATCGGCATCGACGGCGGCTTCCTCAAGGATTCCGGCATTGTGGTAAATGAGATGAACGCGGGCTGCATCTGCTGCTCGCTGGTGGGCGACTTCGGCAAGGCGCTGCACGACGTGGTCGACCAGTACGCGCCCGACCGCATCCTGATCGAGCCGTCCGGCGTAGGCAAGCTGTCCGACGTGATTACGGCGGTGCAGAACGCGCATCTGGACGTAGTGCTCAACTCGTTTGTCACGGTCGTGGACGCGCTCAAGGCCAAGATGTACCTCAAGAACTTCGGCGAGTTCTTCCAGAACCAGGTCGCGCACGCGGGCGCGATCCTGCTGTCCCGCACCGCAGAGTGCCCGGCGAACCGTCTGGAAGAGGTCGTGGGCATCCTGCGCGGGCTCAACCCGCACGCACGCATCGTGACCACCCCGTGGAAGGAACTGACCGGCACGCAGCTGCTCCAGACGATGGAGGGCAGCCGCGATCTGGTGCAGGAGGTGCTGGACGAGATCGCACGCGAGCCGCACCATGAGCACCATCACCATCATCACGACCACGAGCATGAGCATGACCACCATGACCATGAGCATCATCACGATCACGACCATGAACATGATGAGCACCATCACGACCACGGCCCGGACTGCACCTGCGGCTGCCACGACCATGACCATGATCACGAGCATCACCATCACCACGACCATGATCACTGCGGCTGCGGCCATGACCATGACGCGGACGAGGTGTTCACCTCCTGGGGCAAGGAGACGCCGCACAAGTACACCGAGGACGAGCTGAAAAACGCGCTGACCGCGCTCGGCGACCCCTCGCTCGGCACGGTGCTGCGCGCCAAGGGCATTGTCCCGGCGGCGGACGGCGGCGAGTGGCTGCACTTTGACTATGTGCCCGGCGCGCCCGAGATCCGCCGCGGCTCGGCGGACTACACCGGCCGCCTGTGCGTGATCGGCGCGGAGCTGGACGAGGAGCGCATCGCCGCCCTGTTCGGCGTGGCCTAAGGGGGCGTTCCAATGCCAAACAGAGAACCGATCCCGGTATATGTGTTTACCGGCTTTCTGGAGAGCGGCAAGACCCAGTTCATCAAGGAGATTATAGCCGACCCGGACTTTACCGAAAATGAGCGCACCGCGCTGCTGCTGTGCGAGGAGGGCATCGAGGAGTACGACGAGCGCGAAATGATGCGTTACGGCACCGCGATCGTCCCGATCGAGTCGCCCGAGCGGCTCACGCCCAATATCTTAAAGCGCGTGGAGCAGAAGTATGACCCCGACCGCGTCCTGATCGAGTACAACGGCATGTGGAAGCTGGACGACCTGATCGCCGCCTTCCCGGCGCGCTGGGAGCTGTACCAGATCGTCACCACGGTGGACGCCTCGACGTTCGAGCTGTACTCCAACAACATGGGGCCGATGATGTTCGAGCATATCACGACCGCCGACCTTGTGGTGTTTAACCGCTGCACGGACGCGCTCAAGGAGATGCTCTATCAGAAGAACATCCGCGCGATGAACCCGCGCGCGACCATCTATCTGGATGATGTGGACGGCAATTCCGAGGACTACAACCGCAATATGCCCCTGCCGTTCGATGTGGATGCGGATATCATCGACATCGCGCCCGAGGACTACGGCCTGTGGTATATCGATGCGATGGGCGACCCCGCGAAGTACGACGGCAAGACCGTCCGCTTCCTCGGGCAGGTATACGTCGGGCAGAACGTGCCGGCGGGCTCGTTTGTGCCGGGCCGGTTCGGTATGGTCTGCTGCGCGGAGGACATCAGCTTTTTGGGCTTTATCTGCCGCTGGCCCGGCGCAAAGGACCTCAAGCAGCGCGACTGGGTGCGCGTAACCGCGTCGATCACGGTCGAAATGCTGCCGCAGTACCGCGGCGAGGGCCCGGTGCTGCATGCCACCGAGGTCATCCCGGCGGAGAAACCGGCGGAAGAGCTGGTATATTTCAACTGAATATGAAGCTGCCGCAGGCCCGGAAGGAAACTTCCGGGCCTGCGTTTTTGCATTCGCGCGAGGGAACCGAATCCCGCTGCCATCCGTCTAATCTGGCAAACCTTGTCAAAGCGTACAAAACTGTGGGCTGTATTTGAAAAATAACAGTACACAAATGCAAAAAACAATGGTAAAATAGGAATAACCAAACCAATGAGGTGATTGCTATGAAAAGATTGCTTTCCGCCGTGGCGGCGTCGGCAATGCTGCTCTGCACGCTGCCGGCGGCGTTTGCGGCTTCGGATATTGACAACCACTGGTCACGGGAGTATATGCTCGAGATGCACGACCTGGGTGTCATCAACCCCTCCGCCAGCACCGGCAACTATACGCCCGAGCAGCCGATCCAGCGCTGGGAGTTCATGCGCTACATCAACCGTGCTTTCGGCTTTACCGAAAAGGCTTCGATCAGCTTTTCGGACGTCAGCAGCAGCGATCCCTATTATGAAACCGTGCAGATCGCTGTCAAGCATGGCTACATCAACGGCGTGGGCAACAACAAAATGAACCCGGAGGGCACGCTGACGCGCGAGCAGGCTGCCACCATTCTGGGCCGCCTGCACAAGTACACCCCCACCGCCGACCTGTCCGAGCTGAACAAGTTTTCGGACAAGGCCTCGATCAGCGAATACAGTCAGGCCTATGTCGCGGAAGCAGTGGAAGAGGGCTATATCAACGGCTATACCAACGGCACCTTCAGACCTGCGGGCACGATCAAGCGCGGCGAGATCGCCAAGATCCTGTATTTCTTCCTCGGCTCCTCGCTGGATGATTCGGGCAGCGCCTACACGGCGGGCGACCTGAGCGACGACCGCCAGAACGTCACCATCTCGGCGCCCTGCACCCTGTCGGATGCGACCGTCGAGGGCAACCTGTACATCACCGAGGGCGTGCTGACCGGGGACGTCACCCTGTCCAACGTATCGGTCGAGGGCGATATCATCATCAGCGGCGGCAACGTCACGCTGGACGGCGTCTCGGCGCTCAACATGGTGGTCTCCAACCCGCTGGGGCTGACCTCGCAGGTCACCGCCACGGGCGACACCAACATCGGCAGCACCGAGGTGCAGACCTCGGCCTCGCTGACCGAAAGCAACCTTGCAGCTGCGGCGGGCGGCTTCTCCGACCTCGCGCTGACCGGCGACGACATTGCGCTGACGCTGGACGCGGCGCTGTGGGATGTGACCACCGGGGGCGAGTGCTCCATCCTGACCACCGGCAGCACCTCGATCAGCGAGCTGACGGCGAACGGGCCGACTGTGGTCACCGGCGGCGGCTCGGTGCAGACTGCGAAGCTCAATGTATCCGGCTGCGAGCTGGTGATGCAGCCGAGCTCGATCGAGCTGGCAGGCGGCGTATCCGCGGTCATTGCCGGCGAAACGGTCAATTCCTCGACCAGTGTTTCGGTCTCCCCGTCCGTCCTTTCGATTGATGCAAGCGATCAGGACGCGATCGCCCATTCCTATGAATTCACCTTCAACGCGGACAAAAACGATCTGGTCCGCATCACTGTAGACGGCGATGCGCTGCGGCAGGGCACGGATTACAACCTGCTGAGCGATAAAAACGGCATCCGCCTGTACAAGACGTATCTGGTCACCCTGTCGACGGGCACCTACACGGCGGAGCTGGTCTTTGAGGACGGCTCCAAGGCTGCGATCGGCATCGTGGTCGGCGGCTCGGCTTCGCAGGGCGCGGTCACCCCGAACCAGATCACCTTTGACAAATACGACGGCTCACCCAACTACGCGGACCAGACCGTGACGCTGGCCATGCCGACGAACGCGACGCTCGACTCGGTCAAGATCGGCAGCACGGTGCTCGAGCGCGGCACGGACTACACCTATGACCACAACACCGGCCGCGTCACGCTGCGCTGCGAGGCGCTGGAGAACAGAAGCCGCGGCAGCTACACGATCAGCTTTGTCCTCAGCCGCGGCGCGGCGCTGACCTGCTCGCTGACCATCGAGGACAGCTCGCCGGTCAACGAGGTTCTGCCTGCGGAAGCGGATTTTGACTCCAACCAGAACTCGGGCGGCTATACCGATCTGACTGTCACCCTGAACCCCGCAGACGGGGCAACGCTCCGCTATATCCGTGCGGGCAACAAGACGCTGGAAGAGGACTGGCAGTACCGCGTGGAGGGCAACAAGGTCACGCTCAACCGCTCTGCTGTGGCGGAGTTCGGCGAGGACGGCGCGACCTATGCGGATTTCACCTTTGTGATGTCGAGCGGCAAGAACCCGGTGCTGCGCGTCAACTATGTGACCACCTATGCGCTGACCGCCTCTGTGGTGGACGATCTGGGCCTGCCGATCGAGGGCGCGTCGGTCACCTTCGCGCCGGATGATGACGAGAACGCGAGCGCGGTCCAGACCGCGTATACCGATTCGGACGGCGAGGCGACGGTGTATGTCAAGCGCGGCAGCTACACCCTGACCGCGGAGCATGAGCGCTTCACCGAACCGGTCACCCAGACCACCCGCGTCTCCTCCAACCGCACGGTCAAGCTCACCGGCGAGATACTGGAGACCGTGCAGATCGTGGTCACCGACTCGTACGGCGCGCCGCTGTCCGGCGCGGTCGTCAGCATCGGCGGCAAGAGCATCACCACAGGCACGGACGGCGTAGCGTCCTTCAGCCTCAAGCGCGGCAGCTACACGGCGCAGGCGGCCTGCATCGGCTACACCACGGCGTCCGAGCAGCTCTCGGTCACGGATTCCATCCGTATCCGCATGATGCTTGAGTGACAAAGCCATACAGGCAAAGCAAAGCCGCCCGGCATCGCCGGGCGGCTTTGAGGCTGTTCGAAAAACAGAGTTTTTCGAACAGCTTCTCGATCGAAACCACGCTTTCGATCGAAGTTCCGATAAAAGAGGTGCATTATCGCACCTCTTTTATCGGTTTGTATCACAAAATCGGGCGCAGCTCGATTTTGTGATGCCGCTCACAGAGCGGCTGATTTATGCGCGCTATGCGCGAAAGGATTTCTCGACAAGATGAAAGCCGCCCGGCATCGCCGGGCGGCTTTGCTCATATGCTGGTGGTCTGCTGTTCAGGGAACGGCGCAGCCGCTTACCCCTTCTGGCAGGTCTCGCGCATCTGGTGGATGATATCGCTGCGTGTGATGATGCCGCAGAACATGCCGCGGCCGTCGGTCACGGGGACAAAGTTCTGCACCGCCGCAAGGTCGACCATATCCTCCATGCGCGCGTCGATGGTGACCGAGCGGTGCCGCACGCGGCGCTCCACCTGGCCGACCGTCATTTTGTCCAGATCTTCGGCGCTGCGCTGCAGCAGCAGACGCAGAAAGTCGCCTTCCGTGATCGTGCCGATGTACTTGCCCTTGGGGCTGACGACCGGTACGGCGGTAAATCCGCTTTTCAGCATATCATCGAGCGCCTGCCGCACCGGACAGTCGTCTGTTAAGTAAGTGACAGTAACCTTGGGCCGCAGGAAGTAAGAGATATTCATCATATCGCCCTCCTTGTTTGTTCTCCTTTATTGTACGATGCCAGGGGAGGAAGGTCAACCGTTTGCAGTCAATGCTTACAATTTATTAACAATTTGAGGCTGCTTTATTGTGAAACTTGACGAGCGCCTGCGCGGCTTTCCAAAAAATGTGGCGGATGCCCCTTGACTTGGTTTCTTTTAACTGCTAATATGTAAAAGCGTAGAGGGCATTACCTGCCCTTGACCTGTATTTAACACAGGATTCTAATGCAAAGAAGGGGTTCATATGAAGAAGAGATTACTGGCGGCCCTGATGGCAGGCGCAATGGCGCTGTCCATGACCGCATGCGGCAGCTCGGGCTCGGATGCCGCGCAGAGCGGCAGCGAAGACGGCTCCGCCACGGCCGGCAATTACGAGGTCGGCATCATCCAGCTGATGCAGCATGAAGCGCTTGACGCTGCGACCCAGGGTTTTCAGGATAAGCTCACCGAGCTGGTCGAAGCGGCCGGCGGCACGGTGGAATTCGACTACCAGAACGCTTCGGGCGATTCGGCCAACTGCGCGCCGATCGTCAGCGGCTTTGTTTCTTCGAATGTTGACCTGATCATGGCAAACGCCACCGCGGCGCTGCAGGCGGCTCAGGCTGCGACCGCGGATATCCCGATCCTCGGCACCTCGATTTCGGACTACGGCACGGCGCTCGGCGTGGATAACTGGACCGGCACGACCGGCACCAACATCTCGGGCACGACCGATCTTGCGCCGCTCGACGGGCAGGCACAGATGCTGCAGGAGCTGTTCCCGGATGCGAAGAACGTCGGCCTGCTGTTCTGCTCGGCGGAGCCGAACTCCCGCTACCAGATCGACACCATCACCCCGTATCTGGAGGAGATGGGCTACACCTGCACCGAATATGCGTTCACCGACTCGAACGACGTTGCCTCCGTTGCGCAGAGCGCGGCTTCCGGCAGCGATGTGATCTATATCCCGACCGATAACACCGCGGCTTCCTGCACGGAAGCGATCGCGAACGTCGTTGTTCCTGCGGGCGTGCCGGTCATCGCGGGCGAGCAGGGCATTTGCTCGGGCTGCGGCGTAGCGACCCTGTCCATCGACTACTATGAGCTGGGCGAGCTGACCGGCGAGATGGCGTATGAGATCCTGGTCAACGGTGCAAACCCGGGCGAGATGGAAGTCCAGCCCGCGCCGAACTTCACCAAGATGTACAACACCGCCAACGCCGAGACGCTGGGCGTGACCATCCCGGACGACTACGAGGCCATTGCGGAATAAGCACAGACAGAAAAAGCGGAAAAGGCAAAGCCTTTTCCGCTTGAGGCTGTCGAAAACGGGGTTTTCGAGCAGCCTCTCGATTGAAACTACAGTTTCAATCGAAGTTCCGATACAAAAGGGTGCGATAAACGCACCCTTTTGATCGGTTTGTATCACCAAATCGGGCGAAGCTCGATTTGGCGATGCCGCTCACAGAGCGGCTGATTCATGCGCGCTGCGCGCAAAAGGACTTTTTTGAAAAGCTGAAGCGGAAAAGGCAAAGCCTTTTCCGCTTTTTATTTCTGCCGGGGGATGGATCACTTGAGGGCGAGATAGACGAAATTTGTGCCGCTGTAATTGGTATTGATATAGCCGTCCGTATGGGAGAAACGGTAGACGCGGAAACCGCCGGTCACGATGTCGAGCGCGGTATGGGAAACATCGTCGAACGTGCAGGTGACCGGAGAGGCGGGCGTGGCAAGGCCGCCGTACAGATAGTTGGTGTAGTTATGCCGGTAAAAGGCGCTGCCGTCGGAGGACATGAGCAGCACGGCCTTGGGGGTGAAGCCGAGGGAGATGGTCCGCTGCTCGGCGCCGTTGCCGCTGTAGGTGCCGATATAGACCTCGCATTTGGACAGGAGCGCAGTCTCCGCAGCGGACAGGCGGGCGTCGAGCGCACTGTCCGTGGACGCGCGGGTGCTCTGCTCGCTTTCGGCGGCAGCCTCGATCGCGGAAAAACGGTTCCGCACATCCTGCGCCAGTTTGTCGCCCGTGACGCTGCCCGAAGGGATCTGTCCCATGACCGCGTTGGTGAGCTGCTGGTGCAGGTGTTCCAGCGCGGCCTGGATGGTCGACGCGGGGATGCCCGCGGTCTGTGCAAAGCCGAGGTTGGCGGAGGCGGTCGGGGCGGTCAGCGCGTCGCACAGCGCGTTGATAGCCGCGCGCAGCTCCTCCGGGCTGCTGTCGAAATACTGCTTGAGCTCATCCGGCTGCATGTTGGGCTGGTCGGGCAGGGCAATGATCTTTTTTGTCAGTGCCGTGATCTTGAGTGGATCGAATGACATGGTTTTTCCTCCGTTCTGTGTGATGCCCACGCACGTGGGAACGGGAAAGTAAGCGTTTATAATAATAGACGGATTCCGAAAAACCGCAAGAGCAACATCTTGCCCGGCTGCGCAGGCAAAAAAAGATGGACAAGAGGCTGAACGCCTCTTGTCCATCTTTGCTTGTATGGAGTTTTTGCACAGCAGGTGTGCCGCCGCAGGGCTTATTCGTCTACCTTGACGTAAACGCCGCCGTTGCGGCAGGACTCGGTCGCAGCCTTGGCCATCAGGACCGGGCGCAGGCCGTCGACAGCGCCGACCGGAACCGGCTTGTCGTTCTGGATCGCGTCAACAAACGCGATAACCTGGTCGATGAACGCCTGATTGTAGCGCTCGAGGAAGAACCACAGCGGCTTCT
>DGYFR06201__coassemble_946_pt1 | contig 18384 bp, 14 predicted proteins | sample DGYFR06201__metabat2_high_PE_040 | metagenome-assembled genome bin DGYFR06201 | reverse complement strand
AAGGTGAGGATTAATTTCTCATTTTAACTTGTACTAAATCTTGACATAGGACCAATTCGCCTCTAGGGCGCGCGGGAGTGCCCGTACCTCACGGGCGGGAACGAGCCGCTGCGCGCGGCGGGCGCACAAGAGGGGAGACACGAAGTTTCTCCCCTCTTGCGAATCACCCCTTTTCCTTTGGGCGGGAGCAGACGCATAGGCATCTGCCTAAAGATTGGCGGCATTTGCTGCCGCAAATAAGGGCGCGCTGCGCGCGCAAGGTGCGTAACACCCAAGTTCCCGCCGCCCATCTGCCCAAAGCAACAAGAAGGGCAGATTCCACCCCACGGGGACGCACCGTTCAGCCCGTCGTAGGGGCGCGCATCGCGCGCCCGTTCCCTGGGGTGGCAACCAATCCCCTGCCTGTCGCAACAGCAACCGGGCGGCAGCCGGAAAGCGTCACTTACCCTTGCGCGCGCAGCGCGCCCTGAAGGAAGGGGTGGTGATTCGCAAGAGGCAGGGGGAACCTTGGTTCCCCCTCCTCTTGTGTGCCTGCGGCGCATAGCCGCATCGTTCCCCCGGGCGCGCAATGCGCGCCCCTACGGGGTAGATGCAGCGTTTAACGCGCCGAGTCATGACCCAGGCCAGTTTGGCGCGCCGAGGTCGTGGCCCAGGCCAGCTTCTCTTGCCGCTGCACGGCAATTCACCTTCTCGGCCCCTACGAAATCGCGCGGCAATTCACCTTCTCGCACCCTGTGGAAACCCAGCGCCCGATGGGGCAAATAAACGCACAACCACGTTTTGCTTAGAAAGGAAGATCCTCCATGTTAACCGTACAAAACCTGCACAAATCCTATCAGGTCGGCAAGGCCACCTACGAGGTGCTCAAAGGCGTGTCCCTCGAGGTCGGCGACGGCGAGTTCGTCGCCGTTATGGGGCCGAGCGGCTCGGGCAAGACCACACTCCTCAACTGCATCTCCTGCTACATCCCCGCGGACAGCGGCAGCATCACCCTGCGCGGCGAGGAGATCGCGCGGCTGGACGAGGACGCGCTCGCCAGGGTGCGCAACCGCAAGCTGGGCTTTGTGTTTCAGGACTTCCTGTTGCTCGACGGCCTGACCGTGCGCGAAAACATCCTGCTGCCCCGCATCATCTCGGGCGAACACACGCGCGGCATGGAAAATGACGCGGACAGTCTGTGCGACGTGTTCGGCATCACCGCCATCCGTGACAAATACCCCGCCGAGATCTCGGGCGGCGAAAAGCAGCGTACCGCAGTCGCCCGCGCGCTCATCAACCATCCGCTGCTGATTTTGGCCGACGAGCCGACCGGCAATCTGGATTCCAAGTCCTCCCGCGCGGTCATCGACAGCTTTGCGCAGGCGCGGCAGGCGCTCGGCGCGACCATCTTCATGGTCACGCACGACTCGTTCGCCGCCTCGTTCTGCGACCGCGTGGTCATCCTGCGCGACGGCGTGGTCTGGCGCACACTCGAAAAGGGCAAACAGCCGCGCGGCGCGTTTCAGGACGAACTGCTGGACGCTATTCGGGAAATGTCGGCGGAGTAGTATAGGGGGACGTGATTCTGATGAAAACCTTTTCCGAAGTCTATGCGGCGCTGCGCCGCAAAAACCGCGGGCAGTACGGGCTGCTCGCCGGCTGCTGCTTCTTTTCCGTGCTGCTCATCACCGCCTATGCGTGCATGATGCGCTCGCCCACCATCCTCACCATCCTGCCCGAGGGCGGCGACAGCCGCAAGCAGATGATGATGGTGTTCGTGCTCGCGGTGCTCGGCTGTGCGGTGTTCACCACCTACGCTGCGGGGCTGTTCTTCCGCCAGAAGTCGCGCGAGACCGGCGTGTTCCTCGCCCTCGGCGCAACGCGCGGACATCTGCGCCGCGAACTGGGCCGCGAACTCGCACTGATCGCGTTCGGTTCGTGCGCCGCGGGCGCGGTGCTGGGCGCGCCGCTCGCGTGGGGCATCTGGCAGCTGTTCCGCACCTTCCTCGTGGACTCGCAGGAGATGCCGCTTTCCTTTGACCCGCAGGCCTACCTGCTCGCGCTCGCGTTCGCGGCCTATGTGGTCGTGATGCTGTTTTTCCTCGCCGCGCGCTTCATCCGCCGCACCAACATCATCGACATCGTGCAGGAGTCGCACAAGTCCGAGCCCATCCGCGAAGTCAAGCGGTGGTACGGCCCGGTGGGCATCCTGCTCGCTGTCCTCGGCGCGGCCGCGGGCTACCTGATGCCGAGCTTTTTCGTCCGCGTGCTGCACTGGTACGCGCCCAGCGTGGTGGATGCGATCTTGTACCTGCCCGCGCTCCTCGGCCTGTACATGATTTTGCTGCACACGGTTGTAAACGGCTGGGGCGGGCACAAAAAGCGCTGGAAGAATATCATCTCCACCTCGATGATGAAGTTCCAGGGCCGCCAGACCGTGCGCAACATGCTGGTCATGACCCTGCTGATCGGTGGCGCATACTTTGCGTCCTTCTATGCGCCCATGCTGTCCACGAGCGCGGAGAACACCTACGCCACGCGCCCGATCGACTACGAATACCACTGGCGCGCCGACCAGAGCCTGCCCCAGCGGGACGAGGTGCAGGCGCTTGCGGACGAGGCGAACGTCGAGATCACCTCGTGGGCGCAGCAGGAGGCGGCTGTGCTCGGCACGGACGGCATGCGGCAAATCGAGACCGAAACCGGCTTCGGCGCCACCTACACGACCGAGTATGCCGAAATTCTGGACGGCGCGACCTTCTTTTCCGAAAGCGCGTACAACGCCCTGACCGGCCAGCACGTCGACCTCCAGCCCGGCACCTGCGCCAACGTGCTGGACGACGAGGGCGGCAGCGGCTACCTCTCGGGCGGCGACGTGACCCACCTGACCAACATGGCGACCGGCGCGGAGATGGACGTGACCCCGGCCGAGCCGCTGTGGTACACCATGCTGCTGGGCTGCTATGTGCTGGACGACGCGGACTATGCCGTGCTCTCCGAGGGGCTGACCGATATCTACCGCGAGGAATATGTGTTCTTCAACGTCGCGGACGTGGAAAACAGCTACGCTTTCGCCAACGCGCTGTTCAACGAGATCGTCGACCGCTCCGGCCCCGCAGTCGAGGTGGGCGACTATTACGACGATGTGGCGGCCGCGCTTGCCGCGCGGGCGGGCGAGCCCTACGAGTTCTCCCCCGAGGCTGCGGCGGCCCGCGGGCTGGAAACCATTCGCTACAACGACCGCGACTCCTCCGGCTTCCGGAACTACTGGAAGTACATGCCGCAGTTCCGCATCCTCGACCAGAACGACTTCGTGACCACGATGGCGGTGTTCCTCATGCTGTTCGTCTTCATTGCCATTGTGTGCTTCGCGGCAGTCATCGTCATCGCGTTCACCCGCTGCATGACCATTGCGCTGGTCAATGCCCGTGTGTACGACGACCTGCGCCACCTCGGCGCGCCGAACGCCTACCTGTTCCGCTCGGTGCGCGGGCAGATCAGCCGTGTGTTCCTCGTGCCCGCCATTGTCGGCACCGGCCTGATCTGGGCGTTTTACATGATGATCACGTACTTTAACGGCGATCCGTACGGGTTTACCTCCGCCGAGCTGGCGGGCATCACGTCCTGCGCGGCGATGGTCGCCGGGGTGTCCGTGCTGCTGTATGCAGTGTACCGCATCACGCGCCGGAGCGTGTGCCGCGCGCTGCATATCCATTCCTGAGCTTGTTGTTTATCGGGGTGCGCTTTCATGCGCGCCCCGTTTCTGTTATAATGGGAGCGAGGTGAACCCAATGGAACAGATTTTGATCGTCGAGGACGACCCCGCGCTCGGCCGCGGGCTGGTGCTTGCGCTGGAGGGCGCGGCGCGCGCCTGCACGCTGGCCTCCGACTGCGCCGGGGCGCGCAGGGCGCTTGCCGCCTCGTCCTTTGCCCTTGCGATTTTCGATATCAACCTGCCGGACGGCTCGGGGCTGACGCTTTTGGAGGAGACCCGCGCCGCGGGCGGCCCGCCGGTCATCCTGCTGACGGCGAACGACCTCGAGACCGACATCGTGACCGGCCTGACGCTCGGCGCGGACGACTACATCACCAAGCCCTTTTCGCTCGCGGTGCTGCGCGCCCGCGTGGACGCTGCGCTGCGCCGGAACACGCCCGCGCCTGCCCCTGCCGTGTTCGAGCAGAACGGTTTCCGGTTTGACTTTGCCCGGCTGGACTTCACCGTGGACGGCAGGCCGCTCCAGCTCTCCCAGACCGAGCAGCGGCTGCTGCGTCTGCTGGTCGAAAACCGCGGGCACACCCTGCCGCGCGAAACCCTGCTCGACCGCATCTGGACGGACGGCGCGGAGTATGTGGACGAAAACGCGCTTTCGGTCACGGTCGGGCGGCTGCGGCGCAAGCTGGGCAAAAACGCGCCCATCAAGACCGTATACGGCGTGGGCTATACCTGGGCGGTGGAAATATGATCTGGATTACAGTTATTGCCGTGCTCGCGGCGGCGGGCGTGATCGTGTACGACCGCCTGCGGCTGCGCCGCACCATGAACAGTCTGGACCGTATGCTGGACGACGCGATCCGCGGCGCGTTCACCCCCGCGCACTTCGATGAAAGCCGCCTGTCCGCGGTCGAAGCAAAGCTGGGGCACTATCTGGACGCGAGCGGCACCTCCGCCGCGCGGCTGGGCGAGGACCGGGCGCGCGTGCAGGGGCTGATCGCGGATGTGTCGCACCAGACCAAAACGCCGATCGCGAACCTTTTGCTGTACGCCGGGCTGCTCGCGGATCAGGACCTGCCGGAGGACTGCCGCGGCTATGTGGAACAGCTGACCGCGCAGGCCGAGAAGCTGCAATTTCTGATCGAATCGCTGGTCAAGGCCGGGCGGCTGGAGACCGGCGTGATCGCGGTGCAGCCCCGTCCGGCGGACGTGGGCGCGCTCACCGCAGCCGCGGTGCAGGCGGCGCAGGGCGAGGCTGCGCGGCGCGGGGTGCAGCTTGCCTGCCCGCCCGCAGAGGTAGGCGCATGCTTTGACCCCAAGTGGACGCAGGAGGCACTCGGCAACCTGATCGACAACGCCATCAAGTACACGCCCGCAGGCGGCAGCGTAACGGTTTCGGTCACGCCCTACGAGCTGTTTTGCCGCATCGATGTGACCGATACCGGCCCCGGCATCCCGGAGGACGAGCAGGCGCGCATCTTCGAGCGGTTTTACCGCTCCCCCGCGGTGCGGGATGCGCAGGGCGTCGGGCTGGGGCTGTACCTCGCGCGCGAGATCGCCGCGGCAAACGGCGGGTATATCAAGGTCACGTCGCACCCCGGCAAGGGGAGCACGTTTTCGCTGTTTCTGCCGAGAGGGCAGTAAAGGGGCTGTCCGTAGGGGCGCGCACTGCGCGCCCGGCTGGGTGCTCACTTCCTAAGTGGGCGGAATTTGCGCCTGCGCGGCGGGGCGGTTCGCCCAACGGGGCAAACGTATATGCCGGCTCTTAGCGGGCGGGAATGCGGCCTGCGCGGCCGCCTCGCGCACAAGAGGAGGGGGAACCTTAGGTTCCCCCTGCCTCTTGCGAATCACCACCCTCTCCTACAGGGCGCGCTGCGCGCGCAAGGATAAGTGCCGCTTTCCGACTGCCGCCCGGCTGTTCGGGCAGGGTAAGCGGAACGGATGCTGCCCCGGAAGCGGGCGCGCGATGCGCGCCCCTACGAGAAGGGAACCGCAACGCCCCCGTGGTGTGGAATCTACCCTTCTTGTTGCTTGGAGTAAGTGGGCGGCAGGTGGAAAGAGGGACTTGCTTTTGCGCGCGCAGCGCGCCCTTATTTGCGGCAGCAAATGCCGCCAATCTTTGGGCAGATACCCATATACCTGCTCTTACCCAAAAGGAAACGGGGTGATTCGCAAGAGGGGAGAAACTTCGTGTCTCCCCTCTTGTGTGCCTGCGGCGCATAGCCGCGAATATGCCGTTATGATTTGGCATACACGGCGCGCCGAGGTCGTCGCGCCCTACGAAATCGCGCGGCAATTCACCTTCTCGCGCCCTACGGAGAGGTGCTGCAAGCGGCATCGTATTCTCGGGCGCGCAATGCGCGCCCCTACGACAAAGCGGATATATAATCACGCGCCCGCCGTGCATAGCCGCGCCCCCCGCCCGTAAAGCGCGGGCACCTACTCCTTATCAATCCTGTCAAAACTGTTAGATTTCCGACAGGCTCTCGACAGAATTGTATGGTATCGTCTGTATCGTACCAAAGGGTACGGTACAGACTTTTTTCCGGGAGGTTTTCTCTTATGACGGTTTTACAGACGGCAGACCTGCGCAAGGTTTACGGCGCGGGCGACACCGAGGTGCGCGCGCTCGACGGCGTCGACCTCACGGTCGAGAGCGGCGAGTTCGTCGCCGTGGTCGGCACGTCCGGCTCGGGCAAGTCCACCCTGCTGCATATGCTCGGCGGGCTCGACCGCCCGACAAGCGGCAAGGTCTATGTGGACGGGAACGATATTTTCGCCCTCAAGGACGACGAGCTGACCATCTTCCGCCGCCGGCGCATCGGGTTTGTGTTCCAGGCGTACAATCTGGTGCCGGTGCTCAGCGTGTACGAAAACATCGTGCTCCCCATCGAGTTGGACGGCGGCACGGTGGATCAGTCCTATGTGGACGAGATCATCCGCACCCTTGGGCTGGAGAGCAAGCTCGCGAACCTGCCGAGCCAGCTTTCGGGCGGCCAGCAGCAGCGCGTCGCCATCGCCCGCGCGCTCGCAACCAAGCCCGCCATCATCCTGGCCGACGAGCCGACCGGCAATCTGGACAGCCGCACCAGCCAGGACGTGCTCGCGCTGATGAAGGTGACGAGCGAAAAGTTCGGCCAGACCATCGTTATGATCACCCACAACGAGGAGATCGCCCAGCTCGCGCACCGGATCGTCCGCATCGAGGACGGCCGCATCGTCCATTCGTAAGGGGGCGCGCAATATGCTGAACGTCCCCAACAAAAAGTGCATCCGCCGCCTGTCCGACCGCAGCCTCAAGGCGGCGAAAACGCGCAACATCATTGCGGTCATCGCGATCGCGCTGACGACCGTGCTGTTTACCTCGCTGTTCACGATCGCCATGTCCATCAACGCCTCGTTCCAGCAGGGCAACTTCCGGCAGGCGGGCGGCGATATGCACGGCTCGTTCAAGGACCTGACCGAAGCGCAGGTAGAGGAACTGAGAGACGACCCGCTTATCCGCGAATACGGCACGCGCCTGATGGTCGGCATGGCGCCGGGCGAAGTGCCGTTCAACAAGAGCCATGTCGAAATCAGCTGCATGGATGAGACCGAGGCAAAGCACTATTTCATCGAGCCCGCCGAGGGCAGCCTGCCCCGCGAGGGCACGGACGAGGCTGCGACCGACACCCGCGTGCTCTCCCTGCTCGGCATCAAGCCCAAAGTCGGCGCGCAGTTCACCGTGCCGATCGAGATCGACAGCAACACGCCGGACGCGCACACGGTCGAGCGCACGTTCACGCTCTCGGGCTGGTGGGAGTATGACAGCGCGATCGTCGCGTCCCACGTCCTCCTGCCCCGCTCGGCGGCCGAGGAGCTGTGCGCCCTGTCCACCGGGAACGCCAATACACAGACCGGCACCTGGTTGCTCGACGTGATGCTTTCCAGCTCGCTGCACATCCGCGACGACCTTGAGCAGATCCTCGCAAACCACGGCTACCAGTGCGACGACGCGACGGGCGAGAATTACATCAATATTGGCGTCAACTGGGGCTACTCGGGCGCGCAGCTCGCGGCGAACATCGACCCGCTGACGGTCATCGCCATCGCCGCCATGCTGCTGCTCATCATCTTCACCGGATACCTCATCATCTACAACGTGTTCCAGATCTCGGTCACGAATGACATCCGGTTTTACGGCCTTTTAAAAACCATCGGCACGACCGGCAAGCAGATCCGCCGCATGATCCGGCGGCAGGCGTATCTGCTCTCGCTGATCGGCATCCCGATCGGCCTTGTGGCCGGGTATCTGATCGGCGCGCAGCTCGTGCCGCTCATCCTCTCGCAGCTCGACGGCATGCACGAGACCATCTCGATCAGCCCGCTGATCTTTGTCTTTGCGACCGTATTCTCGCTCATCACCGTGCGCATCTCCTGCCGCAAGCCGGGCAGGATGGCCGCGCGCGTGTCGCCGGTCGAAGCCGTGCGGTACACGGACGCGGGCGTCAGGCCGCCGAAAAAGTCCAAGGGCAGGCACGCCGCCGCCAAACGCGCCTCCTACGGCGCGAAGCTGCCGCGCATGGCGTGGATGAACCTCGGCCGCAGCCGCAGCAAGACGGTCATCACGGTCATTTCGCTTGCGCTCGCGGTGGTGCTCATGCAGCTGACCTACACCTTTGCGATCGGCTTTGACATGGACCGGTATCTCGCGAGCAAGTCGGCGGTGGATTTCATTGTGGGCGACGCGGCGTACTTCCAGACCGGTTCGGGCTTTTCCTCGACCGACGAGGCCGTACCCGAAAACGTGATCGCGGATATCGACGCCGAGGGCGGCATCACGCAGTCCGGCCGCATCTATGGGCAGGTATCCAGCGTGCAGGAATTTGTCTCCGAGGACTGGTTCCGCCAGAATAACGGCCAGTGGTACCCGGCGGACTATCTGGACCAGATGGTCGAACAGGCCGAGCATAACGCATCCGGCCAGATCGCCGACCGCGCCCAGCTCTACGGCATGGAGGACTTCCCGCTGTCCAAACTGACCGTGCTGGAGGGCGACCTGTCCGCCCTGTCCGACCCCACGAAAAACGCGATCGCGGCGGTGTATATGACCGACGACTACGGCGACCCGGAAGCGCAGTCCCACTGGGCCAAGGTGGGCGACAAGGTGCATCTGCGCTATGTGGAGGAATGGGAATACTACTACACCGACACAGGCGAAGTGATCCCACCGGACGAGGTCGACGCGGCCTATCTGGGCGAGCGCGCAGTTTCCTCGCGCGCCAAGACCTACCGCGACAAGGAATACACTGTCGTTGCCGCAGTGGTCGTCCCCGGCTCGATCGACTACCGCTTCTATGGCGCCGACCAGTTCGTCATGGGCGCGGAACAGTTCAAGCAGGACACGCAGACCAGCTCGGTCATGACCTATGTATTTGACACCACGGACGACGCGGCCGACCGTATGGAAGCCTTCCTCGCGGATTACACCGAAAATGTGCAGCCGCTTTTTGACTACGAGAGCAAAAAGACCTATCAGGCCGAGTTTGAGGGGTTCCGTTCGATGTTTTTGACGCTCGGCGGCGCACTCAGCCTGATCGTCGGTCTGGTGGGCGTGCTGAACTTCTTAAACGCCGTGCTGACCGGCATCCTGACCCGCCGGTACGAATTTGCCGTCCTGCAGTCGATCGGCATGACGGGAAAACAGCTGAGACACATGCTCATGCTCGAGGGGCTGTATTACGCCCTGCTCGCAATGGCGGTCAGCACCGTCCTGAGCGTCACGCTGGGGCCGCTCATCGGCGCGGGGTGTGCAAACGTGTTCTGGTTCTTTGTGTACAAGTTCAGCGTGCTCCCGCTTGCGGTGCTGCTGCCGGTGTTCATCCTGCTGGGGCTTGCCATCCCGCTTGTCACTTATCGCGGCACGGCAAGGCAGAGCATTGTGGAACGTTTGCGCACGGACGAGTGAAAAGCCGCGCTGATTTTCGTCACTTTCGCCATTGACTGCAGGTTTCCCCAGTGCTACAATAAACCACGCTCACACGGAGGGCAAGTCATTCGTTGGAAATGATAAGCCGGATAAGGTGACGGGCTGAAACGCCCGTAATCTTATCCGGCTTTTTTTCTGCTTTCCGTCCGGAATCACATTGCAAAGAGGGGACAATTCACATGGACTTGCTCAAGGACAAAGTCAAACCGCTGTTCTTCCGCTATCTGGCGGCGGCGTTCGGCAGCGCGCTGACCAGCTCGATCTACAGCGTCGTGGACATGGCGATGGTCGGCCAGTACCAGGGCCCGGACGGTACAGCGGCGCTCGCGGTCGTCGCGCCGGTTTGGAACATCATCTACAGCTTCGGCCTGCTGGCGGGCATCGGCGGCTCGGTGCTGTTCTCCACGCTGCGCGGCAGCGGGAAAACCCGCCACGAGGACGAAAATGAGTATTTCACCACCGCGCTCGGCCTGTCGGTGGTCTTTGCGGCGCTGTGGTGGATCGTGATCGCGTTTTTTGACGCGCCCATGCTGCGGCTGTTCGGCGCGTCGGACGCGCTGCTCCCGCTCGCGCAGGACTATGTGCTGCCGATCAAGTTCGTCGTGCCGTTCTTCCTGTTTAACCAGATGCTCGCCGCCTTCCTGCGCAACGACGGCAACCCCGGTCTTGCGACCGCGGGCGTGCTCGCAGGCGGCATTTTCAACATCTTCGGCGACTGGTTTTTCGTCTTTGCCTGCGATATGGGCATCTTCGGCGCGGGCCTTGCGACCGCGATCGGCGCGGTCATCACCTGCCTCGTGATGGTATCGCACTTTTTCTCCCGCAGGTGCACGCTGCGCCTGGTGCGCCCGAAGCGCGTGCTGCTTCAGACCCAGCAGATCCTTGTCACCGGCTTTTCGACCTTCTTTATCGACGTGGCGATGGGCATCCTGACCATGCTGTTCAACCGCCAGATCATGCGCTGCAATGGCGCATGGCGCAGTACACCCGCGCGCTTGGCAAAACCCGGCCCGCCGCTTCCCAAACCTCCTGACCTGCCGGAGGGCCGTTCCCTCCACGCCGGGGCGCTGCGTATGCGGCACCCCGGCGCCTTGGTTTCCCTGCGTTTCCAGTAGACACCGCTGGAGCGCTTATGCTATACTGTGGATAATGGTATCCGCGCAGAAGGGGTGTAGTCAAACATGTCCAAACTGAAATTCTGGCTGCAGCGCCTGCTTATGCTGCTGATCGGTGTACTGGTCACCGAATGCGGCTCCCAGCTGTTTGTTGCGCTGGCTATCGGCGCGGACCCCTTCATGGTGCTGGTGCAGGGCGTTTCGCGCATGACCGGCATGAGCTACGGTTCGTCCACCACGATCATCATGCTGCTCTGCCTGCTGGTGATCCTACTGACCGACCGCCGCCACATCCGCCCCGGCACGGTGTTCACCATGTTCTGCACCGGCCCAATCGTCGACATGTACGCAACGCTGTTCGGCCGCATCATCCCGGACAGCCGCCCGCTGCCGCTGACGCTTGTGCTCGTGGCGATCGGCTGCGTGGTCGTGGGCATCGGCATCGGCATCTCGGTCAGCTCGGAGGCGGGCGCCTGCACGAACGACCTCATTTCGGTCATCGTGAATGAGAAAAAGCCGACCATCCAGCTGCGCTGGGCGCGCATGGGCTGGGATGCGTTCTGCATCGTCGTGGGCTTCTGCATGGGCGGCACGATCGGCATCGGCACGGTCATCGCGCTGACGCTGTACGGCCCCAGCCTGCAGTTCTTCCTCCCGGTTGCCAAAGCCATTTCGCGTGTGCTGCGCCTGCCCGTGCAGCAGGCCTCAAAAGCGGCATAAAACAAAACAGGCTGGATGTATCCAGCCTGTTTTTTCTGTCTTTATCAGGTATCACACGTTTGCGGGACAAACAGCCGCCCCATGTCCGCCCCTTCCAGCCGGAGGAGCGCCGCCTTTTTGTCCACGCCGCCCGCGTACCCGGTCAGGCTGCCGCTGCTGCCGACCACGCGGTGACAGGGGACGATGATCGACACCGGGTTGTGCCCCACTGCCCCGCCGACCGCCTGCGCGGAAACCCGCTTGCCGCCCTGCTGCGCCGCCAGTTGCGCCGCGATCGCCCCGTAGGTTGTCACTTGGCCGTAGGAGATGCGCATCAGCTGCTCCCATACCGCCAGCCGAAACGGCGATCCCCGCAGGGTAAGCGGCGGCGTGAAGTCCGGCTGCTGCCCGGCGAAATAGGTGTCCAGCCAGCGCTTTGCCAGCCCGAATACCGGGCATTCCGCCTCGTGATACGCATCCGGCAGGGTGTCCCCAAAGTATTTCTGCCCGTCAAACCACAATCCGGTCAGTGCCTCCCCGTCGCCTGCCAGCGTGATGCCGCCCAGCGGCGAGGCATAGCGGCTGATGAAAACCATTTCGCTCTCCCCTTTCCGCTCCTGATACCGCTATTTTAGCATATCCCGCCGCCGTACGCTACTGTGCACGAAAAAAGGGCGTCCCCGGAGAGGGGACGCCCCTTTTGTGCCCTGTCATCATTGCAGGCTGTGTTACTACTTGAGCTCGCCGACCGCCGGGTTGATGTCCAGCGTCAGGATGTCCTCCAGCAGGCGCAGCGTGTAGAAATTATCCTCCGTGTTCCATCTCCAGGACTGCGTGCCGGACTCCCCGGAAACGCCCTGATCCTCCATCTCCGCGCCGGTAAACGCCGTGACGCGGTCCTGCCAGGTCTGCACGAGTTCGTCCGTGACTTCCTGCTCGCCGTCGGTAATCCAGATGGAAACCGCGTCCACGGTCTTCTCCTCGCCGCACACCGCATGAACCGTTACCGGCTCGCCGTACAGCTCGGTCTGGTACATCCGGCCGATATAGGTGGATTTATCGGTCGTCCAGTTTTCCTCACCGCCGCCGAACGCGTCGGCAACATCTGCATCCGCCTTGCCGAGCAGGCCGGCAGTATCCGCGAGGGTGTACTGTGTGGTCTCTGTCTGTCCCGCTTCCGGCGTGCCGTCGGACTCCGCCCCTGCGGTGGTGCAGCCCATCAGCATAAATGCGCTCAGGGCCAGCACAGAAATCGTAAGCAATGTCTTTTTCATCTCGATCGCTCCTCCCATTGGATACAATCTGCCCGGTTATTCGCCGGACTGCGTCAGCCGGCCTACCCACGCCGCATCCCAGGTATAGCGCGTGAGCTGGTCGGCTGTTACGCCGAAACAGTTGAACCAGTAATCCGCGCGGCCGCGGTCGCTGGTCGCATCGAAATACCGCCATGCGCCGTCCAGACAGGCGATATTCCACATATGGTATTCGCTGCCCATCGTGCCGCTGACCGTATAGCACGGGATTCCCGCCGCTTTGAACAGGTTCTGCACGGCCTGTGCATACCCGCCGCAGATGGCAAGCCCGTCGCGCAGCGCGCCGTAGGCGGTCTGCGAGTCATACGGCATATTGATGCGGTCCGCGTAGTACCGCTGGTCATACTTCACGTTTTCGGTCACATAAGTGTACAGCGCTTCGGCTTTTTCCGTCTCGCTCATGTCTGCCGTGACCGTTTCCGCTATCACTTTACCCGTTAGACGGTCGATCTCGGATAAATGTTCCAGGGCTTCCGCGCGGCTCAAATTATTCTGCGGCGTAAAGGTGATCGCCGTGCCGTCCTCGCTCAGCTGGCACAGGATATAGCTGCCGCCGGCCTGCTGGAGCGCCTTGTTCATGTCGTCCACCGTCAGGCTCGGATCAGTGATGCGGATCGCAACGCTTTCCTGTTCCAGATTGTCCCACGCAGTCTGGATCAGATCGTGCAGGCTGTCAACCGCAATCCCCTGGAAGCCCGCCGGATAGTCCCCGCTGCGGTAGGGCATATAGGAGAAGGGGCAGCGCAGCACGCTGTTTTCCACCGCAACCTGCATATCATAGGCATATTTATACTCCGGATGCTCGGAGAGCAGGCTGTTATAGAGGTTCTGCACATCGATCTCCAGATTGGAGGTGTCCGCCAGCGCGGAGATGTCAAAGGCGGCCGGCTGCCGCACCGCCGCGATCGCGTTCCCGAGTTCCGCCTTGATCTGCGCGGTATCGGTCACGCGGAGCATCTCATCCCCGCCGTCCGGGTTGTCCGGCTCGGTCGGCTCTTCCGGTTCCACCGGCTTCTGCGGCTGGTCCAGACCCATATTGTCCCGGATCGCCTGCCGCAGCGCAACCATGTCCGCATCCGCCCAGAAGGCGAGCAGCTTCTGCTCGGCTACCGTATTGCCCTCGGGCTTTGCGCCCAGCACGAACACCGCAAAGGTGTCCGCAATGTCCTCGTGGAAGTAGTTCGCGCCGTAGCGGCTGACGTAGTGCGTCGGGTTCTGCTCGTAGTCGTTCACACCGGTGCCGGTGTCGATCTGCTTCCAGAAGCGGTCGTAGAATTCCTTGCGGAACGAGCCGGGGATAAAGCCCGCCGGGTCGTGCGTGCCGCTGCCGACCGACAGGTCGATCTGCGTCTCATCCTCGAGCAGCACATGGCCGTATTCGTGCAGGATGGTGTAGGTCAGCTTGCTCCAGTCGCGCGGGCTGCCGTTTTCATCATATACGTCATAGTAGTCGATGTTGATCGAGAAGCGGGTGTTGTCCGACTCGCCGTTCTCATCCTTGACCGGCGAGGTATAGGCGAGCACATTGCTGTAGCCGTCGGTATACAGGTTGAATTCCGCGATCTTGACGCGCGCCTCATCCGGCAGGATGGAGCACAGGAAGTCCCACACCTTGGCGTGCTGTGCATTGCTGATCTGCGCGCGGCCGTTCACGACCGGATATTCGGCGATCACGTTGGTGATGCCGAGCGAGTAGTTCGACACCGTAACCGTGCAGCCCTCTGCCGTGTCCGACAGGGTGATGTATTTGCTGTACACCTCGTCGATCCAGCTCTCGCTGCCCTGCTCCGAGGTCGACGGCGCACCGTACATCGCAGTGATCAGGCTGCGCACCTGATCTGCGGTGTAGCCGGTCTCGGTGGGATGGATCTCAATATTCTGCAAAAAGCCGTTGCGGTAGCGGTAGTAGGTGTTCATCGGCTTCTCGCCGTCGAACCACCGCATGGAATACAGATAGGTGTCGTAAACATCGGTCCAGCCGTCGCCGTTTACCTCCTCGGTATCCACCAGCTCCCCGGCGGCGCCGATATAGGCTTCCGTATCCGCGAGCGAGCTGCTGAAATAGATCACGTTCTGCCGGGTCTGACGGTAGGTGTAGCCCTCCGCCTGTTCATGCGCGATCTCCTGATAGGACGGCGTATCCGCATCCGCGATCTCCTGCACCGCAGAGGTCACGGTCTGCGCCGCGCCCGCAAGGGTGTACAGGTCGATCTGGCTGGCGACGTCCGCCGCCGAGTGATAGAGGTAGCCGCGCCCGTTCTGCATCACCAGAACGCTCGGCACCCCCGCCAGCTGGAAGGCGGCGTGGTCGCTCGCAGTCTCCGCGCCCAGCGTAAAGGAGGCGTTTTTCTGCCCGATCAGGTCGCTCAGCCAGTTGGCTTCGCCGTCCATCGTGCAGACCATGCTGCCGCTCGAGCCGAGCCCGCCCAGCATATCCAGCTGGATATCGCCGATCATGCGGCTGCGCTCGGATTCAGACAGCGTCGAGGTGTAGTACCGCGAGCCGTTTTTGCCGTTTTCCTCGTCCGTAAAGCTGATGAAGCGGATCTCGGTATCGGTCGCCGTGTCCTGCATCGCCTCCGCGACCGCGAGCAGCGCAGTCACGCCCGAGGCGTTGTCGTTCGCACCGTAGGCCGTCGGCACGCTGTCATGGTGCGCGGACACCACGAGGATATCCGCATTTGCCGATGCCGCCGGCTTGACCGCGATCACGTTGGTGCCGGTCTGCCCGGCGTCATTGGTATAGTCCTGCGTGATGACCTGGTAGCCCATCTCTGCAAAACGACTTTGCAGGTACTGCGCCGCCGCCTGCTCGCCCGCCGAGCCGATCGGGCGGTGCTGCGCGCTCAGGGTCTCAAGATCGCGCTGGAGCTGCGCGGTGTCCGGCAGCTGCGCGTCACGCTGGAGGATCAGCACGGCTTCCGCCATGATGATCGTGTCCTCCGGCGCAAGAAGATGGTTGGATTTTCCGCTGATCAGCCCGATCTTGGTGCACCAGAGCACGGCGTCCTGCGCCCACTCTGCGACCGATGCTGCGTCCGTGTAGGCGGACAGCTCGCTGCCGCTGACCGCCGGCTCGCCTGCGCCGCGGTACAGCATGGCGGCGAATTCCTGCCGCATGACCAGCCTGCCGGGATTGTACTTCCCGCCGCCGACGCCCTGGACAAAGCCCTGCTCCGCCGCCCACGCGACCGCATCGGCATATTCTTCCGGCACGTCGGTGAACGGCATATCAGCCGGGGCATCCGGCCGTCCGGCCGCCTCGTACAGCAGCTGCGCCGCCTGTCCGCGCGTGACAGTGGCCTCCGGCGTATCCAGCATATCCTCGCTGAACGAAAGCGACTGCGCCCAGTCCCGCGCGTCCTGCGCCCATGCCGGCCACGCCGCAGCGGAGGCCGTACCGGACAGCAGCGCCGCGCTCAGCAGCATACATACCAGTTTCTTCTTCATCTTGATCGCCTCATAAAACAAACTGTTTGGTTTGGTTTCATGCTATCACAAACAAACCGGCCGGTCAATTACAATATGGACACAGAAAATGATTTTTGCTATACTGTAACCAGAGGGGGGTGTTTGGGATGAAACAGGCCGAAAAGAACAAAAAAAGTAGGGATCACATCCTGACGCATGCGTTTACAGAGTTTGCTTCCAGCGGCTATGCCGGCAGCTCGCTCAACCTGATCTGTGCGCACGGCGGCATTTCCAAGGGCCTGCTGTACCACTATTATGCCAGCAAGGACGAGCTGTATCTTGCCTGCGTCCAAAAGCTGTTCACTGAAATGACCCAGTATCTCACCGGCCATATCCATCTGCCGGAGATCACGGTCACGCAGTATTTTGACGTGCGGATGCGCTTTTTCCAGCAGCACCCCGAACACCGCCAGCTGTTTTACGATGTGCTGATGTACCCGCCCGCGCATCTGGCTGCCCAGATCAATGAATGCCGCGCTGCATTCGACGAGCTCAACAACAACGCGCTGCGCTGCGTGCTGGACAAGGAAAAGCTGACCGACCGCATCCCGACCGAGGAGGCGATCCGACAGTTCCGCGCCTTTGTCAACTTCCTCGGTGTCTACATCCGCGAGGATAGCGCTTCGGATGCCGAGCAGAAGGCCAGCGAGCTGCTGCAAACGCTGCTGTATGGACTGATCGCCCGCTGAACAGATCAGAGCCCCCGACACGGGGGCTTTATTGCAGGCTGTTATTATGTATAAATGTCCCGACCTTATACGATTTTACCATTTCACTCGGAAATGCGCGCGAAAAAATTTATCTGAAATGTCCTTGACAAAACCGGACTTTGCCTGTATGCTTAATTCATATAAATCCTGTATGAATTTAGTATTTTAGAAAGGTGGTCATCCCATGTCTGATATCAAGCACAGCTTTGCCGAGCTGATCGGCAACACCCCGCTGTATGCGGCGAGCCATTTTGCGCAGAACACCGGCGCCGGTGCACAGATCCTTGCCAAGCTCGAATACTTCAATCCGGCCGGTTCGGTCAAGGACCGCGTTGCGGTCGCCATGATCGACGACGCTGAGGCGCGCGGCGCATTGAAGCCCGGCGCAACGATCATCGAGCCGACCAGCGGCAATACCGGCATTGGGCTGGCGGCGGTCGCAGCCTCGCGCGGCTACCGCATCATCCTGACCATGCCCGAGACCATGAGCGTAGAGCGCCGCAACATGCTCAAGGCTTACGGTGCAGAGCTTGTCCTGACAGAGGGCGCTAAGGGTATGTCCGGCGCCATTGCCAAGGCGAACGAGCTGGCAAAGGAGATCGAAAACAGCTTTATTCCCGGCCAGTTTGAAAACCCGGCCAACCCCGCGGCGCATCTCGCCTCGACCGGCCCGGAGATCTGGTCGCAGACCGATGGACAGGTGGATATCTTTGTTGCGGGCGTGGGCACCGGCGGCACGGTCACCGGCGTCGGCTCGTATCTCAAGCAGCAGAACCCCAACGTTCAGGTCGTTGCCGTCGAGCCGGATGAATCCCCCGTGCTGTCCACCGGCAAGGGCGGCCCGCACAAGATCCAGGGCATCGGCGCCGGCTTTGTGCCGCAGGTGCTGAACACTGAGATTTATGACGAGATCATGCGTGTCAAGGGCGAGGACGCCTTTGCAGCGGCCCGCACCTTTACCCACAGCGAAGGGCTGTTTGTCGGCATTTCCTCCGGCGCTGCACTGTGGGCGGCAGTAGAGCTGTCCAAGCGCCCGGAAAACGCCAACAAGACCATTGTAGCCCTGCTGCCGGATACCGGAGACCGCTATCTCTCCACACCGCTCGTCAGCGACTGACAGGAAAAACAAGCGCCGCCCAACCGTACAGATCGGTTTGGCGGCGTTTTGCTTTGCTATCCAGCGTCATTTTATTTATTAAAATGTACTGATGCAAAAAAGAAAAGCGTCTGCTTGTTGCAGACGCTTTGTGGAGCTGCTGACCGGATTTGAACCGGTGACCTCATCCTTACCAAGGATGCACTCTACCTACTGAGCTACAGCAGCGAAAAGGAAAAACGGCGATACAAGAATCGCCGTTTTTCATGGCGACCCGGATGGGACTTGAACCCACGGCCTCCAGCGTGACAGGCTGGCGCT
>DGYFR06201__coassemble_910_pt1 | contig 19074 bp, 18 predicted proteins | sample DGYFR06201__metabat2_high_PE_040 | metagenome-assembled genome bin DGYFR06201 | reverse complement strand
GCCAGCCGTTGTAATTCGTCCCGTCGTAGGACAGGATGAGCGCAATGTTTTTCATTGGTTCAAATCCATTCGATCTAAATTGTATGGGGAGCAGAAAATGGGGGAGCGGAAACCGCAAAGCACAGCTGCCTTATTCTCCACTGTCCATTCTTGGTTCTCCATTTTTACAGTCCAAACTGCCGCAGCGCAATAACCGCCGCGAACACCAGCACAAAGATCGCCAGCGCGCAGATATCCACCCGCGCGATTCTGAGCTGGCGCATGCGGGTGCGGCCCACGTCGCCGCGGTACAGGCGGCATTCCATCGCGGTCGCCAGCTCGTCCGCGCGGCGGAACGCCGAGATGAACAGCGGCACCAGAATCGGGATCATAGCCTTGGCGCGCTGGATCAGGTTGCCGGATTCAAAATCCGCGCCGCGCGCCTTCTGCGCCGAGATGATCTTCTCGGTCTCCTCGATCAGCGTCGGAATGAAGCGCAGCGCGATCGACATCATCATGGAAAGCTCGTGCACCGGCGCATGCAGCTTTTTGAGCGGCGAGAGCAGGCGCTCGAGGCCGTCGGTCAGCTGGATGGGCGAGGTGGTGTAGGTCAGCATGGAGGTCGCGATGATGAGCAGCATCAGGCGGATGACCATAAAGACGGCCGTCCGGATGCCCTCGCGGCTGATGTGCAGGAACCCCCACTGCCAGATATACTCACCCGGCGTGTAGAACAGGTTGAGCACGGCGGTAAAGATGACGATGAACAGCACCGGCTTGAGTCCGCGCACCACGAGCTTGGGCGAGATGCGCGAAATGCCGATGATGATCGCGAGGAACGCGAGGATGATCGCATAGGAAACCGGGCCGTTCGCGAGGAACAGCAGCACGATGAACGCGACCGTGAGCACGATCTTGACGCGGGGGTCAAGCCGGTGCACGGCGCTGTCGCCCGGGAAAAACTGGCCGATCGTGATGTCCTTGAGCATCAGCGCGCGCCCCCTTTCTGCTTGCAGGCGCGCAGCGCGTCCAGCGCCTGCGCGACGGTAAAGACTGAGGTATCCACATCATACCCGCGCTTTTTCAGCTCAAGCATGACCTTGGTGATCATGGGGATGTCAAGACCGGCTGCGATGATCTCCTCCGCATGCGAGAACACCTCGCGCGGGGTGTCGCAGAACAGCACCCTGGCCTGATTCATCACCAGCAGGCGGTCCGCGATCTGCGCGATGTCCTCCATCGAATGCGAAACGATCAATACGGTCGCACCCGACTGGTCGTGGTAGCGCTCCACCAGGCCGAGGATCTCGTCGCGGCCCGCAGGGTCAAGCCCCGCGGTGGGCTCGTCCAGCACGAGCACGTCCGGCCGCATGGCGATCACGCCCGCAATCGCGACGCGGCGCTTCTGGCCGCCGGACAGCGCAAACGGCGACTGGTTCGCCATATTCTCGTCCAGACCGACCGCGCGCATGGATTCGAGCACGCGCTCGTCGATCTCCGCCTGCGGCAGGCCCATGTTGGACGGGCCGAAAGCGATGTCCTTGGCGATGGTCTCCTCGAACAGCTGGTACTCGGGGTACTGGAACACCAGACCGACGCGGAAGCGCGTTTCGCGCGCGCATTTGCCCTTTTCGTTCCAGATGGATTGCCCGTCGAGCAGCACCTCGCCCGCGGTGGGCTTAAGTAGCCCATTGAGATGCTGGATCAGCGTGGATTTGCCCGAGCCGGTGTGGCCGATCACGCCGAGGATCTCGCCTTTTTGTATTTTCAGGTCAACATGGTCGAGCGCCGTGCGCTCAAAAGGGGTGCCTGCGCCATAGACATGGGTCAGGCCCCGCGTTTCAAGGATGGTTGACAATGGATCGTCCTCCAAACAGAGTTAGAATGGAGAATGGAAAATGGAGGATGGAGAGTTGCAGTGCTGCACAGATCACAGGCATGGAAGCTGGCGCTTGGCGCTGCCGCAGCATTCTCCACTATCCATTCTCAATTCTCAATTTCTCAGATATTTCTCTAAAGTATCCGCGCATTCCGTGACCGAAAGCGCGTCGATGGGCAGGGTCTCGCCGTCCTGCCTGTTCAGATCGTACAGCACCTCGATGGTCTGCGGCACGGTCAGGGACGCGGCGCGCAGCGTGTCCACCTGCGTGAAGATCTCGCGCGGCGTGCCGTCCATAAGCACGTTGCCCTGATGCATGACCACCACGCGCTGTGCCTGCACGGCCTCGTCCATGTGGTGCGTGATGAGGATGACCGTGATGCCGTATTTCTGGTTGAGCTCGCGCACAACGGCCATGACCTCGCGCCGCCCCTGCGGGTCGAGCATGGCGGTGGGCTCATCGAGCACCACGCAGCGCGGCATCATGGCGATCACGCCCGCGATCGCGACGCGCTGCTTCTGGCCGCCGGACAGGCGGTGCGGCGCCTGCTTGCGGTATTCGTACATACCGACCGCCTTGAGCGCGTCGTCCACGCGCTTGCGGATCTCCGCAGGCGGCACGCCCATGTTTTCAAGCGCAAACGCCACGTCCTCCTCGACGACTGTGGCGACCAGCTGGTTGTCCGGGTTCTGGAACACCATCGACACGGTCTTGCGCACCTCGTAGGTGTTGTTTTCGTCGCGCGTGTCCATCATATCGACATAGCATACGCCGCCGGTCGGCAGGCGGATGGCATTGAAGCAGCCCGCGAGCGTACTCTTGCCCGAGCCGTTGTGCCCCAGCACGGCGACGAACTCGCCGCGGTTGATTGCAAGGTTGACCCCTTTCAAAACAGGCACGGCAAGCTGGCCTTCCTCGACCGGATAGGCGTATTGCAGGTTTTCGGTTTTAATGATTTCACTCATAGTTTCATACCTTTCTGAAAAGGCAAGATTTTTGAAATGGAAAATGGATAATGCAGAATGGGAAATTACTCTGCCAAATTTTCGCGTGTTGTTTTTACAATAGCAGTCAGCAGCTTTTTCAGGGCAAGCGCGTTTTGGAGCAACGGTTCGCCCTGTGGTGCAGGGAGAAAATCCGTGGCCTGTAACAGCTCCAGCCAATACAGGCTTTCATCAGCTTCTTTCAGCGCGATACTCATTTTAGCGAGAAAATCCCTGCGGCTTTGAGCCTGCTGTGCTTCGCGCACATTGGCACCGATGCTGGTTCCGCTTTTGATGAGCTGGTGCGTAAGCACATACTCGTGCTTTTCGCGTGAAATTGTAGTACATAGCTTGACGATTTGAACTGCAAAATCGAAACTCTGCCGGCGAATGGCATTCTCCATTTTCCATTCTCCATTCTCAATTCATTATTCCTCCGCGATGAATCTTGCGCTCGACCCGCAGGGCAGCACCAGCCCGGTCGATTCGACCGGCAGGCCGAGCTCCTGCGCCTCGATGCGGCCCGCGGCGCGCTTGCCCGCGGTGATGCCCAGCAGGTAGCTCATGACCGAGGGCGCAAGGCCGGTCGAGTAGCTGGAGATGAGCACGAACAGCGGCTTGTCCGACAGTACGCCCATCGTCAGCTCGACAAAATCGGCCACGTCCTCCTCGATCTTCCAGGTCTCGCCCGAGGGGCCGCGCCCGTAGGAGGGCGGGTCCATGATGATCGCGTCGTACTTGCGGCCGCGCCGGATCTCGCGCTGCACGAACTTCTTGCAGTCGTCCACGATCCAGCGGATCGGGCGGTCGGCAAGGCCGCTGGACGCAGCGTTTTCGCGCGCCCACTGCACCATGCCCTTGGATGCGTCCACATGGCAGACCGACGCGCCCGCGTTCGCCGCGGCGAGCGTCGCGCCGCCCGTGTAGGCGAACAGGTTGAGCACGCTCACCGGACGGCCCGCGCCGCGGACCATGCGGTCGATAAAGTCCCAGTTGGCCGCCTGCTCGGGGAACAGACCGGTGTGCTTGAAGCTCATGGGTTTGAGCTGGAAGGTCAGATCGCCGTAATGGATCGCCCACTGCGCGGGCAGCTTGCGGATCTCCCACTTGCCGCCGCCCGCGTTTGAACGGTGGTAGATGGCGTTCGGCTTGTCCCAGGCGCGGCAGCCCTCGGCACGCGGCCAGATCGCCTGCGGGTCAGGGCGCACCAGCACCTGACTGCCCCAGCGCTCGACCTTCTCGCCGCCGCCGCAGTCAAGCACAGCGTAGTCCTTCCAGTTGTCCGCGATCCACATAAAACACATTCTCCGTTCCGGTGTTGAAATTACATAATATATCAGTTTCTATTCTAACACCAAACCGCAGGCCGCGCAATCAAAAATGCGCGCAGCGCCGCCGTGGTTTTTCGTATAAAACAGCAAAAGACACGCCGCTTGGCGCATCTTTTGCACAGGTTGTGGAGAAATTCCCGCAGCGGGGCGCTCAGACCAGCGGCGCGCGCGGCGGCACGGGGGAGGAGAACACGATCTGCGTCTCGGTCTTGCCGAACTGCTGCAGCCGGCCGATGAACGCATCCAGCTCCTGCGTCGAGGGATGGGATACCTTGATGAGCATGGAGTAACTGCCGGTCACGCAGCTGCATTCGAGCACGTTGGGACAGGCGGCGATAAAGGGGTAAAATTCCTGCTTCTGGCTGGGCTGCATATCCAGACGGATATAGGCGAGGATGTGGTGGCCGAGCTGCAGAGGGTCAATGTCAAGCGTATAGCCGCGGATCACGCCCTGCTTTTCCAGCCGGTCGATGCGCGCGGAGACCGCGGGCGAGGACAGGTTGACTTCCCCGGCAAGCGTCTTGACCGGGGTGCGGGAGTTTTGCTGCAGCAGGCGCAGCAGCTTCAGGTCGATTTCATCCATAGGTCGAAGGCACTCCTTATGATAAAATAAAAAGGAGCCCACTACCCCTGGGGTTAGTGAACTCCTTTGTTCGCTTATCATTATAAACCGGAATGCGGAACTTGTCAAATAAAAGCAGGTACGCTGCCCGGGATCACCGCTTGCGCCTGGGTTTGGCCTTGGCCCAGCCCTTCTTTTTCGGCGCGCGGGGCGCGGATGCCTTTGCGGGACGCGCTGCCTTTTTCGCGGGCGCGGGCGGCTTTTCGCCGCGGTTCGGGCGGATCAGGCATTCCCTGCCGAAGCCGATCAGATCCTCGCGCCCGGCTTTTTTGAGCGCCGCGAGCACGATCGGCCGCTTGTCCGGCCGCCGCCATTGCAGCAGCGCGCGCTGCATGGCCTTTTCCTCGGCTGTTTTGGCCACATAGACCGGCTTCATCGTGCGTGGGTCGATCTCGGTGTAATACATCGCGGTCGAGAGCGTGCCCGGCGTGGGGTAGAAGTCCTGCACCTGTTCCGGCATGTAGCCGACCTTGTTCAGGTACTCTGCGAGCAGGATCGCGTCGTCCAGCGTCGCGCCCGGGTGGGAGGACATCAGGTAGGGCACAAGGTACTGCTTGCGTCCCAGCTTCTGGTTGATGCGGGCGTAGCGCTCGCGGAACTGCTCATATACAGAAAATGATGGTTTGCCCATATAATACAGCGCGTTATCGCTCATATGCTCGGGCGCGACCTTGAGCTGGCCCGAGATATGGTGCTCGACCAGCTCGCGGAAGAACGCATCGTTGTGGTCGGCCATCATGTAGTCATAGCGCAGGCCCGAGCGCACGAACACCTTTTTGATGCCCTCGATCTGGCGCAGCTCGCGCAGCAGGTTGAGGTAGTCCGTGTGGTCGGCCTCGAGGTTTTTGCACGCCGAGGGGAACAGGCAGCGCTTGTTTTTGCACAGGCCGTGCTCCTCCTGCTGCTTGCAGGCGGGGAAGCGGAAGTTCGCGGTCGGGCCGCCGACGTCGTGGATGTAGCCCTTGAAGCCGGGCATCTGCACGATCTGATTGGCCTCCGCGATCACGCTTTCGTGGCTGCGCGCCTGGATGTAGCGCCCCTGATGGAAGGCGAGCGCGCAGAAGTTGCACGCGCCGAAGCAGCCGCGGTTGTGGATGATGGAGAACTGCACCTCCTGGATCGCGGGCACGCCGCCCAGCGGCTCATAGGACGGGTGGTAGGTTCGCATATAGGGCAGCGCGTAGACGTGGTCCATCTCTTCGGTGGTCAAGGGCTTCGCGGGCGGGTTCTGGATCATCATGCGCCTGCCGTGGCGCTGCAAAAGCGCCTTGCCGCGCACATGGTCCTGCTCGTCGTATTGCAGCTTGACCGAGCGGGCGTAGTCGGCCTTGTCTGCGCAGACATCCTCGTAGGACGGGCACTCGACCGCTTCGAACGCCAGCCCGTCCGCGTCGTGCGCCAGATAGGCCGTGCCGCGCACACCCACGCAGGCTACGGCGCCCTTTTTGCCGTGCTTTAAGTTGTTTGCCAGCTCGAGCACCGAGCGCTCGCTCATGCCGTACATCAGCCCGTCCGCGCCGGTGGACTCCAGAATGGAGGGCATGACGCGGTCGGCCCAGTAGTCATAGTGCGCGAAGCGGCGCAGGCTGGCCTCGATGCCGCCGAGGTAGATCGGCACATCCGGGAACGCGCGCCGCGCAAGCATGGAATACACGGTCACCGCGCGGTCAGGCCGCTTGCCCGCCTTGCCGCCGGGGGTGTAGGCGTCGTCCGAGCGGCGCTTTTTGGCGGCCGTGTAGTGCGCGACCATCGAGTCGATGTTGCCGCCGTTGATGAGCACCGCATAGCGCGGACGGCCCATCTCGACAAAGTCGTGCTCATTGTGGAAATCCGGCTGGCTGAGGATCGCGACCTTGTAGCCCGCGTCCTCCAGAACGCGCGAGATGATCGCCGTGCCGAACGAGGGATGGTCGACATAGGCGTCGCCGGTCACGAGCAGGAAATCGCAGTAGTACCAGCCGCGAGAGAGCATATCCTGTTTGGAAATCGGGAGAAAACCGTTCATAAATCCCCTTTCGCTTTACAAAGCGTGAAAATACGTATATCATGGAAGTAAGCAGTCCGGCAAGACTTAAAAGGCGGTTGACCATGCTCCTGCAAGGGAGGTGGTTTTTATGGAGATTGTGTGGCAGATCATTTTGCTGCTTATCCTTCTTGAAATCATCAAGACCATAAAAAAATGACCGCCCACTTGCCCCGGGTACGGTCATTTTTTTGAAATGATAGATACTTAGGGTCAACCGTCTTTGCCGGACTGCCCTTTTCTACTTTCATTATAACGGATTTGTTCCGTTTGTCAAGCCCATGCCTCAGTTATCGAGGTAGAACTGCACCAGCTCCTGCATCAGCTCGTCGCGGTCGATCTTGCAAATCAGGCTGCGTGCGTTGTTGTGGTTGGTGATGTACGTCGGGTCCTCGGAGAGGAGATAGCCTACGATCTGATTGATCGGGTTATACCCTTTCTCCTTAAGCGCATCATATACTGCGGTCAGCGTGCGCTTCATTTCCTTGTTGGACTCGTCTACAAGGCTGAATTTTCTTGTGCCGTCGAGCATGTCTGTCTCCTTTCCGATCCTACCGGTTGGTTTTTGCTATAAACAGCATAATACAAATCGGTGGAAAAGTAAAGCCTTATCCGCGGAAAAACGGGGCGAAATCTTTTGCCAAAGCTGGAAAGGCTGTGCCCGATTGGCAGAGCAGCGGGAATCTGCCGCCTGCGCCGCCGCAGTACATATAAAAAGGGGAACCTGGCCGGGTTCCCCTTTTGTCAGCAGCATATGCTGCCTGTATGCAGCAAAATATTTTAGCTGCGCAGCGCAGCGCCGAAGTCCTTTTCGAGCGCCGCCAGCGCGTTCTTCATCGCCTTGTCACATTCCTCATCGGTCAGTGTGCGGTCGGGCGCGCGCAGGGACAGCGAGTATGCGACCGACTTCTTGCCCTCCGGGATGCCCTTGCCCTTGTACACGTCGAACAGCTTGACCGACTCGAGGATTGCGCCCGCGGCCTTCTCGATTGCCGCCTGCATGGAAGCCGCCGGGACGGCGTCGTCCACCAGCACCGCGATATCGCGGGTCGATGCCGGGAACTTGGGCAGCGGGTGGTAGAGCTTGACCGGGTCGATGGCTGCAAACAGCGCATCCATGCGCAGCTCGGCTGCCAGTACCTCGCCGGACAGGCCGTAGCGGCCCGCGACCGTGGGATGCACGGTGCCGAACACGCCGACCTGCTCGCCGCCGATCAGCACGTTCGCGCAGCGGCCCGGGTGGTAGGACGGGTTGTTTTTCTCCGGCACAAACTGCACGCCCTTGATGTTGAGCTCGCGGCAGATCGCCTCGATAACGCCCTTGAACTGGAAGAAGGACAGGCGGCCGTACGAGCCGAGGGTGAGCACCTTTTCCTCGTGCGGGAGCACGTCCGGGTCGGCCTTGCCGTCCTTGACAGACGGGGTATAGATCGTGCCCAGCTCATAGAGCGACGCGGTCGGGTTGCGGTGCGCGTGGTTGTGCGAGAGCGACTCCAGCATGGAGGGCAGCACGGTCGTGCGCATGATGCTGAAATCCTCGCCGAGCGGATTCAGGATGGTGGTGGAGATGCGGCGCGGGTCGTCCTCGGCCCAGCCGATCATGTCGTAGAACTTGGGGGAGATGAACGAATGGGTCATGGACTCGTCAAAGCCCGCCTCGCGGCAGACCAGCGCCGCCGCGCGCTCCGCCTGCTGCTTGGGCGTGTATTCGCCCTGCACCATCTCGCCCGCATACAGTGTGGTCGGGATCTTGTCATAGCCGTACATGCGCGCAACTTCCTCCGCGAGGTCGCACATGCGCGCGATATCCGTGCGGAAGCTCGGCACGATGACCTCGCCGTTCTCGACCGTGAAGCCCAGCTTCTCGAGGTAAGCCTGCTGCTCCGCGTCGGACAGCGACAGGCCGAGCAGGCCGTTCATCTTGTCCGGCTCAAAGGGCAGGCGCTTGGGGTTGGGATCCGAGTTGTCCACGTCGATGATGCCGTCGATGACCTCGCCTGCGCCGAGCTGCTCGACCAGCTCGCACGCGCGGTTGACCGCGTCGAGCGTCATGCGGGGGTCGAGGCCCTTTTCAAAGCGGCCGGATGCCTCGGTGCGCATGCCGAGCGCCTTGGCGGTCACGCGGACGGTCGCGCCGTGGAAGCAGGCGGACTCGAACACAACGGTCTTGGTGTCGTCCTCGATCTCGGAGTTCGCGCCGCCCATGACGCCCGCGACCGCGACCGGCTTGTCGTTGTCGCAGATGGCGAGCATCTTGTCGGTCAGGTCGTGATCCACGCCGTCGAGCGTCTGGATGGACTCGCCGTTCCGCGCGCGGCGTACGACGATCTTGCCGTCCGACAGACAGGAGTAGTCAAACGCGTGCATGGGCTGGCCGTACTCGAGCATGACGTAGTTGGTGATATCGACAATGTTGTTGATCGGGCGCACGCCACTTGCGTGCAGGCGCTCGCGCATCCACGCGGGCGACGGCTCGATTTTGATGTTGCGCACCAGGCGCGCGGTGTAGCGCGGGCACAGGTCGGAATCCTTGACCTCGACCGACATATACTTGTTAATGTCGTCGCCCACGCCCTTGACGGCCGGGGCGTTCACATGGAACGGGCGGTCAAAGGTCGCGGCGGTCTCGCGCGCAAGGCCGATGACGCTCAGGCAGTCCGGGCGGTTGGAGGTGATCTCGAAGTCCGCGACGTAGTCGTCCAGACCGAGCACCTTCCTGATGTCCTCACCGACCGGGGTGCCTTCGGGCAGGAACAGGATGCCGTTCTCGCACGCATAGGGCACGCAGCCGTGCGTCAGGCCGAGCTCCTGGAACGAGCACATCATGCCGTTGGACGCCACGCCGCGCAGCTTGCCCTTGGTGATCTTGACCCCGCCGGGCAGGGTGGACTTGTGCAGCGCGACCGGGCAGATCTCGCCGACCGATTCGGGCGTCACGTTGGGCGCGCCGGTGACGATCTGGACGGGCTCTTCCTTGCCCACATCGAGCTGGCAGATTTTGAGATGGTCGGAGTCCGGATGGTCGACGACGGACAGGACCTTGCCGGTCACGACGTTTTCGATCTCCGCGCCGAGGTAGTAGACCTCCTCGACCTTGGAGCCGGACATGGTAAGCCGTGCGTCATACTCCTTGGGCGTGACGCCGGAAATATCGGTATAATCCGAAAGCCAGGAAAGCGGTAATTTCATTTTGCAAAATCTCCTCTCTTAAAATTGATGCAGGAACCGCACATCATTTTCATAAAAGAGGCGGATATCGTCGATTTTGAACCGGCCCATGACCGTGCGCTCCAGGCCGATGCCGAACGCATAGCCCGAGTATTCCTCCGGGTCGATGCCGCTGGTCTCGAGCACCTTGGGGTGCACCATGCCGCAGCCGAGGATCTCGATCCAGCCCTCGCCCTTGCAGAGCGGGCAGCCCGCGCCGTGGCAGCGGTAGCACTGGATATCCATTTCCGCGGACGGCTCGGTAAACGGGAAGTGGTGCGGACGGAAGCGGACGACCGTGTCCTCGCCGTACAGCTTTTTGGCGAACAGCTCGAGGATGCCCTTGAGGTCGCTCATGCGGATGCCCTTGTCTACGACAAGGCCTTCGATCTGGTGGAACAGCGGGGAGTGGGTCGCGTCGACCGCGTCCGAGCGGTACACACGGCCGGGCGCAATGATGCGGATCGGCGGCTTTTTCTGCTCCATGACGCGCACCTGCATGCCCGAGGTCTGCGTGCGGAGCACCACGTTATCCGAAATATAGAAGGTGTCCTGCGTGTCGCGCGCGGGGTGATCCTTTGGGATGTTGAGCGCTTCAAAGTTGTAGTGGTCGAGCTCGACCTCCGGGCCTTCCGCGATCGAGAAGCCGAGGCCGATGAAAATCTCCTTGAGCTCGTCGAGCACGATATTGAGCGGGTGCTCCTTGCCGACGACGACTTCCTCGCCCGGCAGGGTGACGTCGATGGTCTCGGCCTCGAGCTTCTGTGCGAGGGCGGCCGCAGCGATGGCTTCGCGGCGCTGCTCGATGATGGACTCGATCTCGGCGCGCACGTCGTTGATCATCTGGCCGACGGCCGGGCGCTCCTCGGGCGCAACGTCCTTCATGCCCTTGAGCAGTGCGGTCAGCTCGCCCTTTTTGCCGAGGAAGCGCACACGCGCATCGTCGAGCGCACGCGCGTCCGCGGCAGCGGCAAGCTGCTCCTTGGCGGCCTGCAAAATGCCTTGCAGCTTTTCTTTCATGTTTTCATTCTCCTTTGGAATGTGATTTTGTGTAGCGGGAGCATGGACAGAGACGGGCGCGCAATGCGCGCCCCTACGGCGCAGATCATAAGTTGCCCCATGACATGCACGGGATATCCGGCCGTAGGGGCGGCCATCGGCCACCCGCCGCTTATACGCAAAAACGCCTTTCGTCCCGCAGATAGGGACGAAAGGCGTGCAAACATCTTCCGTGGTACCACCCTGATTCCCGGACAGCGCCGGGCACTCATTGAACGCCGGTAACGGGGCGTCACCTCGCCTGCGCCTACTGGAAAAAGCCGTTCAGCGCCGGTGCTCGCAGGGGAACTTCGCGTCAGGTCTCTTTGGGCGGCTCGCAGCCAAAGGCCGCCTTCTCTGAAAAGAGGGGGATGGCGTTACTTTCCCTGTTCATCGCAGGTATCATTATTCATAACAGGATTATTAAAACACACTTGACGGCGAAATGCAAGGGGATAGCGGGATTTTTTTGCTGAAATCAGCCGTCAAGCGCGAAGGTGACCGGGTGCGAGCTTTCAAACTGCCAGTCGGTCAGATCCACAACGATCCCGCCGGAAAGCGCTTCGGGCGGCACGGCCTCAAAAATCACGGCGGCGATGCCGTGTTCCTCTGGCAGGATGGTGGCATTTACATCGGGCAGCGCTGCCGGATATATGTCCCGGTTGGGGTCCTCGTCCTCGAAAAAGCAGACGAGCGCCTGCGCCTGCGGATAGTATGCCGCGCGGTGCAGGGTCACGCCGTCCTGCTCTACGGGCCCGGCAAGCAGCTCCTGCGCTTGCAGGACGCCGTCCGGCGCGGCGGCTTCGGCCTGCTCCATGCGCGCGGTGCGGAGCTCCGCGTGGATGGTTTGCTGTTTCCCAAGCGCCTGCCACGCAAAGTACACAGCAATGATGAGCGCCAACATGGCGGCAACGGCCAGTCCGCGCTGTTTTGCTTTTGTCATTGGGATCCTCCTTTTATTGTCAGAGCAGTATGCACAGCTTTTTGCGCATTTTGATCCCCTCCTTATCCTCAGTATAGCAGAAGTGGAAAAAGAAAAAAGTTACAGTTTAACAAATACGGCGGTGGTGGGTACGGCGGCAGCGTCCGTGCTTCCAGCCGCTGCGGTAATACTGGCGGGCGTATTCCTGCAGTCTGAGGATTTCGCCGCGGCAGTACTGGTTGAACAGGTCAGAGACATCGGGCGCAAAATAACAGTGGCGAAGCAGGCTTTCAGCGATTTCTGCCTGCCGGATGGCGGGTTTCATCCAGCGGGGGCAGCGCTTGAGACGGTAAATGCGTGCATAATAGAATCCGTAGCGGTACATATTGGAAACTCCCTTTTCATTAAATATTAAGAACCCATTATGGGTTCTTAAATACATAATAACATATTATGCGCGTAAAATGAACCCATAATAAATTCAAAATGGGTGTAGATATGGAAAAGAAAAAGCATTTATCTCTCCGGCTGGATGATGAAACACGGTTAAAGCTGCGGTACATTGCCAAATATGAAGGCCGCTCGATCAATGGACAGGTTATGCACTTGATTTATCGGTGTATCCGCGATTACGAAGCGGAACACGGAGAAATTGATACAAAAGAAGAGTAATTGCTTGACAAATCCATATAATATGGCTATACTGATTAAGTTAATACGCAAAATGCGATGAAAAAGAGGAGTATCCCTGTTTTGCGCGTGCAGAGAGAGGGCGGTTCGGTGCAAGCCCTTCGGCGGATGGGGAGAAGGTCGCTTTGGAGCAGGATGGCTGAATTTTTGGGTAAGTCGTCCCGTTGCCCGCGTTACGGGTCAATGAGTGCGCGGCATCTGCCGCGAATTTAGGTGGTACCACGGAGCACGCTTCGTCCTATGTTGGATGAAGGCGTGCTTTTTTGTTTTCCCGCGGGGAAAACCGGGTGGGGATATAATGCGCCCGCCCCAAAACCTGTCAATCAAATTCAAAAGGAGATAGACCAATGAGCGAACTGCCAAAGACCTACGACCCGAAATCGGTCGAGGACAAGCTGTACAGCTTCTGGAACGACTCCGGCTTTTTCCATGCCGAGGTCAATCCGGACAAAAAGCCCTATACTATCGTCATCCCGCCCCCGAACGTGACTGGCCAGCTCCACATGGGCCATGCGTTCGACGAAACGCTGCAGGACATCCTGATCCGCACCAAGCGCATGCAGGGCTACGAGGCGCTGTGGATGCCCGGCACCGACCACGCGGGCATCGCGACCCAGATCAAGGTAGAGGAGAACCTCCGCAAGGAGGAGGGCCTGACCCGCTACGACCTCGGCCGCGAGAAGTTCCTCGAGCGTGTATGGGACTGGAAGCACAAATACGGCAACCGCATCATCAGCCAGCTGAAAAAGCTCGGCTCGTCCTGCGACTGGGAACGCGAGCGCTTCACGATGGACGAGGGCTGCTCCAAGGCGGTCCGCGAGGTGTTCGTCAACCTGTATAACAAGGGCCTGATCTACAAGGGCCACCGCATCATCAACTGGTGCCCGCACTGCGCGACCGCGCTGAGTGACGCCGAGGTCGAGTACGAGACCCAGCCGGGCAAGCTGTGGCACATCCGCTATCCGCTTAGCGATGGCTCGGGCGAGCTCGTGGTTGCCACCACCCGCCCGGAGACCTTCATGGGCGATACCGGCGTGGCCGTCAACCCGAACGACGAGCGCTACAAGCACCTGATCGGCAAGACCTGCATCCTGCCGATTATGAACCGCGAGATCCCGATCTTCGGCGACGAGTACGTCGATATGGAGTTCGGCACGGGCTGCGTCAAGGTCACGCCCTGCCACGACCCGAACGACTTCGAGATGGGCCAGCGCCATGACCTCGAGCAGATCCTCGTGTTCAACGAGGACGCGACCGTCAACGAAAACGGCGGCAAGTATCAGGGTATGGACCGCTACGAGTGCCGCAAGGCGGTCATCAAGGATCTCGAGGAGGGCGGCTATCTGGTCAAGATCGAGGACCACGAGCACAACGTCGGCACCTGCTACCGCTGCGGCACGACGGTCGAGCCGATGACCTCCGCGCAGTGGTTCGTCAAGATGGCGCCGCTCGCAAAGCCCGCGATGGACGTGGTCAAGGAGGGCAAGACCAGGTTCGTGCCCGACCGCTTCTCCAAGACCTACCTGCGCTGGATGGAAAACGTGCACGACTGGTGCATCTCGCGCCAGCTGTGGTGGGGTCACCGCATCCCGGCGTTCTACTGCGACGACTGCGGCGAGATGACCGTTTCCAAGGAAGATATCCACGTCTGCCCGAAGTGCGGCAGCAAAAACGTCCGTCAGGAAGAGGACGTGCTGGACACCTGGTTCTCCTCTGCGCTGTGGCCGTTCTCCACGCTCGGCTGGCCGGAAAAGACCAAGGAGCTTGAGTATTTCTACCCGACCTCCACGCTGGTCACGGGCTATGATATCATCTTCTTCTGGGTTGCGCGCATGATCTTCTCGGGTGTCGAGCACATGGGCGAGACCCCGTTCGACACCGTGTATATCCACGGCCTGGTGCGCGACGCGCAGGGCCGCAAGATGTCTAAGTCGCTCGGCAACGGCATCGATCCGCTCGAGATCATCGACCAGTACGGCGCGGACGCGCTGCGCTTCACGCTCGCGACCGGCAACAGCCCCGGAAACGACATGCGCTTCTCGACCGAGCGCGTCGAGGCGAGCCGCAACTTCTGCAACAAGATCTGGAACGCATCCCGCTTCATCCAGATGAACCTGACGATCGATAAGGACAAGGCGGCCGAACTGCCGGCAGACCTCGCGCTCGAGGACAAGTGGATCGTCTCCAGGTACAACACGCTGATCGCCGAGGTCACCCGCAACATCGACCAGTACGAGCTTGGCCTTGCCGCCGCGAAGCTCAACGACTTCATCTGGGACAACTTCTGCGACTGGTATATCGAGATCGCCAAGACCCGCCTGCAGAACGGCGACGAGAACGTGCAGAAGGTGCTGTGCTATGTGCTGTCCGGCGCGATGCAGCTGCTGCACCCGTTCATGCCGTTCATCACCGAGACCATCTGGCAGGCGCTGCCGCACGAAGGCCCGTCCGTCATGGTGTCCCAGTGGCCGGAATACCTTGATACGCTGCACTTTGCCGCCGAGGAGGCGCAGATGGAGACGCTGATGGACGCAGTCCGCGCGATCCGCAACCGCCGCAGCGAGATGAACGTGCCGCCCTCCAAGAAGGCCAAGGTGCTGGTGCTGACCGAGAAGAAGGACACCTTCGCCGCCGGCGCGGGCTTCTTCCCCAAGCTGGCGTATGCGTCGGATATCGAGCTGATCGACGCAGTGCCGGAGGACGCGGCCAAGATGGCGAGCGTTGTCACGGGCGATGCACAGCTCTACATGCCGATGGGCGACCTGATCGACTTCGCCGCCGAGCGCGCGCGCCTCGAGAAGGAGAAGGCCAAGGTCGAGGACGACATTGCGTTCGTGATGAAAAAGCTGGATAACCCGAATTTCGTCAGCAAGGCGCCCGAAAAGGTCGTCGCTGTGGAGCGCGAAAAGGCGGATAAGCTGCGCGAGCACCTCGCAAAGCTGGAGGAATCCATCGCCGCGCTGGGTTAAAAATGTGAAAAGATAAAGGAGGAACTGCGGTTCCTCCTTTTCTTTTGGCAGAGTTGTGTTATAATATTGGATAATATGCGGGAGGTGAAACGGGTATGGCGCACACGTATTTCTTCCAGACTGCGGACTGGACGGCCCACGGCACCTATTATGACGCGGATGGGCGAGAGCTTCTGCTGTCCGGCGCGGTGCAGATCGAGCACAGCGCAGCCAAATGGACGCTGGATGGCTGGCTGGAGGTGCAGTCCGACCCGGCGGTGCGGTTTACGAACTGCTATGAGATCGCCCCGTCCGACCGCCCGGACACCCTGTGCTGGCAGTCGCATAACCCGGCGCTCGGCACGCTGCGCGGCACGTTTGAGGTCGTCGGGCCGTGCATCGTCTCCGCCTACCGCTCCGCGGACGGCCGGTACAGCGGCACGGAAACGCTCCGTCAGCTGGATGCGGATACCTATGAAAATGTGGGCGTATCGTTTGCGGACGGAAAGCGCATGTCCGCGTGGACGGCGCAGCTCACCAGAAATACAGAATAAAAGAGGTTGATTATGGACACCGAAATCCCCCAAACTGCGATTGACTATATCCACTCCCTCGGCCGGTTTTCCGGCAAGCCCGGGCTGCACCGCATCCGCGCACTGTGCGCGGCGCTGGGCGACCCGCAGGACGGGCTGCACTTTGTCCACCTCGCGGGTACAAATGGCAAGGGCTCGACCGCGTGCATGACCGCGTCCGTACTCCAGACTGCGGGCTACCGGGTGGGGCTGTATACCTCGCCCTACCTCGTGCAGTTTTACGAGCGCATCCGGGTGGACGGCGCGATGATCCCGGACGCCGACCTGACCCGCCTCGCCGAGCGCGTGGCGGTCGCCTGCGAAAGCCTGGCGCTGCCCGAGGGCGAATCCATCGGCGAGTTTGAGTTTACGACCGCGCTCGCCTTCCTGTACTTTGCCGAGCAGGGCTGCGACATCGTCGTGCTCGAGACCGGCCTCGGCGGCCGGTGCGATGCGACCAACGTGATCCGCGCCAACGAGGTCACGGTCATCACGCCCATCTCGCGCGACCACATGGCGGTGCTGGGCGATACGGTCGCGGAGATCGCCGGGGAAAAGGCCGCGATCATCAAGCCCGCGTCCGCGGTCGTGTGCGCGGACGGCCAGCCCGAGGAGGCGCGGGTGGTCATCCGGCATGTCTGCGAGTCGCGCGGTGCGGTCTGGTATGACGGCGCGCAGGAGTACCGCCTGCTGCGCTGCGATATCGAGGGATCTGCCTTTGTTTACGAGGGACAGGGCTACACGATCGCCATGCCCGGCCGGCACCAGCTGCAAAACGCCATGACCACGCTGCGCACGGTCTCCGCGCTGCGCGAGCGCGGCTGGAGCATCCCGGTGGAGGCCGCGGTGCGCGGCCTCGCGCGGGCGCGCATGCCGGGGCGGCTGGAACGGCTGTCCGGCCAGCCGCTCGTGCTGCTGGACGGAGCGCACAACGCCGCGGGCGTCGAGGCGCTGTGCCGCGCGGTGGACGAGCTGCTCAAGATGCGCCGTCTGCATGTTGTCATGGGCATGGTGCGCGACAAGGAATATGAGCATTGCGTACGCGAAATGGCGCGCCGGGCGGATATTTTCTATGCCTGCGCGCCCGAAGCGGACGACCGCGCGGTCAATGAACACACCATCGCGGCGCTGGCCGAGCGGGACTGCGCCGAGGTCTATGGCTGCCATACCGCGGAACAGGCGCTCGCGCTGGCGCTGGGCAAAGCCGGGCCGAAAGACTGCGTTCTGGTCTGCGGTTCGCTGTTTCTGATCGGGGAGACCGAAAAAATCCTGAAGGCCCGACAGAAAATGGCAGAATAATAAGGAAAATATTGATAAACTAAGGCTTGTACCGAAAGGGTACAAGCCTTTTCGTTTTGCAAAATAATTGAGGTGAATCAATATGCTGCATATCACACAGTCCGAGTGCGGGGGCACGCTGACGGTCTCGCTCGCGGGCGAGCTGGACCACCATGCGGCGCGCGAGGCGATCGAGCAGGCCGAGGATCTGCTCGTGCTCTATCCCTGCGAAAAGCTGGTGCTTGACCTGTCCGGGCTGACGTTCATGGACAGCTCCGGGCTGGCGGTCGTGCTGCACCTGCACCGCACCTGCGCGCGCAGCGGGCGCGAATTTGTCGTGCGCGGCGCGCCGCCCCAGCCCATGCGGGTGTTTGAGGCGTCCGGCCTGCCGCAGGTCATGATTTTTGAAAGGGGGGAGTAAGGTGCGTGCTGTCATCAACAAAATGAGCCTGAAATTCGAGAGCCGCTCGGTCAACGAGGCGTTTGCGCGCCAGTCGGTGGGCGCGTTTGTGGCGCAGCTCGATCCGACGATGGAGGAGCTGGGCGATATCAAGACCGTGGTCAGCGAAGCGGTCACCAACGCGATCGTGCACGGCTATGCGGACAGGATTGGGTTTATCACGGTCACGGTGCGCCTGTTTGAGGGGCGTATCCTCGAACTCAAGGTCAAGGATGCCGGGCGCGGCATCGAAAACGTCGAGCAGGCGCGGCAGCCCATGTTCACAACCGGCGACGACACGCGCAGCGGCATGGGGTTTACCATCATGGAGAGCTTTACGGACAAGCTGCGCGTGCGTTCCACACTGGGCAAGGGCACGATCGTGACCATGCTCAAGGTACTTAAGGAGCGGGACGGGTGACGAGTGATATGCGCGCCCTGCTCGAGCGGGCGGCCGCGGGCGACCGCGGCGCGGAAGCGCAGCTGATCGAGGAGAACAGCGGGCTGATCTGGTCGATCGCGCGGCGGTACTACGGCCGGGGTGCGGAGCCGGACGATCTGTACCAGCTCGCGTGCGTGGGCTTTATCAAGGCGGTGCGCGGGTTCGACCCGTCGCTCGGCAACGAATTTTCCACCTATGCGGTGCCCAAGATCGCGGGTGAGATCCGCCGCTTTCTGCGCGACGACGGCGCGGTCAAGGTCAGCCGCGCGGTCAAGGAGCGGACGGTGCGGCTGCGGCGCGTGCAGAGCGAGTTCGAGAGCAAAACCGGGCGCTCGCCCACGGTCAGCGAGCTGGCGGAAGCCGCCGGGCTGACCGCAGAAGAGGTCGCGGCCTGCGAGCAGGCGGACGTGGCGGTGGACTCGTTTGAGCGCGAGCTGTCCGGCGGCGGGCGGCTGGGCGACCTCGTGGGCGACGAGGGCATGGAGGAGCGCACCTGCCTGTACCTGTCGCTGGGGGATGCGGTGCGCAGCCTGCCCGAGCGCGACCGGCAGGTGCTGGCGCTCCGCTTTTCGCGCGACCTGACCCAACAGCAGGTGTCCCGGATCATCGGGGTGTCGCAGGTGCAGGTATCGCGCATCGAAAAGCGCGCGATCCAGGCGCTCCGGGAAAAACTGACAGAATAAGCGGGCTGCCCGAGGGGGGAGCCCGTTTTGTGTTCCC
>DGYFR06201__coassemble_907_pt1 | contig 19124 bp, 15 predicted proteins | sample DGYFR06201__metabat2_high_PE_040 | metagenome-assembled genome bin DGYFR06201 | reverse complement strand
ATAGCCGTAGGTGTCGTTGTGGTAGGTGGTCGAGGTGATGGTGTAGTCGGGCTGGGCATCCCCGTTTGTCGTACAGAACACGAAGGTGGCCGTGCGCGCCGTGCCGCTTTCATCGGTGTAGTCGGCGGTCACCGCGCGGTAAAACACATCCGGATACTGCGAGGACAGGTACTGCCCCATAGACGGCTCAACCGTATAGGTATATACCCCGTCCGCGCTGAGCGGCAATGTGGTCTCCACATCCAGCCGTGCATCGTAGCGCGGCGTACCGCTGTCGATGTTGATGTCCCGCTCGGTGAGCGTCACATCGCCCGCAGGCTGCGCGCCGAACCGCAGCGCGATAGCATCACCGTTTTGCAGCTGCGGGATGCCGCCCGCCGCTTCCGCCGCATTGACCGCACCCACGATATCCTGTCCCGCCGGGAGCGCGACGGTTTCGCCGCCGGACTCTGCCGTGGCGGCAAAGCCGTCATCAAACTGGCTTGCAATACCGACCGGCATCCAGTAGCCATCGGTTCGCTCCATGCGCACGTCCACGGACGGGCTGCCGTCGGCGAAGTGCAGCCGCACAACGGCCTCATTGCCGCTCTCGGAGATCGGTGCGAACGCCGATATCCCGCCGATATAGCTGAACGCGACCGCAGCCGCATAGTCCGGTGTGTTCAGCGTGTCGAGCGGCTGATCGTTAAAGCGATCCGCGCCTTCCGGAACGACCGGCCACGCAAGGCCGGAATCATAATACAGCCGGAATAGCTCGCTGTTCGTCATATTGCTGCCGCGTTCGACCTGCCGCACGTCCAGAATCACCGAGCGCCCGTCCGCGCTGCCGGTCTCAACCAGACAGGCTTCGCGGTGGTCATCCACACCGCCGGCATACATCTGGAATACGACAATGTATTCGCCTCCGCTTGTCGGTACGAGCGCAAAATCGCGGTAGGAGGGCGACGAAGTGCCGTATTCCCAGTTGATCCCGCCGTTCTCGCCCATGCCCTGCTGGGTGATGAAGTCCTGCCGCTTTTGCGCGCTCAGGATGGGGTAAATATACTGCCCGCTCTTGTGCAGCACACCGCGCGCGTACTGCTGCGCGAGGTCGGCAGCGGTGCGGTTATTACCGCCATCATATTCATGCCAATCCTGCGGCAGCCAGCCCTCGTCGAACTGGTTGGCCATCGTGATAGTCACTTCGCTTCCGTCGGCAAAGGTGACGGACACATCGCAGATATCCTCCTGTATGCCTTCACGCACCGAGATATTGCCCCGCAGATACAGTAGGTTGACCGCCGCTTTGTCAGGCGTGCTGATGTCCATCATCGACGGATCCCAGTCGCTCTGCGCGATACGACCCAGGAAGTCCGGAAAACCGAGGTCGTTTTCATACAGGATGCGAAATTCATCCAGCGAGGCCACTCCGCTTTCCGCGATCAGTTCGCTTCCGCTGACCTGCCAGCCGTCCCCGTCCTTTTCAAAGGACAGCTTTGCCCCCGTGCGCAACGGCAGGGATTGCACGATTTCGCCCTCCCAGACCACCTTGTTATAGTGGTCGTACAGAATATAGGTGTCATCCCCATCCAATTTGACAGTAGCGTTCGTCGTTTCGTATTCCGGGCGTTGCAGCCATTCCTGTGCGAGCTGCAAGCGCAATTCTTCCGTCAGTTCGTTTTTGCTCTCCCCTACCGAAACCGCGCAGCCGAGCGTGCCGACCAGCACCGCCGCCGCCACGACCAGCGCCACGCCGCGCTTTTTTGCCCGCTTGTCAAACAGGCCCTCGAACCGGCGCATGAGCGTCTCCTTATCCCCCGTAAAGCACGACACCAGCGCGCGTTTTTTCACCTGCGCCGCTGCCGAGCGCAGGATGGTCTCGCCGTAGGCGCGGCGCTGGGCGCTGTCCATGCCGCGCACGACCGCGTCGTCGCACGCCAGCTCGATGTCCTCCTGCGCGAACCGCGCCATCAGGTACACCAGCGGGTTGAACCAGTGCACGGTCTTCGCCGCCGTGAGCAGCAGCTTGAGCCACAGGTCGCCGCGCTTATAGTGCGTCAGCTCGTGCCGGAAGATGAACATGGCCTCCTGCTCGGAGAGCGCCTCGTCCGGCAGATATAGCGCGGGTTTCAGGAACCCCGCCAGCATCGGGCAGTCCGCCGCGGGCGTGACCACCAGCGGGATGTCCCGCCGGATGCCGAGCGACTGCTTCTGCTCCGCGAACACACGGCGCAGGGTGTCCCGCTGTGCATCCGCAGACGGCCGGTTCAGCTGGCGCAGATAGCGGCGGTAATCCCGCCACTGCCGGAGCGCATTGTACAGGATACCGATCAGCCAGACCATCACGAGCACATTGTCCACATGGATGGCGTTCATCCACGGCCCGTTGACATTGACCGCCCGGTTTTCAAATTCACTTTCGGTCATCCACTCGCCGCGCGGTCGTTCCGCCTGCACCTGCTCCGCCTGCGGCGTACCGGATGGCGCAGCATCCGCTGCATCCTCGTTCCACCGATAGGTGACATACAGCGTCCGCTCGGGCGGCGTGATCTGCACCGGCGGGTCGGGCAGCGTAAACTGCACTGGAACCAGCAGGCGGATTGCCAGCAGCGCCCACACAAAGCAGATCGCCCGCGCCGGATACCGCTTTTTGAGCACGCGGCGCAGCACAAACAGCACAAGCGCCGCCGCGGATACCGTCAGCCCGATCTGTATCAGATGATTGGGCAGATTGCTCCACGCAAATCCCAACATATCCTACCCCTCCCATCCTACCGTCCCTGCGCGTCCAGAAAGGCGCGCAGGTCGTCGATGTCCTGCTCGGTCAGCGCGCCCGCGTCCGACAGGCTGGCGACCAGGTTCTTGACCGAGCCGCCGCACAGCCGCTTGATAAAGCTGGTGCTCTCCCGCTGCAGGTAGGCTTCCCGCGCGATGAGCGGCGTGTAGTAGTTCTGACGCCCCTCCTTTTCGCAGGCAAGGAACCCCTTGTCGCACAGCCGCGCGAGAAAGGTCAAAACGCTCGTGGCCTTCCAGTCGCGGCTGACATGCTGCTGCACCTCCGCCGCGGTCACCGGCGGCTCGAGCGACCAGATCGCCTGCATGACCTCCAGCTCCGCATCCGGCAGACGTTTCAGGTCTTTCATTGCAATCCCTCCTTTTCTACAAAAGTAAAACCTCTATCTGTCTTTATTCTACAATAGTAGAGATATCCTGTCAAGTCATACTTTGTTTACAGTTTGGTACATTGACACATCCCCGGTTTTGCGGTATTCTAAGGGTGTAAAAACCCACTTCCCGACTCATAAAGGAGCCAAAATATGCGAAAATCCACTGCGCTCGTCTTTGCGGTCTGCGGCACGCTGCTGCTCATCCTGCTGTTCATCGCCGGGCGCACGCTGTATATCAAATTCTACAACCAGTCCTTTGCGGATATCGCGGGAAGCACTGCGCCTGCCGTGCTCACGGTCACGGAAAACGACACCGAACTGCCCGCGGTCACCGACCCCGGGCAGATCAGCGAATTCACCGCGCTGCTCGGCGGCTATACCTATAAGCAGTACCCGCATTTCTTCAAACCGGACGGCTCGCAGCTGACCGCGAACCGCATCACGGTCACCTTTGAAAACGGCAACTCAATCGGCGTCAATGCGGACGGGTATGTATTCGTAAACGGCAAGCTGCGCGATATCGAAGGCAGCCGCGGGCAGGAGTTTTACCACCTGCTGTATGTTCTGGTCTATCCGAATGCGGCATAACAGGAGAATATTATGAAAAAATTAACATCACTGTGGCTGGCGCTGCTGTTCCTGCTCGCGCCGCTCACCGGCTGCGCGCAGGATGCCGGCGTCATCGGCGGCGCGGACGGGCCGACTGAGGTCATTGTATCCGACAGCGGAAGCCAGTCCGACGCCGGCACAGACAGCTCGATCACGGATGGCCCGACCTCGGCGCTGGTCCGCGACGGCTCCGGCGCATTGACGGACGTTGCGCTCGGCCCCGCGGTTACGGGGATCGAAACCCTTTCGCTCGGCAACACCGTGCTCGAGGAGGAGGGAAGCTACTCCAGCCGGGACACGGTCGCGCTCTACCTGATGAAATACGGCACGCTGCCGCAGAATTATATCACCAAGGCCGAAGCACAGGCGCTCGGCTGGGAGGGCGGCTCCCTGCTGGAATATGCGCCCGGCAAATCGATCGGCGGCGATCGGTTCGGCAACTACGAGGGGGCATTGCCCGAAGCGGACGGGCGCACCTACACGGAATGCGACATTGACACCGCGGGCGCTGACGAGCGCGGCGCGAAACGCATCGTATTTTCCAACGACGGGCTGATTTTCTACACAGAGGATCATTATCAGACTTTTACACTGCTTTTGGGGGATGGACAAGATGAGGGAGTTGCTCCTTGATGCGGAGACCCTGTACACGCGCGCGCAGGCGCATGATGCGCTCGCCAAGGCGTTCGGGTTCCCGGCGGATTACGGCCGCAATCTGGACGCGCTGTACGACCTGCTGACCGCATACCCGCCCGCGCGGCTGACCCTGCGCCACGCGGAGATGCTGGTCGTCCATATGGGCAACTACGGCGAGCTGCTGCTGCGCGTGCTTGCGGACGCGGCGGCGGAAAATCCATCCTTTATTCTCGCAACCGAATAAAAGGCAAATAAAACCCGCCCGAACCGATTGGTTCGGGCGGGTTTGTTTTATGCCGTCTGTTTGCGTGCATTTTTCTGCATTTCTGCCCCGTCGCGCGGCATGGCGCGGCGCATGGTCGAACGGAGCAGCAGCAGCGAGATCGCGATCGACAGGTAGTCCGCCACAGTCTGGGTGAAGTTGATGCCGTTCAGGCCGAACACCGCGTCCAGCAGGTACAGCAGCGGGATGAAGAACAGCCCCTGTCGGCAGACCGACAGCACGGTCGCCGGGACCGGGCGGCCGAGCGCCTGCATGCTGTTGATCGCAAGGAACAGCAGCCCGAGGATCGGGCCGGCGAGCGAGGTGGCGATCAGCATCGGCCCGCCGTAGGCGACGACCTCGGGGTCGTCGATGAACAGCCCCACGACCGGCTCGCTGCAAACGATATACACCGCGCTCAGCACCGTGCCGCAGAGCACGGTCAGCACGCCGCTGAACTTGAGGATGCCCCGGAAACGGTCGCGGTTGTTCGCGCCGTAGCAGTAGCCGAGCAGTGGCTGGATGCCGTTGGCGATGCCCATGTGCACGAACGCGATGAACATATACGCCTTGGTGACAATGCCCATCGCGGCGACCGCCTTATCGCCGTAAGCGACGAGCGCGTTGTTGAGCAGCACGGTCGCCACGCTCATCAGCGCGGAGTTCGCGCCCGCAGGCACGCCGATCGAAAGCACGCGCCCCGCAACGCCCTTGCCTGCGCGCAGCGCCGCCGGATGGATGGACAGCAGCGGGCTTTTGCGCGCAAAGTAGTAGAGGTAGTACACGCAGCCGAACATGTTGCCCAGCACGGTCGCGATCGCCGCGCCCGCGGTGTCCATGCCAAAGGTCAGAATGAAGATCGGGTCGAGCACGATGTTGACCACTGTGCCGATCATGCCGCCGATCATCGAGGCCTTGGCCGCGCCCTCGCCGCGCACCGTATGGCCGAAGGTGTTGGCGAACAGGATAAAAGGCGCGCCCAGCGCGATGTAGAACAGGTAATCCTTGGAGAACTGGTAGGTGTTCTCGGTCGCGCCGAGCAGCGCGAGCAGCGGGTCCATAAACAGCAGGATCAGCACGCCGGTCACCACGCCGAAGGCGAGCGACGCATAGCAGCAGAACGAGGACGCGGCGCGCGCCTTGTCCTTTTCGTTCTGGCCGAGCAGGATCGAGATCACTGCGCTGCCGCCGATGCCGAGCAGGTTGGCGATCGCCATGTACATGACGAATACCGGATTGGTCAGCGACACCGCCGCGACCTGAAACGCATCGTGCGTCTGGCCGACGAAAAACGTGTCCGCCATGTTGTACACCACGAGCACGAGCGACGAGATCACGGTCGGGACCGCCATTTGCAGCACCGCTTTTTTCACCGGTGCGTTTTGAAATACTTGTTCATTCTGGTTCATCGAACCACCCCTTTCTATTTGTATGCCAGCAAACTATTTAGGTGAAAATGCAGGCAGGCCGCCGCCGGTACGGCTGCGCGGCGCTGCCATCATTCCATGCTTTGCAGGATCTTGCGGCACAGGGCCTTGAAAAGCGCGGTCTCCTCCTCGGTCAGCCCGGCGGTAAAGCGGCGCTCGACCTCCTCGCGGATGGTCAGGCACACCTCGTGCAGCTCCTCGCCGCGCGGCTCGAGCTCGATCTTTTTGTACCGGCCGTCCTGCGCAATGCTGGTGCGGCGGATCATGTGCTTTTCCTCCATCAGCGTGAGCATCTTGGAAGCCGTCGCCCGGGTGATGAAGAACTCCGCCTCGATATCCTTCTGGAAGATGTCCTCCCCGCGGTGGTTGTACAGGAAATCCGACACCCACAGGTTCATCAGCGAGCACTCGTCCAGCGCCTTGCGGCTGTACAGGGAATGCGCGAGCCGGACCGCATGGTTGTTCAGTTTTTTCGCGTAGAAGCTGACGTCGGTGTTGACTTCCCCCTGCTTCATCGGGCGCGCCCCCCTTCTTATTGTTTGCTTGCAAAGTATATGATAATCCCATCCCCTATAAATGTCAACCGGCAATTTGACGGAAAAACCGCGCAGCTGCGGTGTGCAGCTGCGCGGCTCGGTATCAGTCCAGATTTTCGGCACAGATGATCGAGATATTCGTGCTCAGCTGGTCGGCATCCGGCTGCTGCTGCTTTTGCAGCAGGTCGCACAGCAGGAGCAGCGGCTGGTAGCCCTGCCGGTACAGGTCCTGCGTGATCGTCAGGTCGAGCGAGCCCTCGCGCAGCATCTGCCGGCGGCGCGGCGACATATCGTGCGCGATGACGCGGATTTTACCCGCCATTCCCGCGGCCTTGACCGCGTCGACGCAGCCGGTCACGCTGCGGTTGGCCATGTAGATCGCGCGCAGCCCGGGGATGGACTGCAGCGCCTCGGTTACCTTATTATAGGTCACGCGGTAGTCGTTATAGGTCTCGACCACCTCGATCTGCTCGGCGAAAAAGCCCTTTTCGCGCAGGTGGGCGCAAAACCCGTCCAGACGGGTGCGGTGCCCGTTATATTCCAGGTTGCCCGCCATCGCCAGCACCTTAGCATTGACAGGGATACATTTGCTCAGCAGCTCGGCCGCGATCCGCCCGCTTTTGGCGTAATCCTGCCCCACAAAGCACAGCCGCCGACTCGCGGGCAGATCCGAGTTGAAGGTGATGCAGGGGATCCCCCGCTCAGCAAGCTCGTTGACCTTCGCTTCGATCATAACATCATCCAGCGCGCACAGCGCGATGCCCTGTGCCCCCCAGCTGCACAGCTCGTCCAGCAGTTCGATCGTCTCCGCCGGGACGTCGCTTTCGCAGACGCACACACGGATCTCCGCATCACGGTGCTTCAGGTCGCGGCGTGCGGCCTCGATCCCGCGGATGACCTCCTCGCGGAACGGGCCCGCCCAGTCGGGCAGCACCGCGCCCAGCTTGACCCGCGGCAGCTCGCGCTGCTCCGCAACCGCCTGGCGGTGCGCTTCCCGCGGGGACAGATAGCCGGTCTCCCGGATCGCAGTCAACACGCGCTCGCGCACATCCGCGCGCACATAGGAGCGGTTGTTCAGCACGCGGTCCACCGTCCCGCGCGACACCCCCGCGCGGTCGGCCACGGTTTGAATGGTTGGTCGTTTGTTCACATGGACACCCCCTCAGCCCTGCATTGTCTATATTATAACACACTTCTGTGCTCTACACCATTACATTCTTGCTGTTTCCGCATTTCTGTGCATTTGCACATATTGTATTCTGTGCTTTCGTGTAAAACCACCATTGCACCCCTCTCTCCCGCGCCGAATCCCGGCATTTCATTGTCCTTTGTTCACATGGAACCTATTTTATCCGCAACAGGCTATGTAAAATATATACAAGTTTAGCTGCGAAAAATCTGTACATTTGCATTTTAAAAACTTATTTTACCAATTACTTTGAAAATTTCAGCAAATATCCCGTCATTTTATAACTTTTGCTTTCATCTCGCACAATGCGTAACACTTGGACCTGCGTAAATTCCAGTTGACAGTCCCCACCCTCAGCCTTATAATAAACACATAAAAGCACAGAGCACGCAAACGCACACATTTCATTTGGAAAGGAAGTATCGAGATGAAAACCAAAAGATTGTTTGCAGCCCTGATGGCAGGTACCATGATGCTGAGCATGGCAGCATGCAGCACCAGCGAGGATCCCGCTGCGGCCGAAGAAGGCGGCCCCTCTGCTGAAGGCGAAGGCGGCTACCGCATCAGCATGATCCTCAAGACCAACTCCTCCGAGTTCTGGAAGGTCATCCAGGCCGGCGCGGAAGCGTATGCTGAGGAGCATCCGGACCTGATTTCCGAACTCTCCATCAAGGGGCCTCCGTCTGAGACCAGCTATCAGGAGCAGGTCAACATGATCAAGACCGACCTGTCCGACGACACGTATGACGGCTATCTGATCGCGCCGCTGCAGTCTGATTCTGTTGCCAGCCTGATCGCGGACATCGACCGTCCGGTTATGGCGTTCGATACCGACATTGACTCCGACAAGTGCCTGGCCTTCATCGGCACCGGCAACAAGAACGCCGCCAAGGAAGGCGCAATCGCCGCTGTAGAGGCTGCCAAGGCTGCCGGCTGGGAAGAGATCAAGGCAATTGAGATCGCCGGCGTACAGGGCGACGCAACCAACACCGCCCGTATGGAAGGCTATGAAGAAGGCTTCACCGAAGCCGGCGCAGAGTGGCTGGCTGGAGACGTGCAGTACGCTGACGCAACCGCTACCAAGGCTGTTGACGCGATGAACGGCATCATGAGCCGCTACCCGGACGGCATTGCCATCATCTGCTCCAATAACGACGATATGGCGATCGCCGCGGCGCGCACCGCTGCCGATAACCCGGCTTACGCCAACACCATCTTCCTCGGCTTCGACGGCCAGCAGTCCGCCTGCGAAGCAATTCTTGCCGGCAACCTGACCATGTCTGCTGCGCAGAATAACTTCGACATCGGCTACAAGGCTGTTGAAAATATGGTTAAGTGCCTCCAGGGCGAAGAGTACAGCGATGTTGATACCGGTACATCGATCATCACCGCAGACAATGCCCAGGAGCGTATCGACAGCTTTGCTGAATGGCTGGCGTAACAGAAAACGCATGATTGCACCATTCTCCTTTTTCATCTTCAAACAGGATTCGCTCCAACGTCCGTTTTAAAGATCGAATTAGGATGCTTTGAGCTTTTATAACTTTTCTTTTACGCTCCTTTGAGCAGCTCTCTTAACCTCTCTTTATCCCCTACAGGAACACCTCAAAAAGGAGAATCGACATGAAAGTAGGCATTATCGGCGCAGGCCGCATCGGTAAGGTACATGCCAAGAACATTTCGATGTTCGTACCCGAGATGGAAATCAAGACGATCGCAGATCCGTTCATGAACGAGCAGACCGAAGCGTTCGCCAAGCAGTACGGCATCCCGAACTGCACCAAGGACGCAAACGACATCCTGAGTGACCCCGAGATCGAAGCAGTGCTCATCTGCTCCTCGACCGACACCCACTCCAAGTACATCATCGAGGCGGCGCACGCCAAGAAGCACATCTTCTGCGAGAAGCCGATCGACTATGATCTGAACAAGGTGCACGAGGCGATCGACGCGGCCAAGGAAGCCGGCGTAAAGCTCCAGATCGGTTTCTGCCGCCGCTTTGACCACAACCACCGTGCCGTATACGACATGGTGCGCGACGGCAAGGTCGGCAAGGTCAATATCGTTAAGATTTCCTCCCGCGACCCGGAGCCGCCCCCGGTATCCTACGTCAAGGTTTCCGGCGGTATCTTCTATGATATGATGATCCACGACTTCGACATGGCGCGCTTCCTGGCCGGCAGCGAGGTCACCGAGGTCAATGCGATCGGTTCCGTGCTGGTTGATCCCGGCATCGGCGAGGCGGGCGACGTGGACACCGCGATCGTTACGCTGAAGTTCGAAAACGGCGCCATCGGCGTGATCGACAACAGCCGCAAGGCGGTTTACGGCTACGACCAGCGCGTCGAGGTATTCGGCTCGGAAGGCTGCGCCGAGGACCAGAACGACACCCCGAACACCGCTGTTCTCTCCACGGCGGACGGCGCGGTGCACGGCACGGCATATCAGGTCATGTGGGACCGCTACACCGGCGCATTCGTTGCAGAGATGCAGGCGTTCGCCGACGCGGTCGTCAACGACAAGGAGACCCCGGTCACTGGTGAGGACGGCCTGTATCCGGTACTGATGGCAGCTGCAGCTACCAAGTCCCTGCATGAGGGCCGCCCGGTCAAGATCTCCGAAATTGAGTAAGCAAATTCAGGGAATCTGCCCGAAACTTGCTTGAAGAAACAAAAAGTAAATGGTATCATGGACTTGTCCATGATACCATTTACAATATCCTGAAAACCCTGGGAGGAAACAACTATGGCACTGAGAAAATGCGCGTGCATCGACACGCTTTATACTGAGCTGGACTGGCTGGACCGTTTCCAGGCCGCCAAGGACGACGGCTTTGAGGCTGTTGAGTTCTGGGACTGGCGCATCCGTGATCTGGACGCCACCCGCGCGGCTGCGGAAAAGGCCGGCATCGCGATTTCCGGCTTCAACGGCGACGCGGACTTCTCGCTCGTCGACCCGACCCACAAGGAAAAGTACATCGACTACCTCAAGCAGTCCATTGCGGCGGCGAAGAAGGTCGGCGCTTCCAGCGTGACCATCCACTCCAACGCGCTGGGCGAGGGCGGCATCGTTGTCAACCACTACGACAACCTCTCCCACACGGTCAAGCTCTGCTCGATGTACGACATGCTGCTCGAGTGCGCGAAGATCGCAGAGGCCGAGGAGATCAACCTCAACCTCGAAGCGCTCAACATCACCACCGACCACGTCGGCAACTTCCTCGCGACCACCCAGATGGGCGCGGAGATCGTGCGCCTGATCGGTTCGCCGCGCCTCAAGCTGCTGTATGACGTATACCACATGCAGATCAACGAGGGCTGCATCTGCGACACGATCACCAACTACGCGGACTGCTTCGGCCACATCCACGTTGCGGACGCGCCGGGCCGCCATGAGCCGGGCACGGGTGAGATCAACTACAAGAAGGTCATCCGCCACCTCGAGGCATGCGGCTACACCGGCCGCGTCGGCTACGAGCTGTTCCCGTCGACTGACACCAAAACCGCTGTCAAGGCGATCATGGAGAACTGCTAATTTCCACTCTATCTCAAAAAAGGCAGGCTTCGGCCTGCCTTTTTTGTGCGCCCCCTCTACTGAAAGAAAGAGCAGCATCTGATCCAAAGACCGGATGCTGCTTTTGTGTTACAGCCGTCTGCCGTTGAACTTCTGCGCGGCCGTGGGGCAGCCCTCCGCGATGATGCAGGCCGCGGCGCTGACCGCGTCCTCGCACGCCTTGTCGATCGCCTTCTGCTCGTCCGCGGTGAACTTGCTCAGCACCCACGCAGCAAGGTCGTAGTCCGGATGCGGCTTTTTGCCGATGCCGATCTTGACGCGCGGAAAATCCTCGCTGCCGAGGTGGTAGATGATGTTTTTCAGCCCGTTCTGGCCGCCCGCCGAGCCTTTCGCGCGCACGCGCAGCGTGCCGACGTCGAGCGAGATATCGTCCGACAACACGATGATCCGCTCGGGCGGGATCTTGTAAAACGACGCTGCATCGCGCACCGCCTCGCCGGACAGGTTCATAAAGGTCTGCGGCTTGAGGAACAGCACGCGCCCCCCGCCCAGCATGCCCTCGCCTACGAGCGCCTTGAACTTCATCCGGTCGATCTTCTGCCCGGTGCGCGCGCAGTAGCTTTCCAGCGCGCGGAAGCCCGCGTTGTGGCGCGTGTTGTCGTACTTGCTGCCCGGGTTGCCCAGCCCGACCACCAGCCACTCGACCGGCTGCGCCGCCTGCGCGGCCTTCTGCTCGTCCAGCTTTTTGAAAATATCGAATACTGACATTGGTTCCAACTCCAAAATAAACGCCTCCCCGCCGGGAGGCGAAAATTGACAAAGATAGCGTATTTTGTTATGCTTTACTTGGGCATCGCTGTATCCGCGGTTGGCACTCCCCTGATGAAAGGGGGTGATCGCCTTTGTGGTATCGGATTTTTCGAATTCTGATATGGATTGTAGTCTTACTTTCCATTTTTACCATAAAAGCGCGCTAACCGCCCGGTTGCAGCCAGACGGTTAGCTTGTTTTAATTCAAATAACCCATAAGGCCAACCGCTTGCAGCGGTGCCCTTCTATCTGTATTATACCGGCCTGCTCCGCGCCTGTCAAGGTACGGGGCGGGCGTTTTTTATTCCACGGACAGGATATAATAGTACACCGGCTGCCCACCGTTGATGACCGAGATCTCCATATCCTTGTTTTCCTTATGCAGCAGAGCTTCGACCTCGGCGGCCTGCTCCTCGCTCACGCCCTCGCCGTAGATGACGGTCGCAAACGCGCTCTCGTCGGTGACCATCTCGCGCACCAGCTTTTTGAGCACCGAGCTCTCGCGCCCGCTCGCGCACAGCTTGCCCTCGGAAAGCGAAAGGTACTCGCCCTCTTTGATCTTCTTTCCGTCGAACTCGCTGTCGCGCGCGGCATAGGTCACCTGACCGCTGCGCACATGGTGCGCCGCATCGCGCATTGCGTCCGCGATCGCAGCCTCGTCCTCGCTGTCCGGGTCGACCGCCAGCATGGCCGAAATGCCCTGCGGGATGGTCCTCGTCGGCACGACCACGATCTTTTTCTCCTCGGACAGGTGCACCGCCTGTTCGGCCGCCATGATGATGTTCTTGTTATTCGGCAGCACAAACACGATCTCCGCCGGCACAGCGTCCACCGCGCGCACGATGTCGTCGGTCGAGGGGTTCATGGTCTGCCCGCCCTGCACGACCACGTCCACGCCGAGGTCGGTGAACACGCTCTTCAGGCCGTCACCCGCAGCGACCGCCACAAAGCCGAATTTCTTCTCCGCCGGAACGATCACGCGCTCCCGGGGCGCGTCCGCCGTGCCCTCGATCACCTTGGCCGTGTGCTGCTCGCGCATGTTCTCGATCTTGACCGTAATCAGCGGGCCGAACTTGAGGCCCTCTTCGAGCGCCTTGTTGGGCTGGTCGGTATGGACATGCACCTTGACGATGTCGTCGTCCTCGACCACGACCAGCGAGTCGCCGATGTCGTTCAGGATCGCGCGCAGGCGGCCCACATTGCGCGCCTTGTCCTTGCGCGCGGCGATAAACTCGGTGCAGTAGGTGAAGGTGATGTCCTCGTCTGCAATCGCGCCGAAGTCCGCTGCCGCCTTGGCTGCCGGCTCCGCTGCCTTGCGCTCCTTGTGGATGCCGCGCAGCGCGTCCCGCATGCCCTCGAGGATGGTGAGGTAGCCGAAGCCGCCCGCATCCACCACGCCCGCCTTTTCCAGCACGGGATTCTGGTGCACGGTCTCGTTCAGCGCCGCCTTGCCGTGCTCAATGACTGCCGCCAGCACCTGCTCAGCGGACAGCTCAGGCTCCGCCTGACAGGCCTCGACCGCGTGCTGCGCGGATACGCGCGACACGGTCAGGATGGTGCCCTCGGCGGGTTTCATGACCGCCTTGTACGCGGTCTCCACGCCCTCGCGCAGCGCAAGCGCCAGCTCACAGCCGCCCGCCTCCTCCGACTCGTGCAGCTTTTTGGCCACGCCGCGGAACAGCAGCGACAGGATGACGCCCGAGTTGCCGCGCGCACCGCGCAGCAGCGCGGAAGCCGTCGTATCCGCCGCCTTGGCAAGCGTCGGCTCGGCGAGCTTTTCCAGCTCGGTCATGGCCGCCGCCATTGTCATGGACATATTGGTACCCGTATCGCCGTCCGGCACCGGGAATACGTTCAGTTCATTGACCTGTTCCTTTTTCTCGGCAATGGCGAGCGCGCCCTCGATCACCATCGACCGGAACAGCGCACCGTTTATTTTCTGATCTGCCATTTGCAATTCTCCCTAACTTTCTCTGTATTGCGCGCTCCCCGCGCGCATTGAATCAAAATCAAGATGCCGCTTTGCGTCATCTTGATTTTATAAAAACCGGGAGCATGTATCACGGTTTTTATACAAGTGCGGGGAAAAGTTTCGCTCTGCGGAACTTTTTCCGCCCGCGTTCTGTCCGGGCATATGCCCGGCAGGACGCACACTCGATCGAAACCGTGCGTTTCGATCGAATATTTTCAGTCTGCCTTTATGCTCTCCACATAGATGTCCACGTTCTTCACGTCCACGCCGGTCAGGCGCTCGACATGATAGCGCACCTCGCTGATGATCGAGCGGCACACGGTCGCGATATTGACGCCGTGCTCGACCGCGATATGCAGGTCGATATTGACGCCGCCGTCCGGCGCCTCGGTCACCTTGACGCCGCGCGACTGGTTCTCGCGGCCGAGCAGGTGCGCCAGCCCGTCCGACATCGAGCGGATGGTCATGCCCTTGACGCCGAAGCAGGAGGAGGCCGCGTAGCCCGCGATGCCCGCCATTACCTCGCTGGTGATTTCGATATAACCGAGATCGGTCTTGATCGTCATAGAAAAACCTCCCTGTGACGTTTTGCAATATTTTAACCATTTGCTTACTATATGATATAACAAAACGCTTCCAAATACAAGTAAACTGCGGATATTTTTGCAAGTCTTTGCACCCTGCGGGGCGCAGGCGCACCCCGCGCGCCCATCCCGCCGGGCCGCAAAAATCTGCGTCAAACTGCAAACAAATGTTTGCTTTCTGCGGCAAAACAGGGTATAATATAGAAAAATGCGAACGTATGTTCTGACAGTTACAGGCAAGGAGCGCACCGTTTATGAAAAAGATTTCCGCCAAGCAGCAACGGATTCTCGATTATATCAGCGAATTTTCCCTCGAACACGGCTACCCGCCCTCTGTGCGGGAGATCTGCGCCGAGATGGAGCTCCGCTCCCCCTCGACCGTGCACGCTCACCTCAAAAAACTGCAGGAGGCCGGCTACCTCGAGCCGACTGAGCACAAATCGCGCGCGCTGGCACCGGTCAGCGGCCCCTCGATGGTGCCGCGCGTCCCCATCCTGGGCCGCGTCACCGCCGGTATGCCCATCCTCGCGGTCGAGGAGCATGTGGGCTATGTGCCGTTCGAGCCTGCCGCGAGCGGCGGCGAATACTATGCCCTGCGCATCCGCGGCGATTCGATGATCGGCGTGGGCATTATGGACAGCGATCTGGTCATCGTCCGGCAGGATGCCCAGGCGCGCAACGGCGATATCGTCATCGCCCTGCTCGAGGACGAGGCGACCTGCAAAACCCTGAACATCACGCCGGACGGCGTGTGGCTCATGCCGGAAAACCCCGCCTATCCCCCGATCGACGGCACGGGCTGCCAGATCCTCGGCGTGGTCAAGGCGGTCTACCGGGAATATTAAGCAGAACTGCGGCACTGCCGCAGCACCACAGGGCGGCGCGCCGGGTCGCCGCCCGCATTTTTTATAAAGGAGAATCCCATGCCGGCACTCGACGACAGCATACAGTTTGTCAAGGGCATCGGCCCGAAAAAGGCAAAGCTGTTTGAAAAACTGCATATCCGCACGCTGCGCGACGCGCTCGAGACCTATCCGCGCGACTATGAGGACCGCACCCGCATCACCCGCATCGCGGACATCGACGCGGAGGACAAGTACGCCATCCGCGCAGTCGTGGGCACCGAACCCAAGGTAAACCGCATCCGCAAGGGGCTGACGCTGGTCAAGTGCACGATCTTCGACGAGTCCGGCTCGCTGAACGTCACTTATTTCAACAACCCCTATGCCGCGGCCCTGCTGCGCGTGGGGCAGGAGTATGTGTTCTACGGCAAGGTACAGGGCTGGGGCCGCGGGCGCACGCTCATCTCCCCGCAGTCGGAAAAGGTCGCGCCGGACGCGGACCATCCCGGCCGCATTGTGCCGGTCTATCCGCTGACCGCAGGGCTGACCCAGCGCGACATGGAGCGCGTGACCGATGCCGCGCTTGCCGCCGTGCCGGGCGACTGGCCCGATCCCCTGCCCGAAATGCTGCGCGCCAAATACCGCCTGCTGGACGCGGCGGACGCGATCGCCGCCATCCACCGGCCGCAGACCGCGAACGAGGTCGGGCAGGCGCGCCGCCGCATGGTGTTCGAGGAGCTGTTCCTGCTCTGCTGCGGCCTGCAGCAGCTCAAAGAGCGCCGCAAGGCGGATACGGGCATCGTATTCGCGCAAAACGGGCTGGATGCGTTCTTTGAAACGCTCCCGTTTTCGCCCACGGGCGCGCAGCGGCGCGCGATCGCGGAGATCGCGGCGGACTGCGCCTCCGGAAAGCCGATGAACCGGCTGGTGCAGGGCGACGTCGGCTCGGGCAAGACGGTCGTGGCGGCTGCGCTGTGCGCGCTCGCGGCGCAGAACGGCTGGCAGGCCGCCTTTATGGCGCCGACCGAGATCCTCGCCGCCCAGCACGCGGAGACGCTCGCGCCCATGCTGGAAACGCTCGGCATCTCCTGCACCCTGCTCACCGGCTCGATGACCGCGGCGCAGAAGCGCGCAGCGCTCGCCGCGATCGAGACCGGCGCGGCGCAGGTGGTCGTGGGCACGCACGCGCTCATCCAGCAGGGCGTGACCTTCCACCGGCTGGGTGCGGTCGTCGCGGACGAGCAGCACCGCTTCGGCGTGGCGCAGCGCGCCGCGCTGTCCGCCAAGGGCGAGACGCCGCATGTGCTGGTCATGTCCGCGACCCCCATCCCGCGCACGCTGGCGCTCATTCTGTACGGCGACCTCGACGTTTCCGTGCTGGACGAGATCCCGCCCGGCCGCAGCCCGGTTGAGACCTATGCGGTGGGGCAGAACATGCGAAAGCGCATCACCGCCTTCATCGACAAGCAGGTCGAAGCCGGCGGGCAGGTCTATGTGGTGTGCCCGCTCGTCGAGGAGGGCGAAACCGGCCTCAAAAGCGCGGAGCAGCACGCAAAGGACCTGCAAAGCGCCCTGCCCCACCGCCGCGTCGCGGTGCTGCACGGGCGCATGAAGAATGCGGACAAGGATCAGATCATGCGCGACTTTGCCGCGCGGCAGTATGACATTCTGGTCGCTACGACCGTCATTGAGGTCGGCGTGGACGTGCCCAACGCCAACCTGATGGTGGTCGAGGACGCGGACCGCTTCGGCCTGTCCCAGCTGCACCAGCTGCGCGGGCGCGTCGGGCGCGGCACGCGGCAGTCCTACTGCATCTTTTTCGGCGCGGACAAGGGCGAAGCTGCCCGCGAGCGGCTCAAAATCCTGTGCAAAACCGGCGACGGCTTTGAGATCGCGCGCGCCGATCTCGCCCAGCGCGGGCCGGGCGACTTTTTCGGCCGGCGGCAGCACGGTCTGCCCACGCTGCACATCGCGGACCTCGCGGCCGACCTTGCGCTCATGCAGGACGCCCGCGAGGAGGCGGAGGCGATCCTGCAGCACGATCCCACGCTCAGCGGGTACCCGCTCCTGTATGACCGCGTGCAGCGCATGTTCGCCGCGCGGGACGACGAGGCGTTCAACTGAAACAAAAAGGGAGGCTTTACGCCTCCCTTTCAGCTTGTCGAAAAAGTCCTTCGCGCGAAGCGCGCATCAAATAGGGAATTGTGGTTTACCCCAATTCCCATAAAAACCCGCGACATGCGCGTGGGTTTTTATTCAAACCGCTGGCAAGTGTGCCTGAAAGGCGCGCGCAGACAGCGGAATTTTCGATCGGAAGCGTGGTTCCGATCGAGAGGCTGTTCGAAAAACTATGTTTTTCGACAGACGCAAAAGGGACGGACCGCAGTCCGTCCCTTTTTACTTTACTTTGCGTAATCGACTGCGCGGGTCTCGCGCACCATGTTGACCTTGATCTGGCCGGGGTAATCGAGTTCGTCCTCGATCTTCTTGGCGATATCACGGGCAAGCAGCACCATTGCGTCGTCCGAGATCTTATCCGGATTGACGATAATGCGGATCTCGCGGCCCGCCTGGATCGCATACGAGCTGGAAACGCCGGGCGTCTCGTTGGCGATGCTCTCGAGCTTTTCCAGACGCTTGATGTAGTTCTCCAGATTCTCGCGGCGTGCGCCCGGGCGCGCGGCCGAGATGGCGTCCGCCGCCTGCACCAGGCAGGCAACGATGGTCTTGGCCTCCACGTCGCCGTGATGCGCCTCGATCGCGTGGACGATCGGCTGCGCTTCCTTGTACTTCTTGGCAAGGTCTACGCCGATCTGCACATGGCTGCCCTCGACCTCGTGGTCGATCGCCTTGCCGATATCATGCAGCAGGCCGGCGCGGCGCGCGGGCACCGGATCGAGCCCCAGCTCGCTGGCCATCATGCCGGCGATGTGCGCAACCTCGATCGAGTGCTGCAATACGTTCTGGCCGTAGCTCGTGCGGTAGCGCAGGCGGCCAAGGATCTTGACCAGCTCCGGATGGATGCCGTGGATGCCGGTCTCGAAGGTCGCGCGCTCGCCCTCGGATTTGATGATCTGCTCCACCTCGCGGCGGGACTTTTCGACCATTTCCTCGATGCGGGCGGGGTGGATGCGGCCGTCGACGATCAGCTTTTCGAGCGCCAGTCGCGCGATCTCGCGGCGCACCGGGTCAAACGAGGACAGGGTGATCGCCTCGGGCGTGTCGTCGATGATCAGGTCCACGCCGGTCAGCGTTTCGAGGGTGCGGATGTTGCGGCCCTCGCGGCCGATAATGCGGCCCTTCATCTCGTCGTTGGGCAGCGGCACGACCGAAACCGTGGCTTCGGAAACGTGGTCCGCCGCGCAGCGCTGGATCGCGGTCGAGATGATCTCGCGCGCGGTCTGCTCGCTCTCGTCCTTGAGGCGCTGGGTGATCTCGCGCAGCTTGACCGCCGCGTCGTGCGTTGCCTCGGATTCAATGGAGGCGACCAGCATCTCGCGCGCCTCGTCGCGGGTCATGCTGGCGATGTGCTCGAGCTTCTCAAGCTGCTCTGCCTTGATGCGCGCCAGATCGTCCTTTTCCTTCTGGGTGGCTTCGA
>DGYFR06201__coassemble_885_pt1 | contig 19719 bp, 22 predicted proteins | sample DGYFR06201__metabat2_high_PE_040 | metagenome-assembled genome bin DGYFR06201 | reverse complement strand
TTGCTTATTGGGAATTCTCTCATTTTGACTTGTACTATTTTTACTCTAGCAGCATACCTCCATGCGAAAAGGAGGGGGTAGTGATTCGCAAGAGGCAGGGGGAACCTTGGTTCCCCCTCCTCTTGTGCGCCTGCCGCGCGCAGCGGCCCGTTCCCGCCGCCCGCAGACGGCGTACTCCCCGTCCAGTGAGGAACAGGCGCACCGTTCCACCGGGCACGCAATACCGCACCTCGCTGTTTGTCATTCGCTCCACTCGACCTTGTGCTGCAGCGGGCCGGAGCCGTGGCCGAGATCCAGCCCGAACTGGATGCAGGCGGTCAGGTAGCGCTTGGCCCGTTTGACGCTGCCGAGCAGGGAAACGCCCTGCGCCAGATTGCAGGCAATAGCGGAGGACAGCGTGCAGCCCGTGCCGTGGGTATTGGGGTTGTCGATGCGCGGTGCAGGGAGCCAGTGCATCTGTCCGTCCGCATAGAGCAGATCGTCCGCGCTGCCGGCAAGATGCCCGCCCTTGACCAGCACACCGCCGCCCGTTTTGGCTGCGATTTCCTGCGCCGCCTGTTCCATATCGGCCCGCGTCTGGACGGAACGGCCGCAGAACGCGGCGGTCTCATGCAGGTTGGGCGTGACCAGCGTGCACAGCGGGAAAATCTCCTCCTGCAACGCCTGTAAAACATCCGGCTTGCTCAGCGCGTGGCCGCTCGACGAGATCATCACCGGGTCGAGCACCACGTTTTTTGCATGGTGTGCGCGCAGCCGGTCGGCTACGGCATGGATGATGTCGGCGCTGTAGAGCATGCCGAGCTTGACTGCATCCGGCCGGATATCCTCAAACACGCAGTCGATCTGCTGGGCGACCAGCTCGGGCGAAACAGGCTGCATACCGAAAACGCCGGTCGTGTTCTGCGCGATGACTACCGTGATGGCCGCCATGCCGTATAATCCATGCGCCTCGATGGTTTTGAGATCGGTCTGGATGCCGGCGCCGCCGGTCGGGTCGGTGCCGGCAATGCTGAGTACGGTTTTCATCTCTCTGTGTCCTCCAATCCTGTGCCGTCAAAGGCGGGGATAAAGCTCTCGCTGATGGATTCATCCTGCTGGAAAAAGCCGCTGAGCCCGAGGTCCTCAAACAGCGCGCAGGCTTCCTCATATTCCGCGTCGGTGATCGTGCGGTCGAGTTCGGGCCAGTCCTGCATGGCAAACGGTGTGTACTGCCGCATCAGGCTGACAAGCACGGTGTCGCCAAAGCGCACGGCAATGTCGCGCAGCACCTGCGCCGTATCCCCTCCAAGGCCGGGCAGCATCAGATGCCGGATGACTGTACCCTTTTCCAGCATCCCGTCCGCCCCGTACTGCGGCGCGCCGGTCTGCCGCACCATTTCCGATATCGCAGCCACCGCGGTCTCGCGGTAGTCCGCCGCATGCGAATACCGTTCGGCATAATAGCTGCTGTAGTATTTGTAGTCCGGCAGGTAGATGTCGATCCAGCCGTCCAGCAGCTTCAACGTGTCGACGCTCTCATATCCGCTGGAATTGTATACGATCGGGACGGAAAGCCCCTGCTCCCGCGCCAGCCGCAGGGCTTCTATGATCTGCGGCACATAGTGCGCGCCGGTTACCAGATTGATGTTGTGCGCGCCCTGCCGCTCGAGCGACAGGAAGGTGCGCGCGAGCACAGGTACGGAAACGGCTTTGCCCGCCGCCTCGCGGCGGCTGATCTGCCGGTTCTGGCAGAATACGCAGCCGAGAGAACAGTGGGAGAAAAATATCGTGCCTGAGCCCCGCGTGCCCGAGATCGGCGGCTCCTCCCACAGATGCAGGGAGGCACGCGCCGCCTCGACCTGATCGCCTGCGCCGCACAGGCCGCGCGTGCGCGTGCGGTCCGCACCGCAGGCACGCGGACACAGGCGGCAGTTTTTCATCAGTCCCGTCAAATTTATCCCTCCAACAGGATTTATTATATCGTATTTATGTCTGGAAATAAAGGAGCAGTTTTGCTATACTAAGTAAGATAAGTATTATGAGAAAAAACAGGAGATGACCCCTATGAAAATTTCCAACCTTTTGAATCAAGATCAGGTCACGCTGTCCTTTGAGGTATTCCCGCCCAAGACCAGCAGCACATATGAGTCGGTCGCGCAGGCGACGCAGGAGATCGCGGCGCTGCGCCCGGACTTTATGAGCGTTACATACGGCGCGGGCGGCGGCACCAGCGAGCACACCGTGCACATCGCGTCCGACCTGCAAAAGAAATACGGCGTTACCGTGCTGACTCACCTGACCTGCGTTTCCTCGACCAAGGCGCATGTTGCCACCATGCTGGAAAAGTTCAAGCAGCAGGGGATCGAGAATGTGCTCGCGCTGCGCGGGGATATTCCCGCGGGCGGCGCGTCGGCAAATGATTACCACTACGCGGCCGAGCTGGTGCGCGACATCAAGGCGCAGGGCGATTTCTGCGTCGGCGGCGCGTGCTATCCCGAGGGACATACCGAGTCTGCAAGCAAGAATGAAGACATCCTGCACCTGAAAGAAAAGGTGGACGCGGGCTGCGAATTTCTGACCACCCAGATGTTTTTTGACAACAACATCCTGTACAATTTCCTGTACCGCATCCGCGAGAAGGGGATCACCGTGCCGGTGGTGGCGGGCATCATGCCGGTGACCAATGTCAAGCAGATCAAGCGCATCACTTCGATGTCCGGCACCTATCTGCCCGAGCGCTTCAAGGCGATCGTGGACCGCTTCGGCGACAACCCGGCGGCCATGAAGCAGGCGGGCGTCATCTACGCGACCGAGCAGATCATCGACCTGATCGCAAACGGGGTCAACCACATCCATGTGTATTCCATGAACAAGCCCGAGGTCGCGGCGGGCATTCAGGCCAGCCTGTCGGAGATTCTGGGATGATCGCGTTTGACCGTCAGGAAGCGCTCCGCTACCTCGGCTACCGCAATACCGAGCCGGATGCCGCGGTTGCGGACAGCCTTGCGCGCTGCGCGGCGGAATTGCAGGCAGCGGTGCAGCCCAAATCGGTATTTGCGGCGTTCCCGCTTTCCCATCCGGCGGAAAATACACTGGAGATCGCCGGTGTGACGATCCGCAGCGAAAACCTCTCGCGCAACCTCAAGGGCTGCGAGCGGGTGTACCTGATGGCGGCGACCCTCGGCGTCACCGCCGACCGGCTGATCGCCCGCGCGAGCGCGGTGCGCATGAGCGACGCGGTGCTCTATCAGGCGGCGGCCGCGGCGATGATCGAAACCTGTTGCGACGAGGTAAACGACGCCATCCGGCAGGAGGCGGAGAGGGACGGCTTGTACTGCCGCCCGCGGTTCAGCCCGGGCTATGGGGATTTTGACATCAGCCACCAGCGCGACCTGAGCCGTCTGCTGGACACGCCGCGCAAAATCGGGCTGACCGTGACCGAGAGCTGCCTGCTGGCGCCCATCAAGTCGGTCACCGCGGTGATCGGGCTTTCACACACGCCGCAGCCCTGCCACCGGCGGGGGTGCGAGGAATGCGGCAAAACAGACTGTGCATTTAGGAGATAAGCAAATGAAATTCATCGAACGACTGGGCAGAGAGTGGCTGTTTTTCGACGGCGGCATGGGCTCGATCCTGCAGGAGCGCGGCCTCGCCGCGGGCGAGCTGCCCGAGACCTGGAACATCACCCATGCGGACGAGATCCAGTCCATCCACCGCGCCTATCTGGACGCGGGCAGCGATATCATCAATACCAATACCTTTGGCGCAAACGCGCTCAAATTCCCGGACAATCTGCGCGAGATCGTCGAGGCGGCGGTCGCGCACGCCAAAGAGGCGCGGCGGCAGGCGGGCAGGGAGGACGCTTCCATTGCGCTCGACATCGGCCCGACCGGCCGGCTGCTCCAGCCCCTGGGCGACCTGCCGTTTGAGCAGGCGGTCGCGCTGTTCGGCGAGGTCGTGCGCATCGGCGCGGCGGCAGGCGCGGATCTGGTGCTGATCGAGACCATGAGCGACAGCTATGAGCTCAAGGCCGCGGTGCTGGCGGCAAAGGAAAACTGCGATCTGCCGGTGCTTGCGACCGTCATCTTTGACGAAAACGGCAAGCTGCTGACCGGCGGCACGGTCGATGCGGTCGTCGCGCTGCTGGAGGGTCTGGGCGTGGACGCGCTGGGCGTCAACTGCGGCCTTGGCCCTAAGCAGATGGTGCCGATCGTCAAGCGGCTGACCGAGGTCAGCTCGCTGCCGGTCATCGTGAGCCCCAATGCGGGCCTGCCGCGCAGCGAAAACGGCAAAACGGTATACGATATCCGTGCGGACGAGTTTGCGTCCATGATGGCGGAGATCGCCGACCTCGGCGTGCAGGTGCTGGGCGGATGCTGCGGCACAACGCCCGCGCACATCCGCGCAATGATCGAAGCCTGCAAGGCAAAGCCCTTTGTGCCGATGGCGAAAAAGCACCGCACGGTGGTTTCGTCTTTCTCGCAGGCGGTTGAGATCGGTGGGAAGCCGGTCATTATCGGCGAGCGCATCAACCCGACCGGCAAAAGCAAGTTCAAGGCCGCGCTGCGCGAGGGCAACATCGAATATATCCTGTCCGAGGGGCTGACGCAGGAGGACAGCGGCGCGCATATTCTGGACGTCAACGTCGGCCTGCCGGAGATCGACGAGCCTGCGATGATGGAGCAGGTCGTGACCCGGCTGCAAAGCGTGCTCGCCCTGCCGCTCCAGATCGACACCTCGAATACCGAGGCGATGGAGCGCGGCATGCGCCTGTACAACGGCAAGCCGATGATCAACTCGGTCAGCGGCAAGCAGGAGAGCATGGAAGCGGTGTTCCCGCTGGTGAAAAAGTACGGCGGCGTGGTCGTCGGCCTGACGCTGGACGAAAACGGCATCCCGGATACCGCCGAGGGCCGCGTGCAGATCGCAAAGAAGATCTACGACACAGCCGCGCAATATGGCATCGGCAAGGAGGATATCGTGATCGACGGGCTGGCGATGACCATCTCGTCGGACAGCGGCTCCGCGCTGGTGACCCTGGAGACCCTGCGCTGCGTGCGCGACGAGCTGGGCGGACACACCATCCTCGGCGTGTCCAACATTTCGTTCGGCCTGCCGCAGCGCGAGATCATCAACGCGAACTTTTTCACGATGGCGCTGCAGAACGGCCTCTCCTGCGCGATCATCAACCCGAACGCAGACGCGATGATGCGGTCTTACCGCGCGTTTCTTGCGCTGACCGGTCAGGATGCGCAGTGCGCGGGCTATATCGCGGCATACGGCAGCCAGCCGGCAGCCGCGCCGCAGGCGGCAGCGGACAGCGCCATGCCGCTCGGCGAGGCCATTGAGCGCGGCCTGCGTGAACGCGCAGCAGAGGCGGCAAAGGCGGCGCTCCAGACCGTGCAGCCGCTCGAAATGGTCAACACCGAGCTCATCCCGGCGCTCGACCGCGTGGGCAAGGGCTTTGAGGCGGGCACCGTGTTCCTGCCGCAGCTGCTGATGAGCGCGGAGGCGGCGAAAGCGGCGTTTGATGTGGTCAAGGACGCGATGCGCGGCGCGCCGCAGGAGACACGCGGCAGGATCATCCTTGCAACCGTCAAGGGCGATATCCACGACATCGGCAAGAACATCGTCAAGGTGCTGCTCGAGAACTACGGCTATCAGGTGCTCGACCTGGGCAAGGATGTCGCGCCCGAGGTGATCGTGGACACAGCAGTCAGGGAAAACGTGCCGCTCGTCGGGCTGAGCGCGCTGATGACCACTACGGTCGTCAGCATGGAACAGACCATCCGCCTGCTGCGCGAGAAAAAGCCGGACGCCAGGGTGGTGGTCGGCGGCGCAGTCCTGACGCAGGAATACGCGGATTCGATCGGCGCGGACTGCTATGCGCGCGACGCGATGGCGACCGTGCATTATGCGGATTCGGTTTTCGGATAAAAAGAAAGCTCGCAGGCGAAAACTTGCGAGCTTTCAGCTTGTCGAAAAAGTCTTTCGCGCCGCAGCGCGCATGAAATAGGAAATTGCGGCTCGCCGCAATTTCCATAAAAACCGGGAGCATGTATCTCGGTTTTTATACAAAACGACTCCGAATTGTGCCCGTAGGGCGCGGTTCGGAGTCGCAAATTCGATCGGAAGCGTGGTTCCGATCGAGAGGCTGTCGAAAAACTTAGTTTTTCGACAGCCTCAAAGCTCGCAGGCGTAAACTTGCGAGCTTTTGCTGTATCTGTCTGTCAGGCGGCGAGTTCCTCGAGCGCTTCCTGCTTGTTGTCTGCGGAAAACAGAAACGCGCCGTTTTCATCATACACTTCGATGTGTCCGTTTACATATTCGATCGAGTAGCCCATGTTCGGTTCTCCTTTCTTTTTGTTGTACCCATTGTACCAGGAAAGGAGTCCCATAAAACGGACTTACTTTAGCAGATCTTGCAGCTGCTGCCGGAAAGCAGCGCAGACGTCGGCCGGCTCGATGATCTGCACGGCGCCGCCCAGCCCGAACACCCAGGAGAAAAACTGCGGGCTGACCGCGACGGAGACGTTCACGGCAAAGTGCGCATCATCCAGCCGCTGCACCATGATATCCGAGCCGAACCGGTCGAGGATAACGCCGATAAAGCGGTTCTCGCACCGCAGGCGCACGGTTTTCTCCTCGCCGGAGAACATGCCGAACACCTTGCGCGAATAGGAAGCGATGTTGAACTGGTCCTGAAACAGCTGCTTTCCCTCGCGCTTGTGCGCGGTGAGCGCGATGTGTTCCATCTTGTCCACGCGGTAGTGGCGGATGGAGTCCGATGCACTGTCGTAGGCGACCATGTAGTAATTTTCGTCATCCCAGGTCAGCGCCCACGGGCTGACCTGATACAGCGCGCCGTCCTTGCGGTAGCGCTTTTGGATGCGCTGCGCCTTGGAAAAATCGAGCACCCACTCGAAATACTGGAAGGTGATCTGCACGCCCTCGGAAATCGCGTTGTGCAGGGTGTCGATATTATAATAGATGCTCTCGTTCAGCGTCTTGACGCGGTCGGAGACATAGACCTGCCGCTGGAGCGCGCGCGCCTGCGGCTCGCTGGCGAGGGACTCGATCTTTTTGATCAGCTCGTTGGACTTTTTCTCCGTGATAAAGCGCGAGCACTGGATCGCGTCCACAAGCAGCTTGAGCTCGGGCAGCTCGAAATCGCGCGAGGCGACATAGTAGCCGCCGCCCGGGCCGCGCTGCATCACCACATCCAGCCCGAAATCCTGCAAGGCGGCGATATCCGAGTAGATGCTTTTGCGCTCCGCCGCAACGCCGCAGCGCGAAAGCGCGGCAAGCAGCTCGTCCATGCTCATCCTGTGCTCCTCATCCGTCTTTTGCAGCAGGATCTGATACAGATACAGCAGCTTGAGCTTTTGGTTCGGGCCTTTAGCCATTGGCTGCCTCCGTTTCCGCAAGCGCCTGCTGATAGGCAGCCAGCGTCACAGCGTCAAAGCAGACCATTGTCACACATTCGATCCCGCTGTGTGCGGTGAGGTATTGCAGGATGGTGCCGACCGCGATGCGCGCCGCGCGCGCAACCGGGAAATGGTATACGCCGGTGCTGATCGAGGGGAAGGCGACCGTCGTGCACCCCAGTTCGGATGCGATAGTGAGACAGTTCCGGTAGCAGCCGGCAAGCAGCTCGTCCTCTCCCGACTTGCCGCCGTGCCAGATGGGGCCGGGCGTGTGGATAACATAGCGGCAGGGGAGGCGGTACGCGCGGGTCGCCTTGGCCTCGCCGGTTTTGCAGCCGCCGAGGGTGCGGCACTCTGCGAGCAGTTCCGGGCCGGCCGCGCGGTGGATCGCGCCGTCTACTCCGCCGCCGCCCAGCAGGGTGGTATTGGCTGCGTTGACGATCGCGTCGGTCGTGCACTTGGTAATATCCCCTTGGATGATTTGCAGACGTTGCATAAATAGCCCCTCTTTCCGGGTGGTTTATTGGACTTATTATACGTCGCGCGGCAGGAAAAAGCAAGTTTGACGAAAAAGCGGCAAAGCGATATAATATACGGGTGAACGAATGAAAGGAGGCCGCGCAGATGGATAAACCCATGTCAGAATACGCCGCAGATGCACCGCGCCTCCTGCGCAATTTCCTGACCTATATCTCCACCATTCAGGGCAAGTCCGCCAAGACTGCGCACGAATATTATCTGGACCTGCGCCTGTTCTTCCGGGTGCTCAAGCACAACAAAGGGCTGGTACCCAGAGATATGCCGATCGACCAGATCCCGATCGACGACATCGATCTCGCTTTTCTGCGGGACGTTACCCTGTCCGACGCCTACGACTATCTGGAGTACATGTCGGGCGAGCGTCCGACGCAGCAGAACAGCGCGGCCACGGATTACGGCCTGAACAGCAATTCGCGCGCGCGCAAGGTCTCTGCGATCCGCGCGTTTTTCCGCTATCTGACCGATAAAAAGCATGTGCTCGAGGTCAATCCGGTCAGCAATCTGGAGTCACCTACCATCCGCAAGTCGCTGCCCGTCTATCTGACAACGGACGACAGCGTGCGCCTGCTCGAATCCGTGCAGGGGGAGTATGCGGAGCGGGATTACTGCATCCTGACGCTGTTCCTCAACTGCGGCCTGCGTGTGTCCGAGTTGGTGGGGCTCAACCTGTCGGATTTTCAGGGGGATACCGTGCGTGTGCTCGGCAAGGGCAACAAGGAGCGCACCGTATACCTCAACGATGCCTGCCGCCTTGCGCTGGAAAACTATCTGCCCAAGCGCCTCACGCCGCACGACAAGGATAAAAACGCGCTCTTCATCAGCCGCAACCGCAACCGCATCAATGTGCAGACGGTCAAGTGGCTGGTCAAAAAGCATCTTGACCAAGCGGGGCTGGATACGCAGAAATACTCTGCGCACAAGCTGCGCCACACCGCGGCGACGCTGATGTATCAGAACGGCGTCGATATCCGCACGCTGCAAAACATCCTCGGGCATACCAGCGTCAACACGACCATGATCTACACCCATATCGAGGACAGCAGCCTGCGCGAGGCCGCATCCAAAAACCCGCTGGCTTCGGTCAAGCCGCATACCGCGGAAAAGCAGGAAGAAGAAGCGTGAAACAGTTAAACATATTGCATATGTCTAAAAAGCCGCAGGAAGCAAAAAACGCTTCCTGCGGCTCTTTTTGCTGTTTGAATCTGCATAATAGGCGGAATATGCAATTGGATGATTTTGCATGCAGAAAGTAAAATGCTCAACAGCTATCGTGTATCATTCAGAACAGGTATTAGACATTGTGAAATCTCCAAATTATAATAAAGCCAAGCTGGCAAACAGCAATTTGCAAAGAAAGAAGGAGACCGATATGAAAAGAACGACTGCGCTGATCCTCGCTTTTGCGATGACCTTTTCCGTTCTGCTCACGGGCTGCAGCAGCAGTGAAGCTGCGGTTCAGGACAGCCCACCGGCCGATACGCCTTCCCAGACGGCGGAACAGGCAATGCCATCTGAAGAACCAGCCTCTTCCGCCGGGTCGGAAAACGGGCAGAGCAATGTTCTCGTCGCCTATTTTTCATGGGCGGAAAACGCTGTACTGTCCGGGGAAGTGGATGCCGTGAGCTCGCCCAGCGTGACAGCGCCGGGCAATGTACAGCAGCTGGCAGGCTGGGTGCAGGAGGAAACCGGTGCGGATCTTTTTTCCATCCGCGTTACCGATCCTTATCCCAGCGACTGGGACAGCTGTCTGGATCGAGCCAATCAGGAGCGCGGGGACGATGCACGGCCTGCGCTGGTGGAAAATATCGCAGATCTGTCCCAGTATGATACGGTTTTTCTGGGGTATCCCAACTGGTGGTACGGTGTCCCGATGGCGTTGCTCACCTTTCTGGAAAGCAACGATTTCTCCGGTAAGCAGGTGTACCTGTTCTGTTCCCACGGCACCGGCGGACTGGCGAGCAGTGTAGAGATCATCACCGAAGCCATTCCGGATGCGCACATTTCCGACAATATCTTTGACTGCAACGAGGAGGACGCCGCTTCCTCACAGACGGATATCCAGAGCTGGGTATCCGGGCTTACGGTTTAAGCTGCACCATCCATCATTGATTTAAGGAGGATTTACCATGATATGCAATGAAACGTATACGCTGTCCAACGGTGTGCAGATTCCGAAACTGGGTCTGGGGACCTGGTTCATTGAAGACAGCAAGGCGGCGCAGGCTGTGCGGGAGGCTGTCCGCATCGGATACCGGCACATTGATACAGCACAGGCCTATGCCAATGAGCGCGGCGTGGGGGAGGGGATCCGTACCTGCGGCGTTGACAGAGGGGAATTGTTCGTTACAACCAAGCTGGCGGCGGAGATCAAATCCTATCAGGAAGCCGCGGAAGCCATTGACCGCTCGCTCCGGACAATGGACATCGGCTACATTGATATGATGATCATTCACAGCCCGCAGCCGTGGGCGGATTTCCGGGCTGGCGGACACTTCTTCGAGGGGAACCGCGAAGCCTGGCGCGCATTGGAGGACGCTTACAAGGCAGGGAAGCTGCGCGCCATCGGGGTATCCAACTTCGAGCAGGAGGATCTGGATAACATTTTGACTTCCTGCACCGTAGCCCCTATGGTTAATCAGGTGCTGGCACACATCGGCAATACGCCGTTTGACCTGATCGAACACAGCCAGAGCAAGGGGCTTTTGGTAGAGGCGTATTCCCCTGTAGCACATGGCGAGATCCTCAAGAATGACAAAGTTGCGGCGATGGCGCAGAAATACAACGTGACCGTTCCACAGCTGTGTATCCGCTACACGCTGCAGCTCGGCCTGCTGCCGCTGCCCAAGACCGCCAATCCCGAACATATGCGCATGAACGCACAGCTTGATTTTGATATCTCGCCCGAAGACATGCAGGCTCTCCGCCATATGGAAAAGTTTGACGACTACGGAGAGTACAGCGTTTTCCCTGTTTTCGGCGGGAAAGCCAGGTAACACGGCGATATGCTGCAAAATCCATCGAAATAGCAGACGCTGAAAACACCGCCGGGCAATTCCTGGCGGCGTTTGCATAAAGACCGAAAAATATAGATGTGGCATTCGGAACAGGAGTGATCCGCAAACCGAATTCCGCTCAGCTTCGCAGCAACAAGCGCGCCGTTGAGACGCATTTATCTCAAGGCGCGCTTGTATGTTTTCTGTTCCAGTTTGGGTTTTCAAGTTCCCGCCATTTGTACCGGCACGGTCTTTTGGGGAAGGGCAGCAGAAGAGTGACAGCACGGAGCGCCGCGCGTTACCCCTCCGCGGCCTGATTCACACAGGTAATGGCGTTCAGGCTGCGGGGATAGCCGATATAAGGCAGGCACTGGGAGACCACACGGATCAGGAAAGCCTTGTCATTGCCCAGATTCATGTTGCCCTTGGCATGAGCGGTGAGCTGGGGCTCGCAGCCGCCCTGCGCCGCCAAAAAGCAGAAGGTGATCATTTCCCGCTGAGCGAGCGTCAGCCCGGTGCGGGTATAGTAGTCGCCAAAGCAGTTGGCCGCGAGCCAGCGGTTGATATGGCCGGTTTTCCATGCCTCCAGCATGTGCGGGCCGAAGATATCCGCCTGCGCCTGTGCGCCCTTCTCCAGCCGGTCTTCCATCGTCGTGGTGCACTGTCCCTCTAAGGGGAGTGCTGCGCCGCGGGAAATCAGCACCTCATTGGTGATGTCCAGAAACGGCAGCACCCTGCCGATCCCCAGATAATCCACGGCCTGATACACGATTTCCTTGGCCATAACGGGCGTTATGCCTGCATCCAGCGCGCAGGGCAGTTCGAGACGGAACGCCTCCGTCCCCTGGCATCCCAGCAGGGTCGCCAGAATGGCCATGTGGCGGGTGACCTCGTCGAGCTGCTGGCCGGGCTCGTTTACCACCTCGTCAAAAGCAAACTGCTCAAAGCGTTCTGCAAATTCCGGGTCGGTTTCCCGATAGTTCTTCATAAGATATGGACTCCTTTCGACGCTGTTTGTGCTGCAAACTGTAAATTGTGTTCATATAACCCTGTCGTCTGCTCACAGGCGGGCATATGCCTGATCCCCTACCGGCTCGAGCCATTCGTTCGCGGTCTCCTCGCCGGGCACCTCTACCGCGATGTGGGAAAACCAGCTGTCCGCCTTGGCGCCGTGCCAGTGCTTTACCTCCGGCGGGATGACAATGACCGTGCCGGGCGTCAGACTGACGGCATCCTTGCCTTCTTCCTGATACCAGCCCTCGCCGGCTGTGCAGATCAGGATCTGCCCGCCGCCGCTCTTGGCATGATGGATATGCCAGTTGTTGCGGCATCCCGGTTCAAAGGTGACGTTCGCCAGACCTACGGTGCTCTCGCCGGGCTTTGTCAGCGGGTTCAGATAGGAATTGCCGATGAAAAACTGGGCAAAGGAGGTATTGGCCTGCCCCTGACCGAAAACATTCTGCTGGTCAAACATGGTTTTGTCCTGAATCTTCATAATGCTTCCTCCTTGCAGATAAATGAATAAAATCGTTTGGTTCGCTTGCTTTATCCGCCTTGCCGCGCTTCCTGCTGCTTGCGGATGTGATGCCGAAGATAATCCAGCCGCTCAAGCTGCTTTTCGCGGAAGTGGATTTCGTCCAACGTGCTTTCCCGTTTTCGATCAAGCATCCGCAGGCGCCGGGCTTCCGTCCCTTTCTGTTCCAGAAGCAGCTTCATATAGGTTTCGATCTCCGCGCTTTCAAATCCCACGTCATGCAGGGTCATGATCAGGCTTAGGCGTTCGATATCGGTATCGTCATACTGCCAGACGCCCATCACCCGTTTTACCGCGCCGCACAGCCCCCAGCTTTCATATTCTTTCAGGATTTCCATCGGGATATTGTAGCGTGCGCTTGCTTCGTGGATGGTCACCGGATCCCTCCCTTCGGGCGATTGTGATTCGTGCAAAAAATATAGGCGTTCCATCTGGAACACCTATATTGTAACGCACATACAAAATAACGTCTAATACTTATATCAAATATCAAACTATTCCTGAAATGTATTCCTTGGAATATGCAATGAATGCAGCTGCCGCAGGGGAAAAGGTCTGCGCTTTCTTCCATACCAGAACCGTGCCGGATTCAAGCTCCGGTGCAAGCGGGATAAAGCGCAGCCCGTCATAATGGCAGGCCAGATTGAGCGTTAGCACACAGCTCCCGCTGTCGCGGGCAAGGGAGGCCAAATTATAAAGCAGGTTGCCGGTGGCCGTAATACGCAGTTTCTCCGCAAGGGGGCCGAACCAGTTGAGCAGTTCGTTCTGCACATTTTCGCGGTCCGGCAGAATGAGCGGCAAGCCGGCCAGATCTGCCGGGCTGACGCGATCCTTTGCTGCAAGTTCGGCATCTGCGCGCACCAGAACGCCCCATTGCTCCTGCACCGGTGTGCGGACAAAATGATATTTGGCAATGTCCACCGGCTCCTGCAAAAGGCCGATGTCCAGCAGGCCGCGCTCAATGCGCTCCTTGATATTGTCCGAGTTGCCGCTGTAGATGCGGAAAGATACCAATGGGTTTTCTTTCTGGAACGCCGCGATCAGCTGGGTGAGGAACCGGGAGCTTTGGAGTTCCCCGCTGCCGACGGCAATGGTCCCGGCCAGATGGTCCTGCTTATGCCGGAGGTCGTCCTTGGTCTTTTCCGCCAGCGAGACGATCTCCTCTGCGCGGCGGCGCAGCAGCATCCCGTCCTCGGTCAGGATGATCCGGTGCTTGCTCCGACGAAACAGCGTAACGCCAAGCTCCTCTTCCAGCTGCATCAGCTGTCTGGAAAGGGTCGGCTGGGTCAAATGCAGCAGATTGGCCGCCTTTGTAATATTTTCTTCGCGGGCAACCATGAGAAAATATCTCAAAACCCGTATCTCCATGAGAAATCACCTCTTTGCCAGAAGAATACCACAGTATATCCCGAAAATCAATATAAATAGGCATTTTCTATGCCTGATACGCATTTTTAACAAAGGAGCCGGGCCGGTAACTGCCACTGCTTTTGACCCATATTCCGCCTGCCTTCTCATACCATTTTTCTATTTCTCGTGATACAGCATAAGCATTAGACATTCTAAAATCACCCCTTTATACTGGTTTTGTAAGCATTGTTAAGGAGGGACATGCGTTGAAACCCAAGACGATCATCAAAATTGCCGTCGATCTGGCAATGACGCTCCTGTTATTCTGCCTGATGGCCTATCTGCTGGTGGGGGAGACCGTCCACGAGTGGCTGGGCGTTTCCATGTTCGCCCTTTTTATCCTGCATCACGCGCTCAACCGGAACTGGCACAGCAATCTGGCAAAGGGAAGGTATTCGCCGCTGCGCATCTTCCAGACCCTTGTCAATATCCTGCTGCTGGCGGCGATGGTCAGCCTGATGATAAGCGGAATCATGCTGTCGCGGGAGGTATTTGCTTTCCTTCCGATCTCCGGCGGGACGGGCTTTGCCCGCACGCTCCATATGCTGGGCGGCTATTGGGGTTTCCTGCTGATGAGCCTGCATCTGGGGCTCCATTGGGGCATGGTGATGGGTATGCTGCGGAAAGCGTTGCACATCAGCAAACCGAACGCGGTGCGGACAGGGCTGCTGCGGATTGTGACCGTGTTGGTCTGTGCGTTTGGGATCTATGCCTTTGTGAAAAATGATATCGCGTCCTATCTGTTTTTGAAAACGCGCTTTGTTTTCTTCGACATGGAGCAGCCGCTCATCCTGTTCTTTGCCGAATATCTCGGTATGATGGCGCTGTGGGCAGCTACCGCGTATTATATTGGGAAGCTGCTGCGGCATTGCGAAAAGGGAGGGCCGCGATAATACTATTCCTGACAGGCATAGTTAAAAATAAAAAACAGGTATTTGCCGTTTGCATACAGGGGTATTATACTGAAATCGTGGGGAAACCCAAAATAACAGCCATCTTACAGCAATCAATCGGATACTCGGTTGCGAGAACCGGAATCACATAAGGAGATGCGAAAAATGAAAATCATCCTTCTGGAAGGAAGCCCGAACAAACACGGCTCATCCAATATGCTGGCGGAGCATTTCAAGCGGGGCGCGGAGGAGGCCGGACACAGCGTAGAGATCATCGACACAGCCCACGCTGACATCCATCCCTGCACCGGCTGCATCCACTGCGGGTATGAAGGACCCTGCGTGCAGAAGGACGACGTGGGGCAGATCCGAAAGAAGATTCTGGACGCGGATATGCTGGTGTTTGTCACGCCGCTGTATTACTACGGCATGTCCGCGCAGCTCAAAACCATGATCGACCGCTTCTGCGCGTTCAACGGCTCGATCCAGCGCAGACACATGAAGTCCGCCCTGCTGACGGCAGCATGGAACAGCGACGACTGGACCTTTGAAGCGCTGGAGGCGCATTATAAAACGCTGGTGCGCTACCTGAACCTGCAGGATATGGGCATGGTGCTCGGCTACGGCTGCGGCACACCCTCGATGACAGAGCGATCCGCATTTCCCAAGCAGGCATATCTGCTGGGAAAGCGGCTGAAGTAAGACATGGCTGCGCTTAACGGCATTTCGCAGGAGGAATTTATCATGGAATCAGTAAAGCTGAATAACGGCGTCTGTATGCCGATGGAGGGCTTTGGGGTCTTTCAGGTGCCGGAGGACACCTGTGAGCAGGTGGTCCGGGATGCCATTGCAGCGGGCTACCGGCTGATAGACACGGCCTATTCGTATCAAAACGAGAAAGCAGTGGGCAACGCCATCCGAAGCTGCGGCGTCCCGCGGGAAGAGTTGTTTATCACAACCAAGGCCTACATCCAGCAGATGGGCTATGAAAAAACCAAAGAGGCTTTTGCGGAATCGCTGGACAATCTGGGGCTTTCCTACCTCGACCTGTATCTGGTCCACATGCCCTTCGGGGACTATTACGGCGCATGGCGGGCGATGGAGGAGCTGTACGAGGCGGGTAAGATCCGCGCCATCGGTGTGTGCAACTTCCTGCCGGACCGCCTGCTGGACCTGTGCTACAATGCCAAGGTCATCCCGCAGATCAACCAGATCGAGCGCCATCCGCATTATCAGCGGGCGGAAGAACTTGCGCTGATGCAGGAATTGGGCGTGCAGCCGCAGGCTTGGGCGCCTTTTGCAGAGGGGCTCAAAGGGATGTTCACCGAACCGGTGCTGCTGGAAATTGCAGAAAAGTATGGCAAAACGCCGGCGCAGGTCATCCTTCGCTGGAACGTGCAGCAGGGCGTGATCGTGATCCCGAAATCCGTTCACAAAGAGCGGATGGAGGAGAATCTGGCCATTTGGGATTTTGCGCTGGATAAGGAAGACATGGAAAAGATTGCGTCGCTCGACACGGGATGTCCCTCCATGCTGGATACCAGAAAGATCAGCGAAGTAAAACGGGTCTATGATTACCTGAACAACCCGGTGCTGACCAGTTTGTAAAAAGAAGGGATCTCACATATGAAAACAGCTGTTTTAGGGAAAGCAAGTCCGCTGACCGTCAGCGCGGTCGGACTGGGCTGCATGGGGATGGTGTCCGCTTATCCGCCCATCCCGGAGAAAAAGGACATGGTGCGCTTTGCGCGGGAGGCATTTGAAAAGGGCGAAACCTTTTTCGATACCGCTGAGGTGTACGGCCCGTACACCAGCGAAGAAATTTTGGGCGAAGCGCTGGCGGATGTGCGGGATCAGGTGCAGATCGCAACCAAATTCGGGTTTGATATCCAAAACGGGGTTTCCGTGGGGCTGGACAGCCGCCCGGAGACCATCCGCAAGGCAGTAGAGGGTTCTCTGCGGCGTCTGAAAACCGACCACATCGACCTGCTGTACCAGCACCGGGCCGACCCCAAGGTGCCGGTTGACGCGGTGGCGGAAACGGTTTCCCGGCTGATGGAGGAGGGCAAGGTGCTGCACTGGGGCATGAGCGAGGCATCCGTCCGTACCATCCGGAAAGCGCATGCGCTGCTGCCGCTGACAGCAGTGCAGAATGAATATTCCATGTGGTACCGCGATGTAGAAAACGAACTGCTGCCCGTCCTCGAAGAGCTGGGCATCGGTCTGGTGTGCTTCTGCCCGCTGGGACGCGGCTATCTGACCGGCAGCCTCAAGCAGGCGAATTTCTCCGCGCAGGATGTGCGCAGTGGGATGCCGCGCTTTGCTAATGAGCAGGCCCTGCGCGCCAATCAGGAGCTGCTGGACTTTCTGCAGGGGCAGGCAGCAGAAAAGGGCTGCACAATGGCGCAGCTGGCACTCGCATGGATCTTGTCCCGGCGTCCGTGGATCGTCCCGATCCCGGGGACGACAAAGCTGCGCCGGCTGGAGGAAAACATGGGCGCTGCGGATGTGACGCTTACGCCGGAGGAATTGCAGGCGCTCGATCAGAAGCTGGCCAAAATCCAGATCCACGGCGCGCGGTATAACGCGCAGCAGGAAAGCATGGTGGAAAAATAATCTCCAGATATATGATAAAGAAGGTATTTTGTGATGAAAAAGAATATTGGAAACGCGCTGGCACTGTACCCCACGCCGCTTGTTGTAGTGGGCACAATGGTGGACGGAAAGCCGAACTGGGTGCTCGTCGGCCATCTCGGCATTATCGGACATGACAGGGTGATGGTCAGCCTTGCCCAGACGCACTATACCAACCGGGGCATCAAGGCCACCGGTACGCTGTCCATCAACATCGTGGACGAGGCGCTGCTTCCCAGCGCGGATCACGCCGGCTGTGTCAGCGGCGCGAAAGAGGATAAGTCCGCGCTGTTTGACTATACGGTCGGCGCAACCGGCGCGCCCATGATAAATCAGGCGCCGGCTGTGATGGAATGCACGGTGGACGACATTTACACGACACCGGGCTTTGAGAGCTTTATCTGCAAAATCGAAAACACCTTTGCCGAGGAAAACATGCTGACGGGCGAGGGGAAAATCAATTACCATACCCTCAAGCCGGTTCTGTTTGAGATGCCGACCTATGAATATTTGAGAACCGGTGATGTGATCGCAAAATGTATGAGCTTTGGAAAGTGAGTGCATTGCTATAAAAACACATGCACATCAGGCTTGCCGGTGCAAGGCACCGGCAAGCCAACCGCTATATCGAGGGAGGAAAACCAAATGCAATATACCAGGCTGGGGAATTCAGATCTGCAGGTGTCCCGCATCTGCATGGGCTGCATGGGCTTCGGCGATTCGCAGCACGGCCAGCACAGCTGGACGATCGACGAAGCACATTCGCGTGAGATCATCCGGCGCGGTCTGGAGCTGGGCGTCAACTTTTTCGACACCGCGATCGCCTACCAGAGCGGCACCAGCGAGCAGTATCTCGGCCGCGCGCTGCGCGATTTTGCGAAACGCGATGAAGTGGTCGTTGCGACCAAGTTCCTGCCGCGCACACCCGAGGAGGTCGAGGCCGGCGTGACCGGCCAGCAGCATATCGAGCGGATGCTGGACAAGAGCCTGCAAAACCTCGGTATGGACTATGTGGATCTTTATATCTACCACATGTGGGACCATCAGACGCCCCTTTATGACATTCTGGACGGCCTGAACAACATGGTTAAGGCTGGTAAGACACGCTATATCGGTATCTCCAACTGCTTTGCATGGCAGCTCGCCAAGGCCAACGCGCTCGCAGAAAAAGAGGGCTTTGCCAAATTCGTCTCCATTCAGGGGCATTATAACCTGATCTTCCGCGAGGAAGAGCGCGAGATGGCGCTGTTCTGCCGCGAGGAAAACATCGCTATGACGCCGTACAGCGCGCTCGCTGGCGGGCGGCTGTCCAAACACCCGGGCGAAACCTCCAAGCGCCTGCAGGAGGACAGCTATGCGCAGCTCAAGTACGGCGCGACCGAGCAGGAGGACCGGAAGATCATTGACCGCGTAGCGGAGCTGGCGGAGCGGCATGGTGTTTCCATGACCGAGGTTTCGCTGGCATGGCTGCTGACCAAGGTCACGGCTCCGGTTGTGGGCGCGACCAAGCTGCACCACATCGAAGGCGCGGCAAAGGCGGTCGAACTGAACCTCGGTGCGGAGGAGCTTGCCTATCTCGAGGAGCCGTATGTCCCGCACAAGCTGGTGGGTGTGATGGCGCAAAATACCGCGGCTGCGGCGAATGAAAAGCACGTCTGGTCGACCGGCGACCAGAAAATCTGAACCGCGCCGGGAGGAAGTATGCCATGAACCGATTTCTTGTATTTCTGTACGCCATGCTGATGATCCCGACCACAGCCTGCGGGAACGCAGCATCAGCACCGGAGCCTCCAGCCCCGCAGGAAAGTGCGCCGCAGGCCGCAGAACCGGATGCAAATGAAAGCATGCAGCCGGAGCCGGCAGTGGGACGGCAGATCCAGATCGCTTTTGGTGAGAATACGCTGGTATATGAGCTGAACGACAGCCAGGCTGCCGCCGACCTGTATGACCAGCTCCCGCTCACGCTGGAAGTGGAGGATTACAGCACGAATGAGAAAATCTTCTATCCGCCGGAGGCGCTCGACACGACAGACGCGCCGCAGGCGGAAGGCGGGGCGAGCGTTTTGGCCTATTACGAGCCGTGGGGCGATGTCGTGCTGTTTTACGATGACTTCAGCATGAACGGTTCCCTGTATGCGCTGGGGCAGATCGCTTCGGGCAGTGAACAGATCCATGAACTGACTGGGACTGTCACGATCGAAAAGGTCGGGTAGAAGCATCAAACCAAAGGGAAGACATACATGCTTTTCAAAAAATCGGGACAATCCCAAATTCTGTGTAACCGCCAAAAGCGGTGCAAATAGAGAAAA
>DGYFR06201__coassemble_871_pt1 | contig 20157 bp, 20 predicted proteins | sample DGYFR06201__metabat2_high_PE_040 | metagenome-assembled genome bin DGYFR06201 | reverse complement strand
TTGATCCATGCGATCTAACATTATAGTCACCTCAGACATATTTTAGGACTATTAGTCCAAAAATACAATTGGACATATTGTACTAAAATATAATGGCCTTGGTGATTGATGTGAAACTCAGAATCCGTGACCTGCGGGAAGATAACGACCTGACCCAGCAGGAAGTTGCTGCGTATCTGCATTGCGACCAGTCATTGTATTCCAAATATGAACGCGGCGAGCGGGATTTGCCGCTCGACTACTTTATTAAGCTGGGACAGTACTACAAGGTCAGTTTGGATTATCTGGCAGGGCTGACCGATCATAAAGAGATAAAATAAAAACGCATCGTTGTGTCAACGATGCGTTTTTTGCTTTTACCGCTTGAGTTTGCGCAGAACCATCTGCATCTCCTCGCGGCCCTCGCCCGAGACGACGATGCAGACCGTGTACACCACAACGCCCGCAACCACCGCAAGCGCGAGCCGCAGGAGGTTGCTCACCGGCAGCAGCGTGCAGCCGTAGGCCGCTGCGCCGCACAGCAGGGCGGAGAAGACGATGCGCGCAAGGCACGCCGGCTCGATGCGGAACAGGAAGCGGCGGCGCACCCGCACACAGGTGATGACAAAGTAGGAGCCGAACGCCACGATCGAGCCGAGCGCACCGCCCGTAAACCCGAATGCCTTGAGCAGGATGATGCTGGAGATCACCTTGATCACCGCGGCCGCGGCGCTGTTTTGCAGCACATGGATGGTGGACTGCTCGAGCTCGTAGGCCTTGTTGGCATATTCAGTCAGGCCGTTGAACAGCATGGCGAGCGCGGTGTAGGCGATGACCGGCGCGCCTGCGACGTATTCCTCCGGGTAGAGGAAGCGGGACAGCGGCACGGAGACCGCGGTCAGCCCCGCGACGGCGGGTACCGCGACCAGCAGGTACAGCCGCACGCCCTGATCGAGCAGCGGCCTTGTAGCCGTCAGCCCGCCCTCGCGCCAGCTGCGCAGCACATTGGGATAGACCCCGCGCATGATGCCGATCGAGATCATGGTGAACAGGCCGGAGGCGATCGAGTTATTCTGCGAATAATAGGCGTACAGGATATCGCCGTAAAACCCGACGACAAGGTATTTGTCGATCTGGTTGAGCAGCGCGACCGAGATGGACACGCCCACGAGCGGCATGCCGAAGCGGAAAAACTTTTCCAGCAGCGGGCGGGAAAAGTACCGCAGCCGCGCGACGGTCGGCAGGCCGAGCGTGACCGCGGCGCCGATGGCCGCAACGCCGTCCGCCACGAGCGCGGCGATCACCGCGGGGTAGGGCAGCGGGTAGCTGTCCTTGCCGCCGACCAGTATGAACGCGACCACGAGTTTGAGCGCCGCGGACAGCAGCGACAGCGAGATCGAGGCGCGGATGCGGCCGAGCTGGACGAGCGAGACGTTGAGGATCTGGAAGGCGGTGTAGGTGCAGAACATCAGCGCGCCGCACAGCAGCAGCGGGTCGCGCGTTATGACAGCGCCCAGCACGCAGCCGACAGCGACCAGCGCGCACAGCAGCAGATAGATGGTCGTGACCGTGGAAAACAGGTCGCGGCCGCGGTCGTCCTTATATTCCTCGCCGATGTAGCGGGGGACGGCGTTGGTCATCCACCCGGCCAGCACCAGATAGATCAGCTGCATGGTGGTGTTGGTCAGGTTGAACGCGGTGACCGCAGGCTCGGTGAAGATATGTGCATACAGGGACGTGCACGCGATGACCAGCAGGCCCTCGATGATTTTCGCGGGCAGGAAGAACATCGCGTCGCGCGTCATGGTGTTTTTACCGGACAAAAAAGGAACCCTCACTTTCGGTCAGATAGATACAGTATAGCACGGTTTGGCGAGAAAAACAAATAACGCTTTGTAAATATGGGGAAAACGGCCGGATTTGCTTTTGCATTTGCCGCATTTGCGTGCTATACTGTCTTTGTATGTCAAAATATCTCCGTTGGAGGAATTGGATTTGCGAGTGATGCATGTGATGGGCGGCGGCGACGTGGGCGGCGCCAAGACCCAAATTATGAATACCGTGACCGGTCTGGCCAAACGCAACGAGGTCATGCTGCTGTCCTTCCGCGCGGGCCCGTTTGCGGAGGAGGCGCGCGAGCGCGGCATTGACGTGCGCGTGATCGAGCGGCATAACCCGTTCCGCGCGGCGCGCGCGATGCGCGACCTGGTGGACGAGTTCCGCCCGGATATCATCCACTGCCACGGCGGCCGCGCCAACCTGATGGGCGCGATGGTGCGCCGCAGCCGCAGGGTGCCGATCGTAACGACCGTGCACTCGGATTACAAGCTGGACTACCTCGGCAACCCGTTCAAGCAGCATACGTTCGGCGCGGCGAACGCGGTCGCGCTGCGCTTTCTGGATTTTTATCAGCCGGTTGCGGACCGCATGGCGCGCACGCTGATCGAGCGCGGGTTCGACCCCGAGCGCATCGTCAAGATCTACAACGGCATGGATTTCGCGCGGCCGACGGGCGAATTTGACCGCGCCGCCTACCTGCGCGAGAACTACGGCGTGGAGATCGCGGAGGGCGACGTGCTCTGCGGCATTGCCGCGCGCCTGACCGCGGTCAAGGACATCGCCACGACCGTGCGCGCATTCGCCGAGGCGCTCAAAGAGGCGCCCCAGCTGCGCCTGTTCATCGCGGGCGAGGGCGAGGATGAGGAGATGCTCCGCAAGCTGTGCATCCAGCTCGGCGTGGCTGCGCGCGTGACGTTTTGCGGCTGGGTTTCGCCGGTCGAGCCGTTTTTCCGCGCGATGGATATCAACCTGCTGTCCTCGGTGTCCGAGACCTTCCCGTACTCCATCCTTGAGGGCGTCTGTGCGGGCTGCGCGACCATCTGCTCGGATGTCGGCGGTATGCCCGAGCTGATCGACACGGGCGAAAACGGCTATATTTTCCCGATTGGGGATTATAAGCAGCTCGCGCGCTACATGGCGCGTCTGGCGAACGACGCTGAGCTGCGCCATACCTTTGCGGAAGCGCTGTATCAAAAGGCGTCTCGCGATTTTTCCAAGGATAAAATGTGCGAGCGGCAGGAGGCCAACTACCGCCATCTGCTCGCGCGCTTCCACCGCCCGAAGGACGAGCGTGAGAGCATCGTGATCTGCGGCGCATACGGCCGCGGCAACGCGGGCGACGACGCGATCCTCGAGGCGATCGTGCAGGAGATGCGCGCGCTCGACCCCGGGCGCACGATCTGTGTCATGTCGCGCCGCCCGAAGGAGACACGGCTGGTCTACCGCACGAACGCGATGTATACCTTTAATGTATTCGCCGTGCTGCGGCGCTTCCGCAAGGCGGCGCTGTATATCAACGGCGGCGGCACGCTCATGCAGGACGTGACCTCGACCCGGTCGATCTGGTACTACTGCTACACGCTGCGCGCGGCGAAAAAGCGCGGCTGCAAGGTGATGATGTACGGCTGCGGCATCGGCCCGATCAACCGGGCGGGCAACCGCAAAATGGCAGCCAAGACGATCGACACCTCGGTCGACCGCATCACCCTGCGAGACGAAAACTCCAGACAGGAGCTGGAGCGCATGGGCGTGACCCGGCCGGATATCCGCGTATCCGCCGACCCGACCATCATCCTCGACCCCGCGCCGTATGAGATCGTGAGCCTCGCGCTCGAGCAGAGCGGCATCGATCCGGAGGGGAACTATATCGGTTTCGGCCTGCGCAACTGGAAGGGGCTGGACACGGCTCTGCCCGCGATCGCGGCGGCCGCGGACTATGCTTACGAAAAGTATGGCCTGACCCCGGTGTTTGTGCCCATCGAGTTCCCGAGCGACCTGACGCCCGCCGAGCGGGTGGGCGCGCTGCTGCACTGCCCGTGGCACGCGGTGCGCACCCGCCAGCCGATCGAGGTGACGATCGGTATCCTCGCGCGCATGAAGACCGTGGTGGGCATCCGCCTGCACTCGCTGATGTTCTCCGCCGGGCAGGGCGTGCCGGTCGTGGGCATGAGCTACGACATCAAGGTGGACAGCTTCCTCAAATACATCGGCAGCAGCACCTGTTTGCAGCTGCGCACGGCCACGGCCGAGGAGCTGTGCCGGATGATCGACAAATGCCAGTGCGGCGCGCTGGATGAAGAGGTGTGCCGCAATGCCAGGCTGCTGCGCGAGCGCGAGCACGAAAACGTGCGCGGCGCGGCTGCCCTGCTGGGGCTGAATTACGAGAAAAAGGACGAAGAGACCGCATGAAAAACCATATTGTCTGCCTTTCGACGACCAACTACCACCCGCTGCCCACGCGCAAGCAGAACGTGATGAGCCGCCTTGAAAACAGCGAAGTGCTGTATTTCGATCCGCCGGTGTCGGTGATTGCACCGCTCAAGGACAAAAAGGCGTCCGCCTATATCAAAAAGTACAAGCAGCCCGGCGAAAAGGTGGAGGGGCACGAGAACATCACCGTGTATGCCCTGCCGCCCGTGCTGCCCTTCTTCAACAAATACCGCTGGGTGAACAAACTCAACCAGAAGCGGCAGGCCAAGTTCGTGCGCAAAAAGATGCGCGAGCACGGCTTTGGGGACGAGACCGTGCTGTGGTGCTATTCGCCGTCCTCGTGCGACATCGTGGAGCATGTCCCGCACAAGGCGCTCGTGTATGACTGCGTGGACCGCCACTCGGCGTACAAGGGGCACATCACCCCCGCGGTGGTCGACCAGATGGAGCGCGACCTTGCAAAGCCCGCGGATCAGGTGTTCGCGACCGCGGTAGGCCTTGCCGAAACGCTGGAAAAGATCAACCCGACGGCCAAGATGATCCCGAACGGCGCGGCGTACGAGATATTCTCGCGCGTGCAGACCGAAAAGGACAGCCTGCCCTGTCCGGAGGACATGAAGGGGTTAAAACACCCGGTGTTCGGCTTTGTCGGTATGCTGCAGGAGTGCATCGACTACGCGCTGATCGAAAAGCTGGCCAAAGAGCGGCCGGACGCGACCATCTTCCTGATCGGCCGCACGCTGCCGGGCGTCGACCTGACGCATTTGCAAAAGTACCCGAACATCGTGTTCCACGGCCTTGTGCCGCAGCCCGAGCTGCCCGCGTACCTTGCGCAGATGGACGTGTGCCTGAACGTGTTCCGCGCGGGCGCGCTCTCGAAGGACGTGTCGCCCTTAAAGTTCTACGAGTACCTCGCCACCGGCAAACCGGTCGTCTCGACGCGCGAGCCGCTGCAGGTGGAGGACTTTGCAGACGTGGTGTATATCGCGCACGACGAGGCGGAATTCATCGAGCTGTGCGACAAGGCTGCGGCGGAAAACGACCCGGACAAGGTCGCAAAGCGCCTCGCCTACGGCGAGCAGTGCTCGTGGACCGAGCGCGTGCACCAGATCGAGCAGGTGCTCTATGCAAAAGGCGTTCTGCACGAAAGCTGACGCGCCGGCGCGGTATCTTTGGGCATTTGCACGAAACGTGAAAAAACCGTGTAAAATGCTTGCAATACACAGGCGCATTGGATAGAATAAAGGTGTATCTTCACCGAACAAAGCAGAGAAAGAGGTGGGCGTATGACCGGCAGCGTGTTTTTGAACCATGCGGCGCAGTCTATCTGCAAGCAGTTCTTTAAGCTCGGGCATTCGTGCACGTTCTCGGGCATCGGTGCAGCCAAATGAAACAAAACAGGACACGGATATACCCGTGTCCTCATTTATTTTGAGGAGGCAAAGCAAATGAAAAAGGTACTGGTCATCATGGGCTCGGACAGCGACCTCAAGGTGATGGAAAAGTGCATCGACCGTTTGAAGTCGTTTGACATCCCGACCGAGGTGCGCATCTGCTCGGCGCACCGCACCCCGGCGGTTGCGGAGCAGCTGGCGAAGAACGCGGCGGCGGACGGCTTCGGCGTGATCATTGCGGCGGCGGGCAAGGCGGCGCATCTCGGCGGCGTGCTCGCGGCGCAGACCATCCTGCCGGTGATCGGCGTGCCGATGGGCACGAGCGTCATGGGCGGCATGGACAGCCTGCTCTCGATCGTGCAGATGCCCAAGGGCATCCCGGTGGCGACCGTGGCGATCGACGGCGCGGACAACGCGGCGATCCTCGCGGCGCAGATGCTCGCACTGGCGGACGAGGGCCTGGCGGCAAAGCTCCAGAAGTTCAAGACCGACATGGCGAATGAGGTCATCGCGAAGGACGAGAAGATCCGGGCGCAGTTCGCCTGACGGCTTCGCTTGAAAGCGAGCTTTCAAGCGAGCAGGACATGCCGCGCATGGCGCGGACATGTCAGCATCGCGCTTTGCGCGTTTGTAATCGGAAATGACCGTGACTACGGTCATTTCCATCAAAACCGGGAGCGCGTATCCCGGTTTTGATGCCGGAAAGCGATTTTGTGTGCCGCGCAGCGGCGCGCAAATATCGCGGTTTGGCTTTGTCCGAACGATGTTCGGCAAAGCCGCCTCGTTTGAAACCGTGGTTTCAAACGAAATGGGGTAAAGGCGCGGCCTGCGCCGCCATTGTGCGGGCCGGGTATAACCTTAAAACAACATTGTTTTCAAATTATTACACATAAAATGGAGGAAAATGGACATGGAAAAGAAAGAACAGCTTTACGAAGGCAAGGCCAAGAAGGTATTCGCGACCGACGACCCCAACCTCGTCATCGTCTCCTACAAGGATGACGCGACCGCGTTCAACGGCGAGAAGAAGGGCACCATTGCGGGCAAGGGCGCGATCAACAACGTCATGAGCAACCACATGTTCCAGCTGCTCGAGCAGCAGGGCGTGCCGACCCATTTCGTCGAGCAGCTTTCCGACCGCGAGACCGTGGTCAAGAAGGTGTCCATCGTGCCGCTCGAGGTCATTGTGCGCAACATTTCCGCCGGCTCCTTTGCCAAGCGCTACGGCGTCAAGGAGGGCATCGTATTCGACGAGCCGACCTTCGAGCTGTCCTATAAGAATGACGACCTCGGCGACCCGCTGATGAATGAATACCACGCGATCGCGCTGGGGCTCGCCACCCGCGAGGAGATCGAGCTGATCAAGTCCATGACCTTCAAGGTAAACGAGGTCATGAAGCAGTATTTCGACACGCTGAACGTCACCCTCGTCGACTTCAAGCTCGAGTTCGGCAAGACCGCGGACGGCACGATCGTGCTCGCCGACGAGATCAGCCCGGACACCTGCCGCCTGTGGGACAAGACCACCGGCGAAAAGCTGGACAAGGACCGCTTCCGCCGCGACATGGGCGGCGTCGAAGAGGCGTATCAGGAGATCATGAACCGCGTCATGGGCAAGTAACCGTATTATCCCCCGGAACAAGCAAAGGCAAAGCATGAAATATCGTATTCTAAAGCATAGCAAACCCCCATTTGACAAGGTGCACGAGGAGTGCGGCGTGTTCGGCATCGCCGCGCCGCCGGGAAAGCAGATCTCGGCCGCGCATGAGGCGTATGTCGCGCTGTTCGCGCTCCAGCACCGCGGACAGGAGGCGGCGGGCATCGCGGTCAACAACCGCGGCGTCATCCGCTGCCATAAGGACGTCGGCCTGGTCAGCCAGGTGTTCAATCAGGAGATTCTGGACGGTATGCCCGGCTCAATGGCGATCGGCCATGTCCGCTATTCGACCACCGGCAACCAGTCGCGCGAAAACGCGCAGCCGATCGCGATCACGCACGTCAAGGGCAACCTTGCCGTGGCGCACAACGGCAATCTGGTCAACGCCGGCGAGCTGCGCCGCAAGATCGAGCTTGGCGGCGGCATTTTCCGCTCGTCCAACGATACCGAGGTGCTGGTCTACACCATCGTCAACGAGCGCTTAAAGTGCGGCTCGATCGAGCAGGCGGTCGTGAACGCGATGGGTGTGATCGAGGGCGCGTATTCGCTCGTCGTCATGTCCCCGCGCAAGCTGATCGCGGCGCGCGACCCGCACGGCTTCCGTCCGCTCTGCATCGGCAGGCTGGACGACAGCTACGTGTTCGCCTCCGAGACCTGCGCGCTCGACGCGCTCGGCGCGGAATTTGTCCGCGACGTCGAGCCGGGCGAGGTCTGCGTGGTGGAAAACGGCGCGCTGCGCTCGATGCACTGCGGCGTCCAGTGTAAGACCTCGGCCTGCGTATTTGAGTATATCTATTTCGCCCGTCCGGACTCGGTGATTGACGGCGCGAGCGTCGAGCTCGCCCGGCAGGAGGCGGGCAAGTACCTGTCCATCGAGCACCCGGTGGGTGCGGACGTGGTCATCGGCGTGCCGGACTCCGGCATCCCCGCCGCGATCGGCTACGCCAAGTTCTCCGGCATCCCCTACGGCGTGGGCCTGATCAAAAACCGCTATATCGCCCGCACCTTCATCCAGCCCGGGCAGGACAAGCGCGAGCGCTCGGTGCGCTTAAAGCTCAACGCGCTGCGCACTGCGGTCGAGGGCAAGCGCGTGATCATGGTGGACGACTCGATCGTCCGCGGCACGACCTGCGCGCGGCTGGTAAAGCTGCTGCGCGACGCGGGCGCGGCCGAGGTGCATATGCGCATCTCCGCGCCGCCCTTCCGCCATCCCTGCTTCTTCGGCACGGACATCCCCGAGCGCAGCCAGCTGCTCGCGCACGGCCGCACGGTCGAGGAGATGCGCGAGATCATCGGCGTGGACAGCCTTGGCTTCCTGTCGCTTGAGGCCGCGCGCAAGATCGCCGTGGGCTGCAAGCTGGGCTTCTGCGACGCCTGCTTCTCGGGCGAATACCCGATCCCGGTGCCCGAGCAGGCGGAAAAGAATATGTTTGAAAACGAGATCCCGCTTCCCTCGGATCAGGGCTGACGGGCACAGATAAGGAGTATCTATGGGAGGATTTTTCGGCGCAGTATCCAAGCAGGACTGCGTGCTGGACATTTTCTTCGGTGTGGACTACCACTCGCATCTGGGTACACGCCGCGGCGGTATGATTCTGTACGATCAGGAGCGCGGCTTCCAGCGTCAGATCCACAATATTGAAAACACCCCGTTCCGCACCAAGTTTGAAAAAGACCTGGCGGACTTCTCCGGCTGCAGCGGCATCGGCTGCATCAGCGACACCGACCCGCAGCCGCTGCTCGTGCGCTCGCACCTCGGCCTGTATGCGCTGACCACGGTCGGCATCATCAACAACGCCGAGGAGCTGGTGGCCCGCTATTTTTCCGACCACGGCCACCAGTTCATGGCCATGAGCTCGGGCAAGGTCAACTCGACCGAGCTGGTCGCGGCGCTCATCAATCAGGCGGACGACATCGTCTCCGGCATCCTGCACGCGCAGGAGCTGATCGACGGCTCGCTGACCGTTCTGGTGCTGACAAAGGACGGCATTATCGCTGCGCGTGACCGTCTGGGCCGTCTGCCCGTGCTGATCGGGCAGAATGAGGACGGCTGCTGCGTTTCGTTCGAGTCGTTCGCGTACCATAAGCTGGGATATGAGGACGCCTACGAGCTCGGCCCGCGCGAGATCGTCAAGGTCACGGCGGACGGGTTCGAGACCCTGTCCCCCGCGGGTAAGGACATGCGCATCTGCGCGTTCCTGTGGACGTACTACGGTTACCCGAACTCGAATTACGAGGGCGTCAACGTCGAGGTAATGCGCTACCGCAACGGCGAGATCATGGCGCGCGACGACAAAAAACGCGACCTTGCGGGCGATGTGGACTATATCGCGGGCGTGCCGGACTCCGGCGTGCCGCACGCGATCGGCTACGCCAACGAATGCGGCAAGCCGTTCGCGCGCCCGTTCGTCAAGTATACCCCGACCTGGCCGCGCTCGTTCATGCCGGCCAACCAGAAGATCCGCAACCAGGTCGCCAAGATGAAGCAGATCCCGGTGCCCGAGCTGATCGAGGGCAAAAAGCTGCTGTTTGTAGACGACTCGATCGTCCGCGGCACCCAGCTGCGCGAAACGGTCGAATTCCTGTACGAATCCGGCGCGAAGGAAGTGCACATGCGCTCGGCCTGCCCGCCGATCATGTACGGGTGCAAATATCTGAACTTCTCCTCCTCGAATTCCGAGATGGAGCTGCTCGCCCGCCGCACCGTGCAGGAGCTCGAGGGCGACGAGGGCCAGAAGCACCTCGAGGAATACGCGGACGCGAATACTGAGCGCGGCCAGTGCATGCTGAAGTCCATCTGCGAAAAGTTCGGCTTCAGCTCGCTGGGCTACCAGTCGCTCGACGGCCTGCTCGAAGCCATCGGGCTGGACCGCGACAAGGTCTGCACCTACTGCTGGAATGGCAAGGAATAAAAAATTTCCCCTGCGGGCAAGCGGGATACAGCGCGGCGCAGCCGCGAAATTCGCTGTGAGATGCAACAACGATTTTGGAAAGTGAGAGTGTAACTATGAGTGAAAGCCGTTCTGAAAGCTACAAGGCAGCCGGCGTAGATGTGACCGCCGGTTACGAGGCGGTCAAGCTGATGAAGCCGATGGTGGAATCCACCTTTACCAAGGGCGTAATGGGCACGCTCGGCGGCTTCGGCGGCCTGTTCCGCCCGGATTTCAAGGGCATGGCCGATCCCATCCTGGTCTCCGGCACGGACGGCGTGGGCACCAAGCTCAAGCTGGCCTTCCTGATGGACAAGCATGACACGGTCGGCATCGACTGCGTCGCGATGTGCGTCAACGACATTGCGTGCTGCGGTGCGCAGCCGCTGTTCTTCCTGGACTATATCGCGGTCGGCAAGAACCACCCCGCGAAGATCGCGCAGATGGTTTCCGGCATTGCGGAGGGCTGCCGTCAGGCGGGCTGCGCGCTGATCGGCGGCGAGACCGCCGAGATGCCCGGCTTCTACCCGGAGGATGAGTACGACATGGCAGGCTTCTCGGTCGGCATGGTCGACAAGGAGAAAATGATCGACGGCACCACCATCAAGCCGGGCGACGCGCTGATTGGCGTGGCCTCCTCGGGCGTGCACTCGAACGGCTACTCGCTCGTGCGCAAGACGCTCGGCATCAACGAAAAGTCCGTGCGCCGCTATATCGACGAGTTCGGAAAGACCCTCGGCGAGGAGCTGCTCACCCCGACCAAGATCTACGTCAAGACCATCCAGTCGCTGATGGGCAAGGTGGACGTCAAGGGCATCAGCCACATCACGGGCGGCGGCTTCTATGAGAACGTGCCGCGCATGCTGCCCGAGGGCGTCTGCGCGAAGATCGAAAAGAGCGCGCTGCCGGTGCCGCCGGTGTTCGACCTGATCGCCAAGACCGGCAAGATCCCGGAGCGCGATATGTACAATACCTTCAACATGGGCGCGGGCCTGGTACTGGCCGTCGCGGCGGAGGATGCCTCCCGCGCGGTCGCGGCGATCTCGGCTGCGGGCGAAAAGGCGTACATCATCGGCGAGTGCACCAGCGGCGACAAGGACGTCGAGCTGGTATAATTGGAGAGGCGATATGATTAATATTGCAGTTTTGGTTTCGGGCGGCGGCACGAACCTGCAGGCGCTGATCGACGCGCAGCAGGCAGGCAAGATCGAAAACGGGCGCATCGCGCTGGTGGTTTCGTCCAACCCGAACGCCTATGCGCTCGAGCGCGCCGCGAAAGCGGATATCCCCACGGCTGTGCTGCGGCGCAAGGATTTTGACGATGCGAACCGCTATGCGGATGCGCTCGACGCGCTTCTGCGCGAAAAGGGCATCGGCCTTATCGTGCTGGCGGGCTTTATGACCGTGCTGCCGGACAGCTTCTGCCGCCTGTATGAGAACCGGATCATCAACGTACATCCGTCCCTCATCCCCTCGTTCTGCGGGGAAGGGTACTACGGCCTGCGCGTGCACGAGGCCGCCCTCGCCAAAGGGGTGAAGGTGACCGGCGCAACCGTGCATTTTGTATCCGAAGTGGTAGACGGCGGCGCGATCATCGCGCAGAAAGCGGTCGAAGTGGAGGAAGGCGACACGCCGGAGGTGCTGCAGCGCCGCGTGATGGAGCAGGCGGAGTGGATATTGCTGCCGCAGGCGGTGTCCGATTTCTGCGCCGGGCGGCTGGCCGTGCACGGCGCATGGGTTTCGAGGAAATAAAAGAGGAGTGACAGCAAAATGAGCAAAAATGTGTTCGATATCAAGGGCGAGCTGCTCAGCAACGCCTATCCGGGACGCGGCATCATTTTCGGCCGCACGCTGGACAACAAGCAGAACGTGGTCGCGTATTTCATCATGGGCCGCTCGGAAAACAGCCGCAACCGCGTCTTTGTCGAGACCGAGGACGGCATCCGCACTGAGGCTTACGACCCCTCCAAGATGACCGACCCCTCGCTCATCATCTACCATCCGGTGCGCCAGTGCGGCGGCAAGCTGGTCGTCACCAACGGCGACCAGACCGACACGATCTGCGAGTATCTGCGCGAGGGCAAGAGCTATATCGACGCCCTGCGCACCCGCGAGTTCGAGCCGGACGCGCCGAACTACACCTCACGCATTTCGGGCGTCATCAACGAGGACGGCTCGTATTCTCTGTCCATCCTCAAGAACTTCACCTCGGACCGCACCTCGAACAAGCGCTTTTTCTACGAGTACGACAAGCCGGTGCCGGGCCTCGGCCACTTTATCCACACCTACCAGTGCGACGGCGACCCGCTGCCGCCGTTCCGCGGCGAGCCCAAGTGCATTCGCATCGAAAAGCCGATCAAGCAGTTCACCGAGATGCTATGGACCAGCATGAACGAGCAGAACAAGGTCGCGCTGTTCGTGCGCTACATCGACCTTGCGACCGGCGCTTACTGGCAGGAGATCCGCAACAAGCATGAGGAGGGCAAAAACGCATGAAAGAACTTGCACTCAAATACGGCTGCAACCCCAATCAGAAGCCCGCGCGCATCTTTATGACCGAGGGCGAGCTGCCGATCGAGGTTTTAAACGGCAAGCCGGGCTATATCAATTTCTGCGACGCATTCAACTCGTGGCAGCTGGTCAAGGCGCTCAAAAAGGCGACCGGTATGCCGGCCGCGGCGTCCTTTAAGCACGTTTCCCCTGCGGGCGCGGCGCTCGGCAAACCGCTGACCGATGTCGAGAAGCAGATGTACTTCGTCGAGGCTGACCACGAGCTGTCCCCGATCGCGTGCGCCTACATCCGCGCGCGCGGTGCGGATCGTCTGTGCTCCTACGGCGACTGGGCGGCGCTCTCCGACGTGTGCGACGCGGACACCGCAAGCTATCTCGCGCACGAGGTTTCGGACGGCATCATCGCCCCGGGCTACACGGACGAGGCGCTCGAAATCCTCAAAACCAAGCGCAAGGGCGGCTATAACGTCGTCCAGATCGACCCGGACTATGTGCCCAAGCCGATCGAGCAGCGCGATATCTTCGGCATCCGCTTCGAGCAGGGCTACAACGACTATGAGATCAATGAGAGCCTGCTGAACAACATCGTCACCGACAACAAGGAGCTGCCGGAGTCGGCCAAGCACGACATGATCCTGTCGCTGATCACGCTCAAGTACACCCAGTCCAACTCGGTCTGCTATGTCAAGGACGGTATGACCATCGGCGTGGGCGCGGGCCAGCAGAGCCGCATCCACTGCACGCGCCTTGCGGGCAACAAGGCGGACAACTGGTTCCTGCGTCAGCATCCCAAGGTGCTGGGCCTGCAGTTTGTTGACGGCATCCGCCGTCCCGACCGCGACAACGCGATCGACGTGTATATCTCGGACGAGTACGAGGACGTGCTTGCGGACGGCGTATGGCAGAACACTTTCAAGGTCAAACCCGAGGTGCTGACCGCGGAGGAGAAAAAGGCGTGGATCGCGCAGAACACCGGCGTGACCGTGGGCTCGGATGCGTTCTTCCCGTTTGGCGACAACGTCGAGCGCGCGCGCAAGTCGGGCGTGCAGTATATCGTGCAGCCGGGCGGCTCGATCCGCGACGATAACGTCATCGAGACCGCGAACAAGTACGGCATCGTGATGGCGTTCACCGGCATGCGCCTGTTCCACCATTGATGCGGCAAAAAGCAGCCTCGGCAGCCGTCTGGACGCTGGCCGCGTTTGCGGTGCAGCTTGTTGCGGGCGTGTGTGCGGACGCGGTGGGCAAGCCTGTCGGCGTGGCGCTCCTGCTGGTCTGCTGGCTGATGAATGGGTACGCGGCGTACCGTCTGCGCTGCCCGGCAGCGCTGGGCGCAGCGGCGGCGGGTGCTGTGCTTGCCGCGGTCCAGCTTGCGGGGATCGACCCGGGCTGGGCGGGCAGCATTGCGGTCAACCTGTTCTTCCTGCTGTTCTATCTGCCGCTGCAGCGCGGCTTTGACGAAAAACTGTACGCGGCGCACGCCCCCGAGCAGGCGCACCGCCTTGGCCGGACGTGGGCGATGGCCACGCTCATCCAGCGCGGCGCGTCCATGCTGGGCTTTCTGCCCTTTTTCCAGGCGCAGGCGGTGCTTTCGGCGCAGCAGGGCAGCTTTACGCCCCTTTTTGCTGTGCAGCTGATGCTCGAGATCATCGCGCTGATCGCGGCGGTGGTTTCGTATATCTGGATGGTGCGCTATCTGTGGCGCGCGCGGCGGCTTTTGGCAGAGGAGGAAAAGGCATGAGCATGATGAAAGGCTATTATGCGTCCTTCCTGATCGCGGGCGGGGCGGTGCTCATGCTCGTGCAGCCGGACAACTGGATGCTGCAGGTCGTGGCATACGGCCTGATTTCCGGCGGCTCATTGCTGCTGCAAACCGCGTCGCGCTGGTATTTCCGCGCGAGTATCGCAGCGGATGCGATGATCCTGCTGACCATCCTCGGCGGCACGCCGGTGCTCGGCCCGGGGCTTATCCATATCATCCTGTCCTACGCGGGCGACGCGGTGCGGTGGATCATGGGCTGCCTGCTGTTCTGTGCGTTCGGCGCAGTGATGCGCGCGGCGGACCGGAGCGCGGCGCCCGAGTGGGTGCTGCTCGCCGTGTGGAGCGTGGGCTGCATCCTGCCCATCCTGTCTGCGGTGATGGGCGTAAACGCGGCGCTGCTCAAGCAGGTGACCAGTCTCACCGCGGTTTTGCAGCCGCTCGGCTGCATTGCGCTGCTGCTGGATGCGTTCCGCGCGCAAAAGGAATATATCCGTTTGGAGGTAGACAAAACATGAAGGTTTTGGTGATCGGCGGCGGCGGCCGTGAGCACGCCATCGTCCATACATTGAAGAAAAGCCCCAAGGTCGACCACATCTGGTGCGCGCCGGGCAACGGCGGCATCGCGCAGGAGGCCGAGTGCGTGGACATCAAGGCCACGGACATCGACGGCGTGGTGGCCTTCGCCAAGGCGCACAAACCCGACCTCGTGATGGTCGCGCCGGACGACCCGCTGGCGCTCGGCATGGTCGATGCGCTCGAGGAGGCGGGCATCCGCGCGTTCGGCCCGCGCAAAAACGCGGCCATCATCGAAGGCTCCAAGTCGTTTGCCAAGGAGCTGATGAAAAAGTATAACATCCCGACCGCGGCCTACGCGGTGTTTGAGGACTCTGCGGCGGCGATCGAGTACATCAAGGTGCAGGGCGCGCCGATCGTCGTCAAGGCGGATGGTTTGGCGCTCGGCAAGGGCGTTACGGTCGCGATGACCGAGGACGAGGCCATCGCGGCGGTCAAGGACGCGATCGACGGCCATGCCTTCGGTGGCGCAGGCGCGCGCGTGGTCATCGAGGAATACCTGACCGGCCCCGAGGTGTCCGTGCTCGCGTTCGTGGACGGCAAGCACCTCAAGACCATGCCCTCGGCGCAGGACCACAAGCGTGCCTACGACCACGACGAAGGCCCGAACACCGGCGGCATGGGCGCGTTCTCGCCCTCCCGCTTCTACACCGAGGACGTCGCACAGACCTGCATGGAGACCATCTTTAAGCCTACGGTCGCGGCGATGGCAGCGGAGGGCCGTCTGTTCAAGGGCGTGCTGTACTTCGGCCTGATGCTCACCCCCAAGGGCCCGCGCGTGATCGAATACAACGCCCGCTTCGGCGACCCGGAGACGCAGGCTGTGCTCTCCCGTCTGGAGACCGACCTGTATGACATCTTCAACGCGGTCATCGACGAAAAGCTGGACGAGATCGAGATCAAGTGGGCAGATAACGCCGCGTGCTGCGTGTGCATGGCGTCCGGCGGCTACCCCAAGGCCTACGAAAAGGGCAAGGAGATCACCGGTCTGGATGATGTGACCGACTCGTTCGTGTTCCACGCAGGCACGGCGGTCAAGGACGGCAAGTTCGTCACGAGCGGCGGCCGTGTGCTCGGCGTGACCGCGACCGCGCCGACGCTGGACGAGGCGATCCGCAAGGCGTATGCGGATGTGGACAAGATCCACTTTGAAAAGGCGCATTACCGCACGGATATTGGAGTGAAATAAGGATGAAAGCAGAGAAACAGAATCAGATTTTGGGCTGCATGGCCGATGTGCTCAACCAGAACGGCTACCGTGCCGAGGTCATGGCCAAGGAGGGCGCGCCTACGCTGCTGCGCTGCGAGGCCATGCGGCAGGGAAAGGTCGCGAAAGACGTTGTGATCGAGTGCTGCTTCATCCCGATGCAGCTGCCGGGCGAGGATATGGGGCTTTTGCAGTTCTTTGTGACCCTGTTTCAGGGCGCGCCGGATCTGCACGCGAACCAGCTGCGCCGCGCCTGCGCTTACTGCAACGACTTCTGCGCGCTCGGTGCGTTCGGCTTTTTCGAGCAGGCAGGGCAGATCTACCTCAAGCACAACACCCTGCTGGACGGCTCGCTCGAGCTCGAGAAGAACATCACCTTTGTGGCGGACAACATCTCGGTCCTGCTCGCGTCGGTCAGCCGGTTTATCGACGGTCTGGCGCAGATCGCGTACGCGGGCATGACGCTGGAAGCCGTGATCGATCAGGACCTGTTCCCGAAGATCGGCTGATGGATGAAAAGGGCATCGGAGCCTTGCTCCGATGCCCTTTTTGTATGCGCTGCCAGCCTTTCCTGTAGCGCAAATGTTACTTGCAACGCCGGAAGATTGGTGTTATATTGAAGAAAAGGAGGGGATCACAATGTATGAAAATCTGGATGGGATCCATCGGCCGCTTTGTAAAAACCTGTGGACATACTGGCTGATGATGCTGGTCGCGCTGGTGCTGTCGTTTGTCCCTGATAATATTGTTACGATGCTGGCCGCGCTTGCGGTAAATGTGGTTATGCTGTATCAGGTTTACAGTATGCGCGAGGTATCGGACAGCATGGGACGCGCATGGCGGGTGCTGCTGGTCGGCCTTGTGCTGACCTTTGGCAGCATGCTGCTGGCACTGCTGGCGCTTGGTTCGATGCTCAGCATCCTGCTGCTGCTGGTAACGCTTGCAGGCGCGATTGTCATGATCGTTGCGGATTATTATTTTTATGCCGGTCTGGATGATCTGGTGGCTGTGCGCGGGTATGATTACCCGGCCGGACGCATCAAGTGGTGCTTCTGGCTGTCCCTGATCGGGGCGGTAGCGGCGGCCGTGCTGGACGCAGCCATGCCCAGTGCCAACAGAGTTGTGAGTCTGGTGATACAGGCCGTGATCCTCGTGCTGCTGTGGCAGTATCTGCGCGCGGTCAAGCAAAATGAGGAAGGCGCGGACAGCGGGCTGGGCGGCCCGGATGAGCCGCTCGCATAACCGGGAAAAACAAAAGAGGACGGAGCTTTCCGTCCTCTTTTTTATGCTTATCAGCCCTGTACAGCGATGGCTTCGATCTCGAGCTTGATGCCCATCGGCAGCGTGCTGACCTCTACGCAGGAGCGCGCCGGCGGGTTCTCGGGGAAGTACTTGGCGTATACGCGGTTGAATGCCTCAAAGTCGTTCATGTCCGCGAGGAAGCAGGTGGTTTTGACCACGCGGTCAAACGCAACGCCGCCCTGCGCGAGCACGATGTGCAGGTTCTCCATGACCTGCTCGGTCTGCTCCTCGATGGTGGTCGCCTCGACCTTGCCGGTCGCGGGATTGACCGGGATCTGGCCCGAGGTGTAGATGATGCCGTTGGAAGCGATTGCCTGCGAATACGGGCCGACTGCTTCCGGTGCAAGCGCAGTGTACAGAACTTTCTTGATAGCCATTGTGGAAACTCCTCTATTTTGAATATGCTTTGGTTTAACTGGGTTATTTCTTGCCGCCCTTGACCTTTTTCAGGCGTTCGGTGTTGGACAGGATCTTCTTGCGGATGCGCACGCTCCCCGGCGTGATCTCGAGCAGCTCGTCGTCGCCGAGGAACTCGAGCGCCGCTTCGATCGACATCTGGCGCGGCGGGATCAGGCGCAGCGCGTCGTCCGAGCCGGAGGCACGCATGTTGGTCAGCTGCTTTTTCTTGCAGACGTTGACCGCCATGTCGTCCCCGCGCGGGTTCTCGCCCACGACCATGCCTTCGTATACCTGCGTGCCCGGGCCGATGAACAGCGGGCCGCGCTCCTGCGCATTGAACAGGCCGTAGCCGACCGCTTCGCCGGTCTCAAACGCGATCAGCGAACCGGTGGTGCGCTTGGAGATATCGCCCTTGTACGGCTGGTAGCTGTGGAAGACCGAGGACAGCACGCCCTCGCCCTTGGTATCGGTCAGAAACTCGGTGCGGTAGCCGAACAGGCCGCGCGCCGGGATCAGGAACTCGAGGCGCATACGGTCCGCGCCCTTGGGGTTCATCGAGACCAGCTCGCCCTTGCGGTTGCCCATCTTCTCCATGACCGCGCCGACTGCGTCCTGCGGCACGTCCGCGATCATGCGCTCGACCGGCTCACACTTGACGCCGTCGATCTCCTTGAACAGCGCCTTGGGCGCGCCGACCTGGAACTCATAGCCCTCGCGGCGCAGGTTCTCGATCAGGATGGACAGGTGCATCTCGCCGCGGCCGCACACGCGGAACGAGTCCGTGGTGTCGGTCTCGTTGACGCGCAGGGAGACGTCCTTCAGCAGCTCGCGGAACAGGCGCTCGCGCAGGTGGCGCGAGGTGACGAACTTGCCCTCGCGGCCCGCGAACGGCGAGTCGTTGACCGAGAAGGTCATCTCGACCGTGGGCTCGGAGATCTTGACGAACGGCAGCGCCTCGACATGCTCGGGGTCGCACAGGGTCTCGCCGATGGTGACGTTTTCAATGCCCGAGAAGCAGACGATCTCGCCCGCCTTGGCCTCGTCCACTGGCTTGCGGTCAAGCTCCTCGATGGTGTACAGGGTGACGACCTTGGCGTTATACGGCTGGGTCGAGCCGTGGTAGTCGCAGACCGTGACCTGCTGGCCGACCTTGAGCGAGCCGCGCTCGATGCGGCCGATGCCGATGCGGCCGACATAGTCGTTGTAGTCGATCGAGGAGACCAGCATCTGGGTCGGGCCCTCGAGATCGACCTGCGGCGCCGGGATATGCTCGAGGATCTGCTCGAACAGCGGGGTCAGGTCGGTGCCCTCGGTGTTCGGGGACATGGAAGCCGTGCCCGCGCGGCCGGAGCAGTAAACGATCGGGCTGTCCAGCTGCTCGTCGGTCGCGTCGAGGTTGAGGAGCAGCTCGAGCACCTCGTCGCCGATCTCGTTGAGGCGCGCGTCAGGACGGTCGATCTTGTTGATGGCGATGATGATCTTGTGGCCGAACTCAAGCGCCTTCTGCAGAACGAAGCGGGTCTGGGGCATGGGACCCTCGGCCGCGTCGACCAGCAGGACAACGCCGTCCACCATCTTGAGGATGCGCTCGACCTCGCCGGAGAAGTCGGCGTGGCCCGGGGTGTCGACGATGTTGATCTTGACGCCCTTGTAGTGCACCGAAGTATTTTTTGCCAGGATGGTGATGCCGCGCTCGCGCTCGATGTCGCCCGAGTCCATGACGCGCTCTTCGACCACCTGATTTTCGCGGAATGCGCCTGCCTGCTTGAGCATCTGGTCGACCAGCGTGGTCTTGCCGTGGTCGACGTGCGCGATGATCGCAATGTTGCGCAAATCGTTACGAACCATGTATATTCCTCCATCTGCGGATAATTTTCGTGCAGATAATATTATACCCGCTTTTTGGTAGGTTTTCCACCTGTGTAATCATCAAAATTAGCGCAAAATACGGGCGGAAAACTGTCAGAATTTTCGGTTTTGTGTCTGCCCGCGCGCCTTTGTAAAGAATATGGGAAGTGCGCTGGGGACGGCAAAGGAAAAACGGCCTGCGCGCAGGGCGTGCCGGCCGTTGGGGTGTTGTAAGGCGGGAGCGGTTTTGGTATAATAAACAGGAATATAGCTAATGTCCACTGAATAAGCACGGTTAACATCTCAGCGGTCGAAAAGATTGCATG
>DGYFR06201__coassemble_842_pt1 | contig 21076 bp, 17 predicted proteins | sample DGYFR06201__metabat2_high_PE_040 | metagenome-assembled genome bin DGYFR06201 | reverse complement strand
TGCTTCTATTTTACACCACTCAGGAGGTTTACACATAATTTGAAGAAGCCTCAAAAAATCAGAAACACAAAACCGCTTCCAATGTTCTGGAAGCGGTTTTGTTGTTGCAAAGTTGGCTGTACGCTATAAGCGTTGTTGCGGCATTGCGTGAACTATCGTCCGTATTGTTTCAAATCGCGCGCTTTTCCTTCCATTTGCCACTTTTGTACCTTATGGTAAAAGCAATCGACCGCGCCAGCCAGTCCATGCCCATTGCGATCCACACGCCAACAATCCGCAGTCGCAGCAGCTTGCCGAACAGAAGTGCTGAGCCCAGCCGGAAAACGATCATGGAGCAGATGCCGACGATCATGGTGAACCGTGCATCTCCCGCTGCACGCAGGCTGTTTGCCAGATTGAATGAGGTTGGATGCAGCAGCAGGGCCAGCGCGTTGTGCAGGGCGATCAGCAGCGCCGCAAGACGAAGCGTGTGCGCGGAGAGACCGTACAGCGGGAGCAGCACAGGCAGGAGCACGCAGACAGCCAGTCCAAGGGCAGCGGTAAAGAGGTACGAAATTCTCATCAGCTTTTTGGTATAGTGTGCGGCCTGGGTGTAATCCGACGCGCCTACGCACTGCCCAACCACTGGAACCATTGCGAGGTTCACCGCATTGACGACAATCACAGCGATCTGATCCACGCTGTTCGCAACGCCGTTTGCCGCGATCTGAACCGTGCCGAAGCCCGCCACAATGCTGGTGACCAGCACCTTACCCAGCGCGAACAGGCCGTTTTCCACACCGTTCGGCACGGCGATGCACAGGATGCGGCGAACGACCGGCGTGTCCCACATCAGAATGTGATGCCAGTACAGCGGGATGCTGTTTTGCCTGCGAAAGGCCAATCGGGTCATTACAACAGCTGCAAACGCAGCAGGGTGGGTATGGCAACGCCTGCAACACCCGCATGAAGCACGGAAACACCGATGAAATCGCCGGCCACATTGACCACATTCATGGCGAGAGATACGTACATGGTGACTGATGTCTTTCCCATCACCCGATACAGCGCCGCCCCGGCATCGTAAATGCCGAGGAACGGGAACGAGCAGGCTGTAATCATAAAGTATGTCTGCGCTGCCGCCATCACATCTGCTTCTACCGAGCCGAAGAACAGCCGCAGGATCGCGTCCCGCCCCAGAAGGCACACCGCCAGTATCGCAGCAGACAGAAGCAGCGTCACCGTCATCAGTTGTCCGGCGGACCGCTCGGCCTGCTCGGGCTGACGGCTGCCCGCATACTGCGAAATGATGACCGAGCCGCCCGTCGTCAGCGCCGCCATCACAGTGATGATTAGATAGTTTACCATGTCCACCAGCGCCACGCCCGAAACTGCCGCTTCTCCGGCGCTGGCGACCATGACCGTATCCACCATACCCACCAGCATGACAAGCACCTGCTCGATCACAAGCGGCACCAGCAGCCTTTTCAGTGCGCGATTGGAATATATCAATGAAGAAAATCCTCCGGGAGAAAGATTTTGATTATACATGTATCAGCCAGCAGTGCGTTTTAACAGGAATTTCTGCTTCGATTCCTTTATTCGGTGAAGCCCAGCTCCGCCAGCCAGCTTGTAATCTCAGCCTGTGCCTCAGCAGCGGAACTCCCGCTGATGCGCAATCCGTCAAGCACGGCTGCATCGGGCTGCAGTCCGGCAATCGTATCCAGCGCACCGGAAAACCCACTGCCTCCCGAGGTGACAAACGGCACAATAGTTTTGCCCGAAAAGTCATATTCCTCCAGGAAGCTGTACAGCGCCATCGGCATATCATACCACCAGTTCGGGAATCCGAGGAAGATCGTATCGTATGCGTCGAGGTTTTCAATATGAGTAGCAAGCGCAGGACGAGCGCCCTCGGTGTTTTCCTCCTGTGCCAGTTCGATCGTTGCGTCATAGGTTTCCGGGTACGGATCGGTCGTCCGGATGGAAAACAGCTCGCCGCCGGTCGCTTCCGCGCCCATGTGCAGGACAAGCTGGCATTGGTATGATGCGGGGATGTCCGAATGCGTGAACAATATAGTAAAAACTGCCGCAGAAAATAACCTGCGGCAGTTTTATGTTTCCAACTGATTTGAGAGTGTTTCTTGATAAGGTTATCTACGAATAACACCATTGGATAAATCCATCTTTTTTGCATGATTTTTGCTCTGACTCCACTATGATGCAGGAAAATTGTTTAAACTACACAAATTTTTAGATATGATATAGACAGGATCGACAAAACGTGATATAATGCGCAAAACAATAGAAAAGAGGTGAGTGCCTGTGGCACGCTATGCGACAACCATCGAAGCAGGCAGGCGTTGGCATATGTCTCCGGAGGCGATTCGCGAAAAATGTGAACGCGGAGAGGTCAGCGGCGCTCGTCGATTCGAAGGCATTTGGATCGTTCCAGTGGAATGATGTGAAAAGGGCTGAGGAAACATCCTCAGCCCTTTTGTTGTGTGACGCATTGTCTCCTGCTTTTGGTTATTGCAACGGGCCGTATCCGGCGTTTTCTACGCAGCGCTGTCCCGCCTCGGTCAGCATGAAGTCTGCGAGCCGGCGCGCGGGCGCGTCCTCGGGCGTGTCCTTGCGCAGTACCACATAGGTGTTGTTCGACAGGGGATAGCTGCCGTCTGCAATCGTCTCATCGGTCGGGGCAACGCCGTCGATCTCGAGCAGCTTGAGATGATCCGCGGTGCCGAGCACCATATTCGCGTTCCAATAATAGTAGTAGATGCTGTAGCCGAGTGCATACCCGGTCGGATCGCTGGTCTGTGCATTGATGACGTCGGTCAAAATGCTCTGCATGGCGTAGGAGGTGGTCTCCTGCCGGATGGTCTCGTGGATCTCTGCGCCATGCAGGAAGTGGCGTTCCATCTGCGCGTGGCTGCCGCTGTCGTTGTTGCGGCAGTAGGGATAGAGCAAAGCATCCGGCCCGCCGATCTGGTTCCAGTTATCGTAGGCGTTGTTGACATAGATGTTGCTGATTTGTTCCGAGGTCAGCCCGGTTGCCGGATTGTCCTTGTTGGTGAAAAAGATCATGGCATCATGCGCGATCGGGATGAGTTCGAGCTCGACGCCCTTTTCCTCAGCCAGTGCAAGGATGTCGCTTGCCGGATAGACCGAGGCAAACAGCATATCGACCTCGCCGTTGATCAGCCGCTCGTAAGAGGCGTGGCTCTTGCTGTGCGTCACCGGATTTGCCGGGTGGCGATCGCCGTTGGTGAACAGTGCACTGTAGACCGCCTGTGTGATCGGCAGGGTGGAGGTCGACCCGTCAATGATGGGCATTTCCTCGTCCAGCCCCGCCTCGCGTGCGGCTGCTGTCGGATAAACCGGCAGCCACCTGATGCAGGCATCAATGAGTTCAGCAGACTCCAGCCGCGTCGCTGATTTTTGCGGCTCAGCATAATATAGGTAAGGGCCCAGATAAGTGGGATCATCTGCTCCCGGCGCCTGCACTTCGGTCAACATGGCCACAGGGATCAGCGAACCGAAGCTCTCATACGCAGATTTCGCCCAGCTGGAGATCACATCGGCATCCTCCAGCTCCAGCGCAGAGGGCGCGGCCTTGTCCATGTCGAGCAGACCAGCATAAGCCATTGCGCGCGCTGCCATCACGACAAACTCCTCCCGGGTCACCAAAGCCTCCGGGCGGAACCGTGTATCCGGCGATACGATGCCGCACTCCCGCGCAGTCTGCACCACGGGGGCATACCAGGCGGAAGCCGGAACGTCGGTATATCCGCTGTCCGTGCCGTCAGCCTGTGTTACGCCAAGGGTGCGGATCAGCATGGCGGCAGCTTCTGCGCGCGTGACCGTGCGCTCGGGGTGGAATTTCCCGTCCGAATCACCGGTCAGCACACCGCAGGCGGCCAGATCCAGCATACCGTACCAGTCGCTTTCATCGTCGGACGGCGGCTGGTAGTCCGCTGTGCTGAACACCTCGACCGGGCGGCCGGCGTTTTCCGCCGGGATGGTGGCGAACACGCTCCCGTCCCAGTAGTAACCGGAAATCGGGATGGGGGTTTTGTCATCCGCGTAGCGCAGCCGTTTGGACACTCCGCCGAAACCATCTACATTGTCCACGCGCACGGTCGTAAAATCGGCGGCAAATGCCGCAGGCATGCAGATGGCAGCGATCAGAACCGCGCCTACCAATCGTTTGATACTGTTTTTCATGACTGACACCTCCTTTTATTACTTTTATTCTACAATTGACGAAATCAAATTGCAAGTTACAAACACGCAAAAAACAGCGCCAAACTGCCGAAAAACAGCTTGGCGCTTTGTATAATTTCAATAATATTCACTTGCCGCGGGAAGCAATCACATCGTTCATGTCATAGATGCCGGGCTGGGTGCAGCCTGCCATAAACTCCGCCGCATCAACCGCGCCGACTGCGAATACCTCACGCGACAGGGCGGTGTGCTTGATCTCAATGATCTCATCGCGGCCGCAGAACAGTACGCTGTGCTCGCCGACGATCGTGCCGCCGCGGATCGCAGAAATGCCGATCTCGTGCGCGGGGCGCTTTTCGCGGCGCTCGTGGCGGTCGTAAATATATTCTGCCTCATAGGGCAGGGCATCGGCAACCGCGTCCGCCAGCATCAGTGCTGTGCCGGAAGGCGCGTCGAGCTTCTGGTTGTGGTGCTTTTCGATGATCTCGACATCGTATTTCTCGCCGAGGACTGCTGCGGACTTACGCAGCAGCTCGGTCATCAGGTTGATACCGATGGACATGTTGCCCGAGCGGAAAACCGGGAGCTTGGCAGAAGCCTCGCGGATCTTCGCGAGCTGCTCCGCGGAGTGGCCGGTCGTACAGATCACAACCGGGATGTGGTGCTTTTCGCAGTAATCAAGCAGATGCTCGGTGCTGGAGGCATTGGAAAAATCGATGATGACATCGCAGTCGCCCTGAAACTCAAACGGATCGGCAAAAACCGGGAACGTGCCGTTTTTCGCGGTATTGATATCAAATCCGGCAACAATCTCCATGCCCTCACGCCCACTGACAATATCAGTAATGACGCGGCCCATGCGGCCGTTGCATCCGGAAAGTGCAATTTTTAACATCCTTTTCAAAATCCTTTCGAAAAGTCTTTTTATTTCTGTTTGCTTAAATCTTGCAGCCGGCAGCCTGCAGTTCCTTCTGGATCTGCGCGATGTGCTCCTCGCTCGGCTCAACCAGCGGCAGGCGCAGCGGGCCGACATCCCAGCCGAGCAGCTCCATCGCCTTCTTGACCGGGATCGGGTTGACCTCGCAGAACAGCGCGTCGATCAGGTTATGGTACTTGAACTGCATCTTCGCCGCTTCCGGGTAGCGGTTCTCAAAGCAGAGCTGGGTCAGGTCGTGGGTCTCCTGCGGGGCTACATTGGACAGAACAGAGATCACGCCCTTGCCGCCGAGCGCCATCAGCGGGACGATCTGGTCGTCGTTGCCCGACCAGACGTTGAGCTCATCGCCGCACTTGGCCATGACCTCGGCCAGCAGGCTGAAATTGCCGGAAGCCGCCTTGAGGCCGTTGATGTTCGGGTGCCTGGACAGCTCATACAGGGTGTCGGCCGCGAAGCATACGCCCGTGCGGCTCGGCACGTTGTAGAGGATGATCGGCAGGTCGCAGCTGTCCGCAATCGCGGTGTAGTGCGCAATCAGGCCGCGCTGGGTGGTCTTGTTGTAATACGGCGTGACCGAAAGGCCGCCGTCCGCGCCGCACTCCTTGGCGAACCTGGTCAGCTCAATGGCATACGCGGTGTCGTTCGAGCCGACGCCTGCAACGACCGGAACGCGGTGGTTCACATATTCGCAGCACCAGGAAACGACCTCGCGGTGCTCCTTGTCGTGCAGGGTGGAGGACTCGCCGGTCGTACCGCAGACAATAATCGCGTCCGTGCCGTGAGCGATCTGATGGTCGATGATACGGCCGAACTCCTCATAGTTGACTTCGCCGTTGGCCTTGAAGGGCGTGATAATCGCAACGCCCGCGCCGGTAAATACAGGATTCTTCATAGTATTGCAGCCTCCTTAACGGTCCATATAGCCTTCGGCGCACAGCAGCTCCGCCATCAGGACAGCGCCACCAGCTGCGCCGCGCAGGGTGTTGTGCGACAGGCTGACAAACTTGTAGTCATACAGAGCGTCCTCGCGCAGACGGCCGATCGAAACACCCATGCCGCCTTCTAAATCGCGGTCGAGGCGGGTCTGCGGACGGTTATCCTCTTCAAAATAGGTCAGGAAATGCTCGGGTGCAGAGGGGAGACCCAGCTCCTGGGCGCGGCCCTTATAACTGCGCCAGCGCGCAATCATCTCCTCCTTGGTCGGCTTGTTCTTGAATTTGACGAACGCCGCCGCCATATGGCCGTCCGAGCAGGCCACGCGCAGGCACTGCGCCGTGATGACAGGGGAGGTGGCGGGCTCGATATGGTCGCCTTCGATGTGGCCCCAGACCTTCATCGGCTCCTTTTCACTCTTCTCTTCCTCGCCGCCGATGTAGGGGATGACGTTGTCAACCATCTCCGGCCAGGTCTCAAAGGTCTTGCCCGCGCCCGAGATCGCCTGATAGGTGCAAACAGCGACTTCGGTCGGCTCATAGTCCATCAGTGCGGTCAGCGCCGGCACATAGGACTGGATCGAGCAGTTGGACTTGACGGCGATAAAGCCGCGCTTGGTGCCCAGACGTCGCCGCTGCGCCGGGATGATCTGCGCGTGGTCGGCATTGATCTCCGGGATGATCATGGGAACGTCGGGCGTCATGCGGTGCGCCGAGTTGTTGGAGCAGACCGGGCACTCGAGCTTTGCGTACTTTTCTTCCAGTGCACGGATCTCGTCTTTCTTCATATCAACCGCGCAGAAAATGAAATCCACCTTGGAGGCGATCTCCTCTGCGTCCGCGGTCGCGTCGTACATGACCATGTCCTTATACTTTTCCGGCATCGGAACGGACATCTTCCAGCGGCCTACGCAGGCTTCGGCGTAGGTTTTGCCGCGGTTGCGGGCGGATGCCGCCAGCGCGACGACCTCAAACCAGGGGTGGTTTTCCAGCAGCAGCGTAAAACGCTGGCCCACCATGCCGGTCGCGCCGACAATGCCTACCTTATACTGCTTCATGTGTACCAAATCCTTCCAAACAGATTTTCTAACGAATTTTTTGCGCCATGCAATTCCTGCAAAGAAAAATACCGGTTGAAAAACCGGTATGATCTATACTATAATAGAGGGAGCGGATAAACCGCAGCCTTCTAATCAGGATAGCTCTCCACCGGCATTTCTGCTGATGACAGACGCAGGGATATTTTCCAGCAGCGTCCAGCACGGCCTTGCCGCAACAAGAACCGGCTTCGGCGGCAGACCCTTTCTCGGCTGCTCAACGGGTTTACGGACCCTTCCAGACCGATACTGATGAAAACCGCGCCTCTATCTGTGAATGTACTTTTCGTTCTTATTTTAAGATACGTCAATTTATTTGTCAATAGAAGGCACAAAAAATAAAATGGGAGATGATGAAATGAAACGAATCTTATCCATGCTGCTCTGCGCGGCAGCGTTGGTCGGATGCCTGTGCATCGCGCCGGCGACCGCGGTGGGAACTGTGGATACCGATGTGACGCTGCGCGTCGGGCTGACGATCGGCGGGGCAAACACATTTGCAGACCCCAAGCTCGAAAACGTTTCCGGCGAGCCGACCGGCTACACGATCGGCACGATGAACGGGACGAGTTTTTCCGGCGGTACGTCTGTCTCGGCTTCGCAGCTGACCATCAAGCTGGTAAGCGGCGCTTTTCAGGTGACCGATACGGCGACCGGCAAGGTGCTGTACACCTCTGCCGCGGGCGCGGACCATATCGCCATCCACCCGAACAGCGACCTGACCTGGTTCAAGGGCTACCAGTGGCACGGCGACTTTGTCTACCGCCGCGCCTCGGATGGGAATATCACTGTTATAAACTATGTCAGTCTGGAGGATTATGTGAAGGGCGTCCTGCCGTATGAGATCGATTCGGACTGGCCTGCGGAAGCGCAGAAGGCACAGGCGGTCTGCGCGCGCTCCTTCGCGCTCGGCACGAGCAAGCACAACGAGTATTATGAGCTGTGCAACACCACAAACTGCCAGGTTTATCTAGGTGCCAACCGCGCGACCGAGGCATCGGATGCCGCGGTCGACGCCACGCAGGGCGAATACCTGACCTACAACGGCGAGCCGGTGATCGGCTACTTCTTCTCGTCGGACGGCGGTGCGACCGAGGACGTGGTCAACGTATGGGGCGGCGATTATCCGTACCTGCAGGGCAAGGAAGACCCCTATGAGACCTACGACAGCTCGTGGAGCGTAACGCTGACGGCGGAGGAGATCCGGCAGAAGCTGGTCAGCGCCGGATACTCCATCGGCACGGTCGAAAACGTGGAGGTCACCAGGCGCACGGATACGGACAACGTCAACGAGGTGACTGTGACCGATACCACCGGTAAGCAGGTCGTCATCCGGCGCGACGACTGCCGTACGGTGTTCGGTCTGGACAGCATCCGCTATACCATAACCCCCAATGCGTCCGCCAATACAGCCGCGGCGCTGCCGCAGAGTACAAGCGTCAAAATCCAGCCGTCCACACATGTGGTAACCGTTGACGGCGAGCGTGTCGACCCGCAGGGCTACAATATCAACGGCTATAACTTCTATAAGCTGCGCGACATCGCTTACATACTGAACGGCACGGACAGCCAGTTCAATGTGACCTGGGACGGCGCGAACAACCGCATCGTACTGACTGACGACGCGGCGTATCAGGAAGTCGGCGGGGAAATGACCTCCTCCGCTTCGGCTGAGATCAAGAATGTCTCGGAATCGGATTCCACCATTGTGCTCGACGGCAAAACGCTGTCCCTGACCGGCTACCGCATCAACGGCAATAACTATTATAAGATCCGCGATGTCGGCAGCGCACTTGGCTTCTCGGTGGATTTTGATCCGGAGACCGAGATCGTCCTGATCGGCAGCGCGAATGCCGGACAGGACGACACGCAGGACGACCCCAAGGACGAAACCCCGATCACCAACGCGGCAAGCTATACGTTCAACGGTTCCGGCTGGGGCCACAGCGTGGGTATGAGCCAGTGGGGCGCATACGGCATGGCGCAGCAGGGCTTCGGGTATGAGGATATCCTGAAATTCTACTTCACCGGCATCGAGATCGCCGGCTGAATATTGTGGTAGCAAAGGAGGAAACGGCATGGGCGCTCCGCGCGGGCGTCCATGCCTTTATGAATGAAGAAAAGCGATTTTTATTTTGACCTGCCCGAGCGTCTGATCGCACAGCACCCGCTCGAGCAGCGCGACGCCTCGCGCCTCATGGTGCTCGACCGGGCGGACGGCTCGGTGACACATCGTCATTTCCGCGATCTGCTGGAGTATGTGCAGCCGGGCGACTGCATGGTATTCAATAATTCGCGCGTGATCCCGGCGCGCCTGATGGGCCACGCCGTGGGGCGCACCACGCCGATCGAGGTGCTGCTGCTGACCGACAAGGGCGACGGCCTGTGGGAATGCCTGACCCGCCCGGGGCGCAAGACACGCGAGGGCGTGGAGCTGACCTTTGGCGACGGCCTGCTGACCGCGACGGTCGAAAAGGTTCAGCCGGACGGCAATCGCCTGATCCGCTTCCATTACGAGGGTATTTTCCTGGAAATTCTGGACCAGCTCGGTACGATGCCGCTGCCGCCGTATATCAAGGAAAAGCTGGACGACCCCGAGCGCTATCAGACGGTTTACTCCAAAACCCCCGGTTCTGCGGCAGCGCCTACGGCTGGCCTGCATTTTACCAAAGAGCTGCTTGCGGAACTCGAGCAGAAGGGCGTCAAGCTGGCGTTTGTCACGCTGCACGTCGGTCTGGGCACCTTCCGCCCGGTCAAGGAAGAGGAGATCACCGACCATGTGATGCACTCCGAGTACTATATCATGGACGAACAGACCGCGGCGCTCATCAATCAGACGCGCGATGCAGGCGGCAAGGTCTGGGCTGTCGGGACGACGGCCTGCCGCACGCTCGAGACCATTGCAGACGAGGGCGGACACGTCCGCGCCCAGTCCGGCTGGACGGATATTTTCATCTATCCGGGCTACCGGTTCAGGATGGTCGATCATCTGGTGACCAACTTCCATCTGCCGGAAAGCACGCTGATGATGCTGATTTCTGCATTTGCGACGCGCGAGATGGTGATGAACGCATACCAGCAGGCGATCGCGGAGGAATACCGCTTTTTCTCCTTCGGCGACTCCATGCTGCTCTATTAACCATACCGAAATGCAAAAAGAGGGAAGCCGCAGCTTCCCTCTTTTTTATTTTTCTTACCCTTCGCGGAACCAGCTGTGTCCAAAGCGTGCCAGCAGCTCCTCTGCGGCCTGCGGCCCGGCACTGCCGCCGGCATAGCTGTGCAGCGGCAGCCCGGCCTCCTGATATGCCTGACGCAGCTGCTCGACATACTGCCAGCCGGTCTCGATCTGATCCCAGCGCGAGAACCAGAACCGCTCGCCGCGGATGCACGCGCCAATCAGCCGTTCGTAAGCCTCGGGCGTGTTGATCCGGTTTTCCAGCGAGCAGCTTTGGCAGAAATCCATCTTGGCCTGCGTGATTTCCGTCGTATCGCCCGGCTTTTGGATATTAAACTGCAAATAAACGCCCTCTGTCGGCTGGATGCGGATCACCAGCACATTGTGCGCCACGTCCGGCTGGGGCCGGCGATAGGTAACGACCACATTCATCTCCCGCGCGCCCAGCTTTTTGCCGGTGCGGATATAAAACGGCGCACCCCGCCAGCGGTCGTTGTCGATAAACAGGCGCATGGCTGCATAGGTTTCGGTCTGCGACTGCGGGTCGACCAGCTTTTCCTGCCGGTAGCCCTCATACTGGCCAAGCACCAATGTATCCTGAATCGGGTCCTGCCCGACCGGGCGCAGGGCATGCAGCACCTTGAGCTGTTCGGTGTGCATATCCGAGCCGACATATTCGCTCGGCCGCTCCATCGCCACAATGGACAGGATCTGGAACAGATGGTTCTGCACCATATCCTTCATGGCGCCTGCGTGATCGTAGTAGCCGCCGCGCGACTCCACGCCGACGTCCTCAAACGCGGAGATCTGCACGGATTCGATAAAACGCGCATCCCAGAGATTGGTGAAAATCGGGTTGGAGAAGCGGATGGTCTCGATGTTCCGCACCATTTCCTTGCCTAAATAATGGTCGATGCGGTAGATCCGCTCGGGGGTGAAAATCGCCTCGAGGCGTTTGTTCAGCGCTTTTGCGTCCTCGAGCGTTTCGCCAAACGGCTTTTCCAGAATCACCTTGCCGTTCGGCGCATTGCTGACGCCCGCAAGGCTTTCCGCGATCACGCCGAAAAAGCGCGGCGCGACTGCGAAGTAAAAAATAAATTCATCAATCCCGCGCGTGCGGAAATAATTGTCCAGCCCGGCATAAGCGGCAGGATCGGTAAAGTCCATGCGATAGTAGTCGATCCGCGACGCAAAGCGCGCAAACGCGCTGTCCGAGTAGGGGAGGCGTGCAAATTGGCGCACCCAGTCCCGGGCAAGCTCGCGGTACTGCTCTGCGGTATAATCGCGCCGTCCAATCACGACGATTTCGTAGTCCAGCGACTCTGCGCCGGATACGCTGCCGTTATACAGCGCAGGCAGCAGCTTGCGGAAGGTCAGGTCGCCCGTGCCGCCGAATATGGTAAATGCTTTGCTCATCCGTTTCTCCTCCATTCGTGATGGAATACGCCCGGACGGTCCGTGCGTGCAAAGGTGTGCGCGCCGAACAGGTCGCGCTGCGCCTGAATGAGATTTGCGCCCACATGCTGGCCGCGGAACTGATCCAGATAGGAAAGTGCGTTTGTCATGGCCGGCAGCGGCAGGCCGCTTTGCAAGCCGGCGGCAGCGCAGGCGCGCAGGCTGTTGTGACCCGCCGCAAGGCGCGTGCGGAAAAACTCATCCAGCAGCAGGCTGGAGAGGGCCGGGTCGCGCCGGAACGCTGCGGTGATATCGTTCAGAAAATCCGCCTGAATGATGCAGCCTGCGCGGAAAATCGCCGCGATCGAACCCAGATCGAGCACCCAGCCGTAGCGTTCGGACGCATCCCGCATGAGGGAGAATCCCTGCGCATATGCAATGATCTTGGCGGTATACAGCGCCTGCCGCACCTGTTCGGCAAAAGCCGCCTGATCCGAAACCGGCCGGATCGCGGGCAGATCGATCAGATCGCGCGCCTGCTTGCGGGTTTCGAGCGCATTCGACATCACGCGCGCCCCGGCAGCCGCGGTGATCGTGGAGATATCCACGCCCTGCCTCAGCGATTCAATACTCGTCCAGCGGCCCGTGCCTTTCTGCGCGGCGCTGTCCAGAATATGGTCGACCAGGCTCCCGCCTGCAAGGTCATCCGCTTCGCGGAAGATATCGGCAGTGATGCCGATCAGGAAACTTTTCAGCTCGCCCTTGTTCCACTCGGAAAACAGCTCCGCAAGTTCGTCATTGGAGAAGCCCCCGATATATTTGAGCAGCAGATAGCTCTCCGCAATCAGCTGCATATCCGCGTATTCGATGCCGTTGTGCACCATTTTGACATAGTGACCCGCGCCGTCCGGCCCGATATAGGTGCAGCAGGGCATGCCCTCCGCAGTGGCTGCAACAGCTTCCAGAATGGGCTGGATCGCCGGATAGGCATTTTTATCGCCGCCCGGCATGATGGACGGGCCGTGCCGCGCGCCTTCCTCGCCGCCCGAGATGCCGACGCCGAAATACAGGATGCCCTTTTCCGCAAGTTCTGCGCTGCGGCGGCGGGTGTCCTCAAAGAACGAGTTGCCGCCGTCCAGAATGATGTCGCCCTGCTCGAGCAGCGGCTCCAGCTGGCTGATCACCGCATCCACCGGCGCGCCGGCTTGGATCATCAGCATGATGCGGCGCGGGCGCGCAAGCGCGGACACCATCTCCTCCAGCGCGTAAAACGGCGTCAGGTTTTCGTGGGGATGCTGTCGCACGACCTCCTCGGTCACAGCGCGGCTGCGGTTGTAGCCTGCGACCCGGAAACCGTGATCCGCCATATTGAGCGCAAGGCTGCGTCCCATAACGGATAAACCGATGATACCAATATCATACTGCTTCATTTTTCTTCTCCTTTCATCTGTGCGTCAAATACAATGCTGACGCCTTCCGGAACCGATACCTTGCTGCATTGCCCGCCAATGCAGCCGGAGGCCGGATCACGCGGGAAACAGGTCAGATCGCCGGAATACCGGTTGGCGGACAGGACAAAGCGTCCGTCCGGGGATAGTGCAATATCGCGCGGATGATCGCCGCCGCAGGAAATGCGCTGGATCACCCGCAGGCCGTCTGCGGCACACGCCAGCACAACGATCAAATTTGCGCCGCGCACCGAGACATAGAGGAAGCGTTCATTCGGGGAAAGCCGGATCGCTGCGGTCTCATCGCAGTCGGAGCCGGGTGCGTCGAGCAGCGGCACGCGCTGCGTCTGTTCAAAACTGTCGCCATGCACGGAATACCGATAGACGGCATTGTCCTTTTGCGCTGCAACATACAGGTTTTGGTGCGCGCGGTCGAACACGCCGTGCCGCGGTCCGCTGCCGGAGGGAAACGAAATCGCTCCGCGTGCAGTATAATCCTCCGCCGAAAACAGGCGGATCTCGTCAAGCTCCATGCAGGGGACGAGAAGCAGCCCGTCGTGCAGCAAAACCTGATGGCAGCCCGCCTTGGGCGCGATGGAGATCACATGCTCGAGTCCCGGCGCCGCGTCCGTCAACCGATAACAGCAAACCGTGCCGCTGTGGAAATTGGCGGTATAGGCATGTGTTGCAGAGAGCGCAGCATGGCAGCCGGCGCCGTCCTCAGACAGTATTTCATGCTGTGCATCGGGCAGATCCTGTATTCTGGCAGCAAACAGACCCGCGCCAGACTCGCGCTGCACGGTGGATGCCAGCAATCCATCCTCACGCAGTGCAAGGTACTTGGAGTCCTGCACAGGAAGAAACGGTTCGGGGGAGGACAGTCTGCCGTTTTCGGCATCCAGCGCAAAGCGGTATATGCCGTATGCGTCTGGGGAACGATAGGTCCCAATATATCCTGTAAAGTATTTCATACATTTTCCAGCTTTCTAAACTCTTTACTAAATAGTATTTCATATCATTAAAAAATACAAGAGAGAAATCCAACAATATCCGGTCGAATAATTTGTGCTTTTTTGATCAAATCTGCAATTTGTGGCAAATTGGTTATGAAAGTGAATCCTTTCCCATGTCCAGCATTGAAACACCGAAAAAAATATGATAGAATACATTTAATATTGCAACTATCGAGGGAATTATGAATATCGGAACATTTCATCTTTTAAAAACCGAGGGCAATGCTCGCAGGGGCGAATTCTGCACCGCGCACGGCGTTGTGCAGACGCCGGTCTTCCAGAACGTCGGCACGGCGGGCGCGATCAAGGGCGCGGTCGATGCGTTCGACCTCAAGGAGTTGGGCTGCCAGATCGAGCTGTCCAACACCTACCACCTGCATGTCCGCCCGGGCGACCAGATCGTCAAGGCGATGGGCGGCCTGCACAAGTTCATGCGGTGGGACGGCCCGATGCTGACCGACTCGGGCGGCTTTCAGGTGTTTTCGCTGGCGACCCTGCGCAAAATCAAGGAGGAGGGCGTGACCTTCCATTCGCATGTGGACGGCCGCAAGATCTTCATGGGGCCGGAGGAAAGCATGCGCATCCAGTCCAACTTGGGCTCGGATATCGCAATGGCGTTTGACGAGTGCATCGAAAATCCTGCGCCGCGCGAATACGTCAAAAATTCTATTGACCGCACGACGCGCTGGCTGAAACGCTGCAAGACCGAGCTCGACCGGTTAAACCGCTTGCCGGACACGGTCAACCCGCATCAGATGCTGTTCGGCATCAACCAGGGCGGCACCTATGATGACCTGCGCATCGAGCATATGCAGGCGATCGCCGAGCTGGACCTGCCCGGCTACGCGATCGGCGGTCTGGCGGTGGGCGAGAGCACCGAGGTGATGTATCACATTCTGGATGTTGTGCTGCCGCACGCGCCGGCGAACAAGCCACGCTACCTGATGGGCGTCGGCACGCCGTCCAACATCATCGAGGGCGTCGCCCGCGGCGTGGACTTTTTCGACTGCGTCATGCCGACGCGCAATGCACGGCACGGCCATTTGTTCACGCACAACGGCATCCTGAATATCATGAACGCCAAATACCAGACCGACGACCGCCCGATCGAGGAGGGCTGCCAGTGCCCAACCTGCCGCCGGTTCAGCCGCGCCTACCTGCGGCACCTGCTCAAGAGCGGCGAGATGCTGTCCCAGCGGCTGCTGGTCATGCACAACCTGTGGTTCTACAACCACCTGATGCAGGAGATCCGCGACGCGCTGGACAACGGTACGTTTGCGGAATACCGTGCAGAATACAGCGAAAAGATGAGCAAGCGCATCTGATCACGGAAGCCGGGTCTCCTTTGTGAGGCCCGGTTTTTGGTATTCATATCGCAACGCCCCGCGGCATAGCCTTGTAGTGAAATGGGGTCATGCCGTGCGGATCAAGAAAAAAACCATCCTATATGCGGCCGGGGTGCTCGCCTGCGGCAATCTGGCGCTGCAGGCGCTCGGCTTCTTTTACCGCGTCCTGCTCAGTTATTTTGCAGGCGCGGAGGGGCTGGGCGTGTACCGGCTGGTCAACTCGGCGTATCTGGTGCTGAACGCCGGATGCCTGTCCGGCGTAACGATGGCATGCTCCCGCCTGAGCGCAGCATGCGAAGCCAGAGGGGAGGGGCGCAGGATCGGCGCCATCCTGCGGCTCGCGTTTTCGGTGTTTTTTACCCTGTGCGCTGCCTGCGCCGCAGTGGTGCTGCTGTTTGGCAACAGGATCGCCGTTACCTTGCTGGGCGACGGGCGCTGCGCCAAGGCGTTCCCGTTCGTCCTGCTGTGCCTTGCGCTGACCGGCGTGGAGAATATTTTCAAATCGCTGTTCATCGGTCTGGAGCAGATGCAGTATACCGCCACCTCCGAGGTCGGGGAACAGCTCATCCGGATTTTTTCCGTCGGGATACTGCTGTACCGCTATCAGGGCGAGGACTACGGCACGATCGCCATGCTGATTTTCGCCGGCATGGTGGTCAGCGAGGTGTTCAGCGCGCTGTTCCTGACGCGCCTGTTCCGGCGCAGCATGGCGCATACCTCGCTGGCCGCGCCCCTTGACCGGGCAACGGCGCAGCAGTTCTTTTTCATTGCCCTGCCGCTGTCCGCATCTGCGCTGATTGGGAACATCATCAGCTCGGCGGGTTCGGTCCTGCTGCCGCAGCGCCTGATGGTAGCCGGACTGACCTACGAACAGGCGCTGTCCGCGCTCGGCGTGATCTCCGGCATGGCGATGCCGCTCCTGCTTTTGCCGGTTGCGCTGGTCAGCTCGGTCTGCACCGCGCTGCTGCCCGCGATCACGGCGGCGCAGGCGGTCGGCAGCAGCGAGCGGGTGCGTGGACTCATCGGCCGCGCGATTTCGACGGTCGGGCTGATCGGCATCCCTGCAACGGCGGTGCTCGTCCCGCTCGCACCGCGTCTGAGCGAGCTGTTTTTCCACCAGCCGCTGACCGCGGAATACGTGACTCTGCTGGGGGCGGTCGCAATCGTCAGCTATTACCAGATGACCTCGGGCAGCCTGCTCAACGCACTTGGCTTGCAGCATATCAACGTGGTGACCGCGGTCAGCGCGGAGCTGTGCCAGCTCTTTTTGCTGTACCGCTGGTGCGCCAGCCCGCGGCTCGGCATCTACGGCTATCTGCTCGCCATGCTGCTGACCGACACCATCGCGTTTACAGTCAACCTGTGCGTCCTGCGCTGCCGCAGCGGGTTTGCATGCAAACCGCTGCGCCGGTTCGGCGTACCGGCGCTCTGCGGCGCAGCGCTGTTCCTCTGGACGCGCATCTTTTTTCGGGTATTTCAGGATGTTTGCCGCACGGAAGCGGCGGCGCTTATGCTGACCGTTCTGGGCGCGGGCGTGCTGTATGTGCTGGTGCTGCGCCTGATGGGCATTCGGCTGCTGCGGTACCTGTCCCACCGGATCGAGCGCCCGCAGCTGCCACATCTGTGCATGTGGTAAAGCGCTTGACAAAAAGCGGGGAAACCGATAAGATAAAAAGCAAGAGATCATGGCTCCTGCCGGGCGGCGGCAGGGGCCTTTTTGCTGGAAGGGGATGCGGAAATGGAACTGACCATGTGCTGCCCGACGCTGTTCGGGCTGGAGGGCATTGTTGCGGACGAACTGCGCTTTGGCGGCAGGCTCACGGAGGTGCGCGCGGAAAACGGGCGCGTGCTGTTTGAAGGGGATGAGCACACGCTTGCGTGGGCGAACCTCAACCTGCGCTGCGCGGAGCGCGTGCTGATCCGGTTGGGTTCCTTCCGGGCAAAGTCCTTTGACGCTTTGTTTGAAGGCGTGCGCGCGCTGCCGTGGGAGCAGTTTATTCCGAAAGACGGCGCCTTTCCGGTCAAGGGGCACAGCCTGGACTCCGCGCTCCATTCGATCCCCGACTGCCAGAAGATCATCAAAAAGGCAGTCGCGGCGCGGCTGGAGCAGCTGTATCATCAGTCCTGGTTCGAGGAGAGCGGCGCGAAATACCAGATCCAGTTTGCGATCATGCACGACACGGCGGAGCTGTATCTGGACACGTCCGGTGCAGGTCTGCACAAGCGCGGCTACCGTGCGAACAGCAACGCCGCGCCGCTGCGCGAAACGCTGGCCGCGGCGATGGTAAAACTCGCGCGCTGGCGCGGCAGGGAACCGCTCATTGACCCGTTCTGCGGCTCGGGCACGATCGCGATCGAAGCGGCGATGATCGCCCAGCGGCGCGCGCCCGGCCTGCTGCGCGCCTTTGACGCGGAAAAATGGGCCTGCGTTGATGCGGCGGTCTGGCGGCAGGCGCGCGAGGACGCCATCGGCATGACGGACGGCAGCGCGCGCTTCCCCATCGTCGGCAGCGACATCGACCCGGCCTGTGTGCAGCTTTCCATCGAAAACGCCCGCAAAGCAGGCGTATCGGGCACGGTTTTTTTCGAGCAGGCGGATGCCGCGGCGCGTGATTACAGCAGCACGGGCGTGCTGTTTGCCAACCCGCCTTACGGGGAGCGGCTGCTCGATTTGCAGGCGGCGGAAAAGCTGTATGCGGAACTTGGCCGCGCGCTGGCCAAATCCCCGATAAAGCAGTATATCCTGAGCTCGGACCCGCTCTTTGAGCGCTGCTTCGGCCGCAAGGCGGACAAGCGGCGCAAGCTGTACAACGGCATGATCAAATGCGAGCTGCATATGTATTTCAAGCACTCGCCGCGTCCGTCTGCTAAAATCGACCGGAATGCTTCGGGTGGATTCACAAAAAATTCATAAATTTTATGGGGATTTTTCCAAATTACCTCTTGCACATTTGTAAGAGTTGATGTAATATAATACACGAAGTTAGCACTCTGGTTGAAAGAGTGCTAAACCCTGGATTGGTTAATCTTATTTCTTATAGGAGGAATCCGTTATGAAACTCAAGCCCCTTTGCGATCGAGTTGTTATCAAGATGGTCGAGGCGGAAGAAACGACCGCCAGCGGCATCATCCTCACTGCGTCCGCGCAGGAGAAGCCCCAGGTTGCCGAGATCATTGAGGTCGGCCCGGGCGGTGTAGTGGACGGCAAGGAAGTCAAGATGGAAGTTCAGAAGGGCCAGAAGGTCATCACCGGCAAGTACACCGGCACCGAGGTCAAGCTGGACGGCGAGACTTATATCATCGTCCGCCAGAGCGATATTCTTGCGATTGTTGAGTAATTCGAGGAGGTAATTTATCATGGCGAAGCAGCTTATTTACGGAGAGGATGCGCGCAAGGCTCTGCAGCGCGGTATTGACCAGCTCGCTGATACGGTTAAGGTAACGATCGGTCCGAAGGGCCGCAACGTAGTTCTGGACAAGAAGTACGGCGCGCCGCTGATCACCAACGACGGCGTCACCATCGCCAAGGAGATCGAGCTGGACGATGCATATGAGAACATGGGCGCGCAGCTCGTCAAGGAAGTTGCGACCAAGACCAACGACGTAGCAGGCGACGGCACCACCACCGCGACCGTTCTGGCGCAGGCGTTCGTCCGCGAGGGCCTGAAGAACGTAGCGGCCGGTGCAAACCCGATGGTGATGCGCCGCGGTATTTCCAAGGCTGTCAACGCAGCTGTGGAAGCGATTGCGAAGAACTCCAAGGCTGTTGACGGTACGAACGACATCGCCCGCGTTGGCGCGATCTCTTCCGGCGACGACGAGATCGGCAAGCTGATCGCAGAGGCAATGGAAAAGGTTTCGACCGACGGCGTTATCACGGTTGAGGAGTCCAAGACCGCGGAGACCTACTCCGAGGTTGTTGAGGGCATGCAGTTCGACCGCGGCTACGTTACCCCCTATATGTGCACCGATACCGAGAAGATGGAAGCAAACCTGGACGACGCGCTGGTGCTGATCACCGACAAGAAGCTGTCCAACATCCAGGAGCTGCTCCCGATCCTCGAGCAGGTCGTTAAGGCCGGCAAGAAGCTGCTGATCATCGCGGAGGACATCGAGGGCGAGGCGCTGTCCACCCTGATCGTCAACCGTCTGCGCGGCACGTTCACCTGCGTTGCAGTCAAGGCGCCGGGCTTCGGCGACCGCCGCAAGGAGATGCTGCGTGATATCGCCATCCTGACCGGCGGCACTGTGATCTCCGAGGAGGTCGGCATCGAGCTGAAGGACGCGACGATGGCAATGCTGGGCACTGCCCGCCAGATCAAGGTCACCAAGGAGACCACCACGATCGTTGACGGCGCCGGCGACAAGCAGGCGATCGCAGCTCGTGTCAACGAGATCCGCGGCGCAATCGAGCGCACCACCTCTGACTTCGACCGCGAGAAGCTGCAGGAGCGCCTGGCCAAGCTGGCCGGCGGCGTAGCAGTCATCAAGGTTGGCGCTGCGACCGAGACCGAAATGAAGGAAAAGAAGCTGCGCATCGAGGACGCGCTCAACGCGACCCGCGCTGCTGTTGAGGAAGGCATCGTAGCCGGCGGCGGCGTTGCATATGTCAACGCGATCTCCGCAGTTGAGGCGCTGGCTGAGACTGCTGAGGGCGACGAGAAGACCGGCATGCAGATCGTTGCACGCGGTCTGGAAGCGCCGATGGCGCAGATCGCTGTCAACGCAGGCATCGAGGGCGCGATCGTTGTCGATAAGGTCAAGAACTCCGGCAAGGTTGGCTACGGCTTTGACGCTGCGACCGAGACCTACGGCGACATGATTGCAAACGGCATCGTCGACCCGACCAAGGTCAATCGTTCTGCGCTGCAGAATGCGGCTTCGGTTGCTTCGATGGTTCTGACCACCGAGAGCCTGGTTGCCGACAAGAAGGAGCCGGTGGCTCCCGCTCCGGCAGCACCGGACATGGGCGGTATGTATTAATAAACCGTTTTAAAAGCTGATAGGATAAGCGCGATGCAGAGCATCGCGCTTATTTTTTAGTGAGCAAAGCCCCTAGCAAGAATGTTGTGTGTTCGCCTCTGCGCTTCCTGTCGATCTCAGGAAGTTTATTGGTACAGTGTGAAACAGCGTATTGCTCGCGTGTAGACGGATATAGAATAAGCCGAGGGGTAGTGTCAAGTATTTTTCGCAAAATGGTTTGCAGGCCCTGGCATGAGAGAAGTCAGCCAGCAATGGAGGCATCCTCAACGGCAGCTTCCAGGTGCTTCATGTTCATGTACTTCTTGTTGCCCCACTGGGTGCCGGCCACATGGCGCAGCCGGGCACAGACCAGCATGGGGGCGGAATTACCGTCCGGGAAACTGCCCACCACACGGGTGCGGCGGCGAATCTCCCGGTTGAGCCGTTCAATGACATTATTAGTACGGATGCGAGTCCAATGTTCACCGGGAAAATCGCAGAAAGTCAGCGTTTGAGGCTTCTTCAAATTATGTGTAAACCTCCTGAGTGGTGTAAAATAGAAGCA
>DGYFR06201__coassemble_809_pt1 | contig 22397 bp, 23 predicted proteins | sample DGYFR06201__metabat2_high_PE_040 | metagenome-assembled genome bin DGYFR06201 | reverse complement strand
CCGGAAAGGAGACAGCCGCAATGCAAAACCAACATATTGCCTACCACGGCGGACAGGCGCTGCGCCGCGGCTGGACGACCGGCACCTGCGCGGCGGCAGCCGCTGAGGCGGCGGCGCTGCTGCTTCTGACCGGCAGAGCGCCTGCCGAACTCCGGCTGGAAACGCCGGGCGGCCTGACCTTCACCCTGCCGGTTGAGCAGCCGCATTTGGATGGGGACGCGGCGGTCTGCACGGTGCGCAAGGATGCGGGCGACGACCCGGACATCACAAACGGCGTGGGCATCTCGGCGGCCGTGTGCCGCGCATCGGAAGGCGTCACGATCGACGGCGGCGCGGGCGTGGGCCGCGTGACCCGGCCCGGACTTGCCATGCCGGTGGGCGCGGCGGCGATCAACCCCGGCCCCCGCGCGCAGATCACGGCGGCGCTCGAGCGCGCCGCGCACGCCTGCGGCTACACGGGCGGCTTTTCGGTCATCATCTCGGCGGAAAACGGCGAGGAGCTCGCCAAACAGACCTATAACGAGCACCTCGGCGTGGTCGGCGGCCTGTCCATCCTCGGGACGAGCGGTATCGTCGAGCCGATGAGCGAAAAGGCGCTGGTGGACACCATCCTGCTCGAGCTGGACAGCCTGTACGCGGGCGGCCAGCGCACCGCCTTCCTGTGCCCGGGCAACTACGGCGCGGACTTCGCGCGGGACACGCTCGGGCTGGACCTCGAAAAGGCGGTCAAGTGCTCCAACTTCATCGGCGAAGCGCTCGACCACGCGGTGTTCCGCGGGTTCGATGATATCCTGCTGGTCGGTCACGCGGGTAAGCTGGTCAAGCTCGCCGCGGGCGTGATGAACACGCACTCCTCGGTGGCGGACGGCAGGCAGGAGATCTTCACCGCGCACGCGGCGCTCTGCGGCGCGGGGCGAGACACACTCAAGGGGCTGATGCAGTCCATCTCGGTGGATGCGTGCATCGAGCTGCTCGACCGCGAACATCTGCGCGAACCTGTGCTCGCGCGTATTGAAAGCGAGATCGAAAAACGCCTTGCCCTGCGGCTGCGCGGCCGCGGGCATGTGGAATTTATCCTGTTTACAGCAAAATACGGCATTCTGGCGCAGTCGCCCGGGGCGATGGCGCTGTGTGAAAGGTTGAGGGAAAGCAAATGAGCAAAGCAAAACTGTACGGCGTGGGCGTCGGCCCGGGCGACCCCGAGCTGCTGACCGCCAAGGCCATCCGCGTGATCCGGGAATGCGCGGTCGTCGCGGTGCCGCAGTCGGGCGCGGGCGATCAGGCCGCACTGACCATCGCGGCGGAATACATTGGGGACAAGCCGGTGCTGCACTGTGACATGCCGATGACGCGCGACAAGGCCGCGCGGGACGCGAGCCACGACCGCGCCGCGGACGGGATCTCAGCGCTGCTGGACGAGGGCAAGGACGTCGCGTTCCTGACACTCGGCGACCCGACCGTGTATTCGACCTGCTGGTATGTGCTAAAGCGCGTGGCCGCGCGCGGGTATGAGACCGAGCTGGTGCCCGGCGTGCCGTCCTTCTGCGCGGCGGCAGCGGCGCTCGGCCGCGCCCTGTGCGAGGACGGCGAGATGCTGCACATCATCCCCGCGTCGCACGGCGCGGTGGACGAGGGCCTTGACCTTGCGGGCAGCAAGGTGCTGATGAAGGCAGGGAAGTCCATCCTCGAGGTGCGCGACAAGCTGGCCGCGCGCGGCGAGCTGCAAAACGCGGCGCTCGTCGAGCGCTGCGGCATGGAAGGGCAGCGCATCGTGACCGATCTTTCGACAATGGACGACCCGACCGGTTACTTTTCCATCATTCTCGTCAAGGAGGGACAGGCATGATCTACTTTGTCGGCGCAGGTTCGGGCGCACCCGACCTGATCACCGTGCGCGGTGCGAAGCTGCTCAGCGAGGCGGACGTGATCGTCTATGCCGGCTCGCTGGTCAACCCCGCGCTGCTGGATTATAAAAAGCAGGGCTGCGAGGTCTACGACAGCGCCAAGATGACGCTCGAAGAGGTTATTGCGGTCATGGCGCCCGCGGCCAAGGCGGGCAAGACTGTCGTGCGGCTGCACACGGGCGACCCGTGCGTCTACGGCGCGCACCGCGAGCAGATGGACGAGCTGGACAAGCTGGGGATCGATTACGAGATCTGCCCGGGCGTGTCCTCGTTCTGCGGCGCGGCGGCGGCGCTCAAAGCCGAGTACACTTTGCCGAACGTCAGCCAGACGGTCATCCTGACCCGCATGGAGGGGCGCACCCCGGTGCCGGAAAAAGAGCAGATCGAGTCGCTCGCCGCGCACGGCGCAACGATGGTGATCTTCCTGTCCGCAGGGCAGCTCGAAAAGCTGTCCCAGCGGCTGATCGCGGGCGGCTACGCGCCCGAAACCCCGGCGGCGATCGTCTACAAGGCGACCTGGCCGGATGAAAAGGTCATCCGCACGACGGTCGCGGGGCTGGCCGAAGCGGCAAAGCGCGAGGGCGTGACCAGGACCGCGCTCATCACGGTCGGCGGCTTTTTGGGCGACGAGTACGACCGCTCCAAGCTGTATGACCCGGCGTTCACGACCGGGTTCCGCGAGGCGAGCAAATGAAGCACGCGAAGTTCGTGTCCTTTACCGCAGTCGGCGCGCGCACGGCGGCGAAAGCTGCGGCGCTGCTGCCGGACTTTCTCACCGAGCGCTACGCCCGCACGGTCGACCCGTCGCTCTCCGGCACCTCGCTTTCGCGCTTTGCGCAGCAGGCGATGGTGGACTGCGACCTGATCGTTTTCGTGGGCGCGGCGGGCATCGCGGTGCGCGCGGTCGCGCCCTACCTCGCGGGCAAGGCATATGACCCGGCGGTCGTCGTGATCGACGAGGCGGGCAGGTTTGTCATCCCGGTGCTGTCCGGGCACCTGGGCGGCGCGAACGAGCTGGCCGAGCGTCTGGCGCACGGCCTCGGCGCGCAGGCGGTCGTCACGACCGCGACCGACGGGCGCGATGTGTTCGCGGTCGATAACTGGGCCAAGGACAACGGCTGCACGGTGCTCGACCCGCCGAACATCAAGCATGTGTCCGGCGCGCTGCTGCGCGGCGAAACGGTCGGCGTGCGGTCGGACTTTCCGGTGGACGGGCGGCTGCCCGCGCACATCAGCCTGGACGCGGACGCGGAGAGCGGCTTTGTGATCGGGTTTGACACAAAGGCCGCGCCGTTTGCGCACACCCTGCATCTCGTGCCGCGCATCGTGTATGCGGGCATCGGCTGCCGCAGGGGGACGGACGCGGATAAGATCGAGACCGCGGTGCGGGAGACGCTCACGGCGGCGGGCGTGCCGCGGGAGGCGGTCTGCGGCGCGGCGAGCATTGACATCAAGAAAGACGAGCCGGGGCTGCTGCTGTTCTGCGAAACGCACGGCCTCGCGCTGACCACCTTTTCGGCGGAAACGTTGCGGCAGGCCGCGGGGGACTTCACCCCGTCCGCCTTTGTCGCGGAGACCGTGGGGGTGGATAATGTATGCGAGCGCGCGGCGGTGTGCGCGGCGGGCGGCGGCAGGCTGCTCTGCCGCAAGACCGCGCGGGACGGCGTGACCGTGGCGCTCGCAGCGCGGGACTTCCGCGTGACATTTGCGTGACAAGAGGATTTTTGGAGGATTGCTGTTGTGGATCTGTGTATGACGGGCATTGACTTTGTGCATGCGCCGCTGGAAAAGCGCGAGCGGGTCTCGCTGGTGCGCGGGCAGGTGCAGGCGCTGCTGCCGTGCATTGCGGCGCAGAAAGGCGTGCAGGGCTGCGTGCTGCTCGCGACCTGTAACCGGACCGAGCTGTATCTGCACGGTGCGGAGGGCGCGGAGCTCGACGCGCTCGCCGTGCTGGCCGAGGCGGCGGGCTTTGACGCGGCAGAATACCGCGGCTACAGCATCACGCGCACCGGGGAGGAGGCCGTACATCACCTGATGCAGGTCGCCGCCGGGCTGGAGAGTCAGATTTTCGGCGACGACCAGATCGTCTCGCAGGTCAAGGGCGCGGTAGCACTCGCGCGCGAGGCAAAGACTGTGGACGCTGTGCTGGACACGCTGTTCCGGCGCGCGGTCACGGCGGGCAAGCGCGTGCGCACCGAAACCAGGCTGACCGGCGTGCCCGCGTCCGCGGCCGAGGTCGGTGCGCGGCGGGCGGCGCAGTTTTTCGGCTCGCTCGAGGGCAAGCGCGCGGTCGTGATCGGCAACGGCGAGATGGGCCGCCTTGCGGCCTCCACCCTGCGGGCGCAGGGCTGCGCGGTCACGGTGACCCTGCGCAGCTACCACCACGGCGAGACCGTCGTGCCCGCCGGGTGCGATACCTGGCCGTATGACACGCGCTGCGAGGTGCTGGACGGCGCGGACCTTGCGGTCAGCGCGACGACCAGCCCGCATTTTACTCTGACGGCCGAACAGGTCGCGGCAATGCAGAGTCCGCCGCGCCTGCTGCTCGACCTCGCCATGCCGCGCGACATCGAGCAGGCGGTCGGGGAGGACAAGCGCGTAACTTTGCTCAATCTGGACGATCTGGGCGACCTCGGCGACCATAATGCGGAGGCGCGCGAAGTCGCCATGCGCATCCTCGGCGAGGAGGAGCAGGCGTTTTACGAATGGTACGGCTACCGGCAGGCGCTGCCGCTGATCGCGGCGGTCAAGGACGAGGCGCTGGCGCGCCTGCACTACGACCATGCCTACAACGGCCTGCACGAGGACGGCGATCTGGACGGGCTGGCAGAGCTCGCGGTGAACAAAACCGTGGATCTGCTGCTGGGCGGCATGAAAGAACTGGTGGACGCCGAACATCTGGCGGCGTGCCTTGCACATATGAGAAAGGGGAGCGGCAGATGAAGCTGTATTGCATCGGCATTGGGCCGGGCGGAGAGGAACAGATGACGCTGCGCGCGGTGCGCGCGCTTGAGAAATGCGACTGTGTGGCGGGCTACGGCCTGTACCTTGACCTGATCGAAAACCTGATCGAGGGCAAGGCGCGCGTGCAGACCGGCATGACAAAAGAGGTCGACCGCTGCACCGCGGCGCGCGACCTCGCCAAACAGGGCAAGACGGTCGCGGTCGTCTCGTCCGGCGACGCGGGCGTGTACGGCATGGCGGGCCTGCTGCTCGAGGTGTGCGAAAACGACCCGGAGATCGAGGTCGAGGTCATCCCCGGCATCACGGCGGCCTGCTCGGGCGGCGCGGTGCTCGGCTCGCCCATGACGTGCGACTTTGCGTGCGTGTCGCTCTCCGACCTGCTCACCCCGTGGGAGGTCATCGAGCAGCGCCTGCGCGGCGCGGCGCAGGGCGATTTCTGCATCGCGCTCTATAACCCGGCGAGCAAAAAGCGCACCGATCACCTGCGGCGCGCGTGCGATATTCTGCTCGAAGTACAGCCGCCCGAAACCGTGTGCGGCCTCGTGCGCAACATCGGCCGCGAGGGCGAGGAATACACCCTGACCACGCTCGGTGCGCTGCGCGACACCACGGTCGATATGCTGACCACGGTGTTTGTCGGCAACAGCCGCACGCGCGTGGTGAACGGCCGCATGGTCACCCCGCGGGGGTACCGCGGCGTATGAAGCTGGTCGTTTTTTCCGGCACGAGCGAGGGGCACGCGCTGTGCCGGTTCCTGTCCGCGCGCGGCGCGCGGGCGGATGTCTACGTTGCGACCGAATACGGCGCGGCGGTCATGGAGCCGATGGACGGCGTTACCGTGCACGAGGGGCGGCTGGACACGGCGGAGATCGCCGCCCGGCTGGACGCGGACACGCTGCTGGTCGATGCGACCCACCCTTATGCCTCGGCCGTGACCGACAACCTGCGCGCGGCCTGTGCTCAGACCGGCGCGCAGTATGAGCGCCTGCTCCGCCCCGTGACAGCAGTGGGCGGCTGCGAGACCGTGCCGGATACGGCGGCTGCGGTCGCGTGGCTGAACGCGCACCCGGGCAAGGCGCTGCTGACGACCGGCAGCAAGGAGCTGGATGCGTACACGGCGGTCGAAAACTGGCGCGAGCGGCTGTATCCGCGCGTGCTCGCGACCGCGTCCGTGCTGCAAAAATGCGAGGCGCTTGGCTTTGCGGGCGCGCACATCATCGCCATGCAGGGGCCGTTCTCACACGAGATGAACGCGGCGCTCCTGCGGCAGACGGGCGCGGATATCCTGGTCACCAAGGACACGGGCGCGTCCGGCGGGTTTGCGGAAAAACTGTCCGCCGCGCGCGAGGTGGGGGCGACCGTGCTGGTCATCGCGCGGCCGCGCGCGGAGACCGGGCGCACGCTCGAAGAGATGCAGGCGTATCTCGCGGACAAGTTCAGGCTGGCCGAACTCGGTGCGGCGCAGGCGGAAGCCCTGCCGCGCTTTCCGCTGTTCGTGTCGCTCGCGGGCAAAAAATGCGTGGTGATCGGCGCGGGCAAGATCGCCGCGCGGCGCATCGGGGTGCTGCGGCGCTTCGGTGCGGAGGTGGTTGTCGTCGCGCCGGAGGATAAGGCGGGCATCGGCCTGACCCACTGCCGCGGCTACGAGAAAAGCGATCTTTCGGGGGCTTTTCTGGCAGTCGCGGCGACAAATGACCGCGCGGTCAACTACCGCATCGCGCAGGACTGCGCAGCGCTGGGCATCCCGTGCAGCGTGGCCGACTGCGCGGCGGAATCCACCTTTTTCTTCCCCGCCGTGTGCGAGGGCGGGGGGCTGACCGCAGGCGTGGTGTCGCGCGGCGCGGCGCACGGCAAAACCGCCGCTGCAGCGAAGCGCATCCGCGCGGTATTGGAGGAAATGCAATGATCAAAGTAGGAAGCCGGGACAGTAAGCTCGCTGTCGTGCAGGCCGAGGAGGTCTGCCGCGCGCTTGGGGACTGCGAGCTGATCACCATGAAAACGCTCGGCGACATGATTCTGGATAAAACGCTCGATCAGGTGGGCGGCAAGGGGCTGTTCGTCAAGGAGCTCGACCGCGCGCTGGCTGACCGGCGGGTCGACCTGACTGTGCACAGCTTGAAGGACGTGCCGATGGAGCAGCCGGAGGGGCTGCCGCTCGTCGCCTTTACCCGGCGCGAGGACGCGCGCGACGCGCTCGTGCTGCCGCAGAGCAGCGCGTGGGATAAAAGTAAGCCCATCGGCTGTTCGTCCGCCCGGCGGCGCGTGCAGCTCGCGGCGCTGTTTCCGGAGATCGAGGTCAAGCCCGTGCGCGGCAACGTGCTCACGCGGCTGGACAAGCTCGACCGCGGGGAGTACGGCGCGCTCGTGCTCGCGGCGGCGGGGCTGCACCGTCTGGGGCTGGAAGGCCGCATCACCCGGTATTTTTCGCCGGACGAGATCATCCCCGCGGCGGGGCAGGCGATCCTCGCCGTGCAGGGCCGCGAGGGCGAGCTGGCCGACGAGGTCAAAAAGCTGGACGACGCGGACGCGCACGACTGCGCGACCGCCGAGCGGTCGTTCGTCAAGACGCTCGGCGGCGGGTGCTTTGCGCCGGTCGCGGCCTATGCCGAGACCGAGGGGGACTACATCCATCTGCGCGGGCTGTACGTCACCGAGGACGAAAGCCGGTCCGCGCGCGGCGCGGTCACCGGGCCGCGGAGCGAGGCGGCGTCGCTCGGGCGCACGCTCGCCTTGCAGCTGCAAAAACAGGCGGAGGGAACATTATGACAGGAAAAGTAACGCTGGTCGGCGCCGGCCCGGGCGGGCGCGAGCTGCTGACGCTCGCGGGCGCGGCGGCGATCGAAAAAGCGGACGCGGTCGTGTTCGACCGGCTGGTGAACGAGGATATCCTCGGCCTGATCCCGGAAACGGCCGAGCGCGTGAATGTCGGCAAGGAGAACAACCATCATCCCGTGCCGCAGGATCAGATCAACGAAATTCTGGTGCGGCTGGCGAAGGAGGGCAAAAACGTCGTGCGGCTCAAGGGCGGCGACTGCTACCTGTTCGGCCGCGGCGGGGAGGAGTGCGAATACCTGCTCGAAAACGGCGTGCCGTTTCAGGTCATCCCGGGCGTGACGAGCGCGCTTGCGGCGCCCGCGTTTGCAGGCATCCCGGTGACGCACCGCGACTTCTGCTCGTCCGTGCACATCATCACCGCGCACGCCCGCGCGGGCAAGCCGCTTCAGATCGACTTTGACAGTCTGGTGAAAGCGGGCGGCACGCTGGTGTTCCTCATGGGCCTGACCGCGCTCGAGCAGGTTATGGACGGCCTGCTCTCCGCGCACATCGCGCCCGATATGCCCGCGGCCGTGATCGAAAACGGCACGCGCGGCAACCAGCGCAAGGTCGTGGCGACGGTCTCGGACCTCGCGCCGCAGGTGCGCGCGGCGGGGCTCAAAAGCCCGGCGCTCATCATTGTGGGCAAGGTGTGCACCTTAAGCGACAAGCTCGACTGGTTTACGCCCCTGCCGCTGCACGGCAAAACGGTCGTCGTGACCCGGCCGCGCGAGCGGGCGGGTACGCTGGCGGCGCGCCTGCGCGAGCTGGGCGCGAACGTGATTGAAGCGCCGTGCATCGAGACAGTAGAGCGCGAAAACGTGCAGCCGCTGGCGGACGCACTTAGACAAAAGCACGACTGGGCGGTGTTCACCAGCCCGGCGGGCGTCCACGCGGCGGTGCACGCGCTTCACAAACTCGGGCGCGACCTGCGCGCGCTGTACGGCATGCAGCTCGCGGCGATCGGCCGCGGCACAGCGGACGCGCTGGCGGGCTACGGCTTGACCGCCGACCTCATCCCCGCGCAGTACGACGGGGAACACCTCGCGGACGCGCTCACGGCGGTCCTGCCGCAGGGCGGCGCGGCGCTGCTGCTGCGCGCGGCGGCGGGCGGGCACATCCTGCCCAAAAAGCTGAAAGCCGCGGGCGTGTATGTCACCGACGTGCCGCTGTACGACACCGAATACCGCTGCGCCAAGGCGGACGAGCTGCGCGCCATGCTGGAGCAGGGCACGGCAGACATCGTGACCTTTACCAGCATGTCCACGGTCGAGGGCTTCGTTCAGGCCGTGGGTGCGGCGGATTACACCGGCTTTACCGCGCTTTGCATCGGCGAGCAGACCGCACAGGCGGCCCGCAAATACGGTATGCAGGTCAGGGTTGCGCAAAATGCAACCATTGACGCAATGATAGATCAACTCAAAATGGAGAATTGAAGGTGGAGAATGACAGTACCATCATTCTCCATACTCCATTCTACATTCTCCATATCGGAAAGGGAGTCTTTGTCATGTTCAACCAAACCATCCGTCCCCGCCGCCTGCGCATCTCGGATAACCTGCGCAAGCTGGTGCGCGAGACGCGCATTTCCCCCGAAAGCCTGATCTGGCCGATCTTCGTCGCCGAGGGCGAAAACATCTACGAGGAGATCCCCTCGCTGCCCGGCCAGTACCACTATTCGCCCGATCAGCTGTACCGCATGGTCGAGCGCGCGCATGAGCACGGCGTGTCCCGCGTCATCCTGTTCGGCCTGCCCAAGGACAAGGACGAGATCGGCTCGGGCGCATGGGCGGAGGACGGCATCGTCCAGCAGGGCATCCGCAAGATCAAGGAGCTTGACCCGGAGATGTATGTCGTGACCGACGTGTGCATGTGCGAATACACCTCGCACGGCCACTGCGGCATCCTGTGCGGTCATTATGTGGACAACGACCAGACCATCGCGCGGCTTGCGCAGATCGCGGTCAGCCACGCGAAGGCGGGCGCGGACATGGTCGCGCCCTCGGACATGATGGACGGCCGCGTCGCGGCGATCCGCGCGGCGCTGGACGAAAACGGCTTCGTCAACGTGCCGATCATGTCCTATGCGGCAAAGTACGCTTCCTATTTCTACGGCCCGTTCCGCGATGCGGCAGGCTCTGCGCCGTCGTTCGGCGACCGCCGCTCCTACCAGATGGACTGGCACAACGGCCGTGAGGCCATGCGCGAATGTGCGCTCGACGTGCAGGAGGGCGCGGACATCCTGATGATCAAGCCCGCGATGAGCTACCTCGATCTGGTGTACCAGTGCAAGCAGCGGTTCGACCTGCCGGTCGCGGCGTATGCGGTTTCGGGCGAGTACGCGATGATCAAGGCCGCGGCAAAGGCCGGCCTGATCGACGAATACGGCGTGATGTGCGAGAGTGCGGTATCCATTTACCGCGCGGGCGCGGATATCCTCATTACCTACTATGCGCCCGAGCTCGCGGACGCGATCCGGAAGGGAGACATCGGCTGATATGACGAAATCCGAACAGCTTTTTGAGCGGGCATGCAAGGTGCTGCCCGGCGGCGTCAACTCGCCTGTGCGCGCGTTCCGCGCGGTGGGCGGCAAGCCGCGCTTTATCGTCAAGGGCCTCGGCAGCCATGTGCTGGACGAGGATGGGCTGGAATACATCGACTACGTCGGTTCGTGGGGGCCAATGGTGCTCGGCCACAGCCATCCGGACATCCTGAAAGCGGTCTATGACCGCATGGTGAACGGCCTGTCGTTCGGCGCGCCGACCGCGCTCGAGGTCGAGATGGCCGAGAAGATGGTCGAGATGGTACCGAACATCGAGATGGTACGCATGGTCAACTCGGGCACCGAGGCGGTCATGAGCGCGGTGCGTCTTGCGCGCGGCGCAACCGGGCGCGACAAGATCATCAAGTTCGAGGGCTGCTACCACGGCCATTCGGATGCGATGCTGGTTGGCGCGGGCAGCGGCGCGCTCACGCAGGGCGAGCCGGACTCCAAGGGCGTGACCCGCGGCGCGGCGCAGGATACCTTGATGGCGCAGTACAACGATCTCGCCTCGGTCGAGCGCCTGCTGGACGCCAACCCGGGACAGATCGCGGCGGTGATCGTCGAGCCGGTCGCGGCGAACATGGGCGTTGTGCCGCCGAAGGACGGCTTTTTGCAGGGCCTGCGCGACCTGTGCGACAAGCACGGCAGCCTCCTGATCTTTGACGAGGTCATCACGGGCTTCCGCCTTGCGGCGGGCGGCGCGCAGGAATACTTCGGCGTGCGTGCCGATCTGGTCACCTTTGGCAAGATCATTGGCGGCGGCATGCCGGTCGGCGCGTACGCGGGCACGCGCGCGCTGATGGAACAGGTCGCGCCGTGCGGCCCGGTGTATCAGGCGGGCACGCTGTCCGGCAACCCGGTCGCGATGGCGGCAGGGCTGGCGCAGCTCCAGATTTTGACCGACCATCCCGAGGTCTACACGGTCATGGAGACCTCGGCGCAGTATATCGCAAACCACCTGCGCGAGAGCGCAAAGAAGCACGGCGTCAAGATGCAGGTCAACCAGGCCGGCTCGCTGCTCTGCCCGTACTTCACCGAGACCCCGGTGGACTGCTTCGCAGCCGCCAAGACCAGCGATACAAAGAAATACGCAAAATATTTTAACGAAATGTTATCGCGCGGCGTATACCTTGCGCCCAGTCAGTTCGAGGCGATGTTCGTCTCCTCGGCGCATACGCAGAACGACCTTGCCTGCACCGTGCAGGCGGCAGAGGAGAGCATCGCGGCGCTCGGGAATTGAGAATTGCAAATGTGGAATGGAGAATGAATGATCTGCGGCCAGTTTTCCATTCTCAATTTTCCATTGTCCATTTTCCATCCACAGGAGGTGCTTTATGTCCCGCAAATTTTACATCATCGGCGCCGGCATGGGTGCGCCGGACAGCCTGACCGGCGAAGCCGCGCACGCGCTCGCAGCGTCGGACGCGGTGTTCGCCACCCAGCGGCTGACCGCGGTCTGTGACCGCGCGGCGGTCTGCCCGTTCGACCAGCTCGCGGCTGAGGCGATCGCCTCCGGCGCGCAGACGGTGTCCGTGCTGGTTTCGGGCGACGTGGGCTTTTTCAGCGCCGCCGGGCGGCTGCGCGGGCAGCTCGCGCCGCATGGGGACGTGCGGCTGGTCTGCGGCCTGTCCAGCATGCAGTATTTCTGCGCAAAGCTCGGCGTTTCGTATGACGACGCCTGTGTGCGCAGCCTGCACGGGCGCGCGGGCAGCATCCTCGGCGCGGTCAGCTACCATAAAAAGACCTTCGTGCTCACGGGCGGGGAAAATACCGCGCCAAAAGTGTGCAAAACGCTCGCGGACGCGGGACTGGGCGGCCTGACCGTGCACCTCGGCGAAAACCTCGGCACGGCAGACGAGCGCATCCAGACCGGGACAGCGGAGACGCTGGCAGCGGAAGCCTGCGGCAATCTGGCCGTGCTGCTGATCGAGCACCCGGACGCGGTGAACGCTTATGAGCCGGTGCGGGACGATATGCTCACCCGCGCGAAAGTGCCTATGACCAAGGAAGAGGTGCGCTGGGTGTCGGTCAGCCGCTTGGCGGTGCAGCCGCGCGACACGGTTTGGGACGTGGGCGCGGGCACGGGCGCGGTGACGCTCGAGCTGGCGCGTAAAGCGTCCGACGGGCTGGTATACGCGGTCGAGCGCAAGCCCGAGGCTATCGCCCTGCTGCACGAAAACCGCGCAAAGCTCGGCGGTTACAATGTACACATCGTCGAGGGTGCGGCGCCGGATGCGCTCGAAGCCCTGCCCGCGCCGGACTGCGTGTTTGTCGGCGGGAGCGGCGGCGCAATGCGGCGCATCCTCGAAATCGCAAAGCACAAGAACCCTGCGGTGCGCGTGGTGGTTAACGCGATCGCGCTCGAGACCCTGCACGAGACGCGGGCGGCGCTTTCCGCGCTTGGCTTTGCGGACGTGGAAATCACCCAGCTTTCCGCCGCGCGCGGCAAGGCGGTCGGGCCGTATACCATGATGACCGCGAACAATCCGGTGTTCATCCTGTCGGGAGGCGGAGCAGATGCAGAATAACGCGCCCCGCCTGCTGATCGCAGGCACCGGCTCGGGCTGCGGCAAGACGACCGTGACAAGCGCAGTCCTGCGCGCGCTCCAGCGGCGCGGCGAAGCGCTTGCGGCGTTCAAGTGCGGCCCGGACTACATCGACCCCATGTTTCACACCGCGGTGCTCGGCATCCCGAGCCGCAACCTCGACCTGTTCTTTGTGGACGAAACCGAGGTGCGCGGCCAGCTCGCGCGGCACGTCCCGGCGGGCGGGCTGGGCATCATCGAGGGCGTGATGGGCTTTTACGACGGCATTTCCGGCACCTCGGACGCGGCCTCGGCCGCGCACCTTGCGCGCGCGACCGATACGCCCGCTGTGCTGGTCGTGCGGCCGCGCGGGCAGTCGCTCTCGCTCGCGGCGGAGATCAAAGGGTTCCGGGATTTCGCGCCCAACACCCTGCGCGGCGTGATTTTGAACGGGGTGTCCAAAGCAATGTACCCCTTTTACAAGGCGATCGCCGAAAAAGCGGGGCTGACCGTTTACGGATGCCTGCCGCCTGTGCCGGAGGCCGAGATCCCCGACCGGCACCTCGGCCTTGTGACCGCGCAGGAGATCGGGGATTTGCAGGCAAAGCTCGACCTGCTCGCGGACGCGGCGGAGGAGGGACTGGATCTGGACGGCCTGCTCGCGCTGGCGCACACCGCGCCGCCGCTCGCGGACGAGAGCGCGCCGCTTTCGCCGGTGGCGGACAGGCCGGTGCGCATCGCGGTCGCGCGCGACCGTGCGTTCTGCTTTTACTATGCGGACAACTTTGACGTACTGCGCGCGCTGGGCGCGGAGATCGTGGAATTCTCGCCGGTCGGGGACGAAAAGCTGCCGGAGCCTATCGACGGGCTGTACCTCGGCGGCGGGTATCCCGAGCTGTACGCGGAGCAGCTCGCCGCGAACCGCACCATGCGCGAGAGCATCCGCGCGGCCGTACAGGGCGGCCTGCCGACCATTGCGGAGTGCGGCGGCTTTCTGTACCTGCACCGCACGCTGGACGGCGCGGAGATGGCGGGCGTGATCGACGCGGACGCGCACATGACGAAAAGGCTCCAGCCCTTCGGCTATGTGACGCTGACCGCCGGGCGGGACAACCTGCTCTGCCGCGCGGGCGAGACCATCCGCGCGCACGAGTTCCACTACGCGCAGTCAGGCGATAACGGGGACGCGTTCCGCGCGCAAAAGCCGAACGGCCGCGCGTGGGACTGCGTCCACGCATCTGAAACGCTGTATGCGGGTTTCCCGCATCTGTATTTTCGCGCGAACCCCGCGTTTGCGCAGAACTTTGTGCGCGCGTGCGCACAGGGGAGGTAACCGATATGAATTTACAGCAGGCAATCTCGGCGGTGCAGCCGCCGTGTGAGGACAGCCGCGCCGCAGCGCGCCGCCGGTTTTCGGATATTGCGATCCCGCTGGGCAGCTTGGGGCTGCTGCAGGAGGCAGTTGCGCAGCTCGCGGCGATCCAGCGCATCGTGCGGCCCTCGATCGCAAAGCGCGCGGTCGTCATGTTCTGCGCGGACAACGGCGTGGTCGCGCAGGGCGTGACCCAGTGCGGGCAGGAGGTCACCGCGACGGTGACCGAGAACATGGGCCGAGGCAAGTCCACGGTCTGCCTGATGGCGAAACACATCGGCATGGACAGCTTCCCGGTGGACATCGGCGTGGCGCGCGACGTGGAAGGCGAGCGCATCCTGCGCCGCAAGATCCGCTATGGCACCGCGGACATGACCAAAGAGCCCGCCATGACGCGGAATGAGGCGGTGCGCGCGCTCGAGACCGGCATCGGGATGGCCGAGTGGTGCGCCGCGCAGGGCTACCGGCTGGTATGCGGCGGCGAAATGGGCATCGGCAACACCACGACGAGCGCGGCGGTGACCGCCGTGCTGACCGGCGCCAACGTGCGCGACGTGACCGGCCGCGGCGCGGGACTGTCCTCCGAGGGACTGGAACGCAAGGTGCGCGCGATCGAGACCGCGCTCAAGCTGCACCATCCCGACCCCAATGACCCGGTCGATATCCTGCACAAGGTCGGCGGGCTGGACATTGCGGGCATGGCGGGCTTTTACCTCGGCGCGGCGGCGTGCGGCCTGCCGGTCGTGCTGGACGGCGTGATTTCGTGCGCGGCGGCGCTGATCGCGGTGCGGCTGTGCCCCGCGGTGCGCGACTATCTGATCGCGGCGCACCAGTCCGCGGAGCCCGCGGGCCGGCTGCTGCTCGAGGCGCTGGGCTACACGCCGTTCATCAGCGCGGGTATGCGTCTCGGCGAGGGCACGGGCGCGGTCGCGGCAGTGGCGATGATCGATCTGGTGCTCGCGGCGTACGACGGCATGCCGAGCTTTGACGAGGCGGGGATCGAGGCATACCAGCCGCTGACGTAAGACCAAACCAAATTCTGCGATACAGGAGGGAAAGCCATGCTGATACTGGTCACCGGCGGTTCCGCGAGCGGCAAATCCGCGCACGCGGAGCGGCTGCTGTGCGAACACGCGGCGGGCTCCCGCCTGTATCTCGCGACCATGCAGCCCTTTGGCGCGGCGGCGCAAAAGCGCATTGCGCGGCACCGCGCGCTGCGGCAGGGCAAGGGCTTCCAGACGGTCGAGCGTCCCTTAAACCTCGCGGGGCTGGAGCTGCCCCGGCGGTATGACGGCATCCTGCTCGAGGACTTGGGCAACCTGCTGGCCAACGAGCTGTTTGCGCCCGCGGGCGCAAAGGACGCGGCGTTCGGCAGCATCCTTGCAGGGATCGGGCGCCTGCAAGACTGCTGCGAAACGCTGGTCATTGTGACGAATGAGATTTTTTCGGACGGCCTGCCCTACCCGGCGGAGACCGTCCGGTACATCGAGCTGCTCGGGCGGCTGAACGCCGCGCTCTGCGCCCGCGCGGACGCGGCCTATGAATCGGTCTGCGGCATTTTGCTGCCAATAAAGGAGGGGGAAAAACAGTGAAAAGTGCATGGAGCGGCCTGCTGGTCGCGTTTTCGCTCTATTCGGCGGTGCCCGTGCCGCAGGTGCAGTGGGAGAAAAAGACCATGCGCTGGGCGCTGTCCTTCCTGCCGCTTGTGGGCGTGCTGGTCGGCGCGGCAGAGTGGCTGTGGTACCTGTTCTGTGCGCATTTTGGCGCGGCGGCGCTGTTTTACGCGGTCGGCGCGGCGCTCATCCCGCTCATCATCTCGGGCGGCATCCATCTGGACGGCCTGTGCGACACCTGCGACGCGCTCTGCTCCTATGGCGACCGCGAGAAGCGGCTCGCCATCCTCAAGGACCCGCACGTCGGCGCGTTCGGGCCGATGTGGCTGATGGCGTTTCTGCTGGCCGAGGCGGCGTGCTTTGCGCAGATTTACGAAATGCCTACGCTGCTGCCGCTGGCCTGCGTGGGCTTCGCCGTAGCGCGCACGCTGGGCGGATGCAAGATCGTGCTGTCGCCCTGCGCAAAGGACACCGGGCTGGCGCATATCTTTGCGGAGAACAGCGACAAAAAGGTGGTCGCCGTTACGCTGATGATCGAATTTGTGCTGTTTGTGACCGTGGCTGGGCTGCTGGTATACGCGGTGCCGTACGGCCTGCGGGCAGCAAAGATTTGGGCAGTCGTGCTGCTGCTGTGGTATGGGGTACATGAAAAGCTCAGCCGCCGCGTGTTCGGCGGTATCACGGGCGACCTTGCGGGCTTCTGCATCTCGCTGTCCGAGCTGCTCGCGCTCGCGTGCGCCGCGTTTGGAGGGCTGATGATATGACGGTATTATTGGTTGGCGGCGCGTATCAGGGCAAGGCCGCGCTCGCAAAGCGGCTGTATCCCGACCTGCCGCTCGTCCAAAACCTGCACGCGCGCGTGCGGGAGGAGCTTGCGGCCGGGCGCGACCCGATGGCGCTGCTGGAGGCCTTGCACGGCCATGTGATCACCTGCGACGAGGTCGGCTGCGGCGTGGTGCCGCTGGACCGCGCGGATGAGGACTACCGCGAGGCGGTCGGCCGTCTGTGTTGCGCGCTTGCGGACGAGGCGGACGCGGTCGTGCGCGTGATGGCGGGCGTGCCGCAGTGGATCAAAGGAGAAAAGCCATGTATGTGACCTGCGCCGTGCTGCTCGGCTTTTTGCTGGACTGGATTTTCGGCGACCCCCAAAAGCTGCCGCACCCGATCTGCGCGGTGGGCAAGCTGGTGTCGCTGGCGGAAAAGCTGCTGCGGCGGATTTTCCCCAAAACCCCGCGCGCGCTGACCTCTGCGGGCGTGCTGCTGTGGATCATTGTGTGCGGCGTGAGCTTTGCGGTGCCGTTTTTCCTGCTGCGCTGGCTGCGGGACGTGAATTTCTGGCTGGGTTTTGGCGTGGAAGCGCTGCTGTGCTGGACGCTGTTTGCGCGCAAGAGCCTTGCGGATGCGGGCGTGCATGTGTATTCCGCGCTGGACGAGTCGCTCGACGCGGGCCGCAAGGCGGTCGCGATGTACGTCGGCCGCGACACGGCGGCGCTCGACAAGGAAGGCGTCATCAAGGCTGCGGTCGAGACCGTGGCGGAGAACACGACCGACGGCGTGGTCTCGCCCATGATCTTCATGCTGATCGGCGGCGCGCCGCTGGGCTTTCTCTACAAAGCGGTCAACACGCTGGACTCGATGGTCGGCTACCACAACGACAAGTACGAATATCTGGGCAAGTTTTCCGCCCGGATGGACGATGTGTTCAACTTTATCCCTGCGCGGCTGACTGCGGCCTGCATGATCGCGGGCGCGGGCATGCTGCATCTGGACAACCGCAACGCGCTGCGCATCTACCGCCGCGACCGCAGCGGCCACAAGAGCCCGAACGCAGGCCAGACCGAGTCGGTCTGCGCGGGCGCGCTGCATGTGCAGCTCGGCGGGGATGCAAGCTATTTCGGCAAAACAGTGAAAAAGGCGGCGTTCGGCGACCCGGACCGGGAAATTAACCGCGGGGATATCCTGCGGTCGATCGACCTGATGACCGCGGCGAGCGTGCTCGCGCTCGTGCTGTGCGCGGTCATCCGGCTGACCGTGGACTGGCCGCCGCTCGGCTGACGGGAAAGGAGGACGGCCATGCCCGAATATGTACACGGCGGGGATGTGTATTCCTACGCGGAAGCCTACGGCGGCGCGCCGCTCGACCTTTCTGCGAACATCAACCCGTTCGGTATCCCTGAGGCGGTGAAGCAGGCCATGCACGATGCGGTCGAGGACTGCACGCGCTACCCGGACCCATTCTGCCGCGCGGCGCGGCGCGCGATCGGCGCGGCGGAGGGCGTCGACCCGGACTGGCTCTACTGCGGCAACGGCGCGGCGGATGTGCTCGACCGGCTTGCGGCCGTACTGCGGCCAAAGACCGCGCTGCTGACCGCGCCCACTTTCGCGGAGTATGAGCGCACGCTCGCGGGCGCGGCTCTCCGCGTCCATCTGCTGCGGGAGGACGAGGGCTTCGCGGTGACCGAGCGGATTCTTTTGGACATCACGCCGGAAATCGACGCGGTCTATCTGTGCAACCCCAACAACCCGACCGGGCGCACGATCGAGCCGCAGCTTTTGCACAGGGTTGTGGAAAAGTGCGCGCAAAACGATATCTGGCTCATCGTGGACGAGTGCTTTAACGACTTTTTGACAGACAGCGCGCGGCACACGTTGAAAGCCCGGCTCGCAGACTATCCCAAGCTGGTGATCCTGCGGGCGTATACCAAGATGTACGCCGTGCCGGGCGTGCGGTTCGGCTGGTGCATGACGTCGAACACCGACCTCGTCGAGGGGCTGTACCGCGCGGGCCAGCCGTGGAACGTGTCGGTCATCGCGCAGGCGTGCGCGGCGGCCGCCGCGGGCGAGACGGAGTACGCGGCGCAGACCGCGGCGCGCATCGCGCAGGAGCGTGCATATCTGACAGAGGAACTCACCCGGCGCGGGCTGACCGTGTACCCGGGCGAGGCGAATTTCCTGCTGTTCCGCTCGGCGGACAGAGAATTGCGGGACAAGCTCGCCGCGTGCGGCGTGCTCATCCGCAGCTGCGCGAACTACCGCGGGCTGGGCGCGGGGTATTACCGCACCGCGGTCAAAACGCGGGAAGACACCACGCGGCTGCTCGCCGCGCTGGACAGCATACAGGAGGGATACTGATGGCAAAGTGTATCATGGTGCAGGGCACCTGCTCGAATGCGGGCAAAAGTCTGCTGTGCGCGGCGCTCTGCCGCATTTTCCGGCAGGACGGCTATTCGGTCGCGCCGTTCAAGGCGCAGAACATGGCGCTCAACTCCTTTATCACCGCGGACGGCAAGGAGATGGGCCGCGCGCAGGTCGTGCAGGCTGAGGCGGCGGGCATTGCGCCCGACGCGCGCATGAACCCCGTGCTGCTCAAGCCGACGAGCGACGTCGGCTCGCAGGTGATCGTGATGGGCGAGGCGCGCGGCAACCGCACGGCGCGCGAATACTGGGGCGACAAGCGGGCGCTCATCCCGGTGGTCAAAGAGGCGTATGACAGCCTTGCAGCCGAATACGACATCATCGTGATCGAGGGCGCGGGCAGCCCGGCGGAGATCAACCTCAAGCAGGACGACATCGTCAACATGGGGCTGGCCAAGCTCGTGGACGCGCCCGTGCTGCTCGTGGGCGATATCGACCGCGGCGGCGTGTTCGCCTCGCTCTATGGCACGGTAAAGCTGCTCGAGGAGGACGAGCAGGCGCGCATCCGCGGCCTGATCATCAATAAATTCCGCGGCGACGTGGAGATTCTGCGCCCCGGCCTTGCCCAGCTCGAGGAGCTGACCGGCAAGCCGGTGGTCGGCGTGGTCCCATACGGCAGGTTCGACATTGACGACGAGGACAGCCTGTCCGAGCGGCTGGACAGCACGGGCGGCGTTTCGCAGATCCGCATCGCGGTCGTGCGCCTGCCGCGGCTGTCGAATTTCACAGATTTCTCGGCGCTTTCCCGCGTGCCGGGTGTGGGCGTATCCTACGCGGACAAGCCCGCCCAGCTCGAGGGCGCGGACCTTATCATCCTGCCGGGCACCAAGTCCACCCTGGGCGACCTCAAATGGCTGCGCGAGAGCGGCATGGAGGCGCAGATCTTAAAGCAGCACGCGGCGGGTACGCCGGTGTTCGGTGTGTGCGGCGGCTATCAGATCATGGGGCAGTCGGTCTCCGACCCCGAGGGCGCGGAGGGCGGCGGCAGTCTGCGCGGTATGGGCCTGCTGCTGATCGACACGGTGTTCCGGCCGAAAAAGACCACTGTGCAGTCGGAAGGCGCGCTGGGGGAGCTTTCCGGCGTGCTGGCGCCGCTGTCCGGTATGCCGGTCATGGGCTACGAGATCCACATGGGCGAGACCACGCGCGCGGCGGACGCAAAGCCGCTCGTGCAGCTCTCCCGCGCGGGACAGGCACCCATCGAGGACGGCTGCCAGGCCGAAAACGCCTACGGCACCTACCTGCACGGCGTATTTGACGCGCCGGGCGTTGCGCTGGCGCTTGCGCAGGCGCTGGCCGCCCGAAAGGGCATCACGCTCGCGGATACGGCATACGATACCGCGCAATATAAGGAAGAACAGTACGACCGCCTCGCGGACGCCGTGCGGCAGGCGCTCGATATGGACATGGTTTACCGGATACTGGAGGGCAAAGAATGAGCGAAACCGGATTGATTCACATCTACTGCGGCGAAGGCAAGGGAAAAACGACCGCCGCGGTCGGGCTTGCCGTGCGCCACGCGGGCTTTGGCGGCAAGGTAGTGCTCGCGCAGTTTTTGAAGGACGGCACCTCGAGCGAGTGCCGCGCGCTGTCCAAGCTGGAAAACGTCACCATGCTGGCGGCCAACCCCTGCGGCAAGTTCTCCTTCCAGATGACCGAGGAGGAAAAGCAGCAGTGCAGCGCCGCGATCGGCCGCACGTTCGCCGCTGCGACCGGCTTTGCCGTGCGCGAGGGCGCGACCCTGCTCGTGCTGGACGAGGTGTGCGCCGCGGTCTCCTGCGGGTTCCTGCCCGAAAGCGAGCTGCTTGCGTTTCTGGACGGCAAGCCGGACGACCTCGAGGTCGTGATGACCGGCCGCAATCCGTCCGAAGCGCTGCAGGCGCGCGCGGATTATATCACGGAAATGGTAAAGCGCCGCCACCCGTTTGACAAGGGCATCGGCGCGCGGAAGGGGATCGAATTATGAATGGACACATGAAGCCTGCGGACATTGAAAAGCGCAGCTTTGCGATCATCACGGAGGAGCTGGGCGGCCGCACTTTCCCGGACGGCGTTGCCGAGGTGGTCAAGCGGGTCATCCATACGAGCGCGGATTTTGACTATGCGGACAACCTGTGCTTTTCGCCGGATGCAGTGGAACAGGCGAAAGCCGCGCTCGAGGCGGGCGCGACCATCGTGACCGATACCAACATGGCGCTGGCGGGCATCAGCAAGCCGACGCTCGCAAAGCTCGGCGGCAAGGCGGTCTGCCTGATGGCGGACGAGGCTGTTGCGCGCGAGGCCAAAGAGCGCGGCGTGACCCGCGCGACCGTGTCGATGGAGCACGCGGCGAAGCTCGGCGGCCCGCTGATCTTTGCGATCGGCAACGCGCCGACCGCACTCATCCGCTTGCACGAGCTGATCGAGGAGGGCGCGGTGTCGCCCGCGCTCGTGATCGGCGTGCCGGTCGGGTTTGTCAACGTGGTCGAGTCCAAGGAGCTGTTTCTCGGCGGGGACACGCCGTATATCATCGCGCGCGGGCGTAAGGGCGGCTCGAACGTCGCCGCGGCGATCGTCAACGCGCTGCTGTATCAAATCGTCAAGCGGGAGGGCTTCTAAAACATGAGCAAAAAGGCACTGATGGTCGTCAGCTTCGGCACGACCTACCCGGACGCGCGCCGCGCGATCGAGAACCTCGAGGAGCGGCTGTGCGCGGCCTTCCCGGGCTATGATTTTTACCGCGCGTTCACCTCGCGCATGGTGGCGCGCAAGATCGAAAGGGAAGAGGGCGTATACATCCCGAGCCCGGCTGAGCTGCTCGAGCAGCTCGCGGACGCGGGCTATGAGGAGGTGCGCTGCCAGAGCCTGCACGTCATCTTCGGGCAGGAATACGAAAAGCTGATGGAGCAGCTGCGCCCGTTCGGCGGCCGGTTTGAGCGACTGCTCGCGGGCGAGCCGCTGCTGTGGGACACGCAGGACTACCTGCGGCTGACCGCGGCGCTGCTCGAGGAGATGCCGCGGCTCGCGGAGGACGAGGCCTATGTGTTCATGGGCCACGGCACCGAGCATCCGGCGAACGCCGCCTATGCGCTGGTGGAGAACTGCTTCCGCTACCACGGCGCGGAGCGCGTGTACGTCGGCACGGTCGAGGGCTTCCCGCACTTTGACTATGTGCTCGCGCGGCTGAACAGGCGTGAGGTCACGAACGTGCATCTTGCGCCGCTGATGATCGTCGCGGGCGACCACGCGCAGAACGACCTTGCCGGCGAGGAAGAGGACAGCTGGAAGAGCCGCCTGGAGAGCGAGGGCTACGGCGTGGAGATCCACCTGACCGGCCTCGGCGAGCTCGACGCGGTCGGGGATATCTTCGTCGACCATTGCAGACAGGCGCAGCCCGTTGTTTAAAAACCGAAAAAAGATGCAAATGCGCCCCGCAGGGATTTCCCTGCGGGGCGCGGAGGCTGTCGAAAAACTATGTTTTTCGAC
>DGYFR06201__coassemble_775_pt1 | contig 23457 bp, 27 predicted proteins | sample DGYFR06201__metabat2_high_PE_040 | metagenome-assembled genome bin DGYFR06201 | reverse complement strand
ATCTGCTTATCCATAGCTTTATTATATCATATTTTTTCTTTGTGCGGTGTTACCTAAACAAAAAAACAGCCGCTCCCGCGGCTGTTTTCTTTTCTCGCAGGCACTTGCCTGCGTATAAAAAAGTCAGGACATGCGCCTGACTTTTTTAACAAACAGAAAGAAGCCCTGAAAACCAGAGTTTTTCAGGGCTTCTTTCTGCAATAGGCATTCCCAGCCGCCGGCTGGCGATGCCGTCCCTCGATGGAAGCTGTACGCTTCCATCGAATTTGTTTTTAGTAGTTCTCCGCCTTGATCTCAAAGTACGCCTGCGGATGCGAGCAAACCGGGCATACCTCGGGTGCCTGCTTGCCGACAACAATGTGGCCGCAGTTCGAGCACTGCCAGATGCAGTCGCCGTCGCGGGAGAATACGACCTTGGTCTCTACGTTGGAGAGCAGCTTGAGGTAACGCGCCTCGTGCTCCTTCTCGATCTCGCCGACCTTCTCAAACAGGAACGCGATGTCGTCGAAGCCTTCTTCGCGCGCTTCCTTGGCAAAGGTCGCATACATGTCGGTCCACTCGTAGTTCTCGCCCTCGGCAGCGGCCTTCAGGTTCGCAGCAGTATCGTCGATGCCGCCGTTGAGCAGCTTGAACCAGATCTTCGCATGCTCCTTCTCGTTGTTGGCGGTCTCCTCGAAGATCTTCGCGATCTGGACATAGCCGTCCTTTTTCGCCTTGGATGCAAAGTAGGTGTATTTGTTGCGCGCCATAGACTCACCCGCAAATGCGGTCTGGAGATTCGCCTCGGTCTTGCTGCCCTTTAAGTTAGCCATAATAACATACGCTCCTTTTTTGAATATTTTTTTCAGCCGGCGTCATTGCGCCGGCTGAAAGATTAACTGATTTTTGCCTGTCTGCAGTCCTGACAGACGCCCTCAAACAGGATGTCGTAACGCTGTACCTCAACGCCGGATGCGTCCTCTACCTTGTCGATCAGGTTGTCGATCTGCGGCATATAGACGTCATACACGTTCCCGCAGCAGGAGCAGCGCACATGATAGTGCTCCGCAGTGTTGAAATCATACCGGTCCGCGCCGTTCGGCACGGGGACCCGGCGAATATCTCCCTGGCTGACAAGCTGGTTGAGATTGCGGTAAACGGTCGCCTTGCTGATAGAAGGGTGCTCGGCCGCTACCGCTGCGTACACGGTATCCGCAGTGGGATGATCGTGCATCCGCAGGACGGTCTGCAATACGATCTGACGCTGCACTGTGTTGCGTGTCTGCATAGCATCATCCTTCCTTTATTAGTATTTTATCTTAATTAGATTATATACTCATTTTCAGAGGATGTCAAGCACCGCTTCATATAAAAGCCTCATCCGGTTTTGTGCAGGTTCACAGCACATACAGATAGACCATCAAATAATGGCACACGCTGCCCGCGATCACGAACAGGTGAAACAGTTCGTGGAACCCGAGCATCCGCCCCAGATTGGGCTTTTTGGCGATATAGATAATCCCGCCCACGGTGTAGGACAGGCCGCCCGCCGCGAGCAGCGCGATCGCCGGCGCAGGCATGGACAGCACTACGCCGAAATCAAAGGCGATCGCCCAGCCCAGCGCCAGATAGAGCGCTGTGCCGAGCAGGCGCGGCGCGTCGATCCAGAGCAGCTTGATCGCAATGCCCGTGACCGCGATCAGCCAGATCACGCTAAGGAACAGGTAGCTGCGCGGCGCAGGCATGTACCGCAGCACGATAGGAGTATAGCTGCCCGCGATCAGCACATAGATCATGCTGTGGTCGAGCTTTTTCAGCCGCCGGAGCACGCCCTCCCCCCGGCAGGAAAAATGGTAGATGCTGCTCGCGGAATACAGCGCGATCAGCGACAGGCAGAACACCACGGCCGCCGCGGCGATCTGCCCGGTGACCGCATCGTCAAACAGCAGGCGCATGAGCATCGCAAACAACCCCACACCGCTGAGCACCGCTCCGACAAAATGCGAATAACTGGAGAACGGCTCCCTTGCTTTTAAAAATGCGCGCGGCATATCGATTCCTCCTAATACATTATATAGTATCGATAACTACTTTCTATTTTATATCATACTATATAATTCGCAAAAAGCAATAGACAATTTGTGAAATTATTGTATCCGCAAAATAAAAAAATACACCCGCACTGCTGCGGATGTATTTTTGTCTGTATGCAATGGGGCTTACGCGATCACTTCGACCGTCTGGGTGTCGTTGTTCCAATCGACCGCAAAACCGCACAGATCGCCCAGGCTGCGCAGCTTATAATAGGTATAGCCGTCCAGATAGTACGCCGCGACCATGTTCGCAGCGCCGTCCACGACGGTCGGCTCGGTGATGGACTGCACGGTGCGCTTGCCTTCCGGCAGGGTCTTGTTCTCGGTCCCGATCGGCGTATACACGGAAAACGACGTCAGCTCGACCCGGTGTTTCTCCGCATTCCACTGCACGTCAAATCCGCTTGCCGTATCCTTGAGCAGTACGGCCACATCGCGCACGCGCACATAGTTGTTGCCGCGGATGTTGTAGGCGGGCAGTTTGGCCGCCGTCCCGTTGACCGACACGTTGGCCAGCGACGGCGTCGCCGTATCCGTCTGCCGCAGCAGCGCGGCGACCGAGGTTTCCATGCGGATGCCGTAGCGGGGCATCTTGTGCAGGCTGGCCATCGGCGCGGCCATGCCCGGGTTGGTCAGCGTGCTGACCGCGATGCCGTTTTCCTCGAGCAGCTGCTGCATCCAGCTGTCGTACGCGCCAAAGGGATAGGCAAAATAGTTGACCCTTTCCTGCCCGGTGTACTGGGTGATCAGGTCTATGCTGGTCATCAGGTCGCTTCCGACCCGCGCACGATACGCGCTGAACGACTCCCCGCCCAGCCGCATGACGCCGTTAATGCCGTCCGGCGCAGTATTGCCGCCGTATTTCGGATTGTGCAGGTTATAGGTATGCGAGCCGATCTCGACCGTCCCGCTCTGCACCATCTCGCGCATCTCGCTCCACAGCAGATGGCTGCGCACGCCGTCCGCCGGTTCCTCGGCCGTCATATTGTGCGCAATGACCGAGATGACCGCCTTCATGCCGGTCTGGAGCAGGATCGGATACGCGATATCGTAATTCGAGCGGTAGCCGTCGTCAAAGGTGACCATGACCGGCCGGTCGGGCATCGCAAGGCTGCCGTCCCGGATGGCGATCAGGTCGGCCGGCAGCAGCGGCGTGTAGCCGAACTCCTGCAGGAATTCCATATCCAGCCGGAAGCGCTCGCCGGTGATCGTCATGCTGTTGGTCTTGTCCGGGTCGTCGGTCAGGTCGTGGTACATCAAAATTGGCATTTTCCCATCGCTGCCGGCGGCCCCCGCGCCCGGCACGGTCAGCGCCGCCATCAGCACCGCAAGCAGCAAAATCCTGCCCAAAATACGTTTCATCGCCCGATCCCCCTATCTTTTATTGCCATAAGTATACCATATCCAAGCGAAAATGTCTACTTGTCTGCCTCTTGCGCACGGTACGCCAATGACGTATAATGGATAGGAAATGAGGTGAACGACTTGTATCCGCTCGATGATGCGATGAACGCGGTCTTTGCCGACCGCGATATCCTGCCCACCGATGTGCCCCAGCTCGACCTGTACATGGACCAGATCCTCTCCCTGTTCGAGCAGTGCCTCGGCGGCAGCAAGCGCGACCCGTCGGACAAGCTGCTGACCAAGACGATGGTCAACAACTATGTCAAGGAGGGGCTGATCACCCCGGTGCGCGGCAAAAAATACACCCGGCAGCAGATCATGCAGCTGCTCTGCGTCTACCATCTCAAGCAGACCCTGCGCCTGAACGACATCAAGGCCCTGACCGGGCGCGACGATGTGGATTTCGAGGCCTGCTACACCCGTCTGCTGGCGGACAAAGAGCGTATGCGCGCCGCGATCCCCCTGCTGCTGCGCGAGCAGCTGCCCGTGGATACGGACGACCCCAACGAGCGGCTCTCGCTCTGCCTTGCGCTGAGCGAGATCGCCTGTTACCTGCGCCGGCTGTGCGAAAGCCTGATCGACGCCATCCCTGAACAGACCGGAGGAAAGTAAACCATGTCTATCGAAAAAGCAAAAGCCTATCTCACGCAGTTCGGCGTGCAGGACCGCGTGCTGGAATTCGATGTGTCCTCGGCGACCGTCGAGCTGGCGGCGCAGGCGGTCGGCTGCGAGCCTGCCCGCATCGCAAAGACCCTGTCCTTCCGCACGAATGACGGCGTGATCCTGATCGTCGCCGCGGGCGACGCCAAGGTGGACAACCCCAGGTACAAGGCGCGCTTCGGCTGCAAGGCCAAGATGCTCTCCTTTGAGGAGGTCGAGCCCGAGATCGGCCACGCGGTCGGCGGCGTGTGCCCGTTCGGCGTGAACGCGGGCGTGACCGTGTATCTGGACGAGTCCCTGCACCGGTTCGAGACCGTGTTCCCGGCGTGCGGCTCGAGCAACTCCGCCATCGAGCTGACCATCCCCGAGCTGGAGAAGTTCTCCGGCTACAAGGCGTGGGTGGACGTGTGCAAGGGCTGGCGGGAATGACCCTCGCGCTGGCGCAGTTCGGCGCCTGCGCGGATAAAGGCGCAAACCTTGCCGCGATCGAGCGTTTCGCACAGCAGGCGGCGAAAAGCGGCGCCTCTATGCTGTTTCTGCCGGAATACAGCATGTATTACGCAAAAACGAACAGGCAGTCGCTCAATATCCGGGCCGCAGAGCCGCTGGACGGCGCGTTTGTCACCGCGCTCGGCGGCATCGCCCGGCAGTACGGGCTCTGGCTCGCCGCCGGCCTGTACGAGCGGGCGGACGGCCTGCCGTACAACACCATTGTCCTGCTCGACAACACCGGCGCGCGACGCGGCTGCCACCGCAAGCAAAAGCTGTATGACGCCTTCGGCTACCGCGAGTCCGACGAATGTCGGGCGGGCGATGCGCCGTTCTCCCCTGTCCAGACCCCGGCCAGGCGGCTGGGCATCCTCACCTGCTTTGAGCTGCGCTTCCCCGCGCTCGCCGCGGAACAGAAGGCCGCGGGCGCGGATATCCTGTATGTCCCTGCGGGCTGGGCGGCTGGCCCAAACAAGCTGCTGCACTGGCGCACCCTGCTGTGCGCCCGCGCGATTGAAAACCATATGACCGTGCTCGGCGTGGACCAGTCCGCGCCGGGCTGCTTCATCGGCCACAGCGCCGCCTTTGCGCCCGACGGCACGACCCGCGGCGCGCTGGGCGAGGGCGACGGCCTGCTCACCATTACCATTTGAAAGAGGAACCGTTATGCAATTCGATCCCACCCTGTATGTTATCACGGACAGCACCTACCACACCACCGAAACCCTGCTCCGCGCGGTCGACGATGCGTGCGCGGGCGGCGCAACGCTCATCCAGCTGCGCGAAAAGGACACCGGCGGCCGCGATTATCTGGCGCTTGCGCAGATGGTCAAGGCGGTCACGGACAAATACAATGTGCCGCTCATCATTGACGACCGCGTGGACGTCGCCCTCGCGTGCGATGCCGCGGGCGTGCACGTCGGCGCGAGCGACCTGCCGGTCTCGGTCTGCCGCAGGCTGCTCGGCCCGGATAAGATCGTCGGTGCGACCGCCAAAACGGTCGAGGCCGCCAAGGCCGCTTACGCGGACGGCGCGGACTACCTCGGCACGGGCGCGATCTACCCGACCACCACGCACGTCGCGACCAAGGTCACGCCGGTCTCGACGCTGGACGAGGTCTGCCGCGCGGTCCCCATCCCGGTCGTCGCCATCGGCGGGCTGAACGCGGAGAACATGTATGTGCTGGCAAACAGCCCGATCGCGGGCGTGGCGGTCGTTTCCGCTGTGATGAAGGCGGACAACCCGCGCACCGCCGCGGAGGAGATCAAGGAAAAGTTCCTTGCCATGCACAACCGGTAATCACATGGAAAAAGGCTTCGGAAGTAAATTCCGAAGCCTTTTTTGATGGGTTTTGTCAATTTGTCGCCTGTAACGGGTAATCGTAGATCTCGTGCCCGCTCTCGAGCGGCGCACCGTCCACCGTGATGATCACGCTGTCCACCCCGCGCGCCTGCACGAAGGTGTTGACCAGCGAATAGATCAGCATGTTTTCGCCCGTTGTGCCGGACGAGCGCACCGCCTCGCCGTAGGCCGCGTTCATATCCAGCGTGAGCACGCCGTCTGCCGTGGAGGAGGAATTGACCGCCACGCCCTCGGGCAGCGAGCCCGCCGTGATCAGTGCATCGACCAGCGCCTGATCGGAATCGTCCTCGGCGTCCGCACCGACCGGGGTCAGGGTCTCGCCCTGCTCGTCCGGTACATAGACCACCACGGACTCCCCGCCCGACGGGTTGGGGTTCTCGGGCTGCACCGGCGTGTCCGGGGTGTCGTCCGGCTGGTCGGGCTCCTCCTGCGGGGTATCCGGTTCGGTCGTCGCGGGCGGCTCGGTTTGCTCCGGCTCATTTTGCCCGGATACATAGCCGAAAATGCAGGCGCCGATGATCACCGCAATGATCACGATGACTGCAACAATGGTCCAAACGCGTTTTTTCATGGCAAACGCCTCCTATCCTATCATGTTATCTGTGCTGATTTGTGTGCCCATTATATCATATGCGGCCCGGCGAATACAAGCATTGTTCCCATCTTGACATCATACCCGCCACAGGATAAGATAAAGGCAGAGGTTTTATCCATCCTGACAGTAAAAGGAGGACACACATGAAATACGAAATCAAGGGCGGCGCATTCCCGGTCGTGGTATGCGAGCTGACAGACGGCGAGCGGATGATCACGGAAAAGGGCTCGATGGTCTGGATGACCCCGAATATGGAAATGGAAACCACGGGCGGCGGCATCGGCAAGATGTTTTCCAAGGCGTTTTCTGGCGAGAGCATGTTCCAGAACATCTACACCGCGCGCGGCGCGGGCATGATCACCTTCGGCTCGAGCTTCCCCGGCAAGATCCTGCCGCTGCAGATCGCGCCCGGGCGCGAGATGATCGTGCAGAAGAACGCTTTTCTGGCGTCTGAAGCCGGCGTAGAGCTTTCCATCCACTTCAACAAAAAGCTGGGCGCGGGCTTTTTCGGCGGCGAGGGCTTTATCATGCAGCGCCTGTCCGGTTCGGGCATGGCGTTTATCGAGATCGACGGCGAGCTGGTCGAATACGACCTTGCGCCCGGCCAGAAAATGATCATCGACACCGGCAACGTGGCCGGCTTTGAGCCGACCGTCGACATCCAGATCCAGCAGGTGCCCGGCCTGAAGAACAAGCTGCTTGGCGGCGAGGGGCTGTTCAACACCACCCTGACCGGCCCGGGCAAGATCTGGCTGCAAACCATGCCGATCTCGAACGTCGCAATGGCGATCCGCCCGTTCATCCCCACCGGGAATGGCTGACCCATCGGTCATTAATGGATAAAAAATGGAGGAAAACGATGTTTTCCTCCATTTTTTGCGTTTCTCTATCCCATTCGGTTCATTCGTCCTTGGAACCGGATTTGCGCCGCCGGCGCACCGCCTCGGTCAGCAGATACTCGATCTGCCCGTTGACCGAGCGGAACTCGTCCTCCGCCCAGCGCGCCAGCTCCTCATACAGCGAGGCGGACAGCCGCAGCGGCACCTGCTTTTTCGCTTTTTCCTTGTCCGCCACGGCAGTCCCCTCCCCGTTTTTACATATCCTTACTTTACATATCCCTATTTTAATAGATCGAGCCGCTGTTTACAATAGGCTGCGCGTCCTTTCCGGCGCAAAGCACGACCATCAGGTTGGACACCATCTGTGCCTTGCGCTCGTCGTCCAGATCGACGACCTGCTTACGGCTCAGCTCGTCGAGCGCGAGCTCGACCATGCCCACTGCGCCCTCGACGATCATCTTGCGCGCGTCCACGACCGCGCTCGCCTGCTGGCGCTGGAGCATGGCCGCCGCGATCTCGGGCGCATAGGCCAGCGTGGTGATGCGCGCTTCCTCGATCTTGAGGCCCGCGCAGTCCACGCGCTTCTGGATCTCCTCCGCGAGCACGGCCGCGATCTCCTGCGACGAGCCGCGCAGGCTCTTTTCGTCCCCGCCGTCGGACACGTCGTACGGGTACAGGCGCACGGTGTTGCGCAGCGCCGCATCCGACTGGATGGACAGGAACTCCTGGTAATTGTCCACCGCGAATACCGCCTTGGCGGTGTCCTCGATGTGCCAGATGACCGCGATGCCGATGACGATCGGGTTGCCCATCAGATCGTTGATCTTCTGCTTGTCGTTGTTGAGCGTCATGGTCTTGAGCGACAGGCGCTTGCCGTGCGGCTGGCCGGTCGTGATGCGGCCGGAGGACAGCTTACCCGCCTTGAGGGCTTCGTTCGCGTCCTCCGCCGCCTTGGCGATCGCGGACTCCGCCGCGGGGTTGACCGCCGTGCAGAACGGGTTGACAAAGAAGATGCCCTCGCCCTTGAGCGTGCCGACGTACTTGCCGAACAGGGTCAGCACGAGCGCCTCGTTCGGGCGCAGCACCTTGATGCCCGCGAACAGCAGCCAGCATGGCAGGCACCAGTAGAGGATGCACACCGCAAGCAGCGCGATCATACCGGCGCTGCTGCCGTGCGCGGCGAGCTGCATGGCGCTGTACACGATGCCTGCGACAGTTACAAACATCAGCACGATGTTGATGAGCAGCACCGCCAGCCCGTTCGGCGCGTGCAGCGTTTTTTCCTGATACTCCACTTGCTTTCCGTTCATATGAGATCCCTCACAATCATATCAATTTGATATCATCATAATACACCCGGCCGGCGGCCCTGTCAACAGGAATTTGCCGCAAAGGGCAAAAAGAAAAGCGCCCCCAAAAAGGGGCGCTGCGCGCGGCGCGCTGACTTGCTGTGCCGCAATGTGATGGTACGATTTCCGTAGGGGCGCGCAGTGCGCGCCCGGGGGATTTGCGGCTTATATCGTTTACGAAATCGCTTATCCATAACGGCATATTCGCGGCCTGCGCGGCCGCACTGCGCACAAGAAGGGGAACACCAAAGGTTTTCCCCTTCTTGCGAATCAACCCCATTCCTTTGGGTGGGAGCAGGCGCATAGGCATGTGTCCAAAGAGTTACGGCATTTGCTGCCGCAAATAAGGGCGCGCTGCGCGCGCAAAAGTAAGTCCCTCTTTCCACCTGCCGCCCGGCTGCCCCAAAGGGTAAGCGGAACGGATGCCACCCCTGGGGGCGGGCGCGCAATGCGCGCCCCTACGAGATATGGACGCAGTATTTGGCGCGCCGAGGTCGTCGCGCCCTACGGGGTAGCAGTCACTCCCCTCCCTGTTGCTTTTGGCAAATGGGCGGCGGAAACTTTAGTGTTACGCACCTTTGCGCGCGCAGCGCGCCCTAAAGGGAAAGTGGGTGATTGACAAGAGGGAGGAAGCCGATTTGGTTTCCTCCCTCTTGCCCGCAGTGCGGCCGCGCAGGCCGCGAATATTCGGTTATGAATCAGCATTTGTTAACCCGCGTCAGCGCCCCTCCCGGAACACATCCGGCAAAAACAAATCCTGCCGCGGGATTTTATCCCATGCGAAGTCCGCGGCCAGCTCGCGCGCGGCGACCGGCTCGGGCCGGTCAAGCAGCCCCGCGGCACAGGCCAGCGCGCCGATCACCTGCTCCGGGGTGAACCGCTGGCGCAGCAGGCCGAGGTCGAGGTCCTCGTCCCGCTTGGACAGGCGGCGGCCGTCGTGATCGCACAGCAGCGGGATATGCACGAACGCGGGCGGCGCAAAGCCGAACAGCCGGTGCAGCCAGATCTGCCGCGGCGTGGAGGAGATCAGGTCCGCGCCGCGCACCACCTCGGTCACGCCGGAGAGCGCGTCGTCCACCACGACCGCAAGCTGATAGGCAAACACCCCGTCCGACCGGCGGATGATGAAATCCCCGCACTCGTGCGCGAGATTTTCGCTGTACGGGCCAAACACCCCGTCCGTGAAGCGGACTTCCTCGTCCGGCACGCGCACCCGCGTCGCCGGGGAGCGCGTCTTGCGCTTTTCCGCAACCTGCTCGGGCGTCAGATCGCGGCAGGTGCCCGCGTAGACCACGCGCCCGTCCGACAAATGCGGCGCAGAGGCCGCGTGCAGCGCCGCGCGCGAGCAAAAGCAGGGGTACAGCAGCCCCTTTTCGCGCAGGATGGCTTCATACCCCTCATAGATCGCCGTGCGCTCGGACTGATACGGCACTGCCCCGTCCCAGTCCAGCCCCAGCCAGCGCAGGTCGTCAAGGATCAGCTCCGCATAGCTGCGCGGGCAGCGCAGGGTGTCCAGATCCTCGATGCGCAGCCGATACTGCCCGCCCTGATGCCGCGCCGACAGCCACGCCAGCAGCGCGCACAGCACATTGCCGAGGTGCATCCGCCCGCTCGGGCTGGGCGCAAAGCGTCCGATGGTCTGCATGTTTCTTCCTCCTTTTCGTCCCTCTATCTTACCATAAGCGGACAGGGCTATGCAACCGCCCCTTTTTCCTGTATAATGGTTTCAATCTATCATGAGGTGAGACAGAGATGAAAAAACGGATCACAGCACTGCTCCTGATGCTGCTCTGCCTGTGCAGTACTGCTGCCTGCGGTCAGGATAGCGCCAGCGAAATGGAAAGCGCCTCCGCCCCGGCCGGACAGCAGGACGCTGCAACGCAGGACAGCAATCCCTCCTCTGAGGACGCGTCCGGGCCTGTCGAGGAGGACAACACGGCCGCGGCCGAATTGTATGTCAACAATCTGCCGCTCGAAGCGCAGGTGGCGCAGATGTTCTTCGCGCGCTGCCCGGAGGTGGACGCGGCCACGCTCGCCGGGGAATACGACATCGGCGGCTACATCCTGTTCGGCCGCGACTTTGAGGGCCAGACCCCGGACAGCATCACCGCGACCATCCGGTCCTATCAGGACGCGGCCGCGACCCCCATGCTGATCGGCGTGGACGAGGAGGGCGGCACGGTCGTGCGCGTCAGCTCCAATCCGAATTTCCGCGCCGAAAAGTTCCGCTCCCCGCAGGCGCTGTACAATGAGGGCGGGTTTGACCGCATCGTCAGCGACACCGGGGAAAAGGACGAGCTGCTCGCGTCCATCGGCGTGAATGTCAACTTTGCGCCCGTGTGCGACGTATCCACCGACCCGAGCGACTTCATGAACGCCCGCGCCTTTGGCAAGGACGCCGCGCAGACCAGCGAATATGTGCGCACGGTAGTCGCGCAGATGCTGGCGGACAACACCGGCATGGTGCTCAAGCACTTCCCGGGCTACGGCAGCAACGTCGACACCCACACCGGCATCGCCATCGACGAGCGCCCGATCGAGACGTTCCGCGAAAGCGACTTCCTGCCGTTTCAGGCGGGCATTGAGGCGGGCGCGCAGGCCGTTCTGGTCAGCCACAATATTGTAAACTGCATGGACAGCGACCTGCCCGCGTCGCTCTCCCCCGCGGTGCACGACATCCTGCGGGATGAGCTCGGCTTTGACGGCGTCATCATGACCGACGACCTGATTATGGAAGCCATCACGGACTACACTGGCGGCGAAAACGCGGCCGTGCTCGCGGTGCAGGCGGGCAACGACATGCTGGTGTCCTCGGACTTTGTCACGCAGTACAACGCGGTGCTTGCCGCCGTGCAGGACGGCACGATCAGTGAGGACCGCATCCGCGAGTCTGCCATCCGCGTCATCCGCTGGAAGATGGACCTCGGGCTGCTGAACGCGGCAAGGTGAGATCCTGCCTTCTAAGCGTCGGGTCCCCCCTTGGTCTGCATTTTTGCCGCGCGGCAAAGAGAATTGTCAAATCCCACGAAACTATGCTATAATAGAAAAAGCAAAAAGCCATTTTTTAGGGGGAATTCATTTGACCGCAGTATATGCCATCCCGGTGTCCGCCGTCAATCCGGATGACGGGGCCTCCCGCGCGCGGCTGTCGCGCGGACGGCTGGAGCAGATCGACCGCCGCCGCGGCGCGGCGCGGGCGCAGGGGTTTGCGGCCTCGCTGCTGCTCGAATATGCGGTCGCGCAGCACTTCCCGTGGGTCGTGCACCCGCTCGCGCTCTCGATCGCGGAGGGCGGCAAGCCCTATCTGGTCAGTGAACCGGGCGTGCATTTCAGCCTGTCCCACTCGGCGGACTGGGCGGTCTGCGCGATCAGCGACCACCCGGTCGGCGTGGACATCGAGCGGTGCGAGCCCGGCCGGCGCGACGTCGCCTCCCGCTTTTTCCACAAGGAGGAGGTGCGCTACCTGAACACCCTGCTCCCCTCCGCGCGGGACGATGCGTTTTACAAGCTGTGGACGCTCAAGGAGAGCTTTGTCAAATCCACCGGCCGCGGCCTTGACCTGCCGCTGCGCAGCTTCTGGATCGATATCCGCCGCGCGCCCGCGGTGCTGGACTACGGCGAGGTGCGCGAAGCGGTTTCTTTGTTCCTGCCCGCGTTCGACGCGGACCCGGACTACCGTCTGGCGGTGTGCGTCCGGCAGGCGGACGCCGAGGACCCGGTGCTGCACATCATGGACCAGCCGTAAAGGCTCTCGATTGAAACTACAGTGCCAAATGAAAAGGACGATGCATCAGCATCGTCCTTTTTTTGTCTCAAAGTTTATCTCGCTTCTTTCTCATAAGCCGCGCGCACCGCGGTCGCCAGCTGGTCCGAGCAGCTGGTGCCCTTGCCGCTGCACGAGATGCCCTTGAAGTAGCCCTCGATCTGCTCGACGGTCATGCCCTCGACCACGCGGCTGATGGCCTGCAAATTGCCGTTGCAGCCGCCGAGGAAGGACACGTTGTGCACCTTGTCCCCGTCGAGGTCAAAGGAGATCTTCATCGGGCAGACCCCGCGCGGCTTGTAATCAAAATGTTCCATCGGTTATCCCTTCCTGTTCCGGTTTCTGTTTACAGCAGGGTGCGGATGTAGTCCGCCGCCTGCTCAAAATCATGTACTTCCGTATACGCCCGGCTGTCCTCCGGCCGCGACAGATGCGTCCAGTTGAGCCACACGCCGCCGATGCCGACGTCGGTCGCGCCCTGTACGTCGTGCCGGAAGTTGTCGCCCACCATGACGGCCTCGCCCGGCAGGCAGCCGCATTTGGCGAGCGCCAGCCAGAAGATCGGCGCGCCGGGCTTGTCCATCCCGGCCTCCTCGCTCGAAACCAGATAGGTGATCCGGTCGGCAAGGCCGAGGTATTCCAGCTTTTCCATCTGGATGTCCGCCAGCATGTCCGTACAGACCGCGGTCCTGACGCCCGCCTGCTTCAGATCGTCCAGCAGCGCGGTCACGCCCGGGCGAAGCTCCATTTTAGAGATCACCGCATCCCAGTAGACGCGGTGCGCCTTGCGCGCATAGCGGATGGCGTTCAGCCCCATGCGCTCGAGCGCGCCCTGCGCGAACAGCACGCGGTCATGCACGGGCGGCATGCCCGGCTGCTGCCGGCCGAGCCGGTGGCGGTTTACACGGTAGGCCTCGGCAAACGCGGCGCCGGAAACGCCGAGCTCCTCCTCCGCCCAGGCTGCCAGGCGCTCGTACGCATAGGCGTCGCACGCCTGAAAGCTGGTGTACAGCGTGTCATCCAGATCGAAAAATACTGCTTTCAGTCCCATAAATCCCTCACAAAAGTTTTTCGTTATAGACCGCGCGGCTGCCGCCCACGAACTTCGGCCGGCGGCGCGCACAGAGCAGGACGGCCTCTCCAATGTGCTTGACCTCGATGCGCAGCGGAACGACCACGGGCTTGATGTGCATGCCGATCAGCGTGCCGCCCACGTCCATGCCCGCGGATGCGGACTGCTTTAAGCTGTCCACCGCGACCGGGTCGGCAAAGCGCTTGTAGGCCGTCGTCGCGAACGAGCCGCCCGCCTTGGGCTGCGGCACGACGTTGACCTCGTCGAGCGCAAAGCGCTCGCACGCGGCGCGCTCGACCACCAGCGCACGGTTGAGGTGCTCGCAGCACTGCGCGGCAAGGTAGATATCCCGCGCGCGCAGCACGCCGTAAATCCCTTCAAACACCGCCTCCGCGACCTCGACGGACGAATGCGAGCCGATCTTCTCGCCCTGCACCTCGCTCGACGAGCAGCCGACCACAAACAGATCGCCCGCGCGCAGCTTTGCCGCGTCGCATACCTGCTCCGCCGCCTTTGCGGCCTGTTCCCTGATTTCAGAAAGCTCCATTTTCCATGCCTCCTTTATTACCTATAGTATAGCACAGTTTGCGCGATCTTTCACCGTCTTTTTTCTCGCCGCATACACTGAGGGTGAGACGCAGTCTCAAACCGTTTAGAACAAGGAGCAACCGCATATGCCAATGAATATGCCAATGAACCAGACGGATCAGTCGCTGCCCGCGGACAGCATCGATCCCCGTCTGCTTTCTCTTGCGATGGCGTTCGTGCCTGCGCAGAGCTTCGATACCCCCTATGAGCCGGCGCTCGCGTTCAGCCGCGGCACGATCTTCCCGGCGCTCGACAAGCCCTTCCTCGGAGAGGAGGCTGTGCCGCGATGACCGAACGCGAAAAGCTGCTGGGGCGCGTGCGCATGTATGATTTTGCGCTCGTCGACGTGATCCAATACCTCGACGGCCACCCCAAGAACACCGCCGCGCTCGCGTATTACAGCGAGATGCGCACCGCCTTTGACAAGGCGGCCGCCGAATATGAGGATGCGTTCGGCCCGCTGACCGCCCGCGAGGTGGATACCCGCGTGGGCAACTGGCGCTGGATCGACGACCCGTGGCCGTGGGAAGGAGAGGATAACTGATGTGGTCATACGATAAACGCTTACAGTTCCCGGTCAAGATCAAAAACCCCGACCCGCAGACCGCGAAGATCGTCATCACGCAGCTCGGCGGACCGGACGGCGAACTCGGCGCCTCCATGCGCTATCTCAATCAGCGCTACGCCATGCCGTACAAGGAGTGCAAGGCCATCCTGACCGATATCGGCACGGAGGAGCTGGCGCATATGGAGATGATCTCCGCGATCGTCTACCAGCTCACGCGCAACTTAACGCCCGAGCAGATCAGGGAGGGCGGGTTTGATACCTACTTTGTCGACCATACCACAGGTATCTACCCACAGTTCGCCTCCGGCACGCCGTGGAGCGCGATGACCTTCCAGTCCAAGGGCGACCCGATCACCGACCTGTTTGAGGATATGGCGGCCGAGCAGAAAGCCCGCACCACCTACGACAACCTGCTGCGCCTGATCGACAACCCGGACGTGCGCGAGCCGCTCAAATTCCTGCGCGCACGCGAAATCGTGCATTTCCAGCGCTTCGGCGAAGCGGTGCGCACAACATGGAACAGAACGCCCCCTCCCGCAGCAGGCAAAAGGCCGCCTTCCCCCCCCCGGAAAAGATGGCCTTCCCCCGCATATTGTTCCCCAAACGCAGAAATACCCGCCGCCTGATACAGGCAACGGGTATTTCCATATGTGAGGTAAGATAAGAGATATCGCGAAATCCATCAGCCGATGCCGCCGAGTGCTGCGCCGGCGATCAGCGCTACGATGCAGAGCGGTACGTAAACGTACTTGCCGAACGGATGGAACCAGCCGCCGATCTCCTTGCGCGCGCCTTCGTTGACCGCATCGAGCGCAGTCTTTTTCTTGAGCACCCAGAAGAACATGATGCCGGCCAGCGCTGCGCCGAACGGGCAGATGTAAATGGATACCATATCCATCCACTGAGAGGTCCACGGCTGGATCAGCAGCGCGACGACCAGACCGATCACATGGATGATGATAACCGACGGCAGGCGCTTCAGCTTGAACTGCTCCTGCAGGAAGGCGACCGGGGTCTCATACAGGTTGATGATCGAGGTCGTGCCTGCGAACAGGACGGCTACGAAGAAGAAGATGCCGACGAACCGGCCCATGCCGCCCATGCCGTTGAACACGCCGGGGAGCGCGACGAACATCAGGCCGGGGCCTGCGGTCGACAGCTCGCCGCCGGAGGTAGCCATCGCGGGGATGATAACGAACATCGCAACCAGCGCTGCCAGCGTATCGAAAACCGCTACATTGCGCGCAGAGGACGAGATCTCAACGTCCTTGCCCAGGTAAGAGCCGTAGATAACCGAGCCGTTACCGGCAACTGACAGGGAGAAGAACGCCTGACCGAACGCATAGATCCAGAGCTTCCAGTCCAGCAGGCCGTGGGGATCGAGCGAGAAGATGAACTTGTAGCCTTCGCTTGCGCCCGGGAGGGTCGCAATGTAAACCGCCATAACGAGGAACAGGGCAAACAGCAGCGGGATCATGACCTTGCAGGCCTTCTCAATGCCGCCTGCAACGCCCATCGCCATGATGATGACGGAAACCACGATCGCCACGATGATCCAGAAGCCGTTGCCGACGCCGAAGATACCGTTGCTGACCATCATGCTGACGCCTTCGCCGAGGGTCCCGGTCTCCGGAGCCGCTGCGCCGAACGCCGCGCCGATCTTATCCATATCCTGCCCCAGCGCGAACAGCTCGCCGCTGAAGCTCATCTTGGTGTACTTGAAGATCCAGCCCATAACGACCGAGTAGCCGATCGCAAGGCCCATAGAACCGATGACCGGCAGCGCGCCGATGATCTCACCGGCGGTCTTCTTGCCGGTGCGCTCCTCCATCGCCTTGCCGAACGAGCCTACAGGACCCGCGCCGCCCCAGCGGCCGAGGGAGAACTCCTCCATAACGCCCGAAGCGCCGATCAGCAGCACGAACAGGAAGTACGGCAGCAGGAAGGTCATGCCGCCATAGGTCGCGACCATGTACGGGAAGCGCCAGATGTTCGCCATACCGACTGCGGAGCCGATACAGGCAATGATAAAGCCCCATTTGCTCTTAAACCCGTCGCGGGACTCGGGGTTCGCCAGCTTAGCGCCTTCGTTTTTATTACTCATTTATTGCACCTCATTTCCATCCTGCACGTTTCATGCGCAGTGCAGGTTACGCCCGGATGTTTTCTTTCTGTCAGATCACCTTTCTGTGCAGCAGGTCATCAATCGAACCGGGTTACAGCGCCGCAATCACTTCGATCTCGACGAGCGCATCCTTTGGCAGCCGCGCTACCTCAACGGCAGAACGGGCCGGATAGCTGCCCTCGGTGAAAAAGGCTGCATATACCTCGTTCATCGCACCGAAGTTTTCCATATCGCTGAGGAACACTGTGGTCTTGATGACACGATCCATCCCCACGCCAGCTTCAGCAAGGATCGCTTTGACGTTTTCCAGGGACTGCCGCGTCTGCGCCGCGATGCCTTCCGGGAATGCGCCGGTCGCGGGATCGATCGGCAGCTGGCCGGAAGTGATGACCAGACCATCGGTTGCAACAGCCTGTGCGTACGGGCCGATCGCCGCAGGCGCCAAGTCCGTACTAATTTTACGTTTCATTAGCATCCGCCTCCTTTTTCTTAACACAATCTTAGCATGATAATAAGAATTCGTCAATGTCTTTTGTGTATTTTACACTATAATGCAGTTTAAACTCGGCCAATTGTGGAAGTTTTACATAACGTTTGTGAAATATTCATAATAATTTTTTCTCTTTATTGTGAAAATTTCTTTTATCCATTTCGAGCAATTCCCTGATTTTCCCATTCCCATGCACCATGATAAATTCAGGGGCTGTTTTATCCGGTTTTTTTGAATATGACAAAACACCTCCCCATCATGCGGTATGCGGCGAGCCCTGTGTCCCCCAAACGCTGAAGCTCGGATTTCCCGCATGAATTCTGAGCGCCGGAAATATGTTGGTAAAGAAAACATATTCAGACGATCCGGAGAGATGCCCATGAACACGGCGTATGAGCGTACCGAAAAGCAAAAGCAGGCCGCGGGGACCTGCTTTACGGTCCGCAATCTTACCCCCTGCTATCCTGCCGCAGAGCGGGAACTCGTCAAAAAGGACATCGAACACAAGTTATACGATATTTTCCGCAAATATTGCGAGGTTTAGCGCTGTTCTGCGCGCTGCGGGCTGGTTTTCCGGGCAGCCCTGTTTCTTTTGCATAAAGGGGGGAAGCACCATGAGGATAGAAGCGATCTACACCCGGCAGTCGGTCGACCGGGCGGACAGCATTTCGGTCGAAAGCCAGGCGGAATACTGCAAAAAGGAGCTGACCGGGAACCAGTACCGCATTTATACGGATAAGGGCTACAGCGGCAAAAACACCGACCGCCCGGCCTTTCAGCAGATGATGCAGGATGTCGCCGCGGGCCGGATCGAGCGGGTGATCGTCTACCGGCTCGACCGCATCAGCCGCTCCGTGCTGGATTTTGCCAACGTGATCGACGTGTTTCAGACCCATGCGGTCAGCTTTTCCAGCACAATGGAAAAGTTCGATACCGCCTCCCCGATCGGCAAGGCCATGCTGATGATCGTGATGATCTTCGCGCAGCTCGAGCGCGAGACCATCCAGCAGCGCGTCATTGACGCATACGCCTCCCGCAGTCGGCGCGGGTTTTACATGGGCGGCCGGGTCCCCTACGGCTTTGCGCTCAGGCAGATCACGATCGACGGCGTGCGCACGCACTGCTATGCCCCGCTGGAACGCGAAAGCGCGGTGATCCGCCGGATTTTCTCGCTCTATGCGCAGCCGCAAGCCTCGCTGGGCGATGTTGCCGCGTATTTAAGCGCACACAATATCAAAAACCGCAGCGGCGCGCCCTTCAGCCGGTCGCGCATCCGGGATCTGATCGTCAACCCCATCTATGTGCGGGCGGATCCGCGCATTTATCATTTCTTCCAAACGCAGGGGACGGAGATCGTCAATCCCCCGGCGGATTTTATCGGTGTGAACGGGGCCTATCTGTATTCCGGCGATACCGACAAGCGCAGAACCGCCTCCCTCAGCGGGCACACGCTGGTGCTCGCCCCGCACGAGGGCATTGTGGATGCGGGTACTTGGATCCAATGCCGCACCAAATGCCTGCATCACCAATCCGCCGCCAAGCCCATGAAGGCGCAGCGGACATGGCTTGCCGGCAAGCTCAAATGCGGCTGCTGCGGCTACGCGCTGACGGTGAAAGTGGGGCGCCGCAAGCGCCAAGCGGATGTGCGGTACTACCTTTGCAGCCATAAATGCGCTTCCAAGGGCGGCTGCACCTTCGGCTCGCTGCGCGCCGACACGGTGGACGCCCTTGTGTTTGCGGAAATATGCGCCAAACTTCGCGAATTCCCAACCCTGTCCCCGGCGCCGGTGAGCGGCCGCCCTGCCTGCCGGCTGCAGGCGCAGATGGATGCAGTCGACAGCGAGCTACAGGCGCTCGTCCGACAGGTCCCGCAGGCCGACGCCGGCCTGATGCGTTACATCAACCGGCAGATCACCGCGCTCGAAGCACAAAAGGAGGCGCTGTGCACCCGCCTTTCCGCGCTGGAGCGGCAGGCGCAGGCGGATGCGTCGGAGATCACCGGCTACCTGCAAAACTGGGACCGGCTCACGACCGGCGACAAGGCCGCGGTCGCGGACTGCCTGATCGAATCCATCCGTGCCACGGAGACCGAGCTTCAAATCATCTGGAGGATTTGACGGGGAAAGCCGTTCCCTGTTGTGCGCTTCGGCGATGCGCTGCGCGTAGTACAGGACAATCTGGATGCGAAGAACTACTACGCCTTCAACCCGGCGATCGACATCCGCCCGCCGCAGAAAGCATGGTCGCCCCAGCTGCCTGCGGCAGAGAACAAAGCGCCCGCTGCCGCGGATGCCAAAGCCCCGGCCGACAACGCCTGACCGTACGCATTTCAGCCTCCTCTGCCAAAGAGGAGGCTGTTATTTTGCACACTTTTTGCACATTTGACCACAGGAATGTCCTTTTACTTTTGCGACTTTTCTGGTATAATAAATCATGGAAATTATTATGCTGATAGCACATCAAGTACCTGATATGCGGCAGGATTTTGGTGAGTTTTCAGCTTTTCTTCTCGCCCGCAGGCGTGATATAATGGGGAGCAAATTGTTGAAGAATTGCTTTGCACGCTTTGGCAGGCTAAAAAATCTTAAACAAATGGGGAACCAGCATGAAAGAGAATACTTTGGTCATTACAGGCATGGGGGCGGTCACGCCGGTCGGCATCGGTGTGGACGCCTATTGGCGCGCATTGATCGCCGGCGCGTGCGGCATCGGCCGGATCACGCGCTTTGATGCATCCGGCCTGCCGGTGCAGATCGCGGCGGAGCTCAAGGGATTCGACCCTGTCGAGCATATGCCCAAAACACTCGCGCGCACGATGGACCCGTTCATGCAGTTCGCTTTTGCCGCTGCGGAAGAGGCGCTCGCGGACAGCGGGCTTGCCATCGAGCCGGAGTCCGACCGCATCGGCATCGTCATGGGCACGGCGATGGACGGCGTGACCACGGTCGCGCGCACGCAGGAGGCATACGACGCGGGCCACCGCGTCGGCCCGCGCTTTGTGCCCATGACCATCGGCAACATCGCCGCGGCGCAGATCGCGATCGCGCACGGCATCCACGGCCCGAGCCTGACGCTCAACACCGCCTGCTCGGCGGGCGGCGACGCGATGATGACCGCCGCCATGCTGCTCAAAACCGGCGAGGCGGACGCGGTGCTCGCGGTCGGCGGCGAGAGCATCCTGTGCCCGATCGTGGTGTCCGGCCTGTCGCAGGCAAAGGCGCTGTCTCGCCGCAACGACGACCCGGAACACGCCTGCCGCCCGTTCGACCTGGACCGCGACGGCTTTGTCATCGGCGAGGGCGGCGGCGCGCTCGTCATTGAAACCGGGGAGCACGCGCTCGCGCGCGGCGCGAAGATCCACGCCGTGCTCGCGGGCTACGCGAATACATCGGACGCGCATCATGTCACCGCGCCCTGCCCGGACGGGGCGGGCGCCGCGGCCTGCATGCAGCGCGCGCTGGCGCGGGCGGGCATGCAGCCGTCCGACATCGGCTACATCAACGCGCACGGCACCTCGACCCCGCTCGGCGATAAGGCCGAGACCCTTGCGGTCAAGGCCGTGTTCGGCGGACGGGAATCCGCGCCGCCGGTCTCCTCGACCAAGTCCGCGACCGGCCACCTGATGGGCGCGGGCGGCCTGACTGAGGCGATCGCCTGCATCAAGGCGATCCAGGACGGCATCCTGCCGCCCACCCTGCACCTCGAGACCCCCGACCCGGACTGCGACCTCGACTATGTGCCGAACGCCGCACGAAAGGCGGATATCTCCGCCGCCATGAGCAATTCGCTCGGCTTCGGCGGCCAGAACTCCAGCATTATCCTTTCCCGATACCAGAAATGAGGCGAACCCCTTTGCAGCACCAATACACCTATGATGTCTCCATGTTCCGCGATACGTTTGAAACGCGCTTTACCTATTTGAACGGTTTCCTGCGCAATGTATCGCGTTTCGGCACCCGTCCCGCGCTGCATGACCCGCTTTCCGGCCGGCGCTGGACCTACCGCGAGCTGAACGCCGAGGCCAACCGTCTGGCGCACGCGCTGCGCGCGGACGGCGTAGGGAAAAACGACGTGGTCATGTTCACCCTGCTCAACTCGCCCGAGTTCGTGTTCTGCTATCTGGCGGCGCACAAGATCGGCGCGATCGCCTGCCCGGTCAACTACCGGCAGGGCGCGGGAGAGATCGCGCTCGTCATCGACGACAGCCGCCCCAAGGCGTTTTTCTATGACGCCGAGTTCGGCGAGCTGTCGGGCGGCGCGCTCGAGCTGTGCGAGCACAAGCCGCAGACCGTCGTCATGGTCGATTACAAGGGCGGCGCCGCGGTGCCGGACGGACACACGGGCTATCAGGACTATGTCTCCCTGCAGCCCGAGACCGACCCGCCGGTCGACTTTGACCCGCACATCTACGACGAAACCACCCGGCTGTACACCTCGGGCACGACCAACCGCCCCAAGGGTGTGCCGATCAACAATGTAAACGAGGTGCTCTCCGCGCATGACGTGATGATGCACTTCCCGCTGGGCCCCCTCGACCGCACCATGAACATGACCCCGTGGTTCCACCGCGGCGGCATCCACTCAGGCGGCCCCTGCCCGACGCTGTACGCGGGCGGCGAGGTGGTCATCCTGCGCGATTTCGCGCCCAAGCGCGCGCTGGAATACGCGGAAAAGTACCAGATCTCCTTCCTGATCGGCGTGCCGACCATCATCGCGATGCTCGCGCGCACGCAGGAGCGCACCCCGGCCGACCTGTCCGCGCTGCGCGGCATCGTCACGATGGGCGCGCCGTTTGAAAAGGCCGCGTGCGAGAAATATATGCAGCTGCTGACGCCCAACATCTTCAACGGCTACGGCACGACCGAGACCTTCTGGAACACCTTCCTGCGCCCGTTCGACCTGCCGGATATGGCGGGCTCGGCCGGCCGCTCGTGCACGGACGACGACGTGCGTCTGGTCGCCATCCACGAGGACGGCACGCACGCCGAGCCGGACGAGACCGTCCCGCGCGACGGCGAGACCCCGGGCGAGATTATCATCTCCTCGCCTGCAAAGAGCGCGTTCTGCTACTATAACAACGAGGAAATGACCAAGGCCAAGTTCTACAAGGGCTGGCTGTACACGGGCGACGTGGGCACATGGGACGAAAACGAATTCGTCACGGTCTCGGGCCGCAAGGACGATATGATCGTCTCCGCGGGCGAAAACATCTACCCGACCCAGATCGAGGCGGTGCTCAACGAGCACCCCAAGGTTGCGGAGAGCGCGGTCATCGGCGTGCCGGACAAACTGCGCGGCGAGGTCGTGGCGGCCTATGTCGTCGCATCGGACGACAGCCTGACCGTCGAGGAGCTCAAGGACTACTGCACGCACCACCCCATGCTGTCCTCGTACAAGTGGCCGCGCGTGTACCATATCGTCAGCGAGCTGCCGCACACCGCGACCGGCAAGCTGATGCACTACAAGCTGCGCCAGGCGCTCGATTGAACCGTATAACGAAAAAAGGGCTTTGGTTTTCCAAAGCCTTTTTTATTTGTTCAGCGGCAGGCAGGCAACGAGCTCGAATACGCCATCCTTCGCGGTGGTCTCGAGCGTGCCGCCATTGCGCTGCGCGATCTCGCGCATGCCGCGCAGGCCGAAGCCGTGCGCGCGCCGGTCTGCCTTGGTCGTGGCAAACAGGCCGTCCGCCTTTTCCTCCCGCTTGCCCGCATAGGCGTTTGTGACGCGCAGCATGAGCAGGCCCTTGTCCGCGCGGGCGCGGATCGTGATGCGCTTGTCCGCAGCGTCCTTTGCCGCCTCGATCGCGTTGTCCACCGCGTTGCCGAACAGCGCGCACAGGTCGGGGTCCGCAATGGGCAGATTTTCCGGCAGGGACACATTGATGTCCGCAATCAGCCCGGCCTGCGCCATATCGCGCGCCTTGGCGGACAGCACGATATTGACCGTATCGTTTTCCGTAAAGCGTCCGGCACCGGAGGGGCCGGACGCCGCCTGCAAGCTGCGCACATACTCGGCCGCGCGGCCGGCCTCCCCCTGCTCGAGCAGGCCGGAGAGCGCGGTCAGGTGGTTGCGCATATCGTG
>DGYFR06201__coassemble_766_pt1 | contig 23806 bp, 16 predicted proteins | sample DGYFR06201__metabat2_high_PE_040 | metagenome-assembled genome bin DGYFR06201 | reverse complement strand
GTGACGAAAGTCACGCCGCTCCTGTTAATTTACTGCATACCGAGGCTGCACATTGAGCGATTTGCTTTACCAGATCGCGACCCGGTCCTCGGGCGCGACCCACATGCCGTCACCCTCGGTGATATCGAAGGTGGTATAGAACTCATCGATCGTTTGCAGCACGCGGTTGACGCGCAGTTTATCCTGCGCGTGCACATCGAGCGTCGCGTAGTACGCGGCGGTCTCGCGCGGCATGGTCGAGCACCAGGTATTCGCTACTGCGCGGAACAGGGTTTCCAGATCCGGGTCTGCCTCGCGCTGGGCAGCCTCCAGAATGCACTGCGTCGCGCCGAGGTCTGCGATGTTCTCGGACAGCGTCAGCGCACCGCTGCAGGTGATGCCGGGCGCGGCCTCGATACCGTCGTAGTAGGCGGCGACCGCATCGCACAGCTGCTGGAAGGCGGCGTAGTCCTCTGCGGTCCACCAGTCGGCGGCGTTGCCGTTCTTGTCGAACTTTGCGCCGTTGTTGTCAAAGGCGTGCGTGATCTCGTGCGCAATGACGTAGCCGATGCCGCCGAGGTTCTCCTCGCGCGAGGCGTTCACGTCATACAGCGGGGCCTGCAAAATGCCGGCCGGGAACACGATCTCGTTGCTGGCGGGCACATAGCAGGCGTTGACCGTGTAGGCTGCCATCGGCCACAGGTCCTTGTTGACCGGCCGGCCCTGCCACGAGATCAGCATCTGCTTCTGCGCCTGCATCATGGTGATGATGTTGTCAAAGTAGCTGCCGCCCTCGTCTGCGGTCTTGAGGGTGACGCCCTTGAAGGAGTCGTTCCACTTGCCCTCGTCCGGGTAGCCGACCTTGACGCCGAGCGCGTCCAGCTTTTCGATGGCTTTCGCCCTGGTCGCGTCGCTCATCCAGTCGAGCGAGCGGATGCGGTCCTTATAGATGTCGATGAAATCGTACACCATGTCCTCAACGTCCGCCTTGGCCTCCTCGGAGAAGTATTTTTCCGCGTACAGGCGGCCGAGCTCGTCGGACAGGTACTGCTGGATGAGCTGAGTGGCTGATGCCTCGTCGCTCAGCGTGCCCGAGATGCCGAGGAAGTCCTCCTGATAGGCGTTTGCCGCATCCTGAAAGTCGCGGCTCAGGTAGCCGCCGTAGCCCGCGAGGATGGACAGGCGCAGGTATGCCTTGAGGTCGTCCAGATGTTCTTCGGTGAAATACTTGGGCGAAGCCTCGAGCAGGCCGACGTCCGAGACGATGATCTGGTCGTCCGACCGCGCAAGGCCGCTTTGGGCGTAGATATCATCCAGATCGAGGGTGGGGAACAGGGCTTTCAGCTGGTCCATCGTGTAGACATTGTAGGTCAGGTCCACATTGCCGGCGTCCTGCCGGTCGAGTGCGTGCGTGGACAGCTCTTTTTCCATCTCCCAGATGCGCTGGGCGTCCGCCGCGGCGCTCTGGGCATCCGCGCCGCCGAGCTCAAACAGCGTCTGCACATAGGTGAGATAGGCGTCCTTCTGGCTGCCGCTGTCCGCCGCATAGACCTCCTTGGTCAGCGAGGGGGAGAAGGCGGAAAAGCCGACCGTGTAGCGGGTGGAATCCTTGGCATCCGCGGAGAGCGAAAAGCCCACGAGCAGGCTGCCTGCGAAGTCCTCCGCGATCTGCTTTTTGACCGCCATGACCTCGTCCACGCTCTGTGCGGCCTCGGCTGCCTCCAGATAGGGGCGAATCGGCTCGATGCCGGCGGCGTTGCGCGCATCCCAGTCCAGAATATTGGTGTACAGCGCGGCGATGCGCTGGGCATCCTCGCCCACGGGGTGCGCAACCGCCTGCCGGATCAAATCGTTCAGCGGTTCGGTGTCGTACATTTTCTCGGCGAGCGTGCCGGTCTGCGCCTGACCCGCCGGGATGACCGAGCGGTCCAGCCAGTCCTTGTTGACCGCAGCGTAGAAATCATCCTTGAGATTGGTGCCGAACAGCGCATAGGTGCGGTGGATGAACAGATCGAGCTGGTCCATTGTGACATATTCGTCCGGCGAGAAGGTGGTCGCCGAGGTGCCGGCAACGATGCCCGCGTCAAATACGTTTTGCAGCTCGTCCTGCGCCCACGAGGGCACATCGGTGAAGTTGGAGGCCGGATAACCCTTGCGGGCGTTGTCGCCCTGCGGGGCGGGCAGGCCGCCGAACGCGCGCTCGAGCATGATGAGCGCCTCCGCGCGGGTGACCGGGTCGTTTTCGCGCAGATCGCCGTCCGGGTCGCCGTGCATGATATCGGCGGCAGTGATACCGGGGTTGTAGTCGTCCGCCGCGGCGAGCAGCGCAGCGCAGACTTCGCCGCGCGATGCAGGGGCGTCCCCGTCCGCCGCGAGCGCAGCAGGCAGCGAGGCGAGCAGGGTGGCAGCGGACAGCGCCGCCGCGAGCAGTTGTTTTGTTTTCATTTGCTCCATCCTTTCTTTCCACTATTGTTCTAGGGTTCTGATACAATAATACAGTAGAGGGTTTGGTTTGTCAACAAAGAAAATTGTAAATATAATATATACACAATATAACACTGGCAAAGAGGGCTGTCAACAGAAAAATGCGGTGCGGGACAATGGACAGACACGCGAAAAATTTCTCACCTGCGGTGAGAAAAATTGTTTACATTGTTCAGGTACCGTGTTAAGATGTACTCATAGCAGATCACTCTGCTTTTACCGCAAAAGGAGGTTTTAGGATGAAAAGAAAACTGAGAATGGTGCTTGCCGGTGTTCTCGCAGTGGCGAGCCTTGCAATGACCGCGGGGGCGGCCAGCTATGATAACTGCGCCGACCGCCTGAGCGATCTCGGGCTGTTCCAGGGAACCGGAAACGGCTACCAGCTGGACCGCGCGCCGACCCGCGCAGAGGCGGCGACCATGCTCGTGCGTCTGCTGGGGGCAGAGGCAGAGGCGGAGGAGCTGGCGTATTCCGCGCCGTTTACCGATCTGGACGACTGGCAGAAGCCCTATGTGCAGTACCTGTATGATAACGGCCTGACCACCGGCGCGACCGCGACGACCTTCGAGCCGGAGGACACCTGCTCCGCGCAGATGTACACCACCTTCCTGCTCCGCGCGCTGGGCTACAGCGATGCGGCGGGCGGCGACTTCACCTACACCGGTGCGGTCGACTTCGGCAAGTCCATCGGTCTGGTGGATTACGCCAACTGCAATGAGACGAATTTCCTGCGCGACCATGTCGCGGCAATGAGCCTGACCGCGCTGAACACGGCGGTCAAGGACGATGCGGACACTAAGCTGCTCGAGAAGCTCGTGGAGGACGGCGCAGTCGCAGCTTCTGCGGCGGACGACATGCTGGCCTTCTTCGACAACTATGATGCCTATGTGGCAGCGACCGCTGCGATGAACGAAGAGACCAAGATGGATATCTCTGTGGATGTCAGCGCCAATGTGACGGTTGCGGACCAGCAGGTGATGAGCCTGTCCATGCCGATGGACATGAAGATGGACATGGATCTGGAGAACATGGACCAGTCCAGGATCTCCATGACCGGCAAGATGGATATGCAGATCGACGAGGCGCTGGTCGAGGCCGGCGCAGAGACCTCGGTCAGTCAGGATGTCGCCTACTACTACACGGACGGCGTATACTACATGAATCTGGGCGACCAGAAGGTCAAGATGGATATGTCCTTTGAGGACGCGATGGCACAGGTAAGCGGTCTGGATCAGATGCAGAACAGCGAACCGATCTGCCTGATCGATTCGATCGACGTTTCCGGCAGCACGATGACCGTGACCTACTCGGGTGCGGGCATGAGCGGCCTGGTTAATGACGTGCTGGGTGAGATGGGCATGGATACGGACACCGCAGGTGTTGACGTCCAGATCGGCGATGTGACCTCGAGCGTCACCATTTCGAACGGCACGATCCGCTCGATGGATATTGATATGCAGATCACGATGACGGTCGACGGCGTAGCCATGACGATGGATATGACGATGGACTGCACGGTCAACGCCACCGGCGACCGCGTCACGGTCGATATCCCGGACGATCTGGACAGCTATACCGATCTCATCGGCGGCGCGGATGCAGCAGCCTGAGACATGACAGCCTGACAAACCAAACGGCAAAACCAAAGCCGCCCCTTGTGGGGCGGCTTTTTTGCGCAACAGGGGAGGGGGAAACCGGCACTTAACCGCCGACCTCGTCGATCAGCTCCTGCATCTTGCGCGCGGAGCTTTGCAGGCGGGCGAGTTCCTCCTCCGAGAGCGGGATATCCAGCACCGCCTCCGCGCCGCCGCGCCCGACGATGGACGGCAGGCCGAGGCAGATGCCCTCGACCCCGTAATGCCCGGAAATCATGGAGGACACCGGGAGCACCGAGTGCTCGTCGCGCACGATGGCCTCCACGATGCGGCGCACCGCCATGCCGATGCCGTAATAGGTTGCGCCCTTGCCCTCGATGATCGAGTAAGCGGCGTCGCGCACGTTTTCGTAGATCTCGTGCAGCACAGCGGCGGGCTGAACAATGCCCGTGATGCGGCAGTAATCGTCCAGATCCACGCCCGAGATGTTTGCGCTCGACCAGACCGCGAGCTCGCTGTCGCCGTGCTCGCCGATGATGAAGGCGTGCACGTTGCGGCTGTCCACACCCAGCCGCTGCCCGAGCAGGTATTTGAGGCGCGCGGTGTCGAGCACCGTGCCCGAGCCGATCACGCGGCCCGCGGGCAGGCCGGACAGCTTGTGCGCCATGCAGGTGAGCACGTCGACCGGGTTGGAGACGATCAGCAGCACCGCGTCGCGGTCGACCTGCATGATCTGTTCGATGATCGAGGACAGAATGACGCGGTTGCGGCCGAGCAGCTCGGTGCGGGTCTCGCCCGGCTTCTGGTTCGCGCCCGCGGCGATGATGATCAGGCCGCAGCCGGCAAGGTCGGCGTAATCGCCTGCGTGTACATGACATGGCTTGGCGAAGGATACGCCGTGGTTGATGTCCGCAGCCTCACTTTCGGCCTTTTTGCGGTTCATGTCCACCAGCACCATCTCGGAAAACAGGCCGGACACCGCGAGCGTATAGGCGCAGGTCGCGCCGACAAAGCCGACGCCGACCAGGCCGCATTTCTGCATATTGGTCATATTGGGAGCACTTCCTTTCCGCCTCTAGTATGCCCGTTTGCGGTTGGAAAACTCGCGGTTCCGTGCTATAATGAAAGAACATTGGATGATGGGAGGATCAGCGACATGAAAAAATACATTCGCATGGCCTGCGCGGCCGCAGTGCTCGCCGGCGCGCTCACCGTATCCGCATTGGCCGCGGATTTCACCGCAAGCGCAGACCATTTGAGCGAGCTCGGCCTGTTCCGCGGCACGGAGCAGGGCTACGAGCTGGACCGCGCGCCGAGCCGCGCAGAGGCGGCCGTCATGCTGGTGCGCCTGCTGGGCGCGGAGGAGGAGGCGCAGCAGCTGGAGTACAGCGCGCCGTTTACCGATCTGCAAGGCTGGGAGCAGCCCTATGTGCAGTACCTGTATGAGAATGGTCTGACCACCGGCGCGACGGCGACGGCCTTCGAGCCGGAAGGCGCCTGCTCCGCGCAGATGTACGCGGCGTTCCTGCTGCGTGCGCTCGGCTATACCGAGGCAGCGGGCGACTTTACCTATGCGCAGGCGGCCACGGCGGCGCAGGGCTATGGCGTATATGACCCGGCTGTGATCGACACGCAGGACTTTTTGCGCGATGATGTGGCTGCGGCGAGCTATACCGCGCTGTCGGTCGCGCCCAAGGGCGCGGCGGGCACGCTGCTCGACCGGCTGGTGCAGGCGGGCGCGGTGGATGCAGAGGCCGCGCAGCCCTGTCAGGCGCTGTTTGAAACCTATGCGCAGTACCGTGCGGAGGTTGTGGGGATGGCAGAGCTGGACAGCTTTTGCGTGCGCGGCGGCATGGAAGCCAAGGCGGATGGAGCAGACGGCTATCAGCTGACTGTGCGCACCGAGGATTATACCACGGTGGGCCGTGCGGACGGAACAGCGGTTTCCGAGGGAATGCTGACGATGGAATCCCCGACAGCCGGATCGTATACCCAGGTATATCGCAGGGATGCAGCGGAGCAGGCCGAAGCAGAGCGCACAGCGATGCTGTATGGCTACGGCGTGGTGCCGGTCGCGCTGGTGGAGGAGATCGGGCAGTCCGGAAGCAGCTGGACCTTTACACTCGCCGGCCTGCCGCTGATGTATCAGGGGCAGATTTGGGCGTTGGCTCGGTCGGGCGGCGCGGTATGGGAAATCCCGGCGCAAAGCACGCTGACGCAGACCGTGCGCAGCGGGCGGATCACATCCCAGGAGCTGATCACGGTGGTCACTGCCGCAGACCTGCATGCGGACGTCACCGTCACCGGGGAACTGGATACCGCGCAATAAGAAAGTATAACAAAAAAGGACCTGCCGCACGGCAGGTCCTTTGCTGTGTAAGGGGAAACCTTACTGCTTGTTCTTGATGTATTCATCCATCGCTGCGGCAGCGCGCTTGCCTGCGCCCATCGCGAGGATGACGGTAGCCGCGCCGGTCACAGCGTCGCCGCCGGCGAACACGCCGTCCTTGGACGTGATGCCGTGCTCGTCGTCTGCGATGATGCAGCCCTTGCGGTTGGTGTCCAGACCCGGGGTGGTGTGACGGATCAGCGGGTTGGGGCTGGTGCCGATCGCCGCGATCACGCAGTCCAGATCGATGGTGAACTCGCTGCCCTCGACCGGTACCGGACGGCGGCGGCCGGACTCGTCAGGCTCGCCGAGCTCCATCTGCTGGCACTTGAGGCCGGTGACGTTGTAGTTCTCGTCGCTGAGCACCTCGAGCGGCGCGGTCAGGAACTTGAAGATGATGCCCTCTTCCTTGGCGTGGTGGATCTCCTCGAGACGGGCGGGCAGTTCCTTCTCCGAGCGGCGGTAGACGATGTAGACCTCTTCCGCGCCCATGCGCTTGGCGCAGCGCGCCGCGTCCATCGCAACGTTGCCGCCGCCGACGACCGCGACCTTGTGCGCGTGGAAGATCGGGGTGGAGGAGTCGTCCTTGTATGCCTTCATCAGGTTGATGCGGGTCAGGTACTCGTTGGCAGAGTATACGCCGTTGGCGTTCTCGCCGGGTACGCCCATGAAGGTCGGCAGGCCGGCGCCCGAGCCGACAAAGATCGCCTCGTAGCCGTCCGCAAACAGCTCGTCAATGGTCTCCGAGCGGCCGACGACAAAGTTGAGCACAAATTCAACGCCGAGGTCCTTGAGCGTGTCGATCTCCTTCTGCACGATGGCCTTGGGCAGACGGAACTCCGGAATGCCGTACATCAGCACGCCGCCCGCGGTGTGCAGCGCCTCGAATACGGTTACCTCGTAGCCCATGCGCGCCAGATCGCCCGCGCAGGTCAGGCCGGCAGGGCCGGCGCCCACGATCGCGCACTTGTGGCCGTTGGAAGCGGGCTTTGCAGCCTTCTCCTCGCCGTGCTCGCGCGCGTAGTCCGCGACAAAGCGCTCCAGACGGCCGATCGCCACCGGCTCGCCCTTGATGCCGCGCACGCACTTCTGCTCGCACTGGGTCTCCTGCGGGCATACACGGCCGCAGACAGCCGGCAGCGCGGAGGTCTCCTTGATCTTCGCCGCGGCCTCGAGGAACTTGCCCTCGGCAACCAGCGCGATGAACTCCGGGATCTTGACCTGTACCGGGCAGCCCGAGATGCAGGGCTTGTTCTTGCAGTTTAAGCAGCGCTGTGCTTCCTCGACCGCCATTTCCGGCGTGTAGCCGAGCGTTACTTCATCGAAATTTTTGTTGCGGACGTCCGGGGCCTGTTCAGGCATGGGCATCTTGTTCGGATTCATATTCGGCATGTTACTTGACCTCCATCTTGAACAGGTTGCAGTGCTCCTCGCGGCGCGCGACTGCGTCCTTTTCCTGCGCCTTGTACATGGCGCCGCGGCGCATGGCGCTGTCGAAGTCGACGAGGTGGCCGTCGAAGTCCGGGCCGTCGACGCAGGCGAACTTGGTCTCGCCGCCGACCGTCAGGCGGCAGCCGCCGCACATGCCTGTGCCGTCGACCATGATGGTGTTCATGGAGACAATGGTCTTGATGCCGTAGGGGCGGGTCACCTCGCAGACAAACTTCATCATGATCATCGGGCCGATGGCGATGACCGCGTCATACTGGTTGCCTGCCTCGATCAGCTCCTTGAGCTTGTCGGTGACAAAGCCCTTGTGGCCGTTCGAGCCGTCGTCCGTGACGATGTACAGGTTGGTGGAGGCGGCTTTCATCTCGTCCTCCAGAATGATGATATCTTTATTGCGGAAGCCCGCGATCAGGTCGACCTCGCAGCCGAGCTCGTGCAGCTTCTTGGCCTGCGGATAGGCGATGGCACAGCCCAGGCCGCCGCCGACGACCGCAACCTTTTTCATGCCGTCGAACTCGCTGGCCTTGCCCAGCGGGCCGACAAAGTCGTGCAGGCAGTCGCCCTCGTTCATTTCGCCGAGCGCCATCGTGGTTGCGCCGACCTCCTGGAAGATGATCGTGACCGCACCGGTTTCGCGGTCAAAGTCCGCGATGGTGAGCGGGATGCGTTCCCCGTCTTCGCTGACACGCAGGATGATGAACTGGCCCGGCTCGGCCTTGCGCGCCACATGCGGCGCGTCGATCACCATCAGCTTGGTGTTCGCGTTCAGCGTCTGCTTTTTCAGAATCTGATACACTGAATTTCGTACCTCCTTGCGTTTGTCGCATCGAACAAATCTATTATAAATGCAATGTACGGCGAACGCAAGACCAAATAAGGACAGGAAAGGATATGTTTTGGCAGAATGCGAGGGTTTTGGGTACGGGAAAAGGATAATTTAGTAATTGAGCACAATATAGTCGCCCGAGACGAAGCCTTCATAGTCGCCGTAGCGCACCGCATACCAGCCGTCATACTGCCCGAGCACGGTCAGCTGCGCGCCGTCCGGGGCTTTGCCGACCACAGGCGCGGCGAGCGACGGGGCGGAGCGGATATTCAGATTGCCGGAGGAGACCTCGACGGTCGCAGTCTGGATGGGCTGCGGCTCGACGAAGGGGATGCGGAAATACTCGGTCAGGGAGAGCACGACACCCCGCGCGATCGCGTCGATGTTCGAGCGGATCCATTCCGCGTCCGCGGGATTGTCGTGGTAGGCGAACTCATAAAGGATCGCAGGCGCGCGTGTGCGCGTCACCTCGCCGAGCGAGTCGGTCGGCCGCGCGGTCACATCGGTCGGGACAGGGTAGATGGATCTGAGGTTCGCGGCGGCGATCTGCGCGAGCTGCTCGCTGCGCATGGAGTTCGGGTCGTAATACACATCCGCGCCGCGCAGCTGTCCGGACAGGCTTTCGGGCGCGGCGTTGGAATGCAGCGCGATGTGTGCGTCATATGTGCCTTCGTTGGATGCGCGGATGGATGAGGCCGCGGTCATGTCCGGCGTGTTGCGGGTAAACGCAATGCCGGAGGCGGTGAGGTAGGGCTCCATCGCGTCCGCAATGAGGTTCATGTAGTATTCTTCCGAGCCTTGCCCATCATAATAGGCGTTGTATTCCTGCGTCGAGGGGGAAAGATAGATACGGGGCATAGCGGTAACCTCCAAACGGGATTTGTCGCTGTCAGCCTATGCCGGGCGCGGCAAAACGGTCACCCTATGAGCGATATGACGAAAAGCGGAGGTGAATTTTATCGTTTTTCGGTGATAATGGGGTTGCATTTTCAATCATATCACTGTATAATAATTAACATGCTTGAAAGGCCGGCTGGGATGCCGGTACTAAGGGAGGAGAGAAACACTATGAAGAAACTGTCTATTGCCATGCTGAGCATGGTGCTTGCAGGCTCGATGCTGCTGACTGCATGCGGCGGCGGCAACACGCAGGCCACTGAGGATACCGGATCGGATACCCAGCAGAGCGAGACCGCGGAGAACACCGAGGGCGGCGTGCTGCGCATGGCGACCAACGCGACCTTCCCGCCGTATGAGTACTACGAGGGCGACGAGGTCGTCGGCATCGACCCGGAGATCGCGGCTGCGATCGCAGAGAAGCTCGGTATGACGCTGGAAATCAACGACATGGACTTTGACCCGGCGATCGCGGCGGCACAGACTGGTCAGGCCGACATCGTTATGGAGGGCCTGACGGTAACCGACGACCGTAAGGAAAAGATCAACTTCACCGATTCCTATGCGACCGGCGTACAGGTCGTTATCGTACCCGAGGATTCGGACATCCAGTCGGTTGAAGACCTCGAGGGCAAGCTGATCGGCGTACAGCAGGGTACCACGGGCGACCTGTACTGCTCGGACACCCCCGAAAACGGTGGTTTCGGTGAGGAAAATGTGCAGAAGTTCACCAGCGGCCCGGTTGCAGTAGAGGCGCTGAAGAACGGTCAGATCGACTGCGTTGTTATCGACAACGAGCCTGCCAAGAGCTACGTTGCCCAGAACGAGGGCCTGAAGATTCTGGACACCGAGTATGTTACTGAGGAATATGCGATCGGCATTTCCAAGGACAATCCGGAGCTGCTCGAGCAGATCAACGCTGCGCTGCAGGAGCTCAAGGACGACGGTACGATCCAGTCCATCATCGACAAGTATATCCCGCCGGAAGGCTGATTACAAAACCGCGTACAGGGACGGCATTTGCCGCCCCTGTACTTGCGCATTTTAATAAAATGAGGAGGGCTGCCGGATGGCCGAATGGCTCGCGCAGGCACCGGGCATGGTGCAGGCATTGCCGGGATGGTTGCAGGAATTGCTTTATTCCCTGTACCGCGTTTTTATCATGAACGACAACTGGAGGTATTTTACCAACGGTCTGAAAGTGACCGCGCTGACAACGCTGGGCGCGCTGCTTTTGGGCGTTATCATCGGCGTTTTGGTCGCGGTGATCCGGTCGGCGCATGATTCGCGGCGTTCCAACGCAAAGCCGAACATCATCCTGAACCTGGCAAACGTAATTTGTAAACTGTATTTGACGATCATCCGCGGTACGCCAATGATGGTACAGCTGCTGATCGCCAGCTTCGTTATCATGACGCCGCGCGGACAGACCGAGACGCTGATCTGTGCGATCATCACCTTCGGCATCAACTCGGGCGCCTATGTGGCGGAGATCGTCCGTTCGGGCATCATGTCCATCAGCGCCGGCCAGATGGAGGCAGGCCGTTCACTGGGCCTGAACTACAGCCAGACCATGCGCTTCATCATCATCCCGCAGGCGGTCAAGAATATCCTGCCTGCGCTCGGCAACGAGCTGATCACGCTGGTCAAGGAGACTTCGATCGTGACGACCATCGGCCTGAACGACGTGACCAAGGGTGCGCAGATCATTGTATCCAATACATATGAGACAATGGTGGCATATGTGAGCCTTGCGGTCATCTATCTGGTGATCGTGCTCGTGCTCACCAAGCTGCTCGGCATTTTTGAAAGGAGGCTGCGCGCAAGTGATCGACGTTAGAAATTTGCACAAGGCCTTTGGCAGCCATGAGGTGCTCAAGGGCGTCAACGAGCATATCGAAAAAGGTGAGAAGGTTGTTATCATCGGGCCGTCCGGCTCGGGCAAATCCACCTTCCTGCGCTGCCTGAATCTGCTCGAGGAGCCGACGAGCGGCGATATCATCTTCGAGGGGCAGAATATTACCAGCCGGGAGACGGACATCAACCTGATCCGCCGCAAGATGGGTATGGTGTTCCAGCAGTTCAACCTGTTCCCGCACCTGACCGTGCGCGAGAATATCAAGCTCGCCCCGGTCAAGCTCAAAATCATGACCGACGAGGAAGCGGACAAGCGCGCCATGCAGCTTCTGGAGCGCGTCGGCCTGCCGGACAAGGCGGACAGCTACCCGATCCAGCTTTCCGGCGGCCAGCAGCAGCGTATCGCGATCGCCCGTGCGCTGGCGATGAACCCGGACGTGATGCTGTTTGACGAGCCGACCTCGGCGCTCGACCCGGAGATGGTCGGCGAGGTGCTCGAGATCATGAAGGAGCTGGCGGACGAGGGCATGACGATGGTCGTTGTGACCCACGAGATGGGCTTTGCGCGCGAGGTTGGCACCCGCGTGCTGTTCATGGACGGCGGCAACATCGTCGAGCAGAACGAGCCGAAGGAGTTTTTCGCCAACCCCAAACACCCGCGCCTCAAGGATTTCCTTTCCAAGGTGCTGTAAGCTGTAAGAAAAGAAGGGACGTATGCCGTCCCTTCTTTTTTAATAAAAGCAAAAGGCAGATGGGAAACCATCTGCCTTTTTATACAAAAATATCCTTGACAAATTGTGAAAAAACATGGTATAATAAAACGCTTACAAAATTCGGTCGGTTTGGGCCGATTCCTATTTACATGTTAGCACGGTCTGCTGCGGATTGCAAGACCAAAATCAATATTTTTGCCACGCCGCCGGGCGTATCAACCACCAACACAGCCGAAAGAAACGGAGTGATCAAAGCAAATGAAGGTGAAAGACGTACAGCACGGCAAAACCACACGAAAGAGCTTTGCACGCATCAATGAGATTCTGGAGATGCCCAATCTCATCGAGGTGCAGAAAAAGTCCTATCAGTGGTTCCTCGACGAGGGACTGCGCGAGGTTTTTGCCGACACCGCGTCCATCACGGACTACACTGGAAACCTGGAGCTTTCCTTCCTCGATTACTCGATGGACGAGGAGCCCAAGTACAGCATTGAGGAGTGCAAGGCGCGCGACGCCACATATGCAACCCCCCTCAAGGTCCGTATGCGCCTGAGAAACAAGGAAACGGGTGAGATCAAGGAGCAGGAGATCTTCATGGGCGATTTCCCGAAGATGACCGACTCCGCGACCTTCATCATCAACGGCGCGGAGCGCGCGATCGTCTCCCAGCTCGTCCGTTCGCCCGGCGTTTACTTCGGCCGCGAATATGACAAGACGGACAAAATGCTGCTCTCCGCGACGGTCATCCCGTACCGCGGCGCGTGGCTGGAGTACGAGACCGACGCCAACGACGTGTTCTACGTCCGTATTGATAAAAACCGCAAGATCCCGATCACGAGCTTTATCCGTGCGATCGGCGTCAAGACCGATGCGGAGATCAAGGAGCTGTTCGGCGAGGACCCGCTGATCGTCGCAACGCTGGATAAGGACCCGGCCCACACTTCGGACGAGGCCCTCATCGAGATCTACAAGAAGATGCGTCCGGGCGAGCCGCCCTCTGTCGAGTCCGCGACCAACCTGATGGACGCGATGTTCTTCGACGTGCGCCGCTACGACATTTCCGCGGTCGGCCGCTACAAGTATAACAAGAAGCTGGACATTGCCCGCCGCATTACCGGCCACAAGCTGCTCGAGCCTGCGGTCAGCCCGATGACCGGCGAGGTGCTCGCGGAGGCGGACGAGATCCTGACCCGCGATAAGGCGCGCCTGCTGTCTGCGAGCGGCGTCAACAACGTCGTGATCGAGTCGAACGAGGGCACCGCAGTCAAGGTGTTCGGCAACGGCATGGTCGACATCGACGACTTCAAGGACTACACCGGCTTTACCGCCGAGGAGCTGGGCATCAAGGAAAAAGTGCACTTCCCGGTCCTCAAGGAGATCATTGACTCCGGCGTTTCGGGTGAGGAACTGAAAAAGACCGTTCAGACCCGCATGCACGACCTGATTCCCAAGACCATTATTGTGGATGACATGCTCGCTTCGATCTGCTATCTGCTGAATCTTGGCCACGGCATTGGCGTCACCGATGATATTGACCATCTGGGCAACCGCCGCCTGCGCTGCGTGGGCGAACTGCTCCAGAACCAGTTCCGAATCGGCTTCTCCCGTATGGAGCGCGTCATTCGTGAGCGTATGACCATTCAGGATCTGGATATCGTCACGCCGCAGAGCCTGATCAATATCCGTCCGGTCACCGCTGCGATCAAGGAGTTCTTCGGCTCCTCTCCGCTGTCCCAGTTTCTGGACCAGAACAACCCGCTGGCTGAGCTGACGAATAAGCGCCGTATGTCCGCGCTCGGCCCCGGCGGCCTGTCGCGTGACCGCGCGTCCTTCGAAGTGCGCGACGTTCACTATTCCCACTATGGCCGTCTGTGTCCGATCGAAACCCCTGAAGGTCCGAACATCGGCCTGATCTCGTATCTTGCGACCTATGCGCGCGTCAACGACTTCGGCTTTATCGAAGCGCCGTACCGCATCATCGATAAGGAGACCGGCTACGTGACCGATCAGGTGCAGTATATGACCGCGGATGTGGAAGATGAATTCATTGTTTGTCAGGCAACCGAGCCGATCGATGAAAACGGCCATCTGATCAACGACCGTATCACCTGCCGCATGCGCGACGAGTTCGTCGAGGTCGATCGCAAGGATGTTGACCTGATGGACGTTTCTCCGCGCATGATGGTATCCGTTGCGACCGCGTTCATTCCGTTCCTCGATCATGACGACGCAAACCGTGCATTGATGGGCGCGAACATGCAGCGTCAGGCGGTGCCGCTGCTGCGGACCGAGGCGCCGTTTGTAGCGACCGGTATGGAATATAAGGCCGCTGTCGACTCGGGCACGATCCCGCTGGCCGAGGGCGACGGCGTCGTCACCCGCGTGACTGCGCGTGAGGTCGTTGTGCAGTATGACAACGGTCAGGAAAAATCCTATCACCTGACCAAGTTCCTGCGCTCCAACCAGTCGACCTGCATCAACATGCGCCCGATCGTCGACCTGGGCGAGCGCGTCAAGAAGGGCGACGTTCTGGCGGACGGCCCCTCGACCGACAAGGGCGAGATTGCGCTCGGCAAGAACGCGCTGATCGGCTTTATGACCTGGGAAGGTTACAACTACGAGGACGCCGTCCTGCTCAACGAACGTCTGGTGCGCGACGACGTATACACCTCGATCCACATTGAAGAATACGAATCCGAATCCCGCGATACCAAGCTCGGGCCGGAAGAGATCACCCGCGATATCCCGAACGTCGGCGAGGACGCGCTGCGCAACCTCGACGAGCGCGGCATCATCCGCGTGGGCGCCGAGGTACAGGCGGGCGATATCCTGGTCGGTAAGGTAACCCCCAAGGGCGAGACCGAGCTGACCGCAGAGGAGCGCCTGCTGCGCGCGATCTTCGGCGAGAAGGCGCGCGAGGTGCGCGACACCTCGCTGCGTGCGCCGCACGGTGAGTCCGGTATCGTTGTCGACGTCAAGGTATTCACCCGCGAGAACGGCGACGAGCTTTCGCCCGGCGTCAACATGGTTGTCCGCGTGTATATTGCGCAGAAGCGCAAGATCTCGGTCGGCGACAAGATGGCGGGCCGCCACGGCAACAAGGGTGTTGTCTCCCGCATCCTGCCGCAGGAGGATATGCCCTTCCTCGAGGACGGCACCCCGCTCGACATCGTTCTGAACCCGCTGGGCGTTCCGTCCCGAATGAACATCGGTCAGGTGCTCGAGGTACACCTCGGCTTTGCCGCTGCAAAGCGCGGCTGGAAGGTCGAGACCCCGGTATTTGACGGCGCAACGCTTGACGATATTAAGGAAATGCTGGTCGAGGCCGGCGTCAACGAGGACGGCAAGAGCGTCGTCTATGACGGCCGCACCGGCGAGCAGTTCGACAACCGCGTAACCGTCGGTTATATGTACTACCTCAAGCTCCACCATCTGGTAGACGATAAGATCCATGCCCGTTCGACCGGCCCGTACTCGCTCGTCACCCAGCAGCCTCTGGGCGGCAAGGCGCAGTTCGGCGGCCAGCGCTTCGGCGAGATGGAAGTCTGGGCGCTCGAGGCGTACGGCGCAGCTTACACCCTTCAGGAGATCCTGACCGTCAAGTCGGACGATATCACCGGCCGTGTCAAGACCTACGAGGCGATCGTCAAGGGCCACAACGTGCCGCAGCCGGGCGTGCCGGAGTCCTTCAAGGTTCTGGTCAAGGAGCTGCAGTCGCTGTGTCTGGATATTCAGGTGCTCGACGAGAACATGGAGGTCATCGAGCTGTCGGATGACGACGAGGACGATGCAGATTTCATCCGCCCGATGGAGCAGGCTGTTTCGGGCGCGGATGAGGAATTCACCGCAGCCGGCTTCGGCATCAATGACGCCGAGGACGGGGACACCGATCTCTTTGCACTGGACAACGCTGCCGATGAGGGCGGCGACGATGCCGGGGATGATTTTGACGACGGGCTGGGCGAATAAGGCCATGACTGCAAACGATCAAAATCATCTGTGAATAGGGAAGGAGCATCTTAAAATATATGGGATATCATACGTTTAACGCCATCAAGATCGGTCTGGCCTCGCCCGACCTGATCCGTCAGTGGTCGTACGGTGAAGTCAAAAAGCCCGAAACCATCAACTACCGCACGCTCAAGCCGGAACGGGACGGTCTGTTCTGCGAGCGCATCTTTGGCCCAACCAAGGACTGGGAGTGCCACTGCGGTAAATATAAGAAAGTCCGCTTCAAGGGCAAGATCTGCGACAAGTGCGGCGTAGAGGTCACCCGCGCCAAGGTCCGCCGCGAGCGCATGGGCCACATCGAGCTGGCAGCGCCGGTGTCGCACATCTGGTACTTTAAGGGCATCCCGTCCCGCATGGGCCTGATTCTGGATATCAGCCCGCGCGTGCTCGAGAAAGTCCTGTACTTTGCCAACTATATTGTCATCGATCCGGGCGATACCCCGCTGATGAAAAAGCAGATCCTGACCGAGGCTGAGTACCGCGACATGCGCGAAAAGTACGAGGACGACTTCCGCGCCGGCATGGGCGCGGAGGCGATCAAGGAGCTGCTGCAGGAGCTCGACCTCGACCAGCTCTCGGGGGAGCTGACCGCTGAGCTGCGCGAGTCCTCGGGGCAGAAGCGCCTGCGCATCATCAAGCGCCTCGAGGTTGTCGAGTCGTTCCGCCTGTCGCACAACCGCCCGGAGTGGATGATCATGGACGTTGTCCCGGTCATCCCGCCGGAAATCCGCCCGATGGTGCAGCTGGACGGCGGCCGCTTTGCGACAAGCGACTTGAACGACCTGTACCGCCGCGTGATCAACCGCAACAACCGTCTCAAGCGCCTGCTCGAGCTGGGCGCGCCGGACATCATCGTGCGCAACGAGAAGCGCATGCTGCAGGAAGCCGTTGACGCGCTGATCGACAACGGCCGCCGCGGCCGTCCGGTCACCGGCCCGAACAACCGCGCCCTCAAGAGCCTGTCCGACATGCTCAAGGGCAAGCAGGGCCGCTTCCGTCAGAACCTGCTCGGCAAGCGCGTTGACTACTCCGGCCGTTCGGTTATCGTCGTCGGCCCGGACCTCAAGATCTACCAGTGCGGCCTGCCGAAGGAAATGGCGCTCGAGCTGTTCAAGCCGTTCGTCATGAAGAAGCTGGTTGAGGACGGCACGGCCTCTAACATCAAGTCCGCCAAGAAGATGGTCGAGCGCGCCAAGCCCGAGGTTTGGGACGTGCTCGAGGGCATCATCAAGGGCCACCCGGTTATGCTGAACCGTGCGCCGACGCTGCACCGTCTGGGTATCCAGGCGTTCGAGCCGGTGCTGGTCGAGGGCCGTGCGATCCGTCTGCACCCGCTGGTATGTACCGCGTTCAACGCGGACTTCGACGGCGACCAGATGGCGGTGCATGTGCCGCTGTCCGCTGAGGCACAGGCTGAGGCGCGTCTGCTCATGCTGTCCGCGAACAACCTGCTCAAGCCGCAGGACGGCAAGCCGGTTACCATCCCGTCGCAGGATATGGTGCTCGGCTCCTACTACCTGACCATTGACCGCGACACCGAGCCGGGCGCCGGCAAGGTGTTCCGCGATCCGGACGAAGCGCTCATGGCGTACAACGAGGGCATCGTGGGCATCCACGCGCCGATCAAGGTGCGCATGACCCGCGAGGTAAACGGCAAAACGGTCTCCAAGATCGTCGACGCGACCCCGGGCCGCCTGATCTTCAACGAGCGCATCCCGCAGGACCTCGGTTTTGTCGACCGCTCGGATCCGGAGAAGCTGCTCGACCTCGAGATCATGTTCACCTGCGGCAAGAAGGAGCTCGGCAAGATCATCGACAAGTGCATCCGTGTACACGGCTTCAACGTGACCGCCGAGGTGCTCGACGCGATCAAGTCGATGGGCTACAAGTACTCCACCAAGGGCGCGCTGACCGTTGCGGTCGCGGATATGCTCGTGCCGGAAGGCAAGGATACCTTAATCAAGGAATCCGAGAAGAAGGTCGCGCAGATCGACAAGCGCTACAAGCGCGGCTTTATCACCGATCAGGAGCGCTACCGCCTGACCGTTGCGGAGTGGGAGGAGACCACCAAGAAGGTTACCTCCAAGCTGCAGGACAACATGAAGGCGCAGCGCTACAACCCGATCCACATGATGGCCGACTCCGGTGCGCGTGGTTCGATCAACCAGATCCGTCAGCTGGCCGGTATGCGCGGCCTGATGGCGTCCACCTCCGGTAAGACCATCGAAATCCCGATCAAGTCCAACTTCCGTGAGGGCCTGACCGTACTCGAATACTTCATCGCGGCGCGCGGCGCTCGAAAGGGCATGGCCGATACCGCGCTGCGTACCGCAGACTCCGGTTACCTGACCCGCCGTCTGGTAGACGTTTCGCAGGATGTCATCATCCGCGAGGACGACTGCGGCGCGACCAAGGGCATCTGGGTCGAGGATATCAAGGAAGGCAACCAGATCATCGAGCCGCTGCATGAGCGTCTGCTCGGCCGCTTCCCGGTGGATGACATCTGCCATCCGGAGACCGGCGAGGTGATCGTGCCCAAGACCAAGATGATGAACGACGCGGACGCGGATGCGGTCATCGCGGCGGGCATCACCCGTGTGCAGATCCGCTCGGTGCTCGAGTGCCGCGCACGCAAGGGCGTCTGCGCACACTGCTACGGCATCAACCTTGCAATGGGCACGCTGGTCGGCAAGGGCGAGGCTGTCGGCATCATCGCTGCGCAGTCCATCGGCGAGCCGGGCACCCAGCTGACCATGCGTACCTTCCACACCGGCGGCGTTGCGGGTTCGGATATTACGCAGGGTCTTCCGCGAGTCGAAGAGCTGTTCGAGGCGCGCAAGCCCAAGAAGGCAGCGACGCTCGCCGAGATCAGCGGCGTTGTCACGATCGAGGAATCCAAGCGCACGACCGTCAAGACCGTCAACATCGTCAACCCGGAATCCGGCGAGATGCGTTCCTACCAGCTCGCCTCCTCTTCGGGCATCCGCGTGACCGACGGCCAGCAGGTCGAGCAGGGCTTCCAGCTCAACGAAGGCTCGCTCAACCCGCATGACATCCTGCGCGTGCGCGATCCGCGTGCGGTGCACGACTACGAGATCAAGGAAGTCCAGAAGGTTTACCGTCAGCAGGGCGTTGATATCAACGATAAGCATATCGAGGTTATCGTGCGCCAGATGATGCGCAAGGTCCGTGTCGAGGACGCGGGCGACGCGGAAGTGCTGCCGGGCTCTGTGATGGACCTGCTCGAGTTCGAGGATTACAACCAGAAGGTGCAGGACCGCATCGACGCAGGCGAGGAGGGACTCCGCCTTGCAGTTGCGGAGCCGACCCTCATGGGTATCACCAAGGCATCCCTTGCGACCGACTCGTGGATGTCGGCGGCATCCTTCCAGGAGACCACCCGCGTGCTGACCGACGCTGCGATCAAGGGCAAGGTCGACCCGCTGATGGGCCTGAAGGAAAACGTCATCATCGGCAAGCTGATCCCGGCCGGCTCGGGCATGACCGAGTACTGCGACGGCCACTACGAGCAGAAGGTCGATCTCGACTGACGCTTTACCGCAGCCATATCCTTATAAAATGTGCAAAACAGGGGAATGCTGAAAGGCGTTCCCCTGTTATTTTCCCGGGGACGCGGCAGGAAAAGCGGATCGCCGTGTAAAATGGCAGAAAAGTGAAAAATATCTGTAAAAATGCTTGACTTCATACCGGGAAACCTTTATACTATTGGAGTATGCCGTATAGGAGGGTTACTATGCTTTCAGAACTTCGCACGGCGCACAAAGTCATCGGTGTGAAGCAGTCCAAAAAGGCGATCCGGGATGGCGCGGCCGCAGAGGTCTATATTGCGCTCGACGCGGAAAAACGCGTCGTCGGTCCGATCTACGAGCTTTGCAGCGAGATGGGGACCACTGTCCAGGAGATCACCACTATGACGGAACTCGGGGACGCGGCCGGCATTGACGTCGGCGCCGCAGTCGTCACGGTTCTGCGCTGACATCTGTTCCGATGAATCGCGCAAAAGCGCTTTTCATAAATATCTTTGAAAGAAGGAGGAAATAAAATGCCAACTTTTAACCAACTCGTCCGTAAGGGTCGCGAGGCAGCCATCTACAAATCTACGGCTCCGGCGCTGCAGGTAGGCTACAACTCTCAGAAGAAGAAGTCCACCGACCAGCCCGCTCCGCAGAAGCGCGGTGTCTGCACGACGGTTAAGACCATGACGCCGAAGAAGCCGAACTCTGCGCTTCGTAAGGTTGCTCGTGTTAAGCTGACCAACCAGATGGAAGTTTCCGCTTACATCCCCGGTGAAGGCCACAACCTGCAGGAGCACTCTGTCGTTATGGTTCGCGGTGGCCGTGTAAAGGACCTTCCTGGTGTCCGTTACCACATCATCCGCGGCACGCTGGATACCCAGGGTGTAGCGAACCGCCGTCAGGCTCGTTCCAAGTATGGCGCGAAGCGCCCGAAGGCCGGCAAGTAATCTGCGCCTGACCGCGCAGCTCGTCGTTCCAGCCGCCCTTGCGTACCTCGGTACGCGGCAGGCGACTGCGCCTCGATCTGCACGATCATGCTTGATTCCTTAAACTGGTCAACCCACACGTTTTGCGAGAAAAGTTAAAGTTTTTTCAGCAAAGCACTCATTTTGCTTTGTCTGAGGCGTTTTATATCCGATTGTTTATAGCGGGTATACTACCTCGGACGGGCATTGCAACGGCGGCAAAAAGCCAGCCGTAGTACCTGTGAAATCAAATTTTTTTGAAGGAGGGAAGTAAAGTGCCAAGAAGAGGTAATGTCCCGAAGAGAGACGTTCTGCCCGATCCGCTTTATAATTCCAAGCTCGTCACCAAGCTGGTCAACTCGATCATGCTCGACGGCAAGAAGGGCGTTTCGCAGAAGGTCGTTTATGGTGCTTTCGATATCGTCCGCGAAAAGACCGGACGTGAACCGTTGGAGGTTTTCACTGAGGCGATGGAAAACATCATGCCGTCGCTGGAAGTTAAGGCGCGCCGTGTAGGCGGCGCTACCTATCAGGTGCCGATGGAAGTGCGCCCGGAGCGTCGTCAGACCCTGGGCCTGCGCTGGATCACCAAGTATGCGCGCGCGCGTTCTGAGAAGACCATGCGCGAGCGTCTGGCCGGCGAGATCATGGACGCCTGCAACAATCTGGGCGGCGCTGTCAAGAAGCGCGAGGATACGCACAAGATGGCGGAAGCGAACAAGGCGTTCGCGCACTACCGCTATTAATCGCGTGGCCTGCTTTACGCTTTGAAAGGAGAGCAACATGCCTAGAGAATATTCCCTGGAAAGAACCAGAAATATCGGCATCATGGCGCACATCGACGCCGGTAAGACCACTACCACCGAGCGTATTCTGTACTACACCGGTGTAAACCACAAGATCGGCGATACCCATGACGGTACCGCTACGATGGACTGGATGGCGCAGGAGCAGGAGCGTGGTATCACCATCACCTCCGCTGCGACCACCTGCCACTGGTCGGGCTCCCAGCATCAGTACCCGGAGCACCGCATCAACATCATCGACACCCCGGGCCACGTTGACTTCACCATCGAGGTTCAGCGTTCGCTGCGCGTACTGGACGGTTCGGTAACCGTTTTCTGCGCAAAGGGCGGTGTTGAGCCGCAGTCTGAGACCGTTTGGCATCAGGCTGACGATTACAAGGTTCCGCGTATGGCGTTCGTCAACAAGATGGACATCATGGGCGCTGACTTCTTCAATGTTGTAAACATGATGAAGGACCGCCTGAAGTGCAACGCGGTTCCGATCCAGCTGCCGATCGGCGTTGAGGATACCTTCCGCGGTATCATCGACCTGGTCACCATGCGCGCTGAAGTCTACTATGACGACCTCGGCAAGGACGTCCGCGATGAGGACATCCCGGCTGATATGATGGATCAGGCGCAGGAGTACCACGAAGCACTGTGGGAAGCTGCCGCTGAGCTCGACGAGGACCTCATGATGAAGTACCTCGAGGGCGAGGAGATCACCGCTGCGGAAGTCAAGGCTGCCATCCGTAAGGGAACGATCGAGAACCAGATCGTTCCGGTCCTGTGCGGCACCGCTTACCGCAACAAGGGTGTCCAGATGCTGCTGGACGCGGTCATCGACTACATGCCCGCGCCGACCGACATCCCGGACATCAAGGGTGTCAACCCGAAGACCGGTGAAGAGGACTCCCGTCCGTCTTCCGACGACGCGCCGTTCTCTGCGCTGGCATTTAAGATCGCGACCGACCCGTTTGTAGGCCGTCTGACCTACTTCCGCGTCTACTCCGGTTCGATCACCGCTGGTTCCTCTGTTCTGAACGCGACCAAGGACAGCCGCGAGCGTCTGGGCCGTATCCTTCAGATGCACGCGAACCACCGTCAGGATATCGACGTTGTTTACTCCGGCGATATCGCGGGCGGCATCGGTTTTAAGAACGTTACCACGGGCGACACGCTCTGCGACGAGAAGCACCCGATCATCCTGGAGTCCATGAACTTCCCGGAGCCGGTTATCCGCGTTGCGATCGAGCCCAAGACCAAGGCTGGTCAGGAGAAGATGGGCATTGCGCTGGCAAAGCTGGCGGAAGAGGACCCGACCTTCAAGACCTACACCGACGAAGAGACCGGTCAGACCATCATCGCCGGCATGGGCGAGCTGCACCTCGAGATCATCGTCGACCGCCTGCTGCGTGAGTTCAAGGTAGAGGCGAACGTCGGTGAGCCGCAGGTTGCTTACAAGGAGACCATCCGCCGCTCCGCAGATGTGGACATGAAGTATGCCCGTCAGTCCGGCGGTAAGGGCCAGTACGGCCACGTCAAGATCATTGTTGAGCCGAACGAGTCCGGCAAGGGCTACGAGTTCATCAACAAGATCGTCGGCGGTGCGATCCCGAAGGAATATATCGAGCCTGTCAATCAGGGTATCCAGGGCGCAATGCAGGCTGGTATCCTCGCAGGCTATCCGGTTGTCGACGTAAAGGTCACCCTGTACGACGGCTCTTACCACGAAGTCGACTCCTCCGAAATGGCGTTTAAGATCGCCGGTTCTATGGCGTTCAAGGAGGCCATGAAGAAGGCTGACCCGGTTCTCATGGAGCCGATCATGCAGGTCGACGTTATGGTTCCGGAAGAGTATATGGGCGACGTTATCGGCGGCCTGAATGCGCGCCGCGGCCAGATCCAGGGTATGGAGCCGCGCGGCGGTGTACAGGCGATCAGCGCTGCTGTTCCGCTGAGCGAGATGTTCGGTTATGCGACTGCGCTGCGTTCGAGCACGCAGGGCCGCGGCCAGTACACCATGCAGCCCAGCCACTACACTGAGGTGCCCAAGAGCATTCAGGAGAAGATCATGGACACCCGTAACAAAGACAACTAAAATCTATTGCTTGGCTATTGCATTTTTCTGCAATTTGCAGTAGAATAAACTCACCATGACTATGAATTCAAATTACGAGGAGGATATCCACAATGGCAAAGGAAAAATTTGACCGCTCCCTGCCGCACGTTAACATCGGTACCATCGGCCACGTTGACCATGGCAAGACCACGCTGACCGCGGCGATCACCAAGGTTCTGGCTCTCGAGGGCGAGGCTG
>DGYFR06201__coassemble_706_pt1 | contig 27723 bp, 28 predicted proteins | sample DGYFR06201__metabat2_high_PE_040 | metagenome-assembled genome bin DGYFR06201 | reverse complement strand
AAGCGTGGTTTCGATCGAGAGGCTGTTCGAAAAACATAGTTTTTCGACAGCCTCAGCCGGTGCGTTTCCTGCGCACCGGCTTTTTCTGCCCGGCGGCGCTTGCAGCCGGCTGGCGGTTGTGGTATAGTAGCCTTGGAAAGGAAGATGCTATGATTTCCATTGACCGCTTTCAGGAAATATTGGAGGATTTGGCCGAGGAGCTGCCCGCGGAATTCTACGATGAATTGAACGGCGGTATCCTGGTCGATCCGGGGCACCCGCTGCATCCCGCGGACGAGCACGGCGACCTGTATATCATGGGGGAATACCGCGTCGACCCGGCGATGGGCAAATATATCGTGATGTTTTACGGTTCGTTCCGCCGCGTCATGGAGGACGCGGACGAGGCCGAGTGGATCGAGGAGATGCGCGACGTGCTGCGGCACGAGTTCCGCCACCATATTGAGGGGCGCGCGGGCGTGCGCGATCTCGAGATCTGGGACGAGCAGCAGATCGCGGCCTACCGCGCGGAAAATCGGGAAGAGGAATAAAAAGCTGGCAGGGCGCTTATGCGTCCTGCCGGTTGCAGTCTGTCGAAAAAGTCCCCGCGCGGCGGCGGAATAAGGATAGAGGCCTGCGGGCTATACAAACCGCTCGCGTGCGGGTGTCTGTAAACAAGAACGTAGCACATCGTAGCACATCGTAGCACTTCGTTGCAAACGCGGTCTTTCTGCAACGTTCTGCCACGGTCTGATACGGTCTTTTTTCTTTATATACCGTGTTACCTATACTCTACAGTCTTTCTGCCACGGTCTGATACGGTCTTTTTCTTTTATACCGTGTTTATACCCTTATATACTCTTTTTATAGCGGAAAGCGATACTGCCAGCCGTTTCATGCCGGTCCCGCTTTAACAGATCGTCATTTGTCCTCGGAAAGCAAAAAACCTTTGTCCTTCAGCCCCTGCACGATGCGGTCGAGCGTCGCCTCGTCCGCGGCGCGCAGCGTGTGCAGGTGGATGCCGCCGGTCAGGTCGCACAGCGGCCTTGCGCCGGGCTGCTGGATCTTCTGATAGAAAGCGTCCGCATCATAGCGGGAAAAGATGTGCAGCGGCGCACAGATCTGGCCGTATACCGAATGTTCGACCGTCACGTCGATCAGCGCGCCGCCCAGATCGACCACCGTGTACAGCTCCTCGAGCAGGCGGTCTTCCTTATGGCGGCAGACCACGCGCCGCTCAGCATAGGCGGGCGTGGCGGCGGCGTTCTCCAGAATATAGCCGCGGGGCGTTGCGAGTACGGCGAGCCCGCCTGCGCGCAGCAGGGCGATATCGCCCACGATAATCTGGCGGCTGACGCCGCACTGCGCGGCCAGCACAGTAGCGGAGACCGGCTTGTCGGCTTTGGAAAGCAGTTGGGTGATTTTTGTGCGCCGATCAGCAGCGTTCATGATGCGTCACTCCCTTGATACCTCTATCATAGCAAAAGAATCCCCGGGATGCAAGCGCCGCTGTCCTGCCAAAAAAGAAAGAGCCATGCGCAAAGCATGGCTCCTGGAAATGCTGCCTTAGTCCAGCAGGTAAACGTTTGCGTACTGCACGCCGAGGTCGTACGCACGGCTGTGGGAGGAGACCAGGATATCGATCTTGTTGTTCTTGATCGCGCCGCCGGTGTCCTCAGCGATGAACACGCCGTAGCCCTCGATATAGACGCGGCTGCCCAGCGGGATGATCGAGGAGTCGACCGCGATCGTGCGGCCCTCGGTCGGGGTGGTGCCGGATGCCGTCTTAGCGCCCGCGACGCCGTTGCAGGTCGCGCAGGGGCAGTAGAAGGTCAGCTTGTAGTTGCCGAGCGAGGTGGCGTTGCTCTTGATCGCGTCGGTCGCCAGCAGGGAGGACGAATACGAAACCGTCTTCGCAGCGACCGGGTCGGTCAGCAGCTTGTTGTAAGCGTCCTGTGCGGCAGCCTTCTTGGCAGCCTCGGCTTCTGCTTTGGCCTTGGCTTCCGCCTCGGCCTTTGCCTTGGCCTCGGCTTCCGCCTTCGCCTTGGCGAGCGCCTGTTCCGCGGTGGTGATCTGGTCGCTGGTGAGCACCGTGCCGACCGAGGAATTTAAATTGGAAGAGAGCACCGCTACAGGCTGCTCCAGCGCCGCAGCGCTGACAGAAGCCATCGCGCTGACGGCCAGCGTCGCCGCAATCAGCTTGGACGCATGCTTTCGCAGGGAAATAGACATTTGTGTTACACTCCTAAAATCGTTTTGAAAACCCGCGCGGGGCGCGGCACCGGATGTTACCGGTTTGTTTTCAGGCTGTTACTATTTTGTAGTCGATCTGTTTCCGATCTGTAACCTATGATACTTCATACTCTCGGATTTGTCAAACGCTTTCGAGAAATTTTGTTCAATCTGTACAAGAGTCTTTCTCTGACAGGCCAAAGTCTGTACAGACAACTGAAAAAAACGGCCCCATTTTGAAAGAATGGGAGTGTTGTGCACAACGAACGGTTACAAAACCGGCAATCTGCCATGTGGGTGGGGAGACGGAGAACGATGCTTCAACACAATTCGACAGGAGTGGGGATTGCAGGCTAAAAGTATAACCGCTTGTCGAAAGCGGATACTATATCACATCCTGTATGGATGGAGCGCGCGCTGCCGCAAAAAATCCTTTACACGGACTTGCAGCTGTGGTATCTTAATAATAAGTGCTTGCAGGCCGCGTGGGGATACGCCGCGTATTTTTCGCAGCGAAACCGGACTGCACGGCAGCGTATCAATTACTGTAAATAAAGGCGGACGAACGGGATGGCAGGTCTGTCTTTGTAGAGAAAGCGGGCTGGAACCCGCGTCACCGAATTGGAATAAAAATAAACGACGAATAAAGGAAAGTGATAAAGCAATCATGAAAGAAAAACTGAAGATTATACCGCTTGGCGGCCTCAATGAGATCGGCAAGAACATGACCGTGATCGAGTACGGCAACGACATTCTGGTCATTGACTGCGGCGTAGCCTTTCCGGATGACGACATGCTGGGCGTTGACCTGGTCATCCCGGACACGACCTACCTCAAGCGCAACCTGAAAAAGCTGCGCGGCTACGTGATCACGCACGGCCATGAGGACCACATCGGTGCGATCCCGTATGTGCTGCGCGAGTGCAACGCGCCGGTCTACGCCACGCGCCTGACCTGCGGCATCATCGAGACCAAGCTCTCCGAGCATAAGATGCCCCAGAAGGTCAAGCTCAATCACGTGCGCGCGGGCGATACGATCAAGCTGGGCTGCTTCAAGGTCGAGTTTATCCACACCAACCACTCGATCGCGGACTCGGTGGCGCTCGCCATCACCACGCCGCTCGGTACGATCCTGCACACGGGCGACTTCAAGATCGACCTGACGCCGGTTTCGGGCGAGATGATCGATCTGGTGCGCATCGGCGAGCTGGGCAAGAAGGGCATCCTTGCGCTGATGAGCGACTCGACCAACGTCGAGCGCCCGGGCTATACGCCGAGCGAAAAGATCGTGGGCAAGTCGCTGGAGAAATTCATCATGGAGAGCGACCAGCGCATCATCATCGCGACCTTTGCCTCCAACGTATCGCGTTTGCAGCAGATCCTGGATATCGCGGCCAAGGCGGGGCGCAAGGTGGCGGTCTGCGGCCGCAGCATGGAGAAGATCTCCAAGGTCGCGGGCGAGCTGGGCTACCTGCATGATCGCGGCAAGGTGATGATTGACATCTCCGAGATCAAGCGCTATGCGCGCAGCCAGCTGATCATCGTGTCCACCGGCTCGCAGGGCGAGACCATGTCCGCTCTGTACCGCATGGCGTACGGCAGCCACAAACAGGTGGAGGTCAGCGCCGGCGACCGTATTCTGATCGCGGCTTCTGCCATCCCGGGCAACGAGAAGTCGGTCAACAATATGGTAAACGAGCTGTACAAGCAGGGTGCAGAGGTGATTTACGACCGCTCGGCGGCGATCCATGTATCCGGCCACGCCTGCCAGGAGGATCTCAAGCTCATGCTGGGCCTGTGCAAGCCGAAGTACTTTATCCCCGTACACGGCGAGTACCGCATGCTGATGCAGCACGCCGCACTGGCGCGTGAGATGGGCGTGAACCCCAAGAATATCATCGTCACCGAGATCGGCCGTCCGGTTGAGATCGGCGAGAACTCCGCGCGGCTGGGCAATTCGGTGCCCGCCGGCCGCCTGCTGGTCGACGGACTGGGCATCGGCGACGTCGGCACTGCAGTGCTGCGCGACCGCAAGCACCTGTCCGAGGACGGCCTGCTGGTCATCGTCGTCACGGTGGACGCGACCACGGGCGTTGTCATTGCGGGCCCGGATATCGTCTCCCGCGGCTTTGTGTACGTCAAGGAAGCCGAGGCGCTCATGGAGGAGCTGCGCACGATCTCGCAGATGGCGCTCGACCGCTGCGCGGTGGAGAACCTGCGCGACTGGAACAGCCTCAAGTCCGCCATCAAGGGCGACGTGAGCGACTACCTGTTCAAAAAGACCAAGCGCAGCCCGATGGTGCTGCCGATCATCATGGAGATATGATGTTAACAGAAAGGACCGCTGTTTTGCGGTCCTTTTCTTTTTGCGCGCAGCAAGGGGGGTAAGGAATTGACGTTGTGACGCGCTGCGGCTGGTGGTACAATATAAAAAAGCATGGGAGGGACTGGTATGAAAAAGTGGTATGCGGAAGAATATGAGTTTACGGTCGAAGTGACGGGCTTTCTGCGCGGCGACCATACCGAGCGGTACTGCCGCAACGGGGAAGAGATCGGGGACAAGTACACCTGCACCTATGGCTGCCCGGTCAATCAGGACGGGCAGGGCATCTGCTCCAAAACTATGATGATGCTGTTCCCGCTCATGGAAGCGGTGCGGAGCGGGGGCGATCTGGAGAACGTCGGCGGCAGCGGAAAATATACCAAGGATATTGTGTGCCCGGACGGCTGTGTGATGTTCCGGCTGACGGCAAAGCCGCTCGGGAACGAGAATTTCTTCAAGGGGAAGTTTTACGATTAAAACACCCGGCCGGGCCTTTGACGGCGTGCGGCGGGTCTGCTATACTTACCTTATATAAGGGCAAGGAGGGACGCTGCATGCAGGCGAAAAAGATTTGGGCAATGTACTGGAGCGCGACCGGAACGACCAAAACGGTTGTGACCGCGGTCGCGGGCAAACTGGCGGACAGGCTGGGGCTTCCGCTTGAGGAATACGATTTTACGCTGCCGGCCGAGCGGCAGGGCGCGCCGGATTTCGGGCCGGCGGACGTGGTGGTGTTCGGGACGCCGACCTATGCGGGGCGCGTGCCGAACGTGCTGCTGAAATATCTGGCGACCGTCAAGGGCAACGGCGCGGCGGCGGTGCCGGTCGTGACCTTCGGCAACCGCGCGTTTGACGATTCGCTCATCGAGCTGCGCGATATTCTGGCGGATAACGGCTTCCGTCCGTTTGCGGCGGCGGCCTTTGCCTGCGAGCATTCGTTCTCGACCACGCTCGCGGCGGGGCGCCCGGATGCGGACGATCTGGCGCTGGCGGCGCAGTTCGCCGAACAGGCGGCGGCGCGCGTTCCGGCGCTGGATGCGGATACCCCGGTGATCGAGGTTCCCGGCCGCGCGAAGGCGGACCGCGACTATTACCAGCCGCGCGACCGCGCGGGCAATTCGATCGACATCCGCAAGGTCAAGCCAAAAACGAACGATCAGTGCGATAACTGCGGCATCTGCGCCGCGGTCTGCCCGATGGGCTCGATCGACCCGCAGGATGTGCGGCAGTTCACCGGCATCTGCATCAAGTGCGGCGCGTGCATCAAAAAATGCCCGCGCGGCGCGAAATACTACGACGACCCCGGGTACTTATATCACAAGACCGAGCTCGAGGAAGGGTACAAACGCCGGGCGGAGGTCAAGCTGTTTATTTGAAGGAAAAAGGCTGACGCATTTGCGTCAGCCTTTATACATACCGATCTTCTGCAATTCCCTGATCATATCCGGCACGGTCTGCCCGGCGATCTCCAGCCGCTGGGCCTCGCCCGGATGCTCCTTGGAGAACGTGTCCCACGCGGTGACGAGCCTGTCCGTCCGCGTGACGCCGAAGCGCTCGAGCAGCTTGGCAAAGCGGCCGATGCGCGGGCTGTAAATGGACAGCACCTTGTATTTCTGCACGAACAGCTCCTCCTCGGTCGCGAGCGAGCCGATGGCAAAGGCGGAAAGCCCGTCCTGATACAGCAGCTCGCCGTAGCCGTCCAGAATCATGGTCAGCTGTTTTTTGGTCATGTTGTCCAGATACCAGACCTCGTCCGCCTCCGCATCCGGGTGGATGGCGAGGAACAACGGCTCGTCCAGCTCGGCGTAAAACGCGCGGACAAAGTCCGCGAGCTTTTCAAAGCTCAGATTGCCTGTCAGGGTGTCGCCGTCCTGCTGGTACTGCTCGGACAGCTTTTCCGGAAAGGGGATGCGGACGCCTGCGGCGGTTTGAAACATAGATGGTTGCTCCTTTATATAAATATTTATATATGATGGATTTGCTTTTTGCTCGATACCGCAACGGTAAGGATGGAAACAAGCACAATTGCGGCGTTTGCGGCGATCGTCCCCGGCCAGATCGCTGTCGCGGCGGCAAAGACAGAGGACGCTGCATTGAACATGGTGTGGAACAGCACGCACATGAACACGCCGCTTTTCCCGGATACCCTGCGGACCGCGCCGAAGAAAAAGCGCAGCGCCATACATTGCACGGCAAACATCCCGAAGGGGATCAGGCCTTCTGCGTGGCGGGTCCCCGGCAGGAAGAACAGCGGGATATGCCACAGGATCCAGATCATGCCGGACAGGATGCAGGACGTCGCATAGCCGAATCGCTTGTCAAGCCCCGGCTGCAGGATATACGACCAGCCGGCTTCCTCCAGCCCGCCGATCAGAAGATTGCCCGGCAGGGAGAGGAAAAACATATAAAAGGGAAGCGCCGGTTCTGCGCGTCCGGAAAATGCCGCGTGCAGTGAAAAATAGAGCACGATCCCTGCGATGACGAGCAGATAAGGATATCCGCTGTTTTTCGCATGGAAAACGGTTCGCAGCCATGCCCGCAGGCTGGCGACGCTATGGCTTCGCTTCAAAACGAGATACGAAGCGATCGCCGGGGACAGGATATAGACTGCAAAGGGGATATTGGCGCAGAACTGCGGCAGCGTATCCACCCAGCTGTAAACCCGATAGCCAAACGGCCCGAGGACGATCAGAACGCCGGATACCAGATAGGCGATGCCAAATGTCAGGGCTGTAAAATTCACGATCACTTTTTTGTCAGTCACGATTTTTCCCTCTGCGAGCGGGTGGACAGGCGATCAGAACCGGATGCTGATCTCGCCCGAGGACAGCGTGTGTTCCTGCCCGTCCTTGTCGCGGACGAGCAGGTGCCCATTTTCGTCCAGGCCGGTGCACAGCGCCTCGTATTTTGCGGCAGGGCCGATGACCGTGATCTCCCGGCCGATGCAGCACAGGCGGCTGTGGTAGCGCGCGAGCAGCTCGGCCTGCCGTCCCTGCTCGAGCAGGGAATAGGCGCGCTCGAAATGCGACAGGATGGCGGCAGCCAGCTCCGCGCGGCGCGGCACCGTGCCGAACTCGCTGAGTGCGCCCGCGACCGCGCGCACCTCGTCCGGCCAATCGGGGTTGGGGCGCAGGTTGACGCCGATGCCCGCGATGAGCGAGCTGACCGTGCCGGTCTCGCCCTCAATCATAGCTTCGGTCAGGATGCCGCACAGCTTGCGGCCGTCCATCAGCACATCGTTGACCCACTTGATCTGCGGGTCAAAGCCCGCGGTTTGGCCGATGGCCTCCGCCACCGCGACCGCCGCTGCGATCGTGATAAACTGGATGTGCTGGATCGGCAGGGTGGGATGCAGCAGGATGGTCAGGTAGATGCCCGTCCCCGCGGGGGACGCAAACGAGCGCCCCAGACGGCCGCGCCCGCCGGTCTGCTCCTCTGCGAGCAGCACAAAGCCGTGCGGGCGGCCCAGATACCGCTCCTTGAGCACGGTGTTGGTCGAGGTGAGCGAGGGGACGACCAGCAGGTCGCGGCCGATGCAGTCCGTGTCCAGCAGCGCGGCGACGCCCGCCGCGGTCAGGCTGTCGTCCTCCGAGGCAAGGCGGTAGCCCTCGCCGGGCACGCCGTCGATCACAAGCCCGCCGCTGCGCAGCGCGCCGATGGCCTTGTGCACCGCCGCGCGCGATACGCCGAGCTGCGCCGCGAGCCTGCCGCCGGACAGCCGCTCGCCGCGCGCCTGCTCGAGTGCCTGCAATACCGCATCCTTTACCGCCAAACCGATCATCTCCCAGTCAAACAATAAACATATTGTAAACGATAACCGGAAATAGTACAATAGTTTCGGACAAAACAACAGACAAAGAGAGGACAATCCGCTTGAAAAGCAAAAACGAGATTCTGGCCGCGCTGGCCCGGTCGAACGACGACCGCCTGCTGCTCGCGGGCCTGCTGGACAAGGAGCAGACCTGCATGTCGCGCGGCTATTTGACGCATACCAAGTTTCTGGACCTGAATGAGCGCGCAAAATGCACGGACGCGGTGCGGCTCGCGGGCGCGGCCGGGCACGCGCTGTTCTGGGGCGGCTACGAGGACGCGGAGCGCGGCATCTACCTGTTCTACCCGGATTATCTGGACGGGCAGGGCGCGCGGGAGGCCGCGCCGCTGGCGCTTCTGCGCGCGCACAAAAACAAGGAGGACAAGCTGACCCACCGGGACTATCTGGGCGCGCTGATGGGGCTGCAGATCGACCGGTCGGTCGTGGGCGATATCCTCGTGCACGAAGAAGGCGCGGACATCATTGTTCTGGAGGATATGGCGGATTTCATCCTGCTGCATTTCGCCAAAGCGGGGCGCAAGCAGATCTCGCTGACACGCGAGCCGCTCGCGGCGCTCAAATCCGCTGCGGTCACGCAAAGAGAGGGAAGCGGCTCGGTCGCCTCGCCGCGGCTGGACAGCGTCGTGGCGCTGGTGTTCGGCCTGCCGCGCAAGGAGGCGCAGGAAAAGATTGAAAAAGGGCTGGTATTTGTCAACAACACGCCCTGCCTCAAGCCCGAGCGGCAGGTGGACGAGGGCGACAGGCTGACCGTCCGCGGGCTGGGGCGCGCCCGCGTGGAAGAATTCGGCGGAACCAGCAGGAAAGGACGCCTGTTCCTGAAGTTTGTAAAAAATGCTTGAAAAGAATGGTGGTTGCCAAGCGCATTTGTATATGCTATACTATTGACAGCATCAATAAGGGGTGTTTGAGAATGAGAAAACGACTGTTATCCGCTCTGCTTGCGCTCGCCGCCGTGATGACAATGATCCCGGCCGCCTTTGCCGCCTCCGATCTGGACGGGCATTGGGCGAAGCCTTTCATTGAATATCTCGATCAGGAAGGCGTAATCAATCCCAGCGCGACAACAGGCAAATACGAACCCGACCGCGATATGACCCGCGCCGAGTTCATGCGCTATATCAACCGCGCATTCCATTTTACAGAAAGGGCCGCGATCTCCTATACCGATGTGCCGACCAACGCATGGTATTATGAGACCATCCAGATTGCGGAGAAATACGGCTACATAAACGGCACGGGCAACAACCGGATGGACCCGGAGGGCAAGGTCACGCGCGAGCAGGCTGCGACGGTCATCGGCCGCCTGTTCAAGGCTGACCCGGGCGATATCTCCCCGTCCGACCTGCCGTTCAGCGATCGGGGGCAGGTATCCAGCTGGGCTGCCGGCTATATCGAAGCTGCGGTAGACAAGGGCTTTATCACGGGCTACAGCGACAATACGTTCCGCCCGCAGCGCGTTGTCACGCGCGGCGAGGTCGCCAAGATCCTGTATAACTACATGGGAACCTCGCTGTCCACCGCGGGCAGGGCCTATACCGGAGCGGACCTCAAAACAGATACCATCAATGTCACGATATCGGAGAGCTGCACGCTGTCCGATGCGACCATTGAAGGCGACCTGTATATTACAGAAGGACTGGGGTCGGATGCAGTTACGCTGACCAATGTGACGGTCAACGGTTCGCTGATCGTGTCCGGCGGTACGGTTACAATGATGAATACGGCGAGCGATCATGTGATCGTTTCGTCTCCGATGGGGCGCCTGTTGCAAGTAAATGCAACAGGCGCTGCGCGTATCGGGCAGACCGATGTGATGACTGCGGCGGCCCTGAACGAAAAAGGGCTGACCGCGGAGGGCACAGGGTTTGAAAGCATCACCATAGCGGGGGACGGCCGCGTTTCGCTGACGCTGGACGCTGCGGTCGACAGCCTGACGCTTGCGGGCGAAGCCACGGTCAGCACCACCGCCGCGACCACGGTTTACCAGATGCAGGCGCAGCAGGCCGCCTCGGTCACCGGCTACGGCGCGGTGTATCAGGCGGATATCCGCGCCAACGGCGTGAGCTTTGCGAGCAGCGTCACGGTTTCCGGCTACACGCTGCCGGACGGGGTCACTGCGACCATCGGCGGGGAGACGGTCAGCACGTCGAGCGCCGCCGGGGTCACGCCGACAAGCATTGCGGTCGACCCGGCCGATCTGGACGCGCTGGGCGCGGGCGTGGATATCACCGTGCCTGCGGGGCTGACGGTGGATGCGGTCAGCTGCGGCGGCAAAACATTGACCGCGGGCACGGATTACAGCAAGACCACCGCGGGCATCCGCGTGCAGACGGGCTATCTGGGCGCGCTGGCGGCGGGCAGCCACACGCTGTCGCTGTCGCTTTCGGACGGCAGCCGGGCGGGCGTCACGGTGACGGTGTCGGGCGGCGAAGCGGAGGAGCCGGAGGTGCGGACGGCGTCGTTCGACCGGTATTACCTGTCCGACGGCTTCCGGGATGTACGCATCCGGCTGGACGGGGTGAGCGAGGCGGATGTGAAAAACGTTGTGCTGGGCCTGACCCGGATGGAATACGAATTTGACGCAGCCTCGCGCGCGGTCGTGCTGCGGCGCGGCGCGCTGGCGCAGCTGCGCGCTGGGGTCTACACCGTGACGGTCGACCTCGCGGGCGGCGGGCACGAGTCGGTCAACCTGACCGTGCAGGATTCGACGCCGAGCGGCGTGTACGCCGCCGTAGCGGAATACAACACCTTTGCGCCGACCGAGCCGCGTTTTTCCCTGCCGCTCGACGGCCGGACGGTGGCCGGCGTGACCGCGGTCAAGAACGGGGCGGAGCAGGTGCTCACAGCCGGGACGGATTACCGGACCTCGGGCAATGGGGTGACGATCACACAGGCGGGCGCGGAGAAGTTCCGCCAGGCGAGCGGGTGCGTGGCGTTTACCGCCACCCTGTCGGACAGCACGGTATATACGCTGGTGATCGACTACATTTAATAAACAGGAATAAATAGAAAAACTGCCGGCCCGGAGGCCGGCAGTTTTGAGGATATCGAAAAAAGTCCATCGCGCGAAGCGCGCATTTAATAGCCGCTCTGTGAGCGGCATCACAAAATCGAGCTTTGCCCGATTTTGTTGATACAAACCGATCAAAAGGGGGCGCTTTTCGCACCCTTTTGTATCGGAACTTCGATTGAAACTGTAGTTTCAATCGAGAGACTTATCGCTCGCACTTCCAGAAGTACGCGGAATAGGGGGGCAGCTCGCTGCCGCCGCCGAAGTCGTGCAGCGCGCCGGTGATGAGGTCGACCGCCCGGCCGCACTTTGCGTCAAAGTGCGCGGTGTAGGGCTGGTCGTCGATGTTGACCGCGACCAGCACGCGCTCGTCCTCGAAAATGCGCTCCCAGATGCACTGCTTGTTGGTCAGCACGACCTGCTTGAAGTCGCCGTAGCAGAGCGCGCGGCTCTCCTTGTGCGCTTTGGCCAGCGCGGCGATCCAGTCGGTCAGCTCGTTCCACACAGGCGCCTCGAACGAGGGGCGCAGCGCGTCGTCGCCCTGATGCTTTTCGCCCGCAGCGCCCCACTCGCTGCCGTAATACACGCACGGGATGCCCGGCATGCCGAACAGCAGCGCGTAGACCAGCGGCAGGTGCCTGGGGTTTTGCAGGATGGACGCAATACGGGTGACATCGTGGTTATCCACAAAGCCCAAAAGGTGCTTGCCGCGGTACAGCGTCCAGTTTTCCGGGCCGAACTGGCGCAGCAGGGAATGGGTGATCTCGAACAGGTTCATGCTGTTCATGGAGGAGTACAGGCCCTTGTAGCACTCGTAGTTGGTGCAGGAGTGCAGCATGCCGTCGCCGACGAACTGGTTGTAGTCGCCGTGCAGCAGCTCGCCGACGAGGAAGAAGTCCGGCTTTACCGTGTCGCAGAAGGCGCGCAGCTGGCGGATGAAATCCTTGTCCAGACAGTAGGCCACGTCCAGACGCAGGCCGTCGATGTGGAATTCCTCCACCCACAGGCGGATGCAGTCGAAGATGTGCTGCACGACCGCGGGGTTTTTCAAATTGAGCTTGACCAGTTCGTAGTGGCCTTCCCAGCCCTCGTACCAGAAGCCGTCGTTGTAGTTTGAGTTGCCGTCGAACGAAATGTGGAACCAGTCCTTGTACGGGGAATCCCACTTTTTCTCCTGTACGTCGCGGAACGCCCAGAAGCCGCGGCCGACATGGTTGAACACGCCGTCCAGCACGACCTTGACGCCGTTTTCGTGCAGAGTGTCGCACACCGCAGCAAAGTCCTCGTTCGTGCCGAGGCGGCAGTCGATTTTGCGGAAGTCGCGGGTGTCGTAGCCGTGGCTGTCGGATTCAAAGATCGGGGAAAAGTATACCGCGTTGCAGCCGAGCTTTGCGATATGCTCCGCCCAGTCCGCAACCTTCGAGATGCGGTTTACCAGCACACCGTCGTTGACGCGCGGCGCGCCGCAGAACCCGATCGGGTAGATTTGATAAAATACGCTCTCATAAGCCCACATGGATAAGCGCTCCTTTACAGTTAAGTATATTACCAGTATACTATGATTTGACAGAAAAACAAGCGAAACAGAAAATATTGAACATTTTACGGAAAAAATGCTTGCAAACGTAAGCGCGGTATGGTATCATTATTCGGTAACACGGGCATTCCTCTGCTTATTTGTAGGGAAAATAGGGCAAGAATGTCTAAGACGAAAGGATGACAGAAAGATGGATCTGGTCAAAGTACTGTCCGAGCAGCAGCTCAAGAGCGACCTGCCGGAGCTCAAGATCGGCGATACCGTTAAGGTACACGCGAAGATCAAGGAAGGCAACCGCGAGCGTATTCAGATTTTCGAGGGCATCATCATTGCCAAGAAGCACGCCGGCGTTAACCAGACGGTTACCGTCCGCCGCATCTCTTACGGCGTAGGCGTTGAGAAGACGTTCCCGGTACACTCCCCGAACGTAGCAAAGTTCGAGGTTGTACGCAGCGGTAAAGTCCGCCGCGCCAAGCTGTACTACCTGCGCGGCCGCGTAGGCAAGGCTGCAAAGGTAGCGGAAAAGGTTTAATTGCAGTCCAACTGAACAAAAACGGGGAGCGTCAGCTCCCCGTTTTTGCATCTGCCCGGGTTTTGGTACTTGCGCGCAGGGCTATCTGCGGCTATAATAAAACCGTATGCTTATCTTTTTTTGGAGGAATCAACATGCAGGAAACCCAAACGGAGGAGAAAAAGAAGCCTGAGGGCCGCTTTTCGAGCGAGCTGTTCAGCTGGGGCGAATCCCTGATGGCCGTGCTGATATTTTTTGTCGTGGTATTCACCTTTTTCGTGCGCCTGATCGGCGTGGACGGCTCGTCCATGTATCCCACCCTGCAGGACCACAGCATCATGCTGGTCAGCGACTTCGGCTATTCGCCCGAAAAGGGCGATATCGTGGTGCTCCGCAAGGAAGGCTTCTATAATGACCAGCCGATCGTCAAGCGCATCATCGCGACCGGCGGCGACACCATTGACATCGACCCGGTGACGGGCGATGTGCTGGTCAACAGCGAGGTGCTCGATGAGCCGTATATTGCGGAAAAGATCAACACGCTGGAGAAAATGGGCGACATGACCTATCCGCAGACCGTGCCGGAGGGCTGCGTGTTCGTCATGGGCGACAACCGCAATTATTCGACCGACAGCCGCTGGTCCCAGCTGGGCATGGTGGATGAGCGGTATATTCTGGGACATGTGCTGAGCGTGGTCTATCCGTTCAGCGAATTCGGATCGGTGGCGTAACGATGAATATTCAGTGGTATCCCGGACATATGACAAAAACCCGCCGGCAGATGGCGGAGTATATCAAACAGGTGGACGCGGTCTGCGAGGTCGTGGACGCGCGCATCCCGCAGGTGTCGCGCAACCCGGATATGGATGAGATCGCGGCGGGCAAGCCGCGGCTGATGATCCTCAACCGCATCGACCTGGCCGACCCCAAGATGACCGCGGCGTGGGCGAAGCATTTCCGCGCGCAGGGCATGGCGGTCATCGAGACCGACAGCCGCGCAGGCACGGGCACGCAGGCGTTTGCAAACGCGGTGCGCACGCTGCTGGCGGACAAGATCGCCCAGTGGAACGAAAAGGGCCTTGTGGGCAAGGCGGTGCGCGTGATGGTGGTCGGCATCCCGAACGTGGGCAAGTCCACCTTTATCAACCGCATCCTCGGCCGCAAGTCCGCCAAGGCGGCGGACAAGCCGGGTGTGACGCGCGGCAGCCAGTGGTTCCGCGTGGACAGCAGCATCGACCTGCTGGACACGCCGGGCATCCTGTGGCCCAAGTTTGACGACGAGCGCGTGGGCATCCTGCTGGCGTGCACGGGCGCGATCAAGGACGATATTCTGGATGTGGAGACGCTCGGCTGCAAGTTGATGGAGCTGCTCTCTGTGCAGGCGCCGCAGGCGATCATCGAGCGCTACGGCGTCACCATCCCGGAGGAGAGCGATTTCCCCGGCTACGAGCTGCTGCAGCAGGCGGGCAGGCGGCGCGGCTTTTTGCTGCGCGGCGGCGAGATCGACACCGAGCGCATGGCGCACATCCTGCTGGACGAGTTCCGCGGGGGCGTGCTGGGAAGGATTACGCTGGAAAGCGTCGACAGCATCGATTGAAAATCGTATAGGGGACTTCCAAAGTCCCCTATATACGAAAACCGGTTCCGGAGAAACCGGTTTTCGATACCCGAAGGACGCCGCCCAAGGCGGCTGGGTCGGGGTATCAAAACCCACGCACATGTCGCGGGTTTTGATGAAAATTGCATGGCAATTTTCCATTCTATGCGCGCGTCAGCGCGCGGGAGAATTCTCCGTTTTCCACGCTTCATTCTCCATTGCAGGAAGCTGAGAGAAATTCTCCATTCTCCATTTTACATTCTCCATTCCAAAGAGGTCGGCTATGATGACATGGGAATTTGAAGAGAAAGCCTGGACGCAGGGCTACTCGGCGGTGTGCGGCGTGGACGAGGCCGGCCGCGGGCCGGTCGCGGGCCCGGTGTGCGCCGCGGCGGTCATCCTGCCGGGCGGCATCCAGATCGAGGGCCTGAACGACTCCAAAAAGCTCAGCGAGAAAAAGCGTGAGCAGCTGTTCGAGGTCATCACCGAGAAGGCCCTCGCGTGGTCGGTCTCGCTTGTGGACGAAAAAACCATCGACGAGATCAACATCCTGCAGGCCACCTACCGCGCCATGCGGCAGGCGGTCGAGGGGCTGACCAGCCCGGCGGATTTTGTCTATGTGGACGGCAACCGGTCGGAAGGGCTGGGTCTGCCGCATGAGTGCGTGGTCGCGGGGGACGCGAAGGTGCCGTCGGTCGCGGCGGCGTCCATCCTCGCCAAGGTGACAAGGGACCGCCTGATGCGGCAGTTTGCCGAGCGATACCCGGAATATGGCTTTGAAAAACACAAGGGCTACGAGACAAAGGCGCACGATGAGGCGCTTCTCGCGCACGGGCCGTGCCCCATCCACCGGATGACATTTCTCAGGAAATTTTACGAAAAGAACCCGGACGCGCCGCGATGAAGGGCGCGTGGGGCGAGGCGGCCGCGCGCAGCTATCTGACGCGCGCAGGCTATCGGATCATGGACTGCAATTTCCGCACCCGTTTCGGGGAGATCGACATTATCGCGCAGGCCGGGGAATATCTTGTATTTGTCGAGGTCAAAACGCGGAAAAACGCCCGCTTTGCCGCGGCGCGCGAGTACGTCACGCCTGCCAAGCAGGCGCGCATCCTTGCGGCGGCGGAAATATGGCTGCAGGGTCATCCCACCATGCTCCAGCCGCGCTTTGACGTGATCGAGGTATACGGCGAGGAGGGCGCGCCCTTCCCGCCGCGCATCAACCATCTGGAGAACGCCTTTGGAGGGTGAGGATGAAGCTGTTCGACCTGCACTGCGACACCCTGTACGAATGCTGCGAGACCGGCAAACATCTGCGGGAAAACGACCTGCATGTGAACCGCGCCGCCGCGCAGCGGTATGACCACTATGCGCAGTTTTTCGCGCTGTTCTGCGGCGCGCGCGCCCCGTCCGAGGAACTGGCAAAGGGGCGGGACTGCCTGCTCGACCTGCCGGCGGATACGCGGCTGGAACACATGCTGCAAACCGCGCGGCGCGAGTTCAACGCGAACGCGGATTGGCTGATGTTCTGCCGGTCTGCCGAGGATTTTCGCCGCGCGGCCGACGCGGGCAAGGCGGCAGCGTTCCTGTCCATCGAGGGCGCGGAGCTGCTGCCGGACCGCCCGGACGCGCTGGATTTCGCGTATGACGCGGGCATCCGCCTGATCACGCTGACCTGGAACTACCGCAGCCGCTTCGGCTGTTCGTGTGCGGTCGATCAGGACGAGGGGCTGACCGCGGCGGGCATGCAGCTCGTGCGGGACTGCGCGGAGAAAGGGATCATCGTCGATGTGTCGCATCTGTCCGAAAAAGGCTTTTGGGACGTGTGCGAGACAATGGACGGCCCGTTCGTCGCCTCGCACAGCGATGCACGCGCGCTGTGCCGCCACCCGCGCAACCTGACCGACCGGCAGTTTGCCGAGATCGTGCGGCGGGGCGGGCTGGCCGGCATCAACCTGTATACCCCCTTTCTTGTTTGTCAGAGCGATTCGGTGATCGACGACGCGATCCGCCACATTGAGCATTTTCTGGACCTCGGCGGGGAGCAGGCGCTCGCGCTCGGCTGCGATTTTGACGGCTGCGACCGGCTGCCTGCCGGGATCGGCGGGCTGGGGGATCTGTACCGCCTTGCCGACCGGATGCTCGCGCTGGGCTATCCCGCGCGCACGGTGGATGCGCTGTTTTACGACAACGCGGCGGCGTTCATCGGACGGATGCTGTAACGGAAAGGGGAAAAGGGAGATGCGGACGGCTATCTATAAGCTGGCGGCGCGCTGGAGTGTGTTTTTGCCGTAATAACGCTGGTGAGCAGTATTTTGCAGCTGGCGCAGGGTGATGACATGGATACCAATTCGCACATCCTGAATCGTGCGGCGATCTGCCTGATCGTGTCGTTTATGACCGTGGTGCTCGAGCGGTTGCGGCTGAAAAGCCGGGTGTTGTTCGCGCTTGTGGGCTACCTGTTGACGATGGCGGCGGCGTTCGCCTATGTTGGGGTGGTCAGCCTGTTTGACCCGGTTACGCCGCACAACCTGTTCGTGTTCTTCTGGAACTTTACCGCGATCGCAGCCGTATACATTGTGATCGAAGAGACGGTGGACTGGTACCGATGCCGCAGGGCACGGCAAAAAGAGCAATTGTAGATTTCGCGCCGCAAGGCGCGTCAAAGATAGAAAAAACGCTGCGGCGCAGGCTGCGGCGGACCGGAGGTTTTTATGGAATATGTAAGCACAAGGGACAAATCCCGCAAGGTCTCCGCGGCCTACGCGATCGCAAACGGCATCGCGCCGGACGGCGGCCTGTACTGCCCGACGTCCTTCCCCGCGCTGACCGCGGAGGACTGGCACGCGCTGGCAAACCTGGACTACAAGGGCCGCTCGGCGCTTGTCCTCGGCAAGTTCCTGACCGATTTTTCGGCGGAGGAGCTGGCGGACTACGCGGCCAAGGCATATGCGGACGACAAGTTCGGCGGGGCGGACACCGCGCCGGTCGTACCGCTGGCGGACGGCAAGCACATGCTCGAGCTGTGGCACGGCCCGACCTGCGCGTTCAAGGACATGGCGCTGCAGATGCTGCCGCACCTGCTGACCGCCTCGCTGCGCAAGACGGGCGAGACGCGCACAGCGTGCATCCTGGTCGCCACCTCGGGCGACACGGGCAAGGCCGCGCTCGACGGCTTCCACGACGTCGAGGGCACCAGGATCATGGTCTACTACCCGGTGGACGGCGTTTCCCCCATGCAGAAGCTGCAGATGGTCACGCAGGAGGGCAAAAACGTCGAGGTCGTCGCGATCCGCGGCAACTTTGACGACGCGCAGAGCGCGGTCAAGCGCATCTTCACGGACGAAACCGTGCGCGAGGGGCTTGACAAGGATGGTATGATGTTATCGTCAGCCAATTCCATCAACTGGGGCCGCCTTGCGCCGCAGATCGCGTACTATGTTTCCGTGTACTGCGATATGGTCAAGAGCGGCGCGGTAAAAATGGGCGGCAGGATCAACATCTGCGTCCCGACCGGCAACTTCGGCAACATCCTCGCGGCGTATATCGCAAAGCAGATGGGCCTGCCGGTGAACAAGCTGATCTGCGCCTCCAACCGCAACAACGTGCTGACCGACTTTTTCAAAAAGGGCGGCAGCTATGATAAAAACCGCGATTTTTACACCACCACCTCGCCCTCGATGGACATCCTGATCTCGTCCAACCTCGAGCGCCTGCTGTTCTTCGCGTCGGATTACGACGACAAGCTGGTCGCGGGCCTGATGGACCAGCTCGCAAAGGGCGGCAGCTATCAGGTGGCGGCGGATGTGTTCGCAAAGATCGAAGCGGACTTCGACGCGGGCTGCTGCGACGACGCCGCGGCGGCGCAGACCATCAAGGCACTGTGGGAAAACGAGCACTACCTGTGCGACACGCACACGGCGGTCGCCGTCCGCGTGTACGAGGACTACCGCGCGCGCACGGGCGACACGACCCCGGCCGTGATCGCGTCCACGGCTTCGCCGTTCAAATTCTGCCGGTCGGTGATCGAGGCGCTCGGCGGCACGCTTGAGAAGGATGACGTGTCCCAGCTGGACGTGCTGACCGGGCTCACGGGCGTACCGGCGCCCGCGCCGCTCGCCGCGCTGGCGGGCAAAACGCCGCGCTTTGACCGCGTGGTGGACAAGGCCGACATCCTTTCGACCGTCGGCCTGCTGAGGGACCTGTAAGCATGGCGCTTTACACGCTGGCAGACCTGCACCTGGCGACGGGGGTGGAAAAGCCGATGGATATTTTCGGCGGCCGCTGGCAGGGCTATACGGACAAGATCGTGACGCGCTGGAAGGCGCTCGTCGCGCCGGAGGATACGGTCGTGCTGGGCGGCGACATCTCGTGGGGCATCAGCCTCGCGGAAGCGAAGGGCGATTTCGCTCTGCTCGAGTCGCTCCCGGGCAAAAAGATCATCCTCAAGGGCAACCACGACCTGTGGTGGGAGACTGCGGCGAAAATGCACCGCTTTCTGAACGAAAACGGATTTACCAGCATGGATTTCCTGCATAACAACTGCTTCTTTTACGGCAGGACCGCCCTGTGCGGCACGCGCGGCTGGCCGTTTGAGGAGGACTTCTCCGACCCGCACAACGAAAAGATCTTCCGCCGCGAGCTGCTGCGGCTGGAGGCTTCTTTAAAGCTCGGCGCGGCGCAGGACCCGGAGGAGATCATCTGTTTCCTGCATTACCCGCCGCTCTACGCGAATTTCCGCTGCGGCCCGATGATCGAGCTGATGCAGAAGTACGGCGTGCGCCGCTGCATCTACGGCCACCTGCACTCGGACAGCCTGCGCTGGGCGGTGGAGGGCGAGCATGAGGGCATCGAATGGCGGCTGGTTTCGGGCGATCATGTGGATTTTACGCCTGTTTTTTTGAAAAAATAGAAAAAAGTGTGGAAATCCATAAAATAATCTGATAAAATAATTTAGATACCATAGAAGTATTCAAGTAAGGAGTTTGGCAACATGGAACTGAAAAACACGGAAAAGCAGGAGCACAGCGTTGTAGCCCTGACGATCGAGATCACCAAGGCGGAGTTTGAGGCCGCGAAGGACAAGGCATTCAAGAAGACCGGCAAGAACATCACGGTTCCCGGCTTCCGCAAGGGCCATGCCCCGCGCAAGATGATCGAGAAGCTGTACGGTGAAGGCGTGTTCTTCGAAGAGGCTTTCAATATCATATATCCGGACGCAATGGAGATGGCGGTCGAGAAGTCCGGCATCAAGCCGGTCGGCCGTGCGGACGTCGATCTGGGCGACCCGGCAGAAGAGGGCGGCCTGACCATCATCGCCAAGGTACCGGTTGAGCCGGAAGTCGAGCTGGGCGAGTACAAGGGCATCGAGGTCGAGAAGGAGACCGTTAAGGTCCCGGCAGCGGACGTCAAGGCGGAGCTCAACCGTCTGGCGCAGCGCAACGCGCGCACCGAGACCGTTGACCGCAAGGCTAAGAAGAACGATACGGTCGACATCGACTTTGAGGGCTCGGTCGACGGCGTGCCCTTCGACGGCGGCAAGGCGGAGCACCACATGCTGACTCTGGGTTCGGGCGCGTTCATCCCGGGCTTTGAGGACCAGCTGATCGGCTGCAAGGCGGGCGACGAGAAGGACGTTGTCGTCACCTTCCCGGAGGAGTACCACGCCAAGGAGCTGGCCGGCAAGGAAGCCGTGTTCAAGTGCAAGGTGCACAAGGTGGAGGAGACCATCCTGCCTGAGCTGGACGACGAGTTTGCCAAGGACGTTTCCGACACCTGCGAGACGCTGGACGACCTGAAGAAGGAGATCTCCGACCGCCTGAAGAAGGAGCGTCAGGAGGCTGCTGACCGCGCGTTCGAGGACAAGCTGATGGACGTCGTGATCGAGGGCATGAAGGCGGACATCCCGCAGGCAATGGTTGAGAGCCAGATCGATTCCTTTGTTCAGGACTTCGGCTACCGCCTCCAGATGCAGGGCATGACGCTCGAGCAGTATATCAAGATGACCGGCACCGAGATGGGCGCGTTCCGCGCCATGTTCCGCGATCAGGCTGACCGTCAGGTCAAGACCCGTCTGGCGCTGGAAAAGGTTGCCGAGTTGGAGAATATCGCAGTTTCCGACAAGGAACTCGACGAGGAATATGCTAAGATGGCGGAGCAGTACGGCATGGAGGTCGACAAGGTCAAGTCCATCGTATCCGCTGAGGCGCTGTCCGGCGATCTGAAGATCTCCAACGCGCTCGAGCTGATCAAGAAGAACGCCAAGGTCAAGAAGCCGGCGGCCAAGAAGAAGGCTGCGGAGGAGACCGAGGCCACCGAGGAGACCGCGGAGTAATCCGCACACCCGTGCAGCAAAGCAGTGAAAAAGAGGCAGGCTGTTAAACAGCCTGCCTCATAAAAAGCGCGAGCGTTGCCCGCGCTTTTTGTGCAAAGGCCCGACCGGGGGAAAATCAGGATTTCTGCCCGGTCCGGGCGCAGCGGCCCTGCCGGCCGCAGGCCGGCAAGGGCGTCCCCCTGATCGAAACCGCGGTTTCGATCGTATGCATGAAAGGAGTCTTTCAAGTGAGTTTAGTCCCAATGGTCATCGAGCAGACCGGGCGCGGCGAGCGCTCGTTCGATATCTATTCCCGCCTGCTCAATGACCGCATCGTCATGCTGTGTGAGGAAGTCAACGATACGACCGCGTCCCTCGTGGTCGCGCAGCTGCTGTATCTGGAGGCGCAGGATCCGGACAAGGATATCTCGCTCTATATCAACAGCCCCGGCGGTTCTGTGACCGCGGGCATGGCGATTTACGACACCATGAACTATATCAAGTGCGACGTGTCGACCATCTGCATCGGCATGGCGGCGTCTATGGGCGCCTTCCTGCTGTCCTCGGGCGCGAAGGGCAAGCGCTATGCGCTGCCCAATGCGGAGATCATGATCCATCAGCCCTCCGCGGGCACGCAGGGCCAGATCACGGACATGGCGATCCACCTCAAGCGCCTCGAGACCATCAAGAAGCGCATGAACAAGATCCTGTCCGAGAACACCGGCAAGCCGATCGAGGTCGTCACCGCGGACTGCGAACGCGATAACTTCATGACCGCCGAGGAAGCGCTGGAATACGGCCTGATCGACAAGGTATTTGATAAGCATTGATGAGGAACTACACGGCGAAATGCCGGAACGAGGTGTGATATGCCGAATTTTGATGATGATAAGATGCTGAAATGTTCGTTCTGCGGAAAGCCCCAGAGCCGCGTGCGCAAGCTGATCGCGGGCCCGGGGGTGTATATCTGCGACGAGTGCATCGGCGTATGCACCAGCATTCTGGACGATGAACTGGACTTCGCGCCCGAGGAGCGCGAGGCGGAGGCTGCCGGCCGGCCTGAGCACCTGCCCACCCCGCAGGAGCTCAAGGCTGTGCTCGACGACTACGTCATCGGTCAGGACCGCGCGAAGATCGCGCTTTCCGTCGCGGTATACAACCATTACAAGCGCATTTACCACCCGGAGACCGAGGTGGAGCTGCAAAAATCCAACATCCTGATGCTCGGCCCTTCGGGTTCGGGCAAGACCCTGCTCGCGCAGACGCTGGCAAAGACCCTGCAGGTGCCGTTCGCGATCGCGGACGCCACCACGCTGACCGAGGCCGGCTATGTGGGCGAGGACGTGGAAAATATCCTGCTGCGCCTGATCCAGGCCGCGGATTTTGACGTGGAGCTGGCCGAGCACGGCATCATTTACGTCGATGAGATCGACAAGATCGCCCGCAAGAGCGAAAACCCGTCCATCACGCGCGACGTGTCGGGCGAGGGCGTGCAGCAGGCGCTGCTCAAGATGCTCGAGGGCACGACGGCGAACGTCCCGCCGCAGGGCGGACGCAAGCACCCGCATCAGGAGTTCATCCAGATCGACACCACCAATATCCTGTTTATCTGCGGCGGCGCCTTCGACGGGATCGAGGGCATCATCCAGAAGCGCACAGGCAAGCAGGGCATGGGCTTCGGCTCCGAGGTGCAGGGCAAGCAGGAGCAGCAGACCGACCGCCTGCTCGCGCAGATCGAGCCGCACGACCTGATGAAGTACGGCCTGATCCCCGAGCTGATCGGCCGCCTGCCGGCGATCGTATCGCTGGATACGCTGGATAAGGACGCGCTCGTGCGCATCCTGCAGGAGCCGAAGAACGCGCTGGTCAAGCAGTACCAGACGCTGCTCGCGCTGGACGGCGTGGAGCTGGAATTCGAGCCCGAGGCACTGACCAAGGTTGCGGAGATCGCGCTTGCGCGCAAAACGGGCGCGCGCGGCCTGCGCGGCGTGCTGGAGAACGTGATGACCGACATCATGTTCCGCATCCCCTCGGACGAGACCGTCAACCGCGTGGTGATTACGCCGGAAGTGGTCACCGGCGAGGGTGCGCCGCGGGTATCGCACGGCGCGCGTACGGCGCTGCCGGCGGGCAAAAAGCCGGATGAGCCGGCGGGCAGGGTGCGTCAGCCGAATAAAACTGCATAACCGGCGAAATGGATAGAAAATGTGGGCGGAACAAGGGTTTCGCCCGCTTTTTTTACAAAATCGTCATATAAAGCCGCTTTACAAACCGCGAAAAATATACTATACTGACGCTATTAAGCAATTTCCCGCGCATGAGGAGAGGAACTATGACAGGAACAAATGAAACGACGCTGACCCGGCTGCCGGTGCTGCCGCTGCGCGGGCTGGTGGCGTTTCCCCATATGATCATTCATTTCGACGTCGGCCGGATGATGTCCATCCGCGCGCTCGAGGCGTCGATGAAAAACGGCCAGCTGATCTTTCTGGCCGCGCAGCGTGAGCTCAAGACCGACGCGCCTTCGCCGGGCGACCTGTACCAGATGGGTACGGTGTGCATGGTGCGGCAGATCCTGCGCCTGCCGGGCGACAACATCCGCGTGCTGGTCGAGGGGCGCTCGCGCGCCCTGGCGCACCAGTTCACCATGCCCGAGCAGGAGGGCGACTGCATCTATGCCGAGCTGGAGGAGCTGGAGGACTATGTATTCGGCGTGACCGAGCGCCGCGCGCAGGCGCTTGTGCGCACCGCGCAGGAGCGCTTTGCCGAATATGCACAGAATTCGCCGCGCATCTCGCCCGACGTGGAGCTGACCGTCGCCGAGGGCGGCGACCCGGGCTGGCTGGCGGACTACATCGCGCAGAACCTTGCGGTCGAGGTCGAAGCCAAGCAGGAGATCCTCGAGGAGCTGAACGTCACCCGCCGTCTGGCGATGGTGATCCGCCTGCTGGGCGAAGAGACCGAGATCCTCAAGATCGAAAACGAAATACAGGACGAGCTCAAGACCCAGATGGACAAAAACCAGCGCGAATACTATCTGCGCGAGCAGATCAAGGTCATCCAGAGCGAGCTGGGCGAGCAGGACACGGCCGCAGAGGCGGAGACCTACCGCAAGCGCGTGCTCGACCTGCATCTGCCGCAGGAGTGCGAGGACAAGCTCATCCGCGAGGTCGACCGCTTTGCCAAGCTGGGCGGCTCGAACGCGGAGCAGGGCGTGGTGCGCACCTATCTGGACACCGTGCTCGACCTCCCGTGGAACAGGAAAAGCGAAGAGCGGCTCGATCTCGCCGCAGCGCAGGCCATTCTGGACCGCGACCACTACGGCCTGAAAAAGGTCAAGGAGCGCATCATGGAGTTTCTGGCCGTCAAGGCGCTCGCGCCTGAGCTCAAGGGGCAGGTGCTCTGTCTGGTCGGCCCGCCGGGTGTGGGCAAGACCTCGATCGCAAAGTCGATCGCCGAGGCGATGGGGCGTAATTACGCGCGCATGAGTCTGGGCGGCGTGCGCGACGAGGCGGACATCCGCGGCCACCGCAAGACCTACATCGGCGCGATGCCCGGCCGCATCATCGATGCGCTGCGCCGTGCGGGCACGTCCAACCCGCTCATCCTGCTCGATGAGATCGACAAGATGGGCAACGACTTCCGCGGCGACCCGGCGTCCGCCATGCTCGAGGTGCTGGACACCGAGCAGAACGTCGCGTTCCGCGACCATTATATCGAGCTGCCGTTCGACCTGTCGGACGTGCTGTTTCTGACCACGGCGAACGATCTTTCCACCGTGCCGCGCCCGCTGCTCGACCGCATGGAGGTCATCGAGCTGTCCTCCTATACCGAGGAGGAAAAACGTCAGATCGCGCTGCACCACCTGCTGCTCAAGCAGATGAAAAAGCACGGTTTGCAGAAGTCCCAGCTCGGCCTGTCCGAGAAGATGCTGGGCAAGGTGATCTCGGGCTATACGCGCGAGGCCGGCGTGCGCCGGCTGGAGCAGCTGCTCGCCAAGCTGTGCCGCAAGGCGGCAAAGCATGTGGCGGACGGCGGCAAGCGCCTGACCGTGACGGAAAAGAACATCGAGAGCCTGCTCGGCACGGCACCGTATAAGGACGACGTGGTGAGCAAAAAGGACGAGGTGGGCATTGTCAACGGCCTTGCGTGGACCAGCGTGGGCGGCGAGATGCTCGAGGTGGAGGTCATGGTCGTACCAGGTACGGGCAAGATCGAGGTCACGGGCAATCTGGGCAACGTCATGCAGGAGAGCGCCAAGGCGGCGGTCACCTTCGTGCGCTCGCGCGCGGAGTCGCTGTCCATTGACCCGATGTTCTACAAGGATAACGACCTGCATATCCATTTCCCGGAGGCGGCCGTGCCCAAGGACGGCCCGTCTGCGGGCGTGACCATTACGACCGCGCTGATCTCCGCGCTGACCGAGGCCCCGGTGCGCCATGATGTGGCGATGACCGGCGAGGTCACGCTGCGCGGCCGCGTGCTGCCGATCGGCGGCCTGCGCGAAAAGACGATGGCCGCCTACCGCGCGGGCATCAGGACCGTGGTCATCCCCAAGGATAACGAGGTGGATCTGCAGGATATCGAGCCCGTGGTGCGCGAAACCCTGCATTTTGTGCCCGCGGCACATATGGATACTGTGATGGAGACCGCGATCGACTTTACGCGCCGCCCCAAGAAGCGCCGCAAGTCCTCGCGCAGCGGCCCGGTTGCGCGGCAGGCGGGCACAACCTCACCGACGGTGGTGCAATGAGTATGGAAGAAAGAAAAAACCCCAACCTGCACAACGTGGAATTCCTGCGTTCTGCGGTCAAAGAGAGCGACTTCCCGCGGGACGGCCTGCCGCAGGTCGTGTTTGCGGGCAAGTCCAACGTGGGCAAAAGCTCGGTCATCAACAAGCTGCTGAACCGGAAGAATTTCGCGCGCGTCAGCGCCCAGCCGGGCAAGACCATCCACATCAACTACTTTGTGATCGACAAACAGATGTATCTGGTGGACCTGCCGGGCTACGGCTACGCGCGCGTGTCCAAGGCCGAGCAGCAGCGCTGGGGCGAGCTGATGGAGACCTATTTTGCAGAAGGGCTGCTGACGCTCGGCATCCAGATCGTCGATATCCGCCATAAGCCCACGCGCGACGACGTGACGATGGCAGACTGGTTCCGCGCGTCCGGACAGCCGTGGGTCGTGATCGCCAACAAGCTGGACAAGATCAAGAAAAGCCAGCTGGAAGGCAATCTGGCGGTGATCCGGCAGACGCTGCTGCTGCCGGAGGATGTGCCGGTCATCCCGTTTTCCGCGGAGAAGGGGGACGGGCGCGATCAGGTGCTGGCACTCATTTTTGACCATGTAAGAAAGGATGACCCGGAATAATGGACTTTTTGCGTCGTTTTATGGCAGGGCGCTATGGCAATGACCAGCTCAATGCAGCGCTGCTGATCCTCGGGCTGGTGCTGATCGTGATCGAGATGCTCACCGGCTGGGGCTGGATGGGCATGTTCATTCTGGCGCTGCTCATCCTGTGCTATTTCCGTATGTTCTCGCGCAATATCCAGGCGCGCTATGCGGAAAACCAGAAGTTCCTGCGCTGGTGGGGACCGGTACAGAACCGTCTGAGAAACGCCCGCATGCGCTTTGCGGACCGCAAGACCCATCGGTATTTCAAGTGCCCCCAGTGCAGGCAGCGGCTGCGCGTGCCGCGCGGGCGGGGCAAGATCAACATCACCTGCCCGCATTGTCATACCCAGTTCGTCCGGAAGAGCTGAAATGGAATGATTTATACGGATACTCTCTGATAAGGCAGTAAAATGCTCTTGCATTTTTCAGGAAAAAAAGTATAATAGAATTACAAATACAACCAGGGGGCGATTCCAATGACCGTCGATCAGTTGATTGGGAAAATCTACAACAAACTTAGCAAAGCGGATATCGCTGGAACGCAGGGCAAGGTAGCGGTCCAGTTCAACCTCACCGGCAAGGTCACGGGTGTGTTCTACATCGAGATCCTCAACGGTGTGCTGTCCGTTATGCCTTATGAGTATATCGACCGCGATGCGCTTGTCTCCGGTACCCTGACCAACATGGAGAAGATCCTGAGCGGCAAGATGGTTCCGCAGGTTGCGATGGCGGAAGGCAAAATCAAGGTCGAAGGCAATGTAGATAAGGTTATGGTACTTGCCGAACTGCTCAAGCAGGCGTAAAACAAATCGCTGCATCAAACCGCCCGTCCATAGACGGGCGGTTTGTCTGTTTGAGCTGCTTTGGGAAAGCTCTGCAGGAAAGAGAAAGAAAATTTGAGAAATTTGCAAAAAGCAGTTGACAAAGTGAGTGCGAGGTAGTATACTAACAAAGCTGCTTCTGAGGAGCGGCCGGCCGGAAGCTGAATGAAAAAG
>DGYFR06201__coassemble_702_pt1 | contig 27894 bp, 33 predicted proteins | sample DGYFR06201__metabat2_high_PE_040 | metagenome-assembled genome bin DGYFR06201 | reverse complement strand
TATGTATAACCTCCTGTGTGATGCTTCTATTCTACACCACTCAGGAGGTTTACACATAATTTGAAACAGCCTCGAGTTCATCTCTGCCTGTATGGCACCACTGTTCTTTGCCATCATTGCAGGCGGCCTGATCAAGGTGCTGCTGGTCATCTTCGGGCCGACGCTGCTCGGTTGGATGTCGGATACCAGCGATACCTATATTCTGATGAACGCTTTGGGTGACGCGCCTTTCTATTTCCTGCCCGTGATGGTTGCGGTTTCGGCTTCCCGCAAGCTGAACTGCCACACCTATCTGGCTGTTATGATCGCCGGTATGCTGATTTATCCGGATCTGATTACCCTGCTGGGGGGCGAAACACCCACCTATTTGTTTGGCATTATCCCGGTCATGCACGGCAGCTATGCTTCGTCTATTATTCCGGCGATGCTATCCACGATCCTGCTGAAGTATGTTGAAATTCTGGTAGACCGTTTTACACCGCAGTGGTCGAAAAACTTTTTAAAGCCGTTTCTGATTGTCATTATCACCGCGCCGATCACACTCTGCCTGCTGGCACCGCTCGGCCTGATGATCGGCAACGTCCTGCAGGTTGTCATCAACACGATCTATGGATTTGCTCCGTGGCTGGCAATGCTGCTGTTTGCAGGCGCTATGCCGTTCATCGTCATGACCGGCATGCACTGGGCGTTCGTTCCGGCCTGCCTGCTGGCGCTGGCTGACCCGGGCTATGAAATGATGCTGATTCCGGCTATGCTGTGCAGCAATACCGTGCAGGCGGGCGCGACCTTCGGCGCTGCATTCAAGACCAAGGACCCCGAGATGCGCCAGATGGCCATCCCGGCCGGTATCTCCGCGCTGCTCGCTGGTGTTACCGAGCCTGCCATGTACGGCGTTACCCTGCGTCTGAAAAAGCCGATGGTGGCGGCCTGCATTGCGGGCGCGGTCGGCGGCCTGATCTCCGGTATCGTCAACCTGAAGGCATAGTGCTGCACAGCTATCAGGACTATCTGGATGCTGCCGCTGCGTTTCCCGACCTCAAGGCGGGCACTTGGGGCGGCAGCGGGGAGACCGCGCTGTTCGGCGACCTCGGCGTCAAGGATATCACAAAGGCACACGCGATCGACGTGCTGCTGGCGCATCTTGGGGCAGACCGCGCGGATACCATTGCCTTCGGGGATGCCAAGGTGGATATCCCGATGCTGGAATACTGCGCTTGCGGCGTTGCAATGGGCAACGGCGGCCCGGAAATCCGCGCAATGGCAGACCTTGTGACCGATGACGTAGAGCACGACGGGCTATGGCATGCGTTTCGCAAACTCGGCCTGTTCGGCGCGGAATGAAGAGAGAGGATAAAAACAGCCGGAGACATTACGCCTCCGGCTGTTTTGCTGTCCGGTATTTTTGCAGCCTTTCCAGAATCGGCTGGTCTGCCGGGCAGAACTCATATTGTTGGATCTCGCCTACCGTGATCCAGCGGATATCGTTGTGCTCGCGCATCTGCGGGGTGCCTTCCGCGATGGATGCGTGAAACAGGGTCAGATGTACGGTCAGATCCGGGTATTCGTGCGTCACCTCGGCGAATATTTCGCCTACAGATACCGTGACTGCCAGCTCCTCGTGGCATTCGCGCACGAGCGCCTGCTCCCGGGTCTCGCCGGGCTCTACCTTGCCGCCGACGAACTCCCACAGCAGGCCGCGCGCCTTATGCGCCGGGCGCTGACAGATCATGAACCGCGCCCCATTCCAGATCAGCGCGGCGACTACTTCGGTCATGATTTCTTGCCTTCCTTCGTTGTCTTTGTGTGTCAGTATAAAGGAATTTTGCGCGCGCCGCAAGCCGCAGCGTGCAGACCGTTGGCGCGCCGCGGAAAAAAAGATATAATCGAGCCATAGTAACAGGGAGGTGGGAACCCATGCCGGATTTTGCATATTGCAAACTGGAGATATTCATTCCGGAGAGCCATTTCGCAGCGCTGCAAAAAGCGCTCCAAGCGGTCGATGCCGGACACATTGGAAGATATGACTGCTGCCTGTCGTACAGCCGGGTGACCGGCTGCTGGCGCCCGCTGGCAGGAACAGACCCGTATATCGGCCGGGAAAATGAAATCAGCGAGGAGCCCGAGCTCAAGGTCGAGGTGACCTGCCGGACGGAAAACGCCGATCGCACGGTGGAGGCCGTCAAGGCGGTACACCCCTATGAAGAGCCGGTCATCAATGTGATCCCGCTGTACCGGACGAGCTTTTGACAGGGCAGCGGCACAAATGCGGCGCATTGATCCCAGTTAATATCAGCAGTTCCAGTTGATTTTTGCCGGGCGCACTTCGTCCGGCACAGCCGCCGCGCGCAGGGAAGCGGCGAGCACTTCGAATTCCGCTGCGGCGAATGCGTCATAGTCTGCGGCTGCGGCGGACAGGCCCAGCGTGTCGTATGCCGCTGCCGCTGCGCCGTAAAACACAAAGCCCAGTGCGTTGGTCGGCGTTTGGATAACGCCGCAGGCGGTTACGACCGCCCGGGCCGCAGCCTGCGCAGCAGGAGCGTCCTCCAACTCCTGCGGGATCGCACGCGCCTGCCGCAGCAAAGCTTTCAGCTGCGGCAGCTTGAGCGCGCCACTTAAGTGATCGCCGACTGCCTCGATCAGCTCCCGCAGCCGACGGTCATCCGGATGAGCCCGCTCGTAAACCGGCAGATAGCGCTCCTGCACACACGCGGCGGCCCACGCCGCCAAGGTGGGTTTGCTCTGGGTCTCGATCAGGTGCATGAGCGTGACAATCTGCGGATCATCCGCCCGGCCCAGCATTTTTCTCAGTTTTGCCATAATTTTGTCACTTCCTGTTCTTGTTTTCCCGCTCACGCAGCGCTACATGAATGATATCCCCGGGCTGCTTGCCGATCTTTGCCCGGATATCCTTGCGCACCCCGATGATATGACAGGGCGTACCCATGCGGACGAGCTGCCCTTCGTAGGGCTCGCCGTCAAAGGTGGCATGGACGGGGACACGCCCTTTGCCGAATGCCTGTTTCACATCAAAGGGGATCTCCACATATGCGCCGTCTATATCCGGCACTTTTTTGATCTGCGCGTCGAACGCATACTGCTTGTCCATAAGCCCCTCCTGTCTGATGCCAATAGTATAGCAGAAATCCGTGTCTTTTAACAGGTGCTGCACAAAGGCTGTCTGTCGTTATCGTGCGATCTGTGCTATACTATACCTGAAATGCTTGTAAAGGAGAATACACGGTGGTAAGGGAAATCATGAAGGATGTCGCATTTTTGTCACAGAAGGCGGAGCCGGCCACGCCGGAGGATCTGCCCATTGCCGCCGATCTGCTGGAGACCCTGCAGGCGCATCAGGCGGGATGTGTCGGCATGGCGGCAAATATGATCGGCGTCAACAAGCGGATCATCGCATTTGACAATGAAGGGAAATACATGCTGATGTTCAATCCGGAGATCATCAAGCGGTCTGAACCGTATGAGGCCGAGGAGGGCTGCCTGTCCCTGACCGGTACGCGCCGGACAAAACGCTGGAAGTCGATCAAGGTGCAATACCAGAACGAGAAGTTCCAGACGCGCTGCAAAACGTTTACCGGCTGGACGGCGCAGATCATCCAGCATGAGATCGACCACTGCGAAGGCATCATCATCTGAATCAACAGCAGCGAAGCGGCTATACTGGATAGGAGCAGCCGATGAAAGCGTATATCATCAAACGCAGAACGTCGATCGGCTGAAAACGTTTTAGTAGGAGGAAAACCATGATCGTCTATTTTTCCGGTACGGGAAACAGCCGGTACTGCGCCCAGATGATGGCGGATCAACTGGGGGAGACGCTGACGGACGCCTTTCCCTACATCCGGGCGCACAAGGCAGCAAAGCTGCAATCGGATACGCCCTGGGTCTTTGTCGCGCCGACCTACGGCTGGCAGCTGCCGCATGTGTTTGCGGACTTCCTGCGGCGCAGCAGCTTTTCCGGCAGCCGGGAGGCGTATTTCGTACTGACCTGCGGCAGCGATATCGCCTGCGCGGGAGAGGGCATCGAAAAGCTGTGCCATGAGATGGGATTTGTATACAGAGGCGTGCTGGAAGTGGTTATGCCGGAAAACTATATCGTCATGTTCCGGGCGCCGGAGGGGCAGCAGGCGCACGCATTGATCGAGGCGGCGCGGCCCTGCATAGAATCCGGCATTGCCTGTATCCGCCGCGGAGAGAACTTTCCAAGGCGGAGAACCAGCCTGCTCGACCGGATCAAGTCCGGGCCGGTCAACCGGTCATTGTATCGCTTTATGATCAGAGCAAAGCCATTTTATGTGACGGATGCCTGCATCAGCTGCGGCAAATGCGAGGCAGCGTGCGTGCTGCACAATATCCGTCTGGAAAACGGCAAACCGGTCTGGGGCAAAGACTGTACACACTGCATGGCCTGCATTTGCTGCTGCCCGACGCACGCGATCGAATACGGCCGTGCCACGCGGAACAAGGTCCGCTACCAGTGCCCGCCCTATCAGGGATAAAACCAAAGCCCATGCTGTGCATGGGCTCTTTATACGCTATGACAAGTCGAGTACGGTCTTGACCGCATCCAGAAACCGGCCGACCGTGCTGGACGGTTCGGACGAATGCAGCAGGCCGAAGGGGATGGTATAATCCCAGTCCACCGGAAGGGTCTTGAGCAGGGGGTGGATGTGCTCCCAGTTGTCAATGGTCATCATGATGTCCTCGGAGTTTTCGCACTGGTTGAACACATTGATGCTGAAAAAATCAAAATCAACGATATTGATCTGGGGATGCTCCTGCATCAGTTCATCCCGCATCTGATCGATACTGCTGTTCCAGCCCCGCCGGATGAGCAGGAAATTTTCCTCATGCAGATCCTGCACCGTCAAATGGTCCTTGCCGGATAAGGGGTGGTAGATCGAGACCGCGCAGCGGACCGGCTCACAGGAGAGCGGCAGCGCGGCGCACTGCCACCGCCGCAGCGCACCTTCATCAAACGGCCCTGCGACGATATCAATATTCTGCCCGAGGTTGCGCAGGATCTCCCTTGCGTTTTCCGGCGTGTTTTCATATGGCACGAGCTTGAACTTGATATCCGGGCAGTGTTCATGGATGCTCGGCCACAGATCGAGCAGGAACTGTCCCGGCGTCATGGGGGAGGTGCCGATGCGGATCACCCGGTCGCCGTCCTCGGCAGCGTTTTTGGCGCGCACCACGGATTCCTTGCAGTACTGGATGATATACTTGGCATCGCGGTAAATGGATTTTCCGGCTTCGGTCAGCGTCAGCCCGCGCGGGCTGCGGATGAACAGCTTGATATCCAGATTGGTTTCAAGCGAAGTGATCTGCTTGATGACGGCAGGGGGCGTGACGAACAGATCTTCGGCCGCCTTGTTGAAGCTGCCCGCATCTGCTACATGGATAAAGGTTTCAAGATGAGGATTGTACATGTGCCGCCATCCCTCCTGCCGGATCACTTTGGGTGGAATCGTATGCTGTAAGGCCAAAAGACAGGCTTTCCATTATATTATAATGACTTCTCCGCTTTATTGCAACAAATTGCCGAAAATTCTAAAAACGGCGGCAGCGGCGTACGGAAGGCGCAAGAATCAGTCTTGACAAAGCGGCGGCAAAATGCTACTCTAATACTCGCAAGGGAGCTTCTGCAAGAGGCTGAGAGGAGGTTTTTAAACCTCGACCTTACCTGATTTGGATAATGCCAACGTAGGGATGCGAAACAGACGTCATTGCCGCGCCGTTGCGCGGGAAAAACGCACACAAGGGACATCCTGATACAGGATGTCTTTTTTGTATTCTGACATAATTTTTGGAGGGGTTTTATGAAAAAGGTGCTCACCATTGCCGGTTCCGACTGTTCGGGCGGCGCCGGCGTACAGGCTGACCTGAAAACAATGGCGGCGCACGGCGTGTTCGGCATGAGCGTGATCGTGTCAGTCGTGGCAGAGAACACCGCGCGCGTGATCGACATCCAGGATATCAGCCCGAAGATGATCGAGGAGCAGATCGACGCGGTATTCGAGGATATCGTGCCGGATGCGATCAAGATCGGCATGCTGTCCTCGCCCGCGTGCATGAAGGCGGTCGCGAGCAAGCTCCGGCAGTATCAGCCGCAGCACATCGTGATTGACCCGGTGATGTTCGCCAAAAACGGCGACCCGCTGATGGAGCCTGCGTCGGTCGGTACGCTGATCGAATGCGTCCTGCCGCACGCGGAGATCCTGACGCCCAACATCCCGGAGGCGCAGTACCTTGCGGATATGCAGATCCGCACCCCGGCGGACATGGAGGAGGCGGCGCGCCGCATCCATGCCAAGGGCTGCAAAAACGTGCTGGTCAAGGGCGGCAAAAACATGGCGGGCGCGGTCGATGTGCTGTACGACGGCGAAACATTCCGCCGCTATGAGCTCGAGCAGATCGATACCAGCAGCACACACGGCACGGGCTGCACGCTGTCTTCTGCGATCGCGTCCAATCTGGCGCTGGGGTATTCCGTCCCGGAAGCCGTCGAGCGCGCCAAGGCATATGTGACCGACGCGATCCGGCATGCGCCCAGCCTGGGCCACGGTTGCGGGCCGCTGAACCATTTCTGCCGTATTTTTCCTGAGGAGTGAAAGAGAATATGAAAAAATCATCCATTCGTAAGCTGACACTGGCGGGCCTGCTGGTTGCGGTCGCAGTCGTGGGCAGCCTGTTTTCCATCCCGGTGCTGGGCTCCAAGTGCTCGCCCGTGCAGCACATGGTCAATGTGCTTGCCGGTGTGATGCTGGGGCCGTGGTACGCCTGCGGCATGGGCTTTGCCGCGGCGCTCATCCGCAACCTGCTGGGGCTGGGCAGCCTGCTGGCGTTCCCCGGCTCGATGATCGGCGCGCTGCTGTGCGGCCTGCTGTATAAGGTATGGCCCAAGCTGCCGGTCGCCTATGTGGGCGAGGTCTTTGGCACGGGTATTCTGGGCGGTATGGCGTCCTATCCGATCGCGGCGGTGCTGATGAACAACTCCGCCGCGGCGCTGTTCACCTTTGTGCCGTCCTTCCTGGTTTCGACCGCAGTCGGCGCGGCGATCTCGGTGATCGTGCTGGCAGCGCTGAAACGCACGCAGGTATTCAGCCAGCTGGAGGGCGCACTGCGGTGACGGACAAGCTGGAACAAATCTTGCAGCACACCGCAGAGGTGCGTCCGATGGTGCACTCGATCACCAACAACGTGACCATCAATGACTGCGCGAACATCATCCTTGCTGCAGGCGGCACAGCCATTATGGCGCAGGATGAGCGCGAAGCCGCGGAAATCACCGCGCACAGCGACGCGCTCGTGCTCAATATGGGTGCGCTGCGGGCGCAGGAGGCCATGCTGCTGGCCGCGCGCGAAGCAAAACGTCTGGGTCATCCGGTCGTGCTCGACCCGGTAGCTGCGGGCGCGAGCCACTTGCGCGGCGAAATGTGCAGCCGCCTGCTGGCGGAGGGGCTGGTTTCGGTCATCCGGGGCAACGCCTCCGAGATCCGCGCGCTGGCCGCAGGGGAGGAGCACACCTCCGGCGTGGAAGCGAACGCGCTCGACCGCGTGACCGAAGACAACCTTGCGGAGTCCGCCGCATGGCTTGCGGCGTTCAGCCGCAAAACAAATGCGGTCGTCCTGCTCAGCGGGGCGATCGACCTGATAACCGATGGAACTCGAACCGCAGTGCTGCGCGGCGGCAGCGCGCTGATGGGCCGGATCACCGGCGCAGGGTGCATGCTGACCTCGCTGACGGCAGTCTACTGCGGCGCGAATCCAAATACATTATTTGAAGCCGTAACAGCGGCGTCGGGGGTGATGAAAGTATGCGGAACATTGGCCGAGCGGCGTGTGCGTGAAGAGATGGAGGGCACCGCTTCCTTCCGTACGCGCCTGATCGATGCGGTCAGCCTGCTCACAGCGGAACGACTGGCTGAGGGGCTGCGCATCCAACTTCTTTAAAAGCAACAACCAACAAGTGCTGCCGGCCGCAGGCCGTCAGTCAAACCGATTTCATTGGGGGTACCACCTTGAAAAACAATCAAACGACCGAGCGACTGCTCGCCGCGTCCCGCACGATCTGGGAGGGCTATCTGACCCATCCCTTTGTGCAGGGCATTGCGGACGGCAGCCTTGCTGTAGACAAATTCCGTTTCTATCTATTGCAGGATTACCTGTATCTGTTCGACTACGCCAAGGTATTTGCACAGGGCGTGGTCAAGTCGCGCGAGCCCGAGGTGATGCGCACGTTCGCCGGGTATGTAGAAAGCATCCTCGGCGGCGAGATGAACGTCCACCGCGGCTATATGAAGCGCCTCGGCATCACCGAGGAACAGGCCGAGACCGTGAAGCCTTCGCTGTCCAACCAGTCCTACACCGCATATATGCGCGCGGTCGCGGCTGAGGAAGGCCCGGCGGAGATCATGGCGGCCGTGCTGTCCTGCGCGCTCAGCTATGAATACATCGCAAAGTGGATCGTCGCCAACTGCCCGGAGGCAGAAAAGCATGAGTTTTACGGCGAGTGGGTGCAGAGCTACGCCAGCGAAGGCTATGCCGCAGAAAACGTGCGCCTGACCGATCTGATGGAGCGCCTGACCGCGGGCTATTCCGAGCAGCAGCTCCAGCACCTGACCGATATCTTTGTCGACTGCTCGCGCTATGAGGGCATGTTCTGGGATATGGCGTGGAACGAGGCGATGTGAGCATGCTCGAGTTCCAGAATGTCGTGTTCCAGTACGACAGCGAGGATTTCAACATCATCGACGGACTTTCCTTCCATATTGACAAGGGCGAGTTCGTGTCGGTGATCGGGCCGTCCGGCTGCGGCAAGTCCACGATCTTCCGTCTGGTAAACCAGCTTCTGCCGCGAAAAAGCGGTGAGATCCTGGTCGGCGGCGAGCACATTGACGGGCGGCGCGGCTACTGCGGCTATATGCCGCAGCGCGACCTGCTGTTCCCGTGGCGCACGGTAGCGGGCAACCTGTGCCTGCCGATGGAGATCCGCGGGGGCCTCAGCCGCGCAGAGATGGACCAGCTCGCCGCGGAAACGCTCGAACACGTCGGCCTTGCCGGCTGGGGCGATAAGCGGCCGGACGAGCTGTCCGGCGGCATGCGCCAGCGTGCGGCTTTCGCGCGCACGCTGCTGACCGGCTCCGAGCTGCTGCTGCTCGACGAGCCGTTTTCCGCGCTCGACTTTTTGACGCGCATCACCATGCAGGAATGGCTGCTCGACCAGTGGGAGAACGACCACAAAACCGTGCTGTTCATCACGCATGACGTCGAGGAGGCGATCTTCCTGTCCGGCCGCGTGCTGGTCGTGGAGGAAACGCCCATCCGGCGGCTGGTCTCCTTTGAGGTGCCCGCGCCTTATCCGCGCACGCGCGCCTGCCTGACCGAGCCCAAAATGCTTGCTCTGCGCGAGCAGCTGATCGACCTGCTGCGGCGGGAGGTGAGCGCATGAAAAAGAACGCAAACCTGCCTGCGCTCATCTTCCTGTTCGTCCTGCTGGTCATCTGGCAGGCGGGCGCAATGGGCATGGACGCGGCTTACATCCTGCCGTCGCCCACGCAGATCCTCGTGCGCATGTGGGAGCTGCGCGGCCCGCTGCTGACCGCCCACCTGCCCGCGACGCTGCTGTGCACCGGCATCGGCCTTGCGATCTCGATCGTGCTCGGCCTGCTGCTCGCGGTGCTGATGGACTGGAGCCCGGCGGCAGAGAAGATGCTCTATCCGCTTATCGTGGCCTCGCAGACCATCCCGACGACCGCACTCGCGCCGCTTTTCGTGCTGTGGTTTGGCTACACGATCTGGAGCAAGGTGCTCGTGACCGTGCTGATTACCTTTTTCCCGATCGCGATCACGGTGTTTGACGGGTTCCGGTCGGCAAAAACCGACATGATCGATATGCTGAGGACCTTTGGGGCAGGGAAGAAGGAAATCTTCCTCAAGCTCAAGCTGCCCGCGGCGCTGCCGTATTTCTTTTCCGCGATCAAAATGGCGATCCCGCTGTCCATCATCGGCGCGGCGATCGGCGAATGGCTGGGCGCGCAGGCGGGACTGGGCTACTTCAGCCGCCGCATGATGACCCAGCTGGACGGTGCGGGCGTATTTGCGCCCATCGTGCTGCTGAGCGTGGTCGCCATGCTTGCGGTCGCCATTGTATCGTGGATCGAGAAAAAGGTCGTCACCTGGCGCGGCAGTTTGTAAGCAAAATTATTCCTGTAAACGATTGAAAGGAACGGAAATACAATGAAAAAGAGAATTTTCGCTGCGCTTGCGGCGTGCACCATGCTGCTCACCGGCTGCTCCGCCGGGCAGAGCGCAGAGGCCAATACAAATGACACGGCGCAGACCGATGGGGAGCTGCACGAGCTGACCGTTGTGCTCGACTGGTACCCGAACGCGCTGCACGCTTTCCTGTATCAGGCCGAGGAGGCCGGTTACTTTGCTGAAGAGGGTCTGACCGTCAACATCCAGCCGCCTGCGGGCGTCAATGACGCCATGAGCATGGTCGCCGCCGGCAAGGCGGATATCGGCCTGTATTACCAGCAGGACGTCATTCAGGCGCGCGTCGAGCATGACGTGCCGGTCAAGTCGATCGGCGCGGTCGTGCAGGGGCCGCTCAACATCATCCTCTCACTCAAGGAGAAGGACATCACCGAGCCTGCCGATCTGGTCGGCAAGACCATCGGCTACGCGGGTACCGAGCTGAGCGAGGCGCTCGTGCGCAGCATCATGCAGAACAGCGGCGTCGATCCCTCGAGCGTGGAGATGATCGACGTGGGCTTTGACCTGATGAGTTCGATGGTGACCGGCAATGTGGACGCGACCATCGGCTGTCTGGTCAACCACGAGGTGCCGCAGATGGAAAAAGAAGGCTTTGAGGTCAACTACTTCTTCCCGGACGACTTCGGCGTGCCGCAGTATTATGAGGGCATCTTCCTTGCAAGCGATACCATGATCGAACAGGAGCCGGAGATTCTTGCGGGCTTCCTGCGCGCCTGCGAAAAGGGTTTTGCAGATTTCAAGAGCAACACCGACGAGGTTTTGCAGGTGCTGCTTGACAATCAGGATGCATCCAACTTCCCGCTTGACCCGGATGTGGAGAAGCAGTCGTGTGATACGCTGCTGCCGCTGATGGAGACCGCGGATGCGGCTTTCCTCAGCCAGACCGAGCAGTGCTGGCAGGAGAACATCGACTGGATGTTTGACGAGGGGCTGATCTCGGACAAGCCGGATGTCTCCGAAGTGATGGCGACCATCGAATTTTAATATAAAAACGCCCGGTTCGGTTTTGTGCCGAACCGGGCGTTTGCTATGTCTGTTATGTCGATGTTTTACAGGAGCTGCTTTCTCATGCTGCCTGCTCTGTTAAATCCGCATCATTTGCAGTATCCGCAGGCGTTTCATACTCCACCTCTTCGTCTGCGGTTTCCGGCAGGACGATTTCGATCTCTGCCGTCAGGACGAGCTGGTTCACGCCGGTGCTGTCAGCGCTGCCGACGTAGAAGCTGAGCGTGTGCACGCCGGGCTCCGCATCCGTCGGGATGCGCATCTGGTATTCGCTGTGCGCCGCGTCATTTAAGATCGTGAATGCAGCGTTGGAGTAGCCGGTGATATCCTGTCCATCCCACTGCCAGCCCGCGGGCAGCTGCACCCGGCTGATCTCGTTCTCGCCCTCGATATCCGCGGTAACGGTCAGCGATTTCCCGGGATATACCGCGGCGCGCAGGATGTTGAACGAGCCGGTGTACTCGACCGGACGCTGCTCTACCAGAACCGTCGTATCCGCACGCTTTTCCGTGCCGTCCGGTATGGTCAGGACAAAGGAAACTTCCAAAGTATCGCCAGTCAGCTCGCGCAGCGTGTAGTTGAGCGTGCTGGTCTTGTTGGCAGCGGCCTGGAAGCTGTCATTACCGTATCCGGGTACAGCCTCGCCGTTGACATACCACTGTGCCTTGGCGTAGTAGGGCGCAGATACGCCGGTCAGCTGCACCTGGAAGGACGCCGGCTGGTAGGGGCGGATGCTGTCCGGCTGGGCGGTGATGCTGACGCCGGTAGAAGCGCGGGACGCATCGCGCAGGCGGATCTGCTCAAAGCCGTAATCCAGCAGCTGGCGGGAATCCGCGAAACGCTGGGCATCGCTGGTTGACTTCATGACAACCGAGATCACGCGGCGTCCGTCGCGGACGGCAGTTGTTGTGACGCAGTAGCCAGCCTCCGAGATCGTGCCGGTCTTGAAGCCGTCCAGCCCCTCATAGGGCGCCATTGTATTGAGCAGGTGGTTGGTATTGTTGTAATACGAACCGTTGAAGCTGAACCCGCTCTTGCTGGTGATGCGCAGGATGTCCGGATAGGTGTCGATAAAGATCTTGGTCAGCTTTGCCTGCGACCGCGGCGTAATATAGTTTGGCTGAGCGCCGTGGCAGTTATAATAAGTAGCGTTCAGGCCGAGATCGCGCGCCGTCTGGTTCATTCGTGTCACAAATGCGCTCTCGCTGCCGCTGATATGCTCCGCCATCACGATGCAGGAGGCGCTCGCGGATGGGATCATGATGAGATGGAGCAGCGTATCGACCGTGTAGGTCGCGCCCTCAGTCAGCGGCACGGCCGTCGGATAGCTGGTGTCGCGCGACTTGACCGCAGCATTGTGGCTGACTTTGACCGGCGTTTCCAGCGTCAGGTTGCCGGCCTCCAGCTCCTGATAGATGATATACGCGGTCAGCACCTTGGTCATGCTGGCCGGGACGCGCGCGACGTCGCCGTTGTAGGAATACAGCTCCTCGCCCGTGTCGCCGTCCATGACAAACGCACTTTCCGCCGCAAAGCTCAGGGCCGAGGCGGTCGGCAGGGCGCCGCAGACGCAGAACGCCGCAATCAGGAATACAGCAAGCAGTCTTTTTTCAATGAAATTACCCCCTTGTGAATCCCGCCATCCGCGATGCAGGAAACCGGCATGGCGGACAATAAGATCAATTTTATTTTAGCAAAAGTGCAGCAATAAATAAAGTAGTTTTCATGTAAAAAATTACAAATTGCACAAACCATATCTTGAGGTGCTAATGCAGCGCAAATATTTTATGAACAGATGGTGAATCCTGCCTTTGACCGCTTGACTTTAACTTAGAAAAGTGATTAGATAATATCGTTACGCAAAATGAAATCATAAGACGAGGACTTTAGCATTGAATCTGAACCGTGATACAATGAAAAAACTAATGGGGCTGATCGCCTTTGCGATCCTTCTCTTTGTCGGCCTGCAGAATACACGGCTGGTGTCGTCGGCGCTGCGCTATGTGGCGGGATTGACCGCGCCCTTTCTGATCGGCGGGTGCATCGCATTTGTGCTCAATGTTCCCATGCGCTTTTTTGAAAACAAGCTGTTTGGCAGCCCCAAACTGACCCAAAACCGCAAGCTGCGCAAAATGAAGCGCGTGCTCAGCCTGATCCTGACCATTCTGGTTGTGCTGGGCGTGATCGCGATCGTGCTCTTCATGGTGGTGCCCGAGCTGTACAACTCCTTCTCCGCGATCGGCAGGGAACTGTCACGGGCAGTTGTCCGCTTCCCACAGTTTCTGGAGGAGGCGGCGGATATGCTTCCCATGTTCGCGACCGAGATCGAGTCCTTCCGTGACAGCTTCATGGATGTGGATTGGAAATCGATCAGCACAATGGTCACAGATTTCCTCCAGCACACGAATTTCTTGTCCAGCACGGTGGATATCGCGACCTCGGTGGTCAGCGGCGTTGCCAATACGATCATCGGCATTGTGTTTGCCATCTATGTCCTGTTTCAAAAGGAAAATCTGGGCCGCCAGTTCCGCCGCCTGTTTTATTCCATTTTCCCGGAAAAGCATGTCGACAAATTCCTTGAGGTCTGCAGCCTGACTTCGGCTTCGTTCAACAGCTTTTTGTCCGGCCAGTGTCTGGAAGCATTCATCCTCGGCATGATGTTCTTCATCAGCATGTCGCTGCTCAACATGCCGTATGCGCTGGTGATCGCGGTGCTGATCGGCGTGACCGCGCTGATCCCGATCTTTGGCGCATTCATCGGCTGCTTCGTGGGCGCGTTCCTGATCCTGATCGCCAATCCGATCCAGGCGCTGTGGTTCGTGATCCTGTTCCTGGTGCTGCAGCAGATCGAGGGCAACGTCATCTATCCGCGTGTGGTGGGCGGCTCGGTGGGCCTGCCGTCTATCTGGGTATTGGTCGCCGTCACGCTGGGCGCGAGCTTTGCGGGCGTGCTCGGTATTCTGTTTGCCATCCCGGTCGTCTCGGTCGTGTACACGCTGCTGCGGGAGTATGTCCGCGACCGCATCCGTGAGCGCGGCATCGCAGAGGAAAAAATCCAATAACAGGGAAACCGCCCGGGGCGTCGGCTCCGGGCGGTTTTTTATGCTGCTGCGCAATTATAAATAAATCATGAATTTTTGCAGCAAGCCTTGATTTTTCCTGCACTTGGGATTATCATATCATTGTTAGCACTCGGATGGTTAGAGTGCTAATCCCAACAAAAACACAGAGGTGTATGGAATCATGGCAAAAAAGCAGTTTAAAGCGGAATCCAAGCGGCTGCTGGACTTGATGATCAACTCGATCTATACGCACAAGGAGATTTTCCTGCGCGAGCTGATCTCCAACGCATCGGACGCGACGGATAAGCTGTATTACAATGCGATGAAGGAAGGCAAGACCGGCATCACGCGCGACAGCCTGCCGATCGAGCTGACGCTGGATAAAGAAAACCGCAAGTTCATCATCGAGGACCACGGCTGCGGCATGACCGCGGAGGAGCTGGAAAGCAACCTCGGCACGATCGCGCGCTCAGGCTCGCTGGCCTTCAAGAAGGAAAACGAAAACATGGACGATGTGGATATCATCGGCCAGTTCGGCGTAGGCTTTTACGCGGCGTTCATGGTGGCAAGCCATGTGGAGGTCGTATCCCGCGCGCTCGGCAGCGAGCAAGCAAACCGCTGGGAGTCGGACGGCGCGGCAGGCTATACCATCACGCCCTGCGAAAAGGCCGAAAACGGCACCAGGATCGCCCTGACCATCAAGGAGAATACGGATAACGAGAATTACGACGAATTCCTCGAGCCGTATCGCATCCAGTCGCTGGTCAAGAAGTATTCGGACTATATCCGCTACCCGATCAAGATGGATATGACCCACTCCCGCATGAAGGAGAAGCCGGCGGACGCAGGCGACGACTACAAGCCCGAGTGGGAGGAGTACGTCGAGAACGAAACGCTCAACTCAATGGTGCCGATCTGGAAGAAGTCCAAGAAGGAGCTCAAGGACGAGGATTATAACTCGTTCTACACCGGCAAGTTCTACGATTACCAGCCGCCGCTCATGCATATCCACACGAGCGTCGAGGGCGCGGTGACCTATACTGCCATGCTGTTCATCCCGTCCCATGCGCCGATGGACTACTACACCAAGGACTATGAGAAGGGCTTGCAGCTGTACTCGAACGGCGTGCTGATCATGGACAAATGCGCCGACCTGCTGCCCGACCATTTCAGCTTTGTGCGCGGCATGGTGGACACCGCCGACCTGTCGCTCAACATCTCCCGTGAGATGCTCCAGCACGACCGCCACCTCAAGGCGATTGCCCAGAGCCTGGAGAAGAAGATCAAGAGCGAGCTGCTCAAGCTGCAGAAGGATAAGCGCGAGGACTATGAGACCTTCTGGAAGGCATTCGGCCGCCAGATCAAGTACGGCGCTTATGTGCAGTACGGCGCACACAAGGAACTGCTGCAGGATCTGCTGATGTATTATTCCTCCACCGAGGATAAGCTGACAAGCCTCGAGGAATACGTTTCCCGCATGAAGGAAGAGCAGAAGTATATCTACTACGCCTGCGGCGAGACCGTGGACAAGATCAAGCTGCTGCCTGCGATGGAGACGCTGCGCGACAAGGGCTACGAAGTCCTGTGCCTTGACGATAACATCGACGAATTCTGCATCAAAATGCTGGCAAACTATAAGGAGAAGGAATTCAAGTCCATCGCAGACGCAGATCTTGGTCTGGATACCGAGGACGATAAGGAAGAGATCAAGAAGCTCTCCGAGGAGAACGCAGCATTGCTCACCGCGCTGGGCGAGGCGCTGACCGGCAAGGTCAAAAAGGTCGAGCTGACCAACCGCCTCAAGAGCCATCCCTGCTGCCTGCGTGCCGAGGGACCGGTAACGCTTGAGATGGAGAAGGTGCTCAACCAGCAGGCGCTGGACGACAGCCAGCGCATCCATGCAGAGCGCGTGCTCGAGCTGAATGCGTCGCACCCGATCTTCCAAAAGCTGTGTGCGCTCCAGCAGGAGGGTTCGGACAAGATCAAGACCTATGCGGATATCCTGTATACCCAGGCGCTGCTGATCGAGGGCCTGCCGGTGGACGATCCGGTCGCTTATGCAAACGCAGTATGCGATCTGATCTCGTAACCCATCATCGATTCATCATGCAAAGGAGGTGCGTTCTGTGAAAAAACTGCTCTGGATCGTCAATCCCCATGCCGGACGCGGCGCGATGCGCGGCAAAGTGATCGACTGCGTCAATGCGTTCCAGCAGGCAGGGTTCGACGTCACGATCTATATCACGCAGGGCGCACAGGATGCAACCCGCGTTGTGCACGAGCGGGCAGCGGAGTTTGACCGCGTGGTATGCGCAGGCGGCGACGGCACGCTCAACGAAGTGGTGACCGGATTGATGGAGTCCGGTGCGCGCACGCCGCTTGGCTATATCCCGGCCGGCACAACCAACGATTTCGCGTTCAGTCTGGATATCCCCAAGGTCACGGTCGAGGCTGCGGCAGTCGCGGCAGGCAGCAACCTGCGCGCGCTGGATATCGGGCGCTTCAACGATCGGTATTTCAACTATATCGCAGCCTTCGGCGTGTTCACCGAGGTATCCTACGCCACCCCGCAGCAGTCCAAGAACATCTTTGGGCGCGCAGCGTATATTTTCGAGGGCGTCAAGGCACTGACCAACATCAAGCAGCACCATATCCGTGTGGAGAGCAAGGAAATGTCGTTTGAGGACAATTTCATCTACGGCATGGTGTCAAACAGCGTGTCGGTCGGCGGCTTCAAGGCGCTGACGCCGGGCGGGGTAGAGCTGGATGACGGGTTGTACGAGGTGCTGCTTGTCTACCCGATAGAAAACCCGATGGAGCTGCAATGGCTGGTCAACGATCTGCTTACGCACAACACGGAGTCCACGCGGTTTGTCTATTTCCGCACGTCGCGCATCACCTTTGACTCCGAGGGCGAGGTGCCGTGGACGCTGGACGGCGAGTTCGGCGGCGCGACAACCCATGTAGAGATCACGAATTTCAGCCGCGCCATCACATTTGCGACCGGCGGCGCGAAACCGGCGCTGAACGAGGCGCCGCCTGAGGAAACGCCCCAGGAAAACGAAACCTGAACGAAAAACCCGCAGAGCTTACCGGCTTTGCGGGTTTTCTGCGTTTCAGCCCTTTCCGGGTGCGAGCAGGATGGGCTGCAGCTGCCGGCCCTCCAGCGCTGCGTCGATGGTCTCGGGCAGGCGTTCCATATCCGCCACAAGCGAGCGGGGCTTGGCGAGCGGCGCGTCCTGCCGCAGCGGGACAAAGTAAAAGTGCCGGCGTCCCAGCAGCGCGCCGAGGTTTGCGGCGCTGCCGGACAGGCCGTCGTTGGTCGAAACCGCGATAACGACCGGCTTTTCGCCGCGCAGATGGCTTTTGACCGCCATTGTAACCGGCGTGTCGGTAATGCCGTGCGCGAGCTTCGCCAGCGTATTGCCGGTGCACGGCGCGACCACCAGCACATCAAACAGCTTTTTCGGGCCGATCGGTTCGGCTGCCGTGATGGTGTCGATCGGTTCGCGTCCAGTCAGTTCGACGAGTTTTACGCGCCACATCGCGGCATCGCCGAAGCGGGTATCGAGCAAGGCAGCGTTGAACGAAAGAATCGGGGTGATCTCGCACCCGCGCGCCGCCAGTGCCCCGATGACCGGCATGACCTTCCCGAAGGTGCAGAATGATCCGGTGAGCGCGAATCCGATGCGAAGCCGATCCTTCATAGCACGCCCTCCTCCTGCAGAATGGTGCATACCGTGTCGTGGATCGCGCGCGCAGCGGACAGCGGCGCGACCCTCCCGGGCAGGGAGAGCGCATGCAGCACGCGGCAGTCCGGCGGAAGCGCGACATCAGGCGAAATCCCACCGGGCAGGGATGCAAGGTCGATCACAAGGCAGTCCGGGCTGAGTTCCGCGAGTTCGGAAGCGCCGAGCACAGGCGCGGGCACGGTGTTGAAGATCAGGTCAAAGCCGCCGAGCTGCCCGGCCAGGTGGCGGGTGTCCAGCGACTGCATCCCGGCGGCATCTATGCGGGCAAAGTCGCGCGCGGAACGGGCGGAGACCGTCACAAGGGCGTCCAGCGCGCGCAGCTTGCGCGCAAGCAGCGCGCCGATGCGGCCGCAGCCGATCACAAGGCAGCGTGCACCCTGCAGGGTATACGCGGTCTGTTCCATCGCGAGCTGTATGGCACCCTCGCAGGTAGGGAAGTCGTTTGCGTTCTGCCCCGCAAAACAGCCGCATAAGATAGGGCGCAGGGAGGCGATTAGATGCAACGCAGTCACGCATTGGAACAGCGGCTCTTGCGCGGCCTGATCCGCGCGCTGTACGAGCAGGGAGAGATCAGCGAAGCGGTTTACCGCACGCTGCTCGAGCAGGTGCGCTGATGGAAAGGCTGCGGGTGGCGGCCTACTGCCGCGTGTCCACCGACCAGTCCGACCAGCTGCACTCGCTTGCGGCGCAGCAGCGGTATTTTGCGGAGTATATCGCCGCGCATCCGGCATGGGAAAACGCGGGCGTTTGGGCGGATGAAGGGATCAGCGGCACCTCGACCGCAAAGCGCAGACAGTTCCGTGCGCTCATGGCAGCGGCGGAACGCGGGGAGATCGACCTCATCCTGACCAAAGAAGTCTCCCGCTTTGCACGCAACACGGTCGATACGCTGGCATATACCCGCAAGCTGCGGGAACGGGGCGTGGGAGTGCTGTTCTTAACCGATAATATCGACACGCGCGCCGGGGAAGGGGAATTCCGGCTGACCATCATGGCGAGCGTGGCGCAGGAGGAGAGCCGCAAGACCTCGGAGCGCGTCAAGTGGGGACAGCGGCGGTCGATGGAGCGCGGCGTGGTATTCGGCGCGGCAGCGCCATATGGCTACCGGCTGGCAGACGGCGTGCTGACCGTGCAGGAGGAGCAGGCCGAGGTGGTGCGCCGGGTTTACCGCCTGTTCCTCGAAGATGGGCGAGGGACGCATGTGATCGCGCGTCGCCTGACCGAAGAAGGCATTCCCACGCCCACGGCAAAGGGAAACGCATGGTCGTCTACAATGGTGCTGCGGCTGCTCCGCAACGAAAAATACTGCGGAGACCTGCTGCAGAAAAAGACCTGCACGCCGGATTTTTTGACGCACAAAAAGGTGCGCAACTGCGGACAGGAGGAGCCGGTCTATCTGCGTGACCACCATACGCCGATCATCAGCCGCGCGCAGTTCGAGGCTGCCCAGCGTGAGCTGGCCCGGCGCAGCCGCGCACATATCCGCCATTCTGCGCGGTACTGGTGTTCCGGCAAGGTGCGGTGCGGCGTATGCGGGCGCGCGCTGACGCCGCGCCGTTCCGTGCGCAAGAACGGTTCGGTCCATATCCGCTGGGCGTGCCGGGGATGCAGGGGCAGCGCCGTGCAGGACAATGTGCTGCGCGGCTGCGTCTCGCTTGCGCTGCGCTCGCTGCCGCTGGATACGAACCGTTTGATCCGTAAACTCTGCGCCGCCTGGCGCGCAGCGGAAGCAGCGGACAGCGGCGGGAAGGGCGGCCTGTCGGAGGCGCAATGGCGGCAGAGAAGGGAAATGATCACTGATCTGCTCTTCACCGCACCGCCCGTTCTGGGACAGGCGGTGCAGTCCGTCTGTATCCGGCAGCAGCTTCTCGAAATTCACTTCCACGGGCTGGCCGAGCCGGTCATGGTCGACAGCGCCCTCGGTCAGATCCGATCTGCTTTGCCGCCGAAGCCATAGCCGGTTTCCGCTCACAGGCTTTTGTCGAATTTTGTCGAAAAAAAGTATCCAGATTTTTCTTGAACCTGTGGGAAATGTATGTAACAATATCATAGAAGGCTTCGGTACCAGCCTGAAAGATCACCAAAGGAGAAAGCAGATGGCGGAAGAAAAAGAGAAGCTCCGCGTTTTGCTGGCCTGTGCGGATCCTGTGCTCCTGCAGCGCACCTGCCAGATCCTGCAGACGGACAACCGGTTTTCCATTGTGGGCAGCACCACCGACGGCGAGCGCGCCTGGCAGCTGTTTTTGCAGCATGATCCCGCGTTAACGGTAGCAGATACGGCGCTGCCGTATCTGGACGGTCTGGTTTTATCCCGCCGCATCCGCGCAGAACGGGGCGGCGCGGCAGGTATCCTGCTGCTGACCGCATTTATGGGCGCACAGCTCTATACAGAATGTGGCCTGCTCCAAATCGATGCGGTCACCCGCAAACCGATCCGCGCGGACGCGCTGTATGAGCGCATCTGCCTGCTGGAGCAGTGTCTCCGGCAGGGGGATGCCTTTACACGACGGCTTTCCCAGATCCTGCGCGAGATCGACATGGCGGAGAGCACAAAGGGGTTCCGGCATACGCTGCTGGCGATCTGCGCGTACCGCAAGGAGCCTGACGCCTCGATCACCAAAGAGATTTACCCTCAAGTGGCCAAGAAAATGGGCACCGATCCGGATAAAGTGGAACGGGATATGCGCTATGCCATCGGGCAGGTATGGCGGCACTGCGACCGCGCTGTGCTCGCGCACTATTTCGGTCAGGAACGGGTGAACCGCTGCAAGAGCATCGGCAACCGTGCGTTTTGTGCAGCTTTGATCAATTATCTGAAACAAGAAGAAAATTTGTGGTAAATTTCCCCGTCATGCGGTCTTGAGAAGGGATATGCCTTGTGCTATAATAGAGGTCACGACAAAATGGAGTGCAAAGGATGGGGAAGATGAAGCAGGAGAATGAGCAGGGGGCATCATGCGCCGCACCCCCGCGGCAAAGCACGCGGCAGATGTGCAAACGGTTATTTCTGGTGATATTGGCATCAGTCGTCATGTCGGCCAATATCCAGAGCTTTGTAGATGCCGGCGGCCTGTTTCCGGGCGGCTTTACCGGCCTGACACTGCTCATCCAGCGCAGCGCGCAGGAGTTTGCAGGGATCGCGCTGCCATTCACAATAATCAACTTCGCGCTGAACGCAGTTCCTGCGGTTATCAGCTTTAAGCTGATCGGCAAGCGTTTTACTCTGTATTCCTGCCTGGCGATCGTGCTGACGAGTATACTGACCGACCTTATCCCGCCCATACAGATTACCAACGACGTGCTGCTGGTGTGTATCTTCGGCGGCATCTTCAACGGCCTGTCCATCAGCCTGTGCCTGCTGGGCGGCGCGACGAGCGGCGGTACGGATTTCATCTCGGTTGCGCTCAGCGAGCGCCTCGGCGTGGATGCCTGGAATTATATCTTTTTCGGCAACTGTGTGATGCTGGCTGTGGCCGGCCTGCTGTTCGGCTGGGACAAGGCGCTTTATTCGATCATTTTCCAGTTTACGTCCACGCAAGTCGTGCACATGCTCGACCTGCGCTTCAAGCATACGACGCTGTTCATCATCTCCAACTGTGCAATGGAGATTTACGAAAAGATCAAAGACACCACCAATCACGGTGCAACGCTGTTCCGCGGAACCGGCCTGTATAACGGCGAGGAGCGCGAAATGATTTACTCGGTGATCTCGGGCGACCAGGTCAAGCAGATCACCCGCGCGGTACACGAGATCGACCCGCACGCGTTTATCAATATCCTGAAAACCGATCAGGTGGCGGGCAACTTCTACCGCAGGCCGCACGACTGAATCCGGCAGACAGAAGGGGACTGGCAAAAGCCAGTCCCTTTTTCTGCGCTCCGATCGGAAAACGGTGCTTTTCGCTAAGGAAACAGGGACTGCGTTGCGGATCGCAAGCTCATCGCGGGATAAGTAGTCGATCAGGTGCAGATCGTTCTGCACAGCGCGGGCATGTACCCAGAAGGGGACTGCGCCCGCAAGCGTCGGCGTGCCCGCGGGCACTGCGTCGAGCACATCGGAGAGCGGATGCGGCGCGTTGGAAAGCGGCGCATTGAGCTGCGCATCCCCGTGCTGGACAGGGAGCGGCAGGATGACAGCCTGCACCCCGGCAAAACAGGCGCGCAGGTCGCTGACAGCGGCACAGCCCTCCACCGGATGCCGCTCCAGCGCAAAGGTACGAACCATGTGGCCGTCGGCGTGCAGCATCCCGGCCAGATGGGCCTGCCGGATGTCGCCGCCGACAACCGCAAGGGTCGCGGATCGAGTCATAACAAAACCTCCTTTGTGCCATTCTATGCGATGCGGCACACGTCGGTGCGCCGCGTGCGCGAACAAGAAAAGCCGCTTCGGTCACCCGAAGCGGCTTTTTCCATATGATATTCCGTCTGTTGCAGCGCATGCTTACTGCGGCTTGCGGTCCCCGCCGAAGAAAAAGGTTGCCAGCACGCCGGGACCGGTATGCGAGCCGATGACGGTACCGATATATCGGATATCCGAGCGCACGCCGCCCTTTTGCAGCAGATCAGCAAGGATCTGCGCATCCTCCGGGCAGTCGCCGTGCGAAATGCGCACGATCTGGTTCTTATCCGATATCTCGCGCAGCGTGCGTTCCGCCAGATGGGCGATCGCCTTCTGACGGCCGCGGATCTTGCCGCAGACACTCAGTTTGCCCTCGTTGTCCACCCAGATCAGCGGCTTGATGCCGAGCAGGCCGCCGACCACGGCCGAGGTCTTGCTCAGGCGGCCGCCGCGGTGCAGGTGGCCGAGGTCGTCCACCGTGACCAGATGGATGACATGCAGGCGCATCTCTTCAATGGCCGCGGCTGTCACCTCCGCAGAGCAGCCGCTGTCGCGCATCTCGCGCGCCTTATCCACCAGGAGATACTCGCCGCCGGTCGCGGAAAGCGAGTCCACGCAGAAGATCTTTCGATCCGGGTACTGCGGGGCGAGCTCGTCGCGCGCCATGCAGCCCGCGTGGAACGTGCCCGATAGGCCGGAGGAAAAACCGACGTACAGAACATCCTGTCCTGCGTCGAGCGCTTCGCGGAACAACCGGATAAAAGTATCCAGCTTTGCCTGCGAGGTGGTTGACATTTTGCCCTCGCGCAGCAGATCGTAAAACTGATGGAAGGATACGGTCTGCCCGCAGTCCTCCTCAATGGTGCGGTCGTCGATCGTAAAAGCGAGCGGCGCGCATTTGATGTCGTTTTTTTCAAAGTACGACGCGGTCTCGTCGATCGTGGAGTCAGTGATCAGGGAAAAGGGGTGCATGGGATGCTCCTTTCTGTGCTTCTCAGCAGATGACTTCAAATTCTGTGTCGCAGCGGCCAGTAAGCGACTGCGCCGGGCCATGCTGGACGATCTCATAGGTATTTTCGCAGCCGATCAGGCCGATGCCCGGCAGCGCGATCTTGGGCTCGACCGCGAGCGTCATGCCCGCCTCGAGCGGAGCGAAAAAGCCCTTTGCGAGGACCGGGGTCTCGTCCATCGTCAGGCCGATCGAGTGGCCAAGGAACTTACATCCGTTCATAAATCCATCGCGGAACGCCGGATCAACACAGGCGAGGATCTTTTCATAGATCTCCGCCGGCACGGCGCCGGGCTGCATCATGGACGCGATCTCATGCTCGAGGAAGACGCACTGCTCCCGCGCGGCACGGATCAGGCCGCCCTGCGGATGGTCCGCGAGCGAGCCGAAGTAAAAGGCGATGCTCTTATCCGTATGGTAGCCGTTATAGCCGCAGGGGATATCGAGCAGCACGGTGTCGCCGTCTTTCAGGCAGCGCGCAGAGGAGCCGATCGACTTCATCGCGATGCAGGTGCCGATATTGCCCGAGGGGCTGTCGAGCGCGCTCGCGCGCAGGCTGTTTTCACTGAAGCTGGCAACGCCCAGCACATCTTCGGCAGCGGGCTGGTTAAAGCGCGAGATGCCCATTGCGCCGCGGTCGAGCATGCAGGTGCAGATCTCGCTGCAAAGCCGCGCCTCGCTGATGCCGGGGCGCAGCAGCACCGGCGCGACCTCCTCGATGACCAGCTGGTGCAGCTTGCCGGCGCGGCGCATGCAGGAAAGCTCATATTCACTCTTGACCGCGCGCAGGCCGGAGAGCACATCGTCGGCGCCCTTAGGCGTAAACGGCAGGTATTTTTGCAGCAGCGCCAGCTTTTGCAGCGTCATCGTGCGCATGGTGACGTAAGCCGTTTCGGGCACGCTGCGGAACGCCTCCGCAATGCCGCGGAAGCTGCCCATCGGGCGGATATCCGGGAAAAGCGATTCCCGCTGCACGCAGTCCACGGAGCGCCGCACAAACAGCACAGCCTCATCCGGGGTCACGACAAGCGCGCCGTCCGGCATGGAGCCGGTCAGATAATACAGGTCGATCTTATTGTCCAGAATCATCATGGCCCATGCCGGATCGCGTTCGGTCATGGCGCAGCGCAGACGGTTCAGGCGGGCCGACAACTCATCGGCAGGAACAGGGGTGTGGGGCATTGCTATCGTCCTCCGGTTGTTATTTTTTGTGGGTTTTCCTTATTTTATCACAGATTTTACCGCAGGGCAATGCACGCACATTGACTTTTGTCGGTATGTGCGATATCATGATATATGTGAAAGTATCGGAGAAAGGAGACTCTTATGCGCAGAATCCTAGGCCGTCTGCTGGGTGACCGGCGTGTTGTCGGCGGTTTCCTGCTGGCGGTCCAGCTTGTTATTGTGATGTACGGCCTTGACTGGATCAGTATGCGGTGGAGCTGGATGCCGTATACGCTGACCATCCTGAGCTTTATCATTGTCATCTGGCTGGTGCGGAAATACGATAACCCGATGTACAAGATCAGCTGGATCATCGTTATCCTGCTGCTCCCGCTGTTCGGCGGCCTGTTTTACCTGCTCTGGGGCAATACGCCGTTTAACCGCGCGCGCACGCAGCATCAGTATGAGCCCAACCCGCCGGATTTCACCGACTACATGCGCACCCCTGCGACAGAGGAGCTGGCGCATCAATGCCCCCAGCATGCGACCTGCGCCCGTTATGTCGCCTCGCTCAACGGCATGCCCGCGTGGACCAACACCGAAGCGAAGTATTTCCGCGTAGGCGAGGAGATGTTCGCCGCCATGTGCGACGAGCTGCGCTGCGCGCGCAAGTTCATTTATTTTGAATATTTCATCATCGAGGAAGGTGTGATGTGGAACACCATCCTGGATATCCTCCAGCAGAAGGTGCGCGAGGGTGTGGACGTGCGCGTCATTTATGACGATGTCGGCTCGATCGCGACCCTGCCCGCGGGGTATGACCGCTATCTGGTTTCGCTCGGCATCCGTGCGGTGCGCTTCAACCGCTTTGTGCCGACGCTCAACACCTATTTAAACTACCGCAACCACCGAAAAATGATGATCATCGACGGGAATGTCGGCTTCATGGGCGGCATCAACCTTGCGGATGAATATATCAACAAAAAGGTGCGCTTCGGCCACTGGAAGGATACCGGCATCATGCTGCGCGGCGAAGGCACTGCCAACATGACCTCGCTGTTTTTACAGCTTTGGGAATATGTGACAGGGGAGACCGTGCCGCCGCTGGATGCCTACCTGCCCACGGCCAAGATGCCGCCGGACGGCTATGTGCAGCCGTTTGCGGATTCTCCGCTGGATGATATCAATATCGGCGAATCGCTTTATCTGCAAATCATCCACAATGCGCGCGACTACGTCTATATCACGACACCGTATCTGGTGCTGGACAATGAGATGATCACTGCGCTGACCATTGCGGCGCAGTCGGGTGTGGATGTGCGCATCCTGACCCCGGGCATCCCGGATAAAAAGCTGGTCTATATGATCACCCGCTCCTATTACCAGCAGCTGCACCGCGCGGGCGTCAAGATCTACGAATACCGCCCGGGCTTTCTGCATGCCAAGAGCATTGTATCGGATGACGATATCGCTGTTGTCGGCACGATCAACATGGACTACCGCTCGTTCTTCCTGCATTTTGAATGCGCGACCTGCTTCTACAGCAGCTCGATCGTCGGCGCAGTCAAGCAGGACATTCTGGAGACCATCAACCTCAGCCGCCGGATCGACGATATGTGGCTGCACAAGGTGCCGTGGCTGCGCTCGATCGCAGCCAGTGTGCTGCGGCTGTTTGCGCCGCTGCTGTGATGGACAGGCCCTGCAAAAGTGCATAATAAAAGCGTTCTGCCGGAATGTTCCGCAGAACGCTTTTTATGGGACAAGATGCAGCGCCAGATAAACCACACACGCAGCGATCGCCGCCCAGACAAGGCCGGTGAGCAGCAGGCTGCCGAGATAGCAGGCAGGGAAGCGGGCATGCCGCAGGCTCCGTCCGAGATCGTTCGGCTCGCCGATCGCCTTCAGCGCCTCGCTGACCGCCTCCTCCCGTGTATATCCGCGCTCATTTTGCAGGTACTCGGCGCGGGACAGGATGTGGTCGGTCAGCTCGCGGCGCACCCGCGCCCGGTAAGGCGGCCAGTACAGGTGGCGGCATACCTGATCGAGAAAACAGGTGATGCGGTCATCCGAGGACACATGCTTCACCTCCGACCACCTTGCCGAACTGTTTGCAGAACACCGCCCACTCCTGGCGGCAGCGCGCAAGCGTTTTCACGCCCTGCCTCGTCAGCTTGTAATACCGACGGCGGCGGCCCGCGTCGGATTCCCGTTCGTACGAGCGGACCTCGCCGCGTTCTTCCAACCCGTGCAGGATGGGGTAGAGCGTCCCTTCCTTCATGGAAAACGTCTGGTCCGAGCGGCATTCCAGCTCCCGGATGATTTGATAGCCGTATTTGTCCTCGTCCTCCAGCAGGGCGAGCACCAGCAGTGTATTGCTGGCAGGGAACGCAGTCTCATGCTTTTTTCGCGGCATAAGCGGATGCCTCCTTATCCCTTTTCTTTCAATGTATCCACAGTATACCTCGATAAAAAAGGTATGTCAAACAAAAAATTTACAAAATCACTTGCGTTTTTGCTGTTTTTGGGGTATCATAGACAGGAATTTGCAGGTTTTGGAGGATAGAAAACCAATGTTCACAGATTTATTCAACTGGCTGCTCGGCGCAGGGCGCGAGCTGGCGGTCGTAATCATTTCGATGGTGCCGCTGGTCGAGCTGCGCGGCGCGGTTCCGCTCGGCGTTGCGATCGGGATGCCGGTTTACGAGCTGTATCCGCTTGCGATCCTGGGCAATATGATCCCGATCCCGTTTCTTCTGTTTTTCGGTGAAAAAATTCTGGACTGGGTGTGCACGCTGCGGCCCTTTACCAAGCTCGCAACTGCTTACAAGCAAAAACTGCTTTCCAAAACCGATCAGGTGACCAAGTATGCGCGCATCGGTCTGTTTCTGTTCGTAGCGGTCCCGCTGCCGGGTACGGGGGCGTGGTCAGGTGCGCTGATCGCCACCATTCTGAAAATGCCCAAGACCAAGGCGCTGCTTTCCATCTTCTGCGGTGTCATCATGGCCGGCATCATTATGCTGATCGCGTCGCACGGCGTGCTGGGCGTTGTCAATCTGTTCTGAGCAGAATAAAAAGAAAAGCCATGACGCAGAGCGTCATGGCTGAGGCTGTCGAAAAACAATGTTTTTCGAACAGCCCTCGATCGAAACCACGCTTTCGATCGAATTTGCCGCTGTCTGCGCGCGCCCTGCAGGCAGCCCGTAGGCCACTAGCCTTAATTTGCCGCTTGCGGCATTTTAATGAGTACACTTGCCAGCGGTTTGTATA
>DGYFR06201__coassemble_696_pt1 | contig 28122 bp, 27 predicted proteins | sample DGYFR06201__metabat2_high_PE_040 | metagenome-assembled genome bin DGYFR06201 | reverse complement strand
AGCTGCTCTGCCTTGATGCGCGCCAGATCGTCCTTTTCCTTCTGGGTGGCTTCGAGCTGGCGGTTCAGTTCCTCGTTCTTGCGGTCGAGGGTATCGCTCTTCTTATCGAGCGCTTCCTCGCGCTGGAGCAGACGGCGTTCCATCTGCTGGGTCTCGTTGCGGCGCTCCTTGAGCTCGCGGTCAGCCTCGGTGCGCTGCTTGTGGATCTCGTCCTTGGCTTCGAGAATGGATTCGCGCTTTTTGGTCTCACCGGCTTTGATAGCCTCGTTGATGATACGTGTTGCCTCAGTTTCAGCGGAACCGATCTCTTTTTCCGCAACGCTTTTGCGGTATTGGAAGCCAACGACCACGCCCACAACGAGACACACGATACCGGCGATAATCGGTATAATGATGTCCATCATTGTTCTGGTGTGTCCTCCCTTGATGTGTATTGATGTTTGGCGGCGTTTGCTGCATGAAACGCCAGATTATAATCCCCTTGAAAAAAGCCGTGCGCAGCGTTGTGCGCAGGCTATATTACAGCAGGTATTATACTACACTTAATTGTAAAGCCTGTTGGTCAAACTGTCAAGAAAAACACGTCCATTACTGTATAGATTTTGGCGCATTTTGAGAACAGGGCGGGCGCGCCCTTGTGGATTCGCATCCGATTTGCTATAATAAAACGAATAGCAAGGACCCACGCCGGCGGGGCGGGACGCGCGGATTGCGCGCAAAAAGCGCGCCTGCGGCCCGCATCCGCTCTCACAGGAGGAAAAACCATGCACCAGTCCATGTGCCGCATCCAGAGCGGCCCGTTTGTCTACTATACCTGCCGCCGCCTGCCCGTGCGCCACGCCTTCACCACCAAATGGGGCGGCGTGAGCACCGGCCACTGCGAAAGCCTGAACCTCGGCTTCAGTCGCGGGGATGAGGAGGAAAACGTGCGCGAAAACTACCGCCGTCTGGCGCAGGCGACCGGCGTGGACGAAAAACGCTTTACGCTGACAAAGCAGATCCACGAGACCGAGGTCTCGGTCGTGACCGAGGACGAGGTCGGCATGGGGCTGCACCGGCCGATGGCGTGGCAGTCGGACGCGATCGTGACCGCCCTGCCGAACACCCCGCTCGTCGGCTTCTACGCGGACTGCGTCGTCACCCTGCTGTACGATCCCGAAACCCACACCGCGGGCGTGTGCCATTCCGGCTGGCGCGGCATGGCAGGCGGCATCCTGCCCAAAACCGTGGACGTGATGGCGGAAAAGCTCGGCACAAAGCGCGAAAGCCTGCGCGCGGTGCTCGGCCCCTCCATCCGACAGGAATGCTTTGAGACCGACGCGGACGTGCCCGAGGCGATGGAACAGCAGCTCGGCGCGCTTGTCCATCCTTATATTCAGGAAAAAGGCGTAAAATTCCATGTGGACCTGCAGGGCATCGGCGTCAAGCTGCTGCTGGACGCCGGCCTTTCGCCGGAAAACGTGATCGACAGCGGCATCTGCACCATGTGCCACAGCGATGAGTTCTGGTCGCACCGCAAAACAAACGGCCTGCGCGGCGTGCAGGGTGGCATGATCTGCCTGTAAACGAAAAGGAGCTTCCTTTTATGAAATGGAAAAAACGTGTGCTCGCAGCGTTCCTCGCGTCGATCTGCCTGCTGAGCGCCTGCGGCCTTCCGGGCGGCGAGGACGGCGAGCAGGAACCGGTCGACAACGTCAAGGTGTCGGACGCCTACTTCGGCCTTGCCTGGTACCAGAACGGCACGCTCAACCCGGTGCTCGACAGCACGAGCATCAACCGCGTGCTGTGCGAGGCGCTGTACGAGGGCCTGTTCGAGGTGACGAACAACTTCACCGCGGAAAACGTGCTGTGCGAGAGCTATGAGGGCGACGGCACGACCTTCACCTTCACCCTGCGCGGGGATGTGACCTTCTGGTCGGGCGAGGCGCTGACCGCGGACGACGTGGTCGCCAGCCTGCAGACCGCGCAGCTGAACGAGGCCTCGCCCTACCACAACCGCCTGACCGAGGTCTCCTCGATCGAGGCAGTCGGCGCCAATCAGGTGCGTATCGTGCTCACCTCGCCCAATGTCAACATCCCTCGTCTGCTGGATATCCCGATCTTCCGGGAGGGTTCGGCGGACAGCGGCGATTTTGCCGACGGCACCGGGCCGTATGTGCCGGTCGAGGACGGCAACCAGTGGCGCCTTGCCGCCAACGAGAACTGGCACGGGGGCTTCCTCGGCTCGATCCGCAACATCACGCTCGTATCCATGACGCGCGCGGACGCGGCCATGAGCAGCTTCCAGACCGGCGACGTCTCGCTCCTGCGCGCGGCGCGCATCGACCCCAACCCGCCCAACGTCGGCGGCTCGGTCGACACCATACAAACCGCGAGCGCGTCCCTGCACTATCTGGGCTTTAACTACGGTAACCCTGATCTGGCAAACGCCGGCGTGCGCCGGGCGCTGAGCACGGCGCTCGACCGCCAGAGCCTGTGCAGCACCCAGCTGCAAACCTTTGCCGAGCCGGCGGTGCTGCCGGTCAACCCGCAGCCGTCGGATACGAACCTCGGGCTCACCATGACCGCGGACACCGAAACCGCGGTGCTGCAGCTGCGCGAAGCGCTGCAGGGCGGCGGCACGGACGGCAGCGATGACCAAAGCGGCGACGGCAGCACGGACGGGGAGACCTATTACGACGAGGAGACCGGCGAATACGTGACCGCCCAGCCCGACACCCCGGAAGAAGATGCGGGCGACAGCGGCAGTGGCACCTCGGATATTTCGCTGTCAATCCGCTTGCTGGTCAACTCGGACAATGCGTTCAAAACAGCGGCTGCCGAGCAAATCGCGGCCTTGTGGAACGCGCTGGACGGCGTGAGCGTCACTGTGGATGCGCAGCCGTACGACACCTATCTTTCCATGCTCCAGTCGGGCGATTTTGACGTGTACTACGGCGAGACCCAGCTGACCGCGGATTTTGACCTGCGGCCGCTGCTGTCCTCGGGCGGCAGCCTGAACTACGGCGGCTATTCCAGCGAGGCGATGGCCTCCGCGATTGCGGCGTACCGCAGCGGCGACGATGTGACCGGGTTCTACCAGACCTTCCTTTCGGAGATGCCGGTCGTCCCGATTGCGTTCGAGTGCGGGCAGATGATCATCCGCAAGGGTCTGATCGACAACTACGCCCCTTCGCCGTACAATGCGTTTGCGAATTTGGAAACGTGGACTTCAAATGCGTGAAAGCGTAGTCCCGATCGAGAGGCTGCTCGGAAAACGATGTTTTCCGAGCAGCCTCAAATGAGCGCAAAGCGCTCATTTTCTTTTTAAGGCGCGCCAGGGCGCGAAAACGAGTTCCCCTTTTATTATTATAGGAGATTTTACAAGCATGGCAAAGAAAATTGTGTTAGGATTATCCGGTGGCGTGGATTCCGCGGTCGCGGCGGCGCGCCTGCGCGCGCAGGGCTTTGAGGTGCACGGCCTGTTCCTCGAGGTCGGCCTCGGCGGCGAGGACGCCGCCCAGCACACGGCGGACGACCTCGGCATCCCGCTCTATATCGCGCACCGCCGCGAGGCATTCGAGCAGCAGGTGTGCGCCTACTTTGCGGATTCCTTCCGCAGCGCGCGTACGCCCAACCCCTGCGTGGTGTGCAACCCGCTGATCAAGTTTCGCGCGCTGACCGACTATGCGGACGAGATCGGCGCGCCCTACATCGCGACCGGGCACTACGCGCGCACCGGGCGCGACGCCGCGGGCCGCGCGCTGCTGCTCCGCGCCCGCGCGCCCAAGGACCAGACCTATATGATGCACCGCCTGCCGCGCAAAACGGTCGCGCGGTGCGTGTTCCCGCTCGGCGAGAGCACGGGCAAGGACGAGGTGCGCGAAAACGCGCGCGAGATCGGCCTTGCGGTCGCGGACAAGCCGGACAGCATGGACATCTGCTTTATCCCGGACGGCGATGTGCACGGCTGGCTCGAGCGCCACGGCGCGGCCTGCCCGCCGGGCAATTTTGTGGACGAGCAGGGCAACGTGCTCGGCCGGCACAAGGGCATCCACTGCTACACGGTCGGCCAGCGCAAGGGGCTGGGCGTGGCCGCAGAAGGCCGCCTGTTCGTGCACGAGCTGCGCCCGGAGACCAACGAGGTCGTGCTCTCGCTCGAGGATGTGTTCCGCAAAGAGATCGAGGTGCAGAACGTACACTACATCGCGCCCGAGTATGCGGAAAACGGCGCGTTTTCCTGTGAGGTGCGCGTGCGCTTTTCCAAACGCAGCGACCGCGCGACCGTCTACCCCGATGGGGACAGCGCCCGCATCGTGTTCGAGGATGCGGTGCGCGCGCCCGCAAAGGGGCAGTCCGCTGTGTTGTACGACGGCGATATCGTGATTGGCGGCGGATTTATCATTTAATATAGGAAAAAAGCCCGCCGAAGCGGGCATACGGGGTGAAGAGAATGAACGGAAACCATGCCTTGCAGGGGCATGCGCTGGCAATGTTTACCGAGCTGGTCTGGGGCACGACCTTTGTCTCGACCAAGGTGCTGCTGCGCGCGTTTACGCCGCTTGAGATCATGATCGCGCGGTTCGCGCTCGGCTTTCTGGCGCTGCTGATCGCCGGAAAAGGGCTGATGAAGGCGCAGAAAAAGTCGCACGAGGCGCTGTTCGCGCTCGCGGGCCTGACCGGCGTGACGCTGTACTTTTTGATGGAAAACATCGCGCTGACCTATATTTCCGCCTCGCTTGTGGGCGTGATCGTGGCGGCGGCGCCGCTGTTCACCGCGCTGGTCGCGGCGGTCGTGCTGCGCGAAAAGCTCAGCCGCTGGTTCTTCCTCGGCTTTGTGTGCGCGATGGCGGGCGTGGCGATGGCCTCGCTGGCAGGGGTGAGCGAGCTGAACCTCGACCCGCGCGGCGTGCTGCTCGGCGTGGGCGCGGCCTTTGTGTGGGGCGTGTATTCGGTGATCGTGCGCAAGCTGGGCGCGGCGGGCTACCGCACCGTGCCGCTGACCTGCCGTATTTTCGGCTACGGGCTGCTGTTCCTGCTGGTGCCCGCCCTGCTCGAGGGCTTCCCTGCGCCGCTCTCCGCCTGGACCGAGCCGCTGCACGTCGCGAACCTGCTCTTCCTCGGCCTGCTCGCGTCTGCGACCTGCTTTGTGACCTGGAACCGCGCGGTGTTCCTGCTCGGGCCGGTCAAGACCAGCGCGTACATCTATGCCACGCCGGTCATCACCATTGTCAGCTCGGCGCTCATCCTGCATGAGGCGATGACGCCCATCATGTGGCTGGGCACGGCGCTGGCGCTCGGCGGGCTCATCCTCTCCGAGCACCGGGACAAGGACGCGCAGCCCTAAGCGCGCGCCGTCATTTCTGGTTGCGCTTAAAGTCCAGATAGCCCTGCAAAATCAGCGTGGCCGCGACCGCGTCCACGGTCTGCCGGTGCTTTTTGGCCTTTTTGCCCGTCTGGTGCAGGATGTCGTGCGCGGCGACCGTGGTGCGGCGCTCGTCCCACAAAACGACGTGCACCCCGGTGCGCTCCTCGAGCGTTTTGGCGAGCGCCTCGCATTTCTGCGCACGCTCACCCACCGAGCCGTCCATGTTTTTCGGCCAGCCGAGCACGATCTCCTCGATTTTGTTTTCCCGGATGAACGAAACCAGCTTGTCGACCAGCTTGTCGTAGTTCCATTCGTGGATGACGCTCGGCGAGCCGGCCAGAAAGCCCGACGGGTCGGAAACCGAAAGCCCGGTGCGGGCGTCGCCGTAATCAATACCCAAAATACGCATATGTTTACTCCTATATATTGTGGATAACATACATTATATCACAAAAATGCAAAAAAACCAGAACTTCTGCGCAAAAAAGCCTTGACCGCCGCCCACCGCGGTGCTATACTAAAAGAACCTATGCAGGTTCTTTTTTTGCGCCCATTTTTTGTGTGTCACAGAGAATGGCGCCGGAACGCTGACAGAGGGAGGCAAATAGTCCCTCGCCTGCGCCAAAGGGGCGCGGGATGGGACGGAATATTAAAAGGAGGTGCCGTTATTTATGCGCGTTAAGATCACGCTGGCCTGCACCGAGTGCAAGCAAAGAAACTATGACACAAACAAGAACAAGAAGAACAACCCCGACCGTCTGGAAATGAACAAGTACTGCCGTTTCTGCCGCAAGCACACGCTGCACCGCGAGACGAAGTAAGAGAAAGGAAGTAGCTGCATGGCTGAAGAAACCAAGGCGAAGAAGCCCGGGTTCTTTGCGCGTATTGGCAAGTGGTTCCGCGAACTGAAAAGCGAGTGCCGCAAGATCGTCTGGCCCACCCGCCAGCAGACGGTAAACAACACGCTGGTCGTCATTGCCTGCGTCATTGTTATCGGTATTTTCATCTGGATCCTCGATATCGTATTCGGTCTCGGCGTCCAGGCGCTGCTTTCGCATTTCGCCGCCTAAAAGGAGGCAATTATGTCAGACGCTGCAAAATGGTACGTGGTGCACACGTACTCCGGCTACGAAAACAAGGTAGCCTCTTCGATCGAGAAAGCGGTCGAAAACCGCAAGCTGCATGACCTGATCCCCGCCGTCAACATCCCGACCGAAACGGTCACTGAGGTAAAGGACGGCAAAAGCCGCGAGGTCGAGCGCAAGCTCTTCCCCGGCTACGTGCTCGTCAAGATGGTCATGACCGACGAAACCTGGTATCTGGTCCGCAACACCCGCGGCTGCACCGGATTTGTCGGCCAGGACAAGTCCGGCGGCTCCAAGCCGATCCCGCTGACCGAGGACGAGATCCTCGCGATGGGCGTGGAAAAGCGCGAGATCGAGGTGAACTACGCCGCTGGCGACAGCGTGCGCGTCATCGACGGCCCGCTGGCAGGCTTTATCGGCGTTGTTTCGTCGGTCGAGCCGGATAAGAACAAGGTAAACGTCACGGTTTCCATGTTCGGCCGCGAGACCCCTGTCGAGCTCGAGCTCGATCAGGTCGAAACGCTCGACGAGTAAAGGCAGAAGCCAGGCTTCTGCTACAGGGGGCATTCCCCCGTATGCAGAACCGGTACGGAAACCGGTTTTGTGATTCCCCCGCCCGGCGCATCCGGGCATCGTCCGTCCAAAGCCGGACGTATATAGGGTGCTTTTGAAGCACCCTATACAGAAGTGGGAGAGTCTCAAATGATAGGATGAGACTCGCCAGCCACCACATTTTTTGAAGGAGGAACCTTTCAACATGGCACAGAAAGTAGTAGGTTATATCAAGCTCCAGATTCCCGCAGGCAAGGCAACCCCGGCTCCCCCGGTAGGTCCGGCCCTCGGCCAGCACGGTGTTAACATCATGTCCTTCACCAAGGAATTCAACGAGCGCACCAAGAACGATGCCGGCATGATCATCCCGGTTATCATCACGGTCTATGCAGACCGTTCGTTCAGCTTCGTTACCAAGACTCCCCCGGCGCCGGTCCTGATCAAGAAGGCCTGCGGCATCGAGTCCGGTTCCGCTGTTCCGAACAAGACCAAGGTCGCCAAGCTCTCCAAGGCTGACTGCCAGAAGATCGCGGAGACCAAGATGCCCGACCTGAACGCTGCTTCTCTCGAGGCTGCGATGAGCATGATCGCGGGTACCGCCCGTTCGATGGGTATCACTGTCGAGGAATAAGTTTTACAAATAAGCTGAATGGATTTTGACCGCGTTTGCAGGCGGTCAAAGTGGGAGGGTAAGGTTTAGCCTGTTCCCGCATTACCACTTAAGGAGGATTTATTGTGCATAAAGGTAAAAAGTATGTAGACAGCGCAAAGACGATCGACCGCTCCAAGCTGTACGATCCCGCTGAGGCGCTTTCCACCGTTGTTTCCACCGCGAAGGCCAAGTTCGACGAGACCGTTGAGCTGCACGTTAAGCTGGGCGTTGACTCCCGTCACGCTGACCAGCAGGTCCGCGGCGCGATCGTACTGCCCCACGGCACCGGCAAGAACGTCCGCGTAGCGGTGTTCGCCAAGGGCCCGAAGGCTGACGAGGCGCTGGCTGCCGGCGCTGACATCGTAGGCGCTGAGGATCTGATGGAGCGCATCCAGAAGGAAAACTTCTTCGAGTTCGACGTTGTTATCGCGACCCCGGACATGATGGGCGTTGTCGGCCGTCTGGGCCGCGTGCTCGGTCCTAAGGGCCTGATGCCGAACCCGAAGGCTGGTACGGTTTCGATGGACGTTGCCAAGGCTGTCCAGGAGTCCAAGGCTGGTAAGATCGAGTACCGTCTGGACAAGACCAACATCATCCACTGCCCGATCGGCAAGGCTTCCTTCGGCGCGGAGAAGCTGCAGGACAACTTCGACGCTCTGATGGGCGCGATCATCAAGGCCAAGCCGGCTGCTGCCAAGGGCCAGTATATCCGCTCCTGCGTCGTTGCGTCCACGATGGGCCCCGGCGTCAAGGTCAACGCGGCGAAGCTGATGGGCTGATCAGCGCACAGCAAATCATTTTCAAAAGACAGGACACGCTGGAATGCAAAATCCCGGCGTGTCTTTTCTGTATAGCAGGGAAAACAAAGGGATATGAAAAAGCGCGCCATACGGCGCGCTTTTTATTCCTTTGGGATGTCCTTATGATACTTTTTCAGCAGATCTTCGATTGCTTCGTCAAGCAGTCGGGACTTTGGAATCCTTGTTTCTTTTGATAGTGCATCAAACAAGGGGACAAGCTCGTTTTTCAGCGACGAGGTGAAACGCTTTCTATATTTCAAATATGGTTCAGACATAGCAGCTTCCTCCATGCCTTACATTATACAGGTGCAATCAGTTTAATGTAATTGGTTGCATATAGTGACTATATAGTGTATATTATGTATGAGGAGGGTTGCGCTATGCAGATAAAAGCAGGCAAGCTGGCATTTTGCTGCGAGGACTGTGCATACTATGACCAGCTCTACACATTCTCCGCCACCGTTTCTTCCTATTGGGAAACCGATTACGGCCTGTGCACCAACGAGGATGTCTGCCGCCCGGCGTTTTGCGCGGATGATGCCTGCAGCCACTTCACGGAAAGCGAATGGTCCCTCGAATATAACCACAAGCCGCACTGGCATCCCGATGAAGCGGATACCTATCCGGATGAATTTTAAATTTATGCTTGACAAATTGCATCGCTGTCTGTATAATATAAGAGCTTGGTCAAAGACAGCAGGCAGCCGCATGGCTTGAAAGGCGTTTCCGCCGCCCGCCGAGGTCAGCACGGAAATGATTTTTAGATCCTTTATGAGGTTTTCTGTGTACCCTCCCAGTGTCTTTGCACCGGGAGGGTATTTTTATTTTCATAGGAGGTGAAAAAGATGCCGAATGCAAAAGTTCTGGAAGAAAAGAAGGCTCTGGTTGCGTCTCTGGTAGAGAAGATCAAGAATTCTCCCGCCGGCGTGCTGGTCGACTATAAGGGCATCAACGTTGAGGATGATACCAAGCTGCGCCGTCAGCTGCGTGAAGCTGGCGTTGAGTACGCTGTCATCAAGAACACCCTGATCCGCTTTGCTGCCAAGGAGCTGGGCTTCGAGGCGCTGGACGAACACCTGAACGGCACTACCGCTCTGGCGATCTCCACCACGGACGACGTCATCGCTCCGGCGAAGATCCTGGGTGACTTTGCCAAGACCCACGAGAACTTCACCATCAAGGCCGGTTACCTCGAAGGTAAGGTAATCGACGCTGACGAGGTCAAGAAGCTTGCGAACATGCCGAGCAAGGAAGTGCTCATCGCGCAGGTTCTGTACAGCTTCAACTTCCCCATTATGCAGCTTGCTATTGCCTGCGATGCTATCGTTAAGAAGGCTGAGGGCAACGAGGAGATGAAGGTAGCCGAGCTGGTTGCCGCCAAGGAGGCTGCTGCGGAGGAAGCTCCCGCTGCGGAATAATTCAAAATTCAATTTCAAAAATAACTTAAACGGAGGTTTAATCCCATGACTGTTGCTGAGATTATGGAAGCTGTAAAAGAGCTCAAGGTTATGGAGCTCTCTGAGCTGGTAAAGGCTCTGGAAGAAGAATTCGGCGTATCCGCTACGCCTGTTGCTGTTGCCGGCGCTGCTGCTGGTGCTGCTGACGGCGCTGCTGCTGCTGACGCGAAGACCGACTTCGACGTTGTTCTGGTTGAGGCTGGCTCCTCCAAGATCAACGTTATCAAGGTTGTCCGCGAGATCACCGGCCTGGGCCTGAAGGAGGCTAAGGAGAAGGTTGACTCCGCTCCGCAGACCATCAAGGAGGCTGCTCCGGAGGCTGAGGCGAACGAGATCAAGGAGAAGCTCGAGGCTGCCGGCGCTAAGGTTGAGCTTAAGTAATTTTGGCTTAATTGACGCAAAAAATCCCAGGGTGCATACCCTGGGATTTTTCTTTTGCCCTTCGCATCTCTTACGATGCGCCGCCGTCGTCCTGCTCCTGTTTTGCGGCTTCTGCCTCTGCTTCCGCCTTCGCCCTGCGGCGGTGGATGTGCAGGAATACCCCGCCACCGGCGCCGAGCAGCAGGAGCACGGGCCAGATGGTCACGAGCAGCAGGATGCCCCCGCGCACCGCGGCGGTCAGCCCGCTGAGGCCGCTGCGCGCGGCCTGCGCCAGCTGCGCGCCGAAGCCCGCCCCGTCCGCGACCGCGGTGAGCGTCTGCACCTCGCTGAGCGAGACTGTGATGGTGGCAAAGCTCACCAGATCGTCATACTGCCGCTTTTCCCCGGTCAGGCTGTCGATCTCGTATTCGCAGTCCGCGAGCGCGTTCTCGAGCGAGATGATGTCCTCCATCTTCGATGCCTGATCCAGCAGCGAGAGCAGCCGCTCGTGCTTGGTGCGGAGCGTCGCAAGGCGGGTCTCGATGTCGGTGTACTGGTCGGTCACGTCCTCGCTCCAGCGGTTGCTCGAAACCACATGGCAGGTCTCGCCGAGCTGGCTGAAAAAGCTCTCGAACTTCTCCTGCGGCACGCGCAGGGTGTAGTTTGCAAAGCGGCTGCTGGGCTCGCCCGATGTCCCGCTGGACTGGATGTAGCCCCCTGCCGCAGCGGTCATCTGCTCGATGTCCGCCACCGCCTTGTCATAGTCCCGGGTCTCCAGCGCAAGGTCTGCGGACAGGATGAGCTTTGCGTTCTGCCGCACGGTGGAAAAATCCGCCGCCGGCTGCTCGGCCGCCTCGGCACCGCCCTCGGCCCAGCCGGCCTCCTGCCCCGCGCTCGACGCCGCGCTGTCCGATGCGGCCGCGGTTTCGCCGCCCCCGCCGCACGCGGCCAGCCCCGCAAGGAGCAGCAGCACCAGCAGCAGGCATATTCCTCGTCTTTTCATCACAGAACACCCCTTTCCCGGTTTGGTTATTCTGTTAGACGGGAGGATTTCCCGGCAGGTTCCGCTTTCTTTCCGCTTTGTAACCTGCCGCAGCACAAAAAAAGACGCGCCGCAGCGCGTCTTTTTCTTTTCTTGCTTATGCGATGACCCCGACCGGGACCTCCACCTGCTCGTAAACGATGCTGATGATCGCGAGCACGACCGTCGCGGTCGCGCGGCAGATATGCAGCAGGTCGTCGTCGATGCCGTGGCGACGCCCCTCGGCACGGTAGCTGTCGTGCAGGGCGGTGATGCGGTTTACCAGCGCATCCACCGAGGTGGGCGGGATGATGGGGCTGGCCCATTTCTCAAACCTTGCCTCGGTCAGCCGGCGGCGGATGACCAGCGCAACGCGCTTTTCATACAGGTAATGCGCCAGCAGGTTGTGGTCATAGATATCATCGTTGTGCGGATAGGTGAAGAAGTCGGTCATATAGTGGCAGATCTCACCCAGATCGACCGAAAGCTCGCGGCCGTTGTTCGGGCCGATGGTGTATTTCTCCGTAAAGGCACGGATCTTATCCATCACCTCGTCCATCATGATCGAGGGGTTATGCCGCTTGGTCAGGTAAGTACCGGTCAAATCGGGCTTCAAGTTGCCATAAACAAAGCCGCTCTGGTCAAACGTTACGCCACAGGTCTGCTCAACATAGTCCAGCAAAAGGTTGGCCACACGGATGTGGGACACGGAATCCATCAGCAATCCTCCAGACGGAATACGTACAATTTAACACAATCTTAACAGCGGGGCTCTACAATATCCAACCCCGAAATCGAAAACAGTATATCACAATTTTCTTTGCTTGTCTTGCTTTTTTCGAAATTGTAACAAAAAAAACATAAATTCATTACTTTTTTGCCGTAATCCCCAATATTAAGATTGCATTTTTGGTCATCTTGCCCGGAACGCTTCGTTGCGGAACTCGATCTTCCCCTCGAGCGCCTGACGCAGGCGCTGGCACATGGCCTCGCGGTCGCGGTTGAGCGTGCCCGCCAGATTGACATAGTTGGAGGCGTGGTTGGCGCGGAAAATGCTGCCTTCTGAGTCGATATGCTCCAAAAGGATGAGCGTCTCGTGCGCGATCTCGATCGGGTTCATCAGGTAGAAGCGGCCCTCCTGCCAGTCGCGCATGAGCGGGGTCTCGAGCTCAAACAGCAGGGTGAGCAGGCCGATATATTCGGGCTTCATGCGCGAAAGCGCCTCGGCGGTCTTGATCGCGTGCTCCTCGGACAGCTCGAGCGAGCCGAGGCCCGCGATGCAGGTGACCGACAGCTTCATGCCCGCCTCCTTGACCATCAGGCCCGCGCGCACGATCTCATCCGCAGTCTCGCCCTTGTTGACGCGGCGCAGCAGCTCATCCGAGCCGGACTCCAGGCCGAGGTAGATCATCTCGAGGCCAAGCTCGTGCAGCATGTTGAGGTCCTCCTGCTTTTTGACCAGGATGGACGCCGGCGAGCCGTAGCTCGTCACGCGCTCGCACTCGGGGAACAGCTGCCTGATATAGCGCAGGATCTCCGCCATGTGCTCGGGGCGGCACATGAGCGCGTCGCCGTCCGCGAGGAAGATGCGCTCGACCCGGCGGTACATGCGCCGTGCCTCGTCGAAATCGCGCTTGACGTCCTCGAGCTTGCGCACGCGGAAGCGCTTTTCCTTGTACATGTCGCAGAACGTGCATTTGTTGTGGCTGCATCCGATCGTCACCTGTACGATCAGGCTGTACGCCTCAGAGGGCGGACGGAATACGCGGCCTTCATATTCGATCATAGTCAGATTCTCCTTTTTCTGGTTTTATGGCAAAAAGCAGGGCGGAGAGAACTTTCCCCGCCCTTTTTTACACGATCGTTCAGTTTTCGACGGATTTCTCGTCGTCCGCCTCTTCCTCGGCTTCCGCCTCGGCAGAGGGGGCGTCATCGTCCGCGGGGACCTCCTCGTCGAACGTATCCTGATAGGAAGCGTCCGCGCACTCCTCAGCGCAGGCGCAGGAGGCGCAGTCGGATTCCTCGCGCATCATTTCCTCCAGTTCATCCATCGCCTTCAGCTCGGCCTCGTGATAAACCTCTTCCTCGCGCTTTTTCTGCAGCAGGACCAGCGCCGCCGTAGCGCCCGCCGCACAGGCCAGGCTCGTCAGCAGCAGACCCGCCTTGATTTTTGTCGAATTTTTCACGGTATCCACTTCCTCTCAAAGTGATGCGGAATATTTATTTTACTTTACCATACGGGCGCGCCAAAGTCAATGGCAGCGGCCGGTTATTTGCCCAGTTCATAGGCGCGCGCGATGCACTTATCGCACGCTTCCGCCAAAATGCCGTACAGATCGTGCGCCTCGAGCACTTTCATGGCCTCGATCGTCGTGCCGCCGGGCGAGCACACCGCCTTTATCAGCTCTGCGGGTGTCTTGTCGCGCCGGAGCAGCATTTTGGCCGAGCCGATCATGGTCTGGCAGAACAGCGTCAGCGCGTCGTCCGCGGAGATGCCATGCTCCACCGCGCTCTGCACCATCGCGTCCGCAAAGGTGTAGAGGTAGGCCGGCGCCGAGCCTGCGTAAGGGATCACCTCGTTGAGCATGTGCTCCTTGTCAAACACCACGGTCACACCCATCGTGTCAAACAGCGCGCGCACCTGCGCAAGCTGCGCTTCGCTCGCCGCTGCGTTTTTGACCAGCTGGGTCGCGCCCTCGCCCAGCATGAGCGGGGTATTCGGCATCACGCGGATCATGGGCGTATCCGCGCCGAGCGCGGCTTCCATCCTGGCAAAGGTCACGCCCGCGGCGATCGAAATCACAAGCGGCTTTTCGCCCGCGCAGCCCGCAAGGACAGGCAGGATCTCGTCAAAATTCTGCGGCTTGACCGCGAGCAGCACCATGTCGCACGCGGTATATACCTCGGTATAGTCCCCTGTAACGGCGTAGCCTCTGGCGCGGTTTGCCTCGCGCTTTTCTTCGCTGCGGTTAAAGAGCAGCACCTCGCTCGGGGCAAACAGGCCCGCGCGCACCGCGCCGTCCGCGATCGCAGCGCCCATGCTGCCCGCGCCCAGCACGCCGAACCGGTAGTTCTTCATCATTATCCACCTCTTTACCATGATATTCTGGTAAAAACATTATAACACATCCGCCTTTTCCATGCAAATAGCTTGTGAAAAACCGCCGTTCGTGATACAATGTTTTTATTCTTGTATTCCGGAGGCGAAAAAATGGTGGGAAAGCATCTCCCCCATATCGGGCTGCGCACGGTGAAAACCGGCCTCGCGGTCGCGCTGGCGCTGTTCTTCGCCGATCTGCGGAGTTCGCCGCTGCCCATCTTCGCGGCCATCGGCGCGATCGTCGCCATGAACCGCACGGTGGGCGACGCATTCGAGACCTGCCGCACGCAGTTTTTCGGCATCCTGCTCGGTGCGGGCTTCGGCGCGGTGTTTGTCAACCTGTTAGTGGGTTTCCGCTATATCGGCATCGGCATCGGGCTGATCATGCTCATCCTGCTGTGCGTGCAGCTGAAATTGCAGTTTGCCGTGCCGCTGGCGTGCATCGTGTTCGTGTCCATCTGCCTGTCGCCTGCAAACGAGGCGTTTGAGTACGGCGTCAACCGCCTGCTGGATACCTCGATCGGTCTGGCGACCGCACTGGTGGTCAATCTGGTGATCAAGCCGTATAACAACCGCGGGCGGATCGTCAATCTGCTGACGCATTTCCGCCAGTCCGTCCCCGCCTATGTGGAGGAGCGGGTGGTGCACGGCCGGTATCCCGACCTCACACCCCTGCGCGCCCAGCTTGACCGCATCGCCAGCGAGCTTGCGACCTTCGAAAAGCAGAAAATGTACCGCGCGCGCGACCACGCCGATCAGGCTATGTTCCTGCGCGGCTGCGAACAGCTGGCCCATTCGGTCTGGCAGGAGCTCTCCGCGCTCTGCGCGATGGACGAACGCGGGCGGCTCTCTCCGGAAAACGCGGCGCAGCTCGCTGTGCTCGGCCTCTCCGTGCCGGAGGACATGGCAGGCCCGTCCCATACGACGGCCGACATCGTCGGCAACTACCACCTGGACAACCTGCTGCAGGCCTACCGGTATCTGACCGAGTTCAGCGCCTCCGCATAGCACAGCCCCCAAAAAGAGAAATAGAAAAGATGTAAGGGAGTTATCAACAAATCATGGAACAGAAATCGAGAAGCAGTTTTTCCAGCCGGATCGGCTTTGTGCTGGCGGCTGCCGGCTCCGCGGTGGGCCTTGGCAACCTCTGGCGCTTCCCCTACCTGGCCGCGCAGTACGGCGGCGGTATTTTCCTGCTGGTCTACCTCATTCTGGTCGTCACCTTCGGCTTCGCGCTCATGATCACCGAGATCTCGATCGGCCGCAAGACCCGTGTGTCCTGTATCGGCGCGTACAAGGCGCTCGACAAGCGCTTCGGCTTCCTCGGATGGATCGCGGCCTTTGTCCCGGTCATCATCACGCCGTATTACTGCGTCATCGGCGGCTGGGTCACCAAGTACCTGTTCACCTTCCTGACCGGCGGCGGCATGGCCTCGGCAGACGGCGGCGCCTTTTTCGACAACTTCATCGCTTTTGACACCGGCTCGATCGCGAGCACCATCTTCAACTTCAATGGCCCGACCCCGTGGTTCCTGATCTACGCACTGCTGACCGCTGTGGTCGTCATCTTCGGCGTAGAGAAGGGCATCGAGCGCGCGAGCCGCTTCATGATGCCGGTGCTGGCCGTGCTGGCTGTCCTGATCGCGATCTACTCGCTGACCATCGACGGCGCGATGGAGGGCCTCAAGTATTACCTGCTGCCTGACTTCTCCAAGTTCTCCATGTCCACCGTGCTGGGCGCGATCGGCCAGATGTTCTACTCCATGTCGCTGGCAATGGGCATTATGATCACCTACGGCTCCTATATGCAGCGTGAAAACATTCTGGAGCATTCGGTCACCCAGATCGAGGTGTTCGACACGCTGTTTGCGTTCGTCGCCGGCCTGATGATCATCCCGCCGGTCGTTGCGTTCAACGGCGGCGACCCGAGCCAGATCAACAACGGCCCGGGCCTGATGTTCATCACCCTGCCGATGGTATTCGAGTCCATGCCGTTCGGCGAGATCGTCGGCGCGGTATTCTTCCTGCTGGTGCTGTTCGCGGCGCTGACTTCGTCCATCTCGCTGATGGAGACCATCGTCTCCGTGCTGATGGACAAGGCCGGCCTGCAGCGTAAGCCCGCTACCCTGATCGTCACGGTCATCGTGCTGGCGGTAGGCATGCTTTCCTGCCTGGGTTACGGCCCGCTCGGCAGCATCGAGATCATCGGCATGCAGTTCCTCGACTTCTTCGATTTCCTGTCCAACTCCATCCTGATGCCGATCGTGGCTTTCCTGACCTGTATCCTGATCGGCCATGTGGTCGGCACCAAGGTGATCGCAGACGAGGTCAAGCAGGGCGGCGCAGCCTTCCACCGCGAAAAGCTGCACCGCGTCATGATCCGCTGGGTCGCGCCGGTGCTGCTGGTCGCCATCCTGGTCTCCGAGCTGATGACCAAGGTGTTCGGCCTGTTCACCATCTAAACTAAATACACAAAAAGGGAGACCCGATCGGGCCTCCCTTTTTTTGCTGTCGAAAACATCTTTCGCGCGCAGGCCGTAGCCCGCGATACCATATTCCGCCGCCGTGCGGCGGTAATATGCGTGTCGCGTATGAAATAGGAAATTGCGGCTCGCCGCAATTACTCTCATCAAAATGCCGCAAGCGGCAATTACAAGGATAGAGGGCTACGGCCCCATAAAAACTGGGAGCACAAGGTGAATTGGCCGAAGGCCAAGAGAGGGTGGCCTGGGCCATATATCACAGTTTGCTCTCATCAGACCGCCGCACAGCGGCGAAATGAGGATAGAGGCCTACGGGCTATACAAGACGACTCCGAATTGTGCCCGCAGGGCGCGGTTCGGAGTCGCAAATTCGATTGAAAGCGTGGTTTCAATCGAAAAACTGTCGAAAAACATTGTTTTTCGACAGTTTTAAGGACGGAGGCCATTGGCCTCCGTCCTTTTTGCCTGCTGTGCAGGCGTCTCTCTCTTCTCCCGGGCGTGCGGGACTATGCTCAGCGGATCGGCAGCATCTTGCCGGTCTCGAAGGACTCCTTGCAGCGGTAAGCTGCCTCGGAAACCGCGGTGCCGTCGTATACGGTCAGGTCGCTGGGCTTGGTGTTATTGCGCACATGGTCGGTGAACGCGACCATCTCGGCGACGAACGCCTCGTGCCAGCGGCTCATAAAGTCCGGATAGTACTCCTCGCGCGAGCCGTGCTCGTCGACGATGTTGAGCAGGTTCTTCGCGCCGACGTTCGCAATGCGCAGCGTGCCGTGCGTGCCGATGATCTCGGTCTCAACATTGGAGCCCGCCGCGTGGGTGCGGTTGGTGAACATGAAGCCCATCGCACCGTTTTCCATCTGGATGGTGGCTGCCGCGTTGTCCGCGTCGTTGAGCTCCTTGTAAAGGTCGAACTCGAACACGCCGCCGATGGCCCATACGTTCTTGACGTTCGAGCCGGTGAACCAGCGGATCAGGTCGATGTCGTGCACGCACATGTCGAGGAACTGGCCGCCCGAGTGCGGAGCGAACTTGAGCGTGGACTCGATGGTCGAGCGCGGGTCCTGCGTGTAGGAGCGCACCAGCACGACCTTGCCGATATCGCCGTTGTCGATCTTGCGCTTGGCCTCGGCGTAGGACTTGTCAAAGCGGCGCATGAAGCCCAGCTGGAAGATCAGCTCGGGGTGCGCCTCGACGACCTTTTCCGCGTCCTTGCACTGTGCGACGTCCGTGCCGAGCGGCTTCTCGCAGAACACATGCTTGCCGTTTTTCATCGCGATCTCGATCTGCTGGCAGTGCAGGAAGGAAGGGGAAACGATTACGATCGCGTCCAGCTCGGGGTTTTTGCACATCTCTTCAAAATCCGTGTAAGTATAGGGTACGCCCAGCTCCTCGCCGACTTCCTTGACGCGCTTCTCGTCCACGTCGCAGATCGCCGCGAGCTCGCAGCCCGGCACCTGGGTAGCCAGGTTGCACGCATGCTCATAGCCCAGACGTCCCAGGCCGACCGAACCAACCTTGACAGTTTTCATAATGAATGCTCCTTTTCTCTCACAAAAGCTCCGCCGGCGGTCTGTTGTCCCGCCGTCCTCTCGATGGTTTTATTGTACCGCCCGGCCCCGGAAAAAACCAGAGCATTCTTGCGATTTGTCGGCAAAAAACCAGCCGCCCTGGAACGGCGGCTGGGGCAAACTTTCGGATTCTTGCGGTCGGTGTCTATTTATGGTAGACGTATTCGCGGCGGAAGGTGCGCGGCGGCATGCCGACCGCCTTGGAAAACTGGGCGTTGAAGTGGCTGGGGTTGTCGTAGCCCACCTGCGCGGCGATGCGCGTGACCGGCAGGTCGGTGGTGATGAGCAGGGTCTGCGCCTCGCCGATGCGGCGGCGCAGCACATATTGCAGGGGCGAGTACCCGGTCGCCTCCTTGCACACATGCGCGAGATAGTACGGGCTGACGTGCAGCGCGTCCGCCATCTGCTGAAGCGAGAACTCCTCGGCAAAGTGGCGGTCGATATAATCCTTGATGCGCCGGGCGAACGCATTCGCATCCGCTACGCTCCCCCCGGCCAGTGCGGCGCGGAACTGCTCGACCAGCGTCAGGATCGCCATGAGCAGGTGGTGCGCGCCGTCGTCGTTGCCCGCGGTCAGCTCGTCGTACAGCACGTCGTACAGCCGCTCGAGCCGCAGGGTCTGCTGCTCGGACAGGCGGCAGACCGGCGAGGCATCCTCGGGGATGAGCGTGTTCTCGCGCAGGCCGGGCACCGACAGCCCGCCGAGCGCAAGGCTCGAGGTCGCGACCGGCCGGTCCGGGCCGGATGGCTCGTCGTGCACCACACGGCTGTTGAAGATGAACAGGTCGCCGCGGCGCGCGTCATACGGCGTGCCGCCGACAAAATACCGGCTCTCTCCCCCGCGCACGAGCACGATCTCGACCAGATCGTCGTGCGCGTGCATGACGCGCGGGTGGGCGGAGGCCTTTTCGTCCGTCCGGCTGACCGAAAACAGCCGCGGCGGCCGGGTCAGGTCGAACGGCGCCTCGTATTCCTTTTTGACAAAGCACTGGATCATGCGCAGCCGCCCCCTCCGGTTCCAAAAACTGTGGTTTTATGGTAGCATAAACGCCCCGAGCGGTCAAGCGGCGCGCGGAATCCGTCTGTTTACAAAAAATTTGTTTGTTTCCCCGCGCAACTGTGTTATAATATGTCTGTTATGAAAAAAATGGGTGCATTGTCCCCATCGAAAGGCTGATTGATCCAATGGCTAATTTTTTCACCAAACTTTTCGGCTCGCATTCCTCGCATGAGCTGAAAAAGATTTACCCCATTGCGGATAAAGTGGACGCGCTCGAAGAGCAGTACAAAAAGCTCACGGACGCCGAGCTGCGCGCCAAGACCGACGAGTTCAAGGCGCGCTACCAGAACGGCGAGTCGCTCGACGACCTGCTGCCCGAGGCCTTCGCGACCTGCCGCGAGGCGGCGTGGCGCGTGCTGGGCATGCGGCATTACCGCGTGCAGGTGATCGGCGGCATCGTGCTGCACCAGGGCCGCATCGCGGAGATGAAGACCGGCGAAGGCAAGACGCTGGTCGCGACCCTGCCCGCGTACCTCAACGCGCTGACCGGCAAGGGCGTGCACATTGTAACCGTCAACGATTACCTCGCCAAGCGCGACTCCGAGTGGATGGGTAAGGTCTACCGCTTCCTCGGCCTGACCGTCGGCCTCGTGATCCACGAGGTCGAGCCGGCCAGGCGCAAGGCCATGTACGAGGCGGATATCACCTACGGCACGAACAACGAGTTCGGCTTTGACTACCTGCGCGACAATATGGCGATCTACAAGCAGTCGATGGTGCAGCGCGGCCATGCGTTCGCCATCGTCGACGAGGTCGACTCCATCCTGATCGACGAGGCGCGCACCCCGCTGATCATCTCGGGCCAGGGCGAGCAGTCCTCCCAGCTGTATGAGATGGCCGACCGCTTTGCCGCGGGCCTCAAGTGCCTGCGCGTCAAGGAGGTAGACGCCAAGGAGGAGCAGGACGACATCGACGCGGACTACATCGTCGATGAAAAGGCCCGCACCGCGACCCTGACCCCCAAGGGGCAGGCGCATGCGGAGCAGTATTTCCGTATCGAGAACCTGTCCGACCCGGCGAACACCACCCTGCAGCACCACATCAATCAGGCCATCAAAGCGCGCGGCGTCATGCAGCGCGACGTGGACTATGTGGTGCGCGACGGGCAGATCATCATTGTCGACGAGTTCACCGGCCGTCTGATGTTCGGCCGCCGCTATAACGAGGGCCTGCATCAGGCCATCGAGGCCAAGGAAGGCGTCAAGGTGCAGCACGAGAGCAAGACCCTCGCCACCATCACCTTCCAGAACTACTTCCGCCTGTACGGCAAGCTGTCCGGCATGACCGGTACCGCGCTGACCGAGGAGGAGGAGTTCCGCCACACCTACAAGCTGGACGTCATCGAGATCCCGACCAACAAGCCGATCGCCCGTAAGGACAACCCGGACGCGGTTTACAAAAACGAGCGCGGCAAGATCCATGCGGTCATCGCCCGCATCGAGGCCTGCCACGCCAAGGGCCAGCCGATCCTGGTCGGCACGGTGTCGATCGAAAAGTCCGAGGAACTGTCGAAAATCCTCAAGGCCAAGGGCATCAAACACACCGTCCTGAACGCCAAGTACCACGAAAAGGAAGCCGACATTGTCGCGCAGGCGGGCAAGTCGGGCGCGGTCACGATCGCGACCAACATGGCCGGCCGTGGTACCGACATCATGCTCGGCGGCAACGCGGAGACGATGGCGCTCGACGAGCTGAAAAAGGGCGACTACACCCCCGAGCTGCTCTATGAGGCCAACGGCCACGCGGACACCGAGGACCCCGAGGTGCTCGCGATCCGCGCAAAGTTCAACGAGCTGTACGAAAAGTACAAGAAGGAGACCGACGCGGACGCAGAAAAGGTGCGCGCCGCGGGCGGCCTGTATATTCTGGGCACCGAGCGGCACGAATCCCGCCGCATCGACAACCAGCTGCGCGGCCGTGCCGGCCGTCAGGGCGACCCGGGCGAATCCAGCTTCTATATCTCGCTCGAGGACGATCTGATGCGTCTGTTCGGCTCGGAGAAGATCCAGAACATGATGAACACGCTCGGCATCGACGAGGACGAGCCGATCGACCAGAAGATCCTGTCCGGCGCGATCGAGAACGCGCAGAAGAAGATCGAATCCCGCAACTTCGCCACCCGTAAGCACGTTCTTGAGTACGACGACGTGCTCAACACCCAGCGCCAGACCATCTACGCGCAGCGCCTGCAGGTGCTCGAAGGCAAGGACGTCAAGGACAACATCATGGGCATGATCGACGACACGATCGCCCGCGCGGTCCATGCCGCCATCGGCGAGCACAGCGAGATCACGCCCAACATGGTCGAGCAGGCGCGCCGCCCGTTCATCGGCCTGTTCCTGCGCCCCGAGGACTGCACCTTCTCGCCCGAGGAGTGCAAGGATCTGACCACCGACAAGCTCACCGAAGTACTCGCCGAGCAGGCGCACAAGGTATACGAGGCCAAGGAGCAGATGCTCGGCGCACCGATCATGCGTGAGCTCGAGCGCGTGGTGCTGCTCAAGAACGTCGACACCAAGTGGATGGATCACATCGACGCCATGACCGAGCTGCGAAACGGCATCGGCCTGCGCGCCTACGGCCAGCACGACCCGGTCGTCGAGTACAAGCGCGAGGGCTTTGACATGTTCGACGCGATGATCGACGCGATCCGCGAGGACACCGTGCGCATGATCTTCCTGGCGCAGGTGCGCACCCGCGAGGAGCCCAAGCGCGAGCAGGTCGCCAAGGAGACCGCAGCCGCGGGCTCGTCCGACGGCACGACCAAGCCCGCCCCCAAGCGCGTGGGCAAAAAGGTCGGCATGAACGATCCCTGCCCGTGCGGCAGCGGCAAGAAGTACAAGAAGTGCTGCTACCTCAAGGCGGATAACCCGTATAAATAAACCGCACAGACTCCAGTGGTGAGCGGCGCGGAAAACCGCTTTGCTGCATCCAAAACACCCGCCGAACGGCGGGTGTTTTTTGATGCCGCGGCGCAGCGCGTCCCTGTGGCAAAGCAAAACCCCGTCCTTTGCAACAAAGAACGGGGCATTTTTACTTTTATTCGTCCTGCAGGTCGTTGGACCAGCGGAGCTTGTCAAACACAAAGAACAGCAGGCTCATCAGCATGCCGACGATGGCCGCGAGCGTCATGCCCGACAGGGCGACGTTGCCGAGCGACAGCGTCACGCCGGACAGGCCGACGACAAAGATGACCGAGGTCAGCACCATATTGCGGTTCTTGCTGTAATCCACCTGATTGTCCACCAGGATGCGCAGGCCCGAGGTGCCGATCATGCCGTACAGCAGGAAGGAGATGCCGCCGATGACCGGGCCGGGGATGGTCTGGATGAGCGCCGCGAGCGGGCCGACGAACGAGCAGATGATGGAAAGCACTGCCGCGCCGCCGATGACGCGCACCGAGTACACGCCGGTGATCGCCATAACGCCGATGTTCTCGCCGTAGGTCGTGGTCGGCACCGAGCCGATCAGGCCGGACAGCATGGTCGAGAAGTTGTCCGCAAACAGCGAGCGGTGCAGGCCCGGGTCCTTGAGCAGGTCGCGGCCGACGACCTTGCTGGTGACCAGCTGGTGGCCGATGTGCTCGTTGGCGATGACCAGAATGACCGGCAGAATGACCAGGATCGCTTCCAGATCAAACTTGGGCAGCTGGAAATTCGGTATGGAAATGAAGTTCGTGCTGAGGGCTGCCATGATATCCGCAGATGTGATCACGCCGGTAATGACCGCGCAGACATAGCCGCAGATGATCGCGATCAGGATCGGGATGACGGACAGGAACTTGCGGAACAGCACGCTGCCCAGCACCGCCACGCCGAGCGTCACGCAGAAGGTGATGACCGACGCGGTGGTCACATTGTCGCCCACGATCTGGCCGGTGGACGCGGCCGAGCCCGCCAGCTCCAGACCGATCAGCGCCACGACCGGGCCCATCGCCGCAGGCGGCAGCACGACGTTGATCCATTTGGTGCCGCATTTGTAGATGACCGCCGCCAGCACACAGCCGAGCGCGCCGACCACCACAAAGCCGCCGAGCGCGTATTCATAGCCCCAGTTCTCGATGACCAGCGTGGCCGGCGCGATGAAAGCGAAGGACGAGCCCAGGTACGCCGGCGCCTTGCCCTTGGTGATCAGGATGAACAGCAGCGTGCCGATGCCGTTCATAAACAGCACGATCGCCGGGCTGATGCCCAGCATGAACGGCACGAGCACGGAGGCGCCGAACATGGCGAACATGTGCTGGATGGACAGCGGCACCAGCAGGCGCGGCGGCACCTTGTCCTCTACCTGAATGATTTTTTTGTTTTGCATCGTCTCTTTTATACCCCTCTCCATTTGGTTGCGCCGAGGCGCAGGTTGTGAAAATCAGGAAATGCCCTGAACCTTACAAAAACCCACGGCAGTGCGTGGGCTTTTTTCTGTATTCGGCGCGCAGGATCAGTCAAACAGCCGTTTGATGTCGTCCATACGCGCGCAGGCCATATTATACCCCATTTCGTATCCCCATTCAAGTTTTTTTACATCTTTTTCAAAACTTTCGAGGTGGTCGGTGGGCTGGAGCAGCACGGTGTTCTGCGGCTGCTTTTTTTCGAGCTGGTGGCAGAAGCAGACCGTCTCGTTATACCGTTTGGGGCGGGTGAGCATGGTCCTGGTCAGCTCGGGGTATTTGCGGCGCAGGGCGCGCGCGGCGAGCGCGCTGCCGCGGCTCATCTCCTTGCGGTATTCGATGGGCTGGGTCAGCACGATCAGGTTCTTTTTGTTGCCGTCGTGCAGGCTCTTGATGATCGGGATAGGGTCGGCCAGCCCGCCGTCATAATAGGTCTCGCCGCCGATATCGACCGGCGGGAAGTAGATCGGGATCGCGCAGGTGGCGCGCAGCATGGTGCTGGAGCGGTCGAGCTGCATCCCGTCCAGATATTCCGCCTGCCCAGTGCGGGCATTGGTCACGCCGACCAGCACGCGGCCGCTGTACTGCCGGTAGGCCTCCCAGTCAAAGGGGATCAGCTCGTTCGGGATGGTGGAGAATACGAACTCCACGCCGAAGATCGAATGGTCGCGCGGCAGGTTGCGCGCGCCGAGGTAGCGCTTGTCGCGCCGGTACTGGCGCAGCACCTCGATGTTGCGCCCGCGCTGGCGGGACAGGTAGGACACCGCATAGGTGATGCCGGCGGAAACGCCGATCACATAGTCGAACATGATATCGTTGTCCAGCAGCGCATCCATCACGCCGCAGGAGAACACCGGGCGGAACGTGCCGCCTTCCAGAACAAGTCCGGGCATAGCTTCAAAACCTTTCTTTCTCTATGTAGAATATACCGTGGGGCGGTTTTCCGCAGGGGCGCGTATTGCGCGCCCGATTGGATGTCCCACGTTTCACAGGCGGGGATTTTACCGTTCGGTGCGCGGACCTATATCTCGTAGGGGCCGCCGACTCGGCGGCCCATTTGCATTTGTGCCGCTAACGCGAATATAACATGTGCATATTACTTACCTGCGTATTTGCGGCCTGCGCGGCCGCCTCGCGCACAAGAGGGGGCACTTCGCCCCCTCTTGCGAATCACCCCCGCCGGGGATGTACACGACTGCCCGCGACCGCAAACAAATTTGTCCACATTCTGTGGAAAAATTTGATTTGCGATAACGTCGCGGCGGCTCGGTTTTGCGCCTGACCCCGGGGGCGGGGGTGCTGGCGATGTGAGGCTTATACTTACCGTTTCCGTGAAGGCGACGCTCCGGCCGGGTGCCGGTATGCGGGCGCGCATTGCGCGCCCCTACGGGATGGCGCGCCGAGGTCCGTGGCCCAGGCTATTTTGGCGCGCCGAGGTCGTGGCCCAGGCCAGCTTCTCTTGCCGCTGCGCGGCAATTCACCTTCTCGCGCCCTACGGGGTGGAATCCGTTTTGCTTACCCTGATACGGTAAATGGGCGGCAACCGGAAGGCATTACTTACTCTTGCGCGCGCAGCGCGCCCTGAGGGAAAGGGGTTGATTCGCAAGAAGGGGAAAACCGTTAGGTTGTCCCCTTCTTGTGCGCAGTGTGGCCGCGCAGGCCACATTCCCGCCCATGATGGGCATGCACACACGGCGCACAGTGATATCGTATCCCCGGGCGCGCACTGCGCGCCCCTACAAGACCAAACATCCCTACCGCCGTTTACGGGTAGACGGCTTTCTCCCCTTGCGGGAGCCGCCGCGGCCCTTGCCCTGCCGGCGGCGCTGGGCGCGGTTGCCGCGCGGCGCGGACAGGCCTGAGTCATCCTCCGGCGCGGCGGCGGGTATTTCCGCCACCGGGAGCGCACCCTCGGCGGGCGCGAAGTCGATCTGTCCTGTGACCTCGCTCGCGGCGATCAGCTTGACCCGGATGGGCGTGCCGATCGTGAACCGCTTGCCGGTGTGGCGGCCGACGAGCGCCATGTGCCGCTCGTCGTACTGGTAGTAGTCGCCCGCGAGCAGCTCGATGCGGATCAGGCCCTCGCAGCCGTTCTCGAGCGCGGCGAACACGCCGAACGCCTGCACGCCCGAGACCTCGGCGTCGAACTCCTCGCCGATGAACTGCTTCATATACGCTGCGATATACAGCTTGTCAATGTCGCGTTCGCAGTTGTCCGCCGCCTGCTCGCGCGTGGTGGACTGCGCCGCCGCATCCTCGCACCAGTTTTCGTCCGCCGCGGTGAAGGCCTCACCGGTGAGCGCCTTTTGCAGCATCCGGTGCGCGACCAGATCGGGGTAGCGGCGGATGGGCGAGGTAAAGTGCAGGTAGAATTTCGCCTTCAGGCCGTAGTGCCCGATGCACTCGTCCGCATAGCGCGCGCGGGCGAGGCTGCGCAGCAGCAACGTGGGCAAAATCCGCTGCCTGGGGTCGTTTTTCGCCCCGCGCAGCACGGTCTGGAACTGGAACGTATCCTCGGGTCTCGACGGATCGATGCGATAGCCGAACGGCCGCGCGAACTGCGCGAACACGCGCAGTTTTTCCGGGTCGGGGTTTTCGTGCACGCGGTAGACGGTCGGAAAGCCGCGCTTGCACATATATTCCGCGACCGCCTCGTTGGCTTGCAGCATGAATTCCTCGATCAGCTTTTCGCTCTCGCCGCGGTCGCGGTATTGGATCGCCACCGGGCGGCCGGTTTCGTCCACCGTGATCTGTGCCTCGGGAATATCGAGCTCCAACGCGCCGCGCTCGATGCGCCGCTTGTACAGCGCGTGGGCAAGTTCGTTCATTTCCTGCGCGGTTTCGACAAGGAAAGCGTATTCCCCGCGCAATGCCTCGTCCCCTGCAAGGATCTTGTTGACCTTGTTGTAGGTCATGCGCGCTTTGGAACGGATGACGGATTTGGCGAATTTCGCGCCGTAGCGCCGCCCGTCCTTGTCCACCTCCATGAGCGCGGAAAAGGTCAGCCGGTCCACGTCCGGATTCAATGAGCAGATGCCGTGCGACAGCGCAAACGGCAGCATGGGCACGACATGTCCCGGGTAATAGACCGACGTACCGCGGCGGTAGGCCTCCTGATCGAGCGGGCTGCCGGGCGTGACATAGTGCGACACGTCCGCGATGTGCACGCCGAGCAGGTAATGCCCGTTGTCCAGCCGGTCGAGCGAGACCGCGTCGTCAAAGTCCTTGGCGTCGTCGCCGTCGATGGTGAAGATCAGTTTGTCCCGCAGGTCGAGGCGGCCGTGCAGCGCGGCGGGATCGACCTCCTGCGGCACGGCGTCCGCCTGCCGCAGCACCTCGTCCGGGAAAAAGTCGAATACCGCGTTTTCGTGCAGGATGGCGGCGATCGAGGCCTCCATCGTGCCGTCCTCGCCCAGATCGGCCTGGATCACGCCCTGCGGCATGATCTTCTCGTCGCCGTAGTGCGACACCGACACCGCAACGCGGTCGCCCACGCGCGCGTCGCCGAGGCTGTGGCGGTCGACCATGATCTCGGGGTATTTCCTCGAGGTCGGCTGCACGAAATAAGCGTTCCCGCGCTGCACAAGCGCGCCGGTCAGTTCATTGCCCGCGCGCCGGAGCACGCGGATGACGGTCGCCTCGCGCCGGCCGCGGCCGTTCTTGCGCTCGGTCAGCTTGACCAGCACACGGTCGCCGTGCCACGCGCCGCCCCCCGCGTTCGGCGGGATGAACAGGTCCTCCGGCTTGGGTTCGCCCTCTGCCACGTCGGGCGTGACAAAGCCGAACGCCCGCTCGGTGGCGAGATAGGTGCCCGCCACGCAGCCGTAATGCGCGGACACCGCAAAGCGGTTCTTTTTGTTCTTCATCACTTTTCCGTCCGCGATCAGGCTGTCGAGCGCGTCTTTCAGCTCATTTTTGCCGGTTTCGGGCAGGGCGCGGCGGATCTCGTCGATGCGCATGGGCTGCGCGAGCAGGTCGAGCAGCCGGGTTTCCAGTCCGTTGTCTTGCATAGAGCGCACCTCCTCTTGTTCTGTTATCAGTATACCACCTTGCGTGTAGGATTAAAAGGAAAAATGGCGTAAGGCCCTATTTGACGTTCCTTTTACGGCATGGTACACTAGAAACAGCAACAAATACACCCGGAAAGGGGAGCAATGTATGAAAGCACTGATTACCGGCGCGTCCTCGGGCATCGGGCGCGAGATCGCGCGCCTGCTCGCGGCGCGCGGCTATGAGCTGGTGCTGTG